>Ga0126384_10002544_pt1 | contig 11046 bp, 6 predicted proteins | sample PanSoiMetPlot_36_FD_92543 | JGI IMG/M metagenome (GOLD analysis project Ga0126384, IMG submission 92543) | Tropical forest soil microbial communities from Panama - MetaG Plot_36 | ecosystem: Environmental > Terrestrial > Soil > Tropical forest > Bulk soil | place: Panama | collected 2016-02-17 | reverse complement strand
TCTTCGGCGGCCTGATTGGATTGATCTGGATGGTTGTCTTTCTCGCCTATCTCGCCGGATTGATTTACGCCGCCGTCCAGGCGTATGGCGGGAAATGGTTTAAGCTTCCGATGGTCGGCAACATGGCTGAGAAGTGGGCTAACTGACTCGCTCGCTGCGGTCCCCAAATACACGTGCAAAGATCGCATCCACGTTCCGCACGTAAGTATCCAGCGAGAAGATTCTCTTTAGTTGATCTTTAGACAAGTGCGCTGAGATGTCCTTGTCAGAGGCGACCAGGGACTGAAGGTCATTGCCTTCATCCCATGCCCTCATCGCGTTACGCTGTACCCATTCATAAGCTTCCTCGCGCGATACTCCTGCCTGTGTCAAAGCAAGTAGCAATTGTCCGCTGAAGATGCCTCCGCGCGTCGCGTTCAGGTTCTCGAGCATGCGTTCGGGATATACGATCAGGCCGTCGACGAGCGAAGTCATCTTCTGCAGCATGTAATCAGTTGCGATGCTCGAATCGGGCAGCACCACGCGCTCCGCGGATGAATGGGAGATGTCGCGCTCGTGCCAAAGCGCGATGTCCTCCAGGCCTACCAGGCTGTTAGCGCGCACGACGCGAGCCATTCCGCAGATGCGTTCAGAAAGAATCGGATTGCGCTTGTGCGGCATGGCACTCGAACCTTTCTGACCCGCTTTGAATTTCTCCTGCGCCTCGCGCACTTCGGTGCGCTGCCAGTGGCGAATCTGCAAAGCGAACTTATCGAGCGAGGAAGCAACGATCGCGAGCGTACACAAGTACTCGGCATAAGCGTCGCGCTGCACAATCTGTGTTGAAACGGCCGCCGGCTTTAAGCCAAGACGAGCGCAGACCTTTTCTTCGACTACCGGATTGAGGTGAGCAAAGGCGCCGACTGCTCCGCTGATTTTTCCGACTGACGCGATCTCCCGAGCTTTCGTCAGCCGGTTGCGATTGCGGCGCATCTCGTCATACCAAAGCGCAAAGGTCAGTCCGAAAGATGTCGGCTCAGCATGGATCCCATGAGTCCGTCCGACTTGCGGAGTCTTCTTGAATTCAAGGGCGCGGCGCTTCAACACTTCCATCAGCTGATCGACCTTTTTGAGAATCAGGTCACACGCGTCACGGAGCAGAAGTGCGTTTGCGGTGTCGACAACGTCTGAGGAGGTCAAACCGTAATGCACAAAACGCGCAGCCTCACCGATCGATTCGGCCAAGTTAGTGGTAAACGCGATTACATCGTGGTCAGTTGTCTTTTCGATCTCGTTGATCCGGTCGACTGAGAACTTAGCGCGGCTCTTAATCTGCTCCAGGGCATCGCGCGGAATGGTGCCCATCTCGGCGTGGACTTCGCACACGGCGATTTCCACATCCAGCCACTTCTGGAACTTGGTCTGTTCCGACCACAGTGCGCCCATCTCGGGCAGGGTATAGCGATCGATCATTGCCAGTTACGAGTTACAAGTTTCAGGTTACGAGTTTCGAGTTTCGGGTTTCGAGTTCGTATCTTGACCAGGTGGATCTCAAATTAACTCGAAACTCGAAACTAGAAACTCGTAACCCGAGCACCCTCATCTAAGCGCCGTCGAGGTGACATAATATCTCGCCAAATACCACTTTCCGTTATGCTCAATCAGGGTGAAGGTTTCCATTCCTTCAGCGCGCTCAAAGGAAGTTTGATAGATAACCACCAGCGAGTGACCCGCGATTGGCGCGGTGGCTGTCTGTTCTTCGCGGGCGGTTTCGAACGTTCGGGTGCGCACTCGGCCCAGCTTATCCTCGAGTGTGCGAAAGGTTGCTTTTGATTGTTCCGGCGTCGCGTCACGACGCCACTCGTCTGAAGCTTCCTGGTAGAGCTTATCGTATCGTCCCGCGTCAATGTCCTCGATTGCCGTTTCCAGCACGGCTTGCGCGGCCGCAGGCATACCAGAACGCCGAACGCCTTCCTTGCAGCCGCCGCAAAGAACTGCGAAGAACAGAACGAATGGTACTGATGCGACGAATGAGATGAAAGTGTGAAGACGCCAGAAAGGTTGGCGCTGTGTCATCGATCCGTCTTCACCTGTCATCCTGGTTTCATCACACCTCAATCCAGGCAGTCGGCTCTTTAGGAAACGACAACGTGATTTCGGTGTCGCGGGAAAACAGCGGCGCCCGCTCATGTAGGGCCGTGTCGGCAGTAATCTTTGCGAGATAGGGATTGTTAGCCCTTTGCGACAAGTGCGCGAGTACGATATGCCGCGCCTGACCGTCAAACCCGCTGATAATCCAATCAGCCACATCTTCGTTTGACAGATGACCGAGACGGGAAAGGATTCGCTGCTTCAGTTCCCAGGGATAGCCCTCCACTGTTTTCAGCATATCGCGACTGTGGTTTGATTCGATGACGATTGCTGCGCACCCACGGAGTTGTTCGACGATCAGTGTAGTGATATGCCCAAAGTCCAAAACGGTTGCGACCTTCACGCCGTCGTGCGTGGCAGTAAAACCAAAATTATCCACGGCGTCATGCGGCACCGTGAACGGATGAAAGTCAATGTTCCCGATGCGAAAATCGCGTCCCGAATCAATCTCGATTGTCCGTCCGCGTAACGCGTCGGCGCGCCGGCGAGGCTCTTCGTTATTTACGTTGCGTCGTTCGCAGATATACGCGTCGCGTGTTTTCGCGGACATATAAACCGGACAATCCAGGTCTTTCATCAACACGCGCAAACCGCCGGCATGGTCTCCATGTTCGTGGGTGATCAGAATTCCATCCAGCGAGTTCGGATCCGCTCCAATCTGATTCATGCGCCGGGCGATCTCCCGGCTGCTCAACCCCGCATCGACGAGCACGTTGGTACCGTTGGCGACAAGCAGAACCGAATTGCCGGTCGAGCCGCTGCCAAGAACGGATAGTCTCATCTGACGCCTTAAGAAATGGCGGGCGACATGAATTTGGCATTTGACATTTGTCTTCTGTCATCTGCCATTGCCTGCCGGAAAGCACAAGCATACCCGACAAATGACAAATGGAAAATGAAAAATGATTGATGAGAGATGATCAGATCTGAAGACGCGAGCGATCGACATTGAAGCCGTTCAGGTCTCCCAAAGCACCAAAGGCAAGGGCCGTGGTCTGAAAACACTCTTGCGCGATCCGCAAAGTGTCCTGGGTGGTGACCGCTTCAATTCGCTTGATGATTTCATCCGGCGAAATGCGCCGACCATGAATAACTTCCTGGCGCGCCAGGGCTCCGCAGCGAGCGGTCGACGACTCAAGGCTCAATAAAACCGAAGAAATCGCCTGCTCTTTTGCCAACCGCAATTCATCTTCGCCAATCGGCTCGCGCACGACACGGCGCAATTCTTTCAACGACAGATCCAGAACTTGATCGATATGAGCGGGAGACGCACCCGCGTAGACCGTGAACATTCCGACATCGGTAAAAGTGCTGCCGCCGGCTCCGATTGAGTATGCAAGCCCGCGATCTTCACGAATCGACTGCCACAAACGGCTGGAAGTCCCACCGCCGAGCACCGTCCCAAGCATGCTGGCGATGTAGCGATCTTCGCTCTTCGCCGAGGGCCACGGGGTAGCTATCAGCAAATGTGCCTGTTCCAACTCACTCTTACGTTCGATCAGTATGGGCGCGGCTGGCTCAGGAGAACCGAATGAATTCTGCGGCGGAGTACTATCGTTCTTGCCGAACGTTGCGGCCGCCAGGCCAACGAGTTGATCGTGGTTGACGTTGCCCGCTGCGGCGATTACCAGGTTCGCCGGCTGATAGTTTTCGCAATGAAACTCCGATGTGGTGGCGTGATCAAAAGACGAAACTGTATGTTCGGTACCTTCGATGGGACGACCGAGAGAGTGATCCGGAAAGTAGGCGGCATTTAATAGTTCTCCCAAAAGCTCTTCAGGAGTGTCTTCGATCATCTTCATCTCTTCGATGATGACCTTCTGTTCGCGTTTCAGATCGTCCTCCTCAAAACGCGGGTCGGCGATCAAGTCGGCGAGCAGATCAAACGCTTGCGGCAGGGCCGTATCGACTACTTTCATCGAAAACCCGGTGATTTCGTGCGCGGTATAAGCGTCCAGATGTCCGCCGAGCCGATCCGACTCTTCGGCGATCTTGCGGGCTGAACGGCGCTGCGTACCTTTAAACAAAGCGTGTTCGATGAAGTGGCAAATGCCATTCAGACTCGCAGATTCGTGTCGCGAGCCCCGGCGCAGCCAGATTCCCAAACTCGCCGAGCGCAATCCCGGCATATGCTCAGTCAGGACAGTCAGACCATTAGAAAGACGGGTAATTTGAACTTGGTCGATCATCCGAAATTTTTCGGACCGGGGGATTAGAGTGGTTAGCGTCCGGAGACCATCCTAACACGGCGAAAAGACCGCCGACAAAAGCGGCTCCAAATAGGAGCTTTTTCTGCGAAAAACAGTCAGGTTTCGCGGAATGTTAGCTTGACACCAGTAGCTTAAGTGGCCGAAAATTGGGGTATTCAGACGGGTAAAGTCTCTCTTACCCGCAGGCGGCAAACGACGAAAAATAACAGGGCGCGTCGCCATTGAGGCATCTGTCAAAACCAGGCTGAGAATCGAAGCAACCAGACATCAAAGCTTTGGGTCGAAACCTGCTATTGTTTAGTCCGCTTACCCCTTACCTTCAATGTCTCCTCGGATTTCGTCCGGAGGTCGGATTGCGATGAAAAAAATTTTCAACTTTACGCTGCCGGTAATTGCTTTTGCGCTGATGAGTAGCGCTACCCCGGGCGTCGCCAAAACGCCGAAGGGGCTGGCCACAATTACCGGCAGTGTCCGCGACAACAGAGGGACTCCCTTGGCTGGCGCGCTGGTACAACTTATCCGCGAAGGCGCGAATCAACTCGCGAAAGAGACGCGAACAGGACCTGACGGTAGTTTCAGCTTGAGAATTCCCGCGGGCCGTTATTCCTTGAGAGCCATTGCCGTAGGTTTCAGCGAGGTTCTTTTCTCGTCGGTGCAGGTCGGTCCTTCAAGCGAGATCGCGTATCGGTTCAACCTTGAGCCGGCTTCATCGAGCCGCACCCTGGTCAACCAACGACCCGATCGCGACAACGTCAAGTGGACTTTGCGTTCGGTGCAAACGCGTCGGTCGATTTTCCAGGCAGACGAGGGCACGGATGCGACCGTTGCTGCCGTGGAAGAAGCTGAACGTAACGAGGCTGAGACCGCGGCCTCAGACGTGCGGACAGACAAACACGGCCGGCTGCTCACGCAAGGAGTTGTCGAAACCTATTTCGCGACCGCACCCGGCCCCTTCACGTCGGCTTACGAAGGACTTAATTTTGCAGTTGCGCTCCCTACTTCAGAGCGCATCGACCTAATCTTTGCAGGGCAAACCGGCACCGGTGATGCGCCGCAGCGTTTCCAGAGCACGGCGCGGATTCGCTTGAACAACCGGCACAAAGTCGATGTGGCGACCGGCGCGATGCGTGTCGTCACCTTTGGACCTCCCGATCGACCTAAGCACTTCTTAAATCAAGGTTCACTACGGGCGGTGGATGAGTGGCTCGTCCGCGACGGTGTCGTGGTTGTACTCGGAGTCGACTACTCACGTTTTCTCGGCGCCGGAAGTGCCGCTTCGGGCAGTCCCCGACTTGGAATTCAATTCGACGCGAACGCGCGGACCCGAGTGAAAGCGGCATTTGCGCCAGGTGATGATGAGGCTATTGAGCAGAGCACGGTAAGCTTTGAAGATGGCAATGTCACCTTCAAGCAACCAATCGCCCAACCGATTGCTTTCGTCGGTGGCCGAGCCGTAATGGGACAGAGCCGGCGGGTTGAGTTCGGAGTGCAACGTGTCCTCGACAACCGTTCAAACCTCGAAGCGACCGCTTTTATAGACGTGACCAATGGACGTGGTGTTGGGCTAATGGCAACTCCGCTGTCAGCGTTCGCCGGTGACAACGGAACACCTATCGTCAACGTCGCGAATCAGCAAGGATCTGCGCGCGGCCTCCGCGTCGTCTACACCCGCAGAATGAACCACGTTTGGAGTGCTTCGGCCGGATACTCTTTCGGTCGCGGACAGAAATTATCGCCGGAAGGGATAACCAGTCCGGCCGATCTTTTCGAGAATGGATTTTTCCAAACGGCAGCGGTTCAGATCGCCGGAGACTGGTCGACGGGAACCCACGTTCAAACTGTATTCAGGTTTTCGCCACAGGCGACGATTTTTGCGATTGACCCGTTTGCCGGCAGGCTCGCGGTTTACGATCCTTCACTAAGTGTCCAGGTATCTCAGGACCTGCCCACGTTCGGCTTGCCCGTGCGCGCACAAGCAATTATCGACGCACGTAACCTCTTCGACTTCCAACCGCATACATCGAATGGCGAAACGCTGCTCGAGCTTGGCCCTAACGGCCGATCCGTGCGCGGTGGAATTTGCGTTAGGTTCTGAAGCCGTGGCGGCGCGATCTGTAGTAACTCACCGATCCCCCGCCATTTAAGAACTTTCCCTGGGCGTCCATATTCTCGGACAAGGTACAAAAACTTGGACGAGCGTGGCAGCGAACACTTTCTTTGGCTTTATTGCCAGTGTTTTCTGCTTTAAGAATTCGCAGAATTTGGTTCGAAGAATCGATTATGGGATGTACCCAGGGCAAGTGGTCAGACGGAACATAGGTTGCCTAAAAACCTGGTGGCAATGTGTGTACGAAAGCGTAAGTAGCCGCAAAGAATGAAAAGCTCAGTGCTAACCGGAAAGACCTGGTGGCTGTTGGTCGCGACGGCTCTCCTGTTCGCTGCCGGCGCGCTGAACTTTTCCCAGCGCCTCAGGTCAAAGCCGCCCGCCTGGGATGGAGTTACCTGGGAAGACACTTCCCAGGGCGTGGTGGCAAAGGCCGTTGAACCCGGATCCGCAGCGGCACGCGCCCGGATGATTGTGGGCGATAAACTTCTGGCCGTCAGTCTGACGGGTGAAAAATGCGAAGACGTTTTGCGGGGACCGCGCTGTGAACCCATCACTGATGCCAAATACGTTCAGATATATCTCGATCATGCCCAAGTTGGCGGTGAGATTCATTACCTGATCGAACGCCCTTCTTATCCCGCCGAAACGCGCTATTACTATGCCGACCTTGACACACTTGGCTCGATCAAGGCCTGGACTGCGAGAGACGTATACGTCAACTTGATCGGCGTAGTTTTTCTGCTGGTAGGCCTGTTTGTGGTCTTCAAGCAGGGTGGCCGCGCTCCCTTCGTCATTCACTTCGCCGCATTTTGCCTGGCGGCATTTGTGTTTGCCTTTTACACGCCGACGGGTGCATATCGCGATCTTGATCTGGCCATCGCATTTTTGCGAAACGCGGCATTTATTATTTTCCCGCCACTGTTTCTCCACTTCAGCGCGATCTATCCGGTCCGGTATCACCTCTTCGAAGAGCGCCGCTGGCGCACGGTGTTCCTGTATGTGCCCGCGTTAGCGTTGCTGGGCGTAGCGGGGATTGTCTTTTTCGCTAGCGAGCTGAATAAAGTCCTGCCGGGTCAACCATTGAACTACTCGCCGAGCTTTGCAATTCGCTTTTACCAGATCGCCTTCCTGCAATTCACGATCGGGCTGTTGGCCAGCGCGGCACTGTTGATTCGACGCTTCGTAATCAGCAAGAACACCGTTGCACGTCAGCAATTGAAGTGGGTTGTCTGGGGCTTCGCGCTGGCGATTGCGCCATTCACCCTGTTTTACGCTACCGGTTATCTGATTGGAGCGCAGAGCGGGGGTACGCTTAGCGAGCTGGCAATCCTGCCCTTGGTCCTGATACCGCTGTCGCTCGGCTACTCGGTCGTGCGATACCGGCTGATGGACGTCGAATTAGTAGTGCGGCGCGTCGCTGTCTATGCGTTTACGACGCTGGCAATTGCCGTGGCAATCGGCGCAATCGTTTATTTCGCGGGTCTCTACGCCTTCGGTGGTGAAGTACCGTCGACGGGCGAAATCACGCTCAGGCTGATTCTGTCCGTTGCCGCGATGGCGTGCATCGTAATGATCGCCGCGCCGGTCAAGAATTTTCTGCAGGAACGTGTCGATCGGATCTTCTATGGCCGCCGGTATGATCTGCGGCACAGCTTGCTGGATTTCGGCCGGACAATTGCCGCCACCACGGCGTTCGACCCTCTCCTGGACTCACTGATTACCCATCTTCGCGATGTGATGAACGTTGAGCGCCTCGCAGTTTTCATCGAGGACAAACGAGCAGAATCCGGATATCGCGTGGCCCGTACAGAGGGCTTGTCAACCCCGATCAACGTACCATCGGACTTTCGCGAGATGATCCGCACGCGCTCAGCCGAAACGGGTGTCGTTCGGGCTGATGATCTGGAACAAACACCGGAAGGCAATGGGTTCATTCGTCGCGTGTTGCATTACTACGTCCCGTGTGTGGTGCGCGGTCGAATGGTTGCAGTTATCGGACTCGGTCGCTCCGCCGACGGGGCGCTCCTGTCTTCCGAAGATGTAGAGATTCTGCGGACCATCTCTGGTTATATCGCTATCGCAATCGAAAACAGCCTGCTCTATCAGGAGCAGCAACAGCGCGCTGCCGAGCTCGAACAGCTAAAGGAATTCAACGAATCGATCGTCGAGTCGATCAACGTCGGCTTGTTGGCGGTTGACCTGGACGGACGGATTACCCGTTTGAATTCCGCCCTTGAAGACATTTTCGCCCTGGAGCGCGATGAAGCGGTCGGCCGGAAAGTTGAGCAGCTGTTTACTGAAGAGTTTGCCGATACCTTGCACCAGGTGCTGGGACCGAACGGTTGGCATTTGAACCAGACCCGGCAAATCTACAAACTGCATACTGCCACCCGTGCGGGCCGCTCGCTGGTCGTTAACATTGCGCTGGCACCTCTTTGGGCTGACTCGAACGAGCCCACGGGCGCCCTGGTCGTTTTGGAGGACGTCACCCAACGCCTACAACTCGAAGACCAGCTACAGCAACGCGAGAAGCTTTCCTCGATTGGACTCCTCGCGGCCGGAGTCGCACACGAAGTAAATACGCCGCTGACGGGTGTCTCGTCCTACACCCAGATGCTGCTGAACATGTTGCCGCAAAATGATCCGAAACATGCTCTGCTTGAGAAAGTCAGACGCCAGGCAGATCGGGCGACGGATATCGTGAATAACCTCCTAAATTTTTCACGCACCGGCAATGCCGAGGAATTCACCGCGATAGATATCCACCGCGTGCTCGACGATACGCTGCAATTGCTCGAGCCCCAGTTGCGGCGCAGTCAGATTCAAATCGTGCGCGACTATGCCGAGCATCTGCCACAGGTCCGCGGAAACTCAGTCAAACTTCAGCAGGTCTTTACAAATCTCATCTTGAACGCCCGGGACTCCATCACCAACGGAGATGGCCGAATTACGCTTTCTACCAGGAACGGGGATACCGAACTCGTCACCGTTGAAGTTACTGACAACGGCGTCGGCATTGCCCCGGAAGATGTCGCTAAGATTTATGATCCGTTCTTCACTACCAAGGGCGTCGGCCGCGGCACCGGGTTGGGTCTCGCCGTCACCTACGGCATCGTGCAGGAACACACCGGTCATATCAGCGTCGCGAGCACTCCGGGGGTGGGCACCACGTTCCGCATTACGCTGCCCACAACCAATGGTCGAGCACCGCTCCAGCCGCCTCCGTCCTAATTCGATACTGGATCGCGATCCTGCATAATGTTAATCTCGCACGGTCATTAAAAAAGTCATCTCCCACAACACAGACTGAGCTCTGTGCTACCTGAGTATGCCAAGAAAAGGTTCAGTCCTTGTCGTTGACGACGAGGAAATCATGCGCGACGTTCTCGAGACGTTGCTCTCATCGGAAGGATACCGCGTCGATCTTGCCAAGACCGGCGAAGAGGGCCTGGACGCCTACACCAAACGGACTTACGACGCAGTGTTGCTCGACGTGTCAATGCCCGGTATCGGCGGTCTTCGGGCGCTGGAAGAATTCTTAAGAATTGATCCCGAGGCGGTAGTCATAATGATTACCGCATATGCAACGTTCGACACGGCAATCGCTGCGTGGGAAAAAGGCGCGTTCGGCTGCATTCGCAAGCCATTTCAAAACGAGCACATCAGTGCCCAAGTTGCCACCGGCGTAAAGCGCCGCCGTAAAGAAGAAGAACGCCAGTCGCTCAGGCGCGCCATGAGCCGCGAAGTTGACCGGGGAGCGATCGTCGGCCGCTCAGATTTAATGCAGGAAGTCTTCCGTCTGGTTGAGCAAGTGGCGCCCGCGCGTTCGACGATTTTGATAACCGGAGAAAGCGGTACGGGCAAAGAACTGATCGCGAAGGCGATTCATGAGGCGAGCCCGCGCGCGACCAAACCCTTCGTCACGGTAAACAGCTCGAACATTCCTACCGAATTGCTCGAATCGGAATTGTTCGGACACACGCGTGGCGCGTTTACCGGGGCCATTGCCGCGAAGAAAGGTCTGTTCGAGGTCGCTGACGGCGGATCGATCTTTCTGGACGAGATTGGCGACATTCCACCGGAAACCCAAGTCCGCCTGCTGCGTGTGATTCAGGAGCGAGAGTTTACGCCCCTTGGGGATACTACTCCGCGCCGGGTCGACGTTCGCATCATCGCCGCAACCAATATCGATTTGCGGGAGGCGGTGCGCCAGGGAATGTTTCGCGAAGATCTTTATTACCGGCTGTCAGTGGTGCCAATCGAACTGCCGCCCTTACGCAACCGCCGCGAGGACGTGCTGCCTCTGGCCCAGCACTTTATCCGCAAGTACAACGAAGAAAATAGCCGTCACGTTTCTGAACAGATCGCGCCGGAAGTGCTGTCACTACTCGAGACATATTCGTGGCCTGGCAATGTCCGGGAGCTGGAAAACGCAATTGAACGGGCGGTGGTAATCGCGCCGGCGGACGAAATAACCCGGCAATGCCTGCGGCCCGAAATCTCCGATCCCCAGGCCGCGCGGGCAGTCGTACGCGAAGCCGCGGGAACGTCGAGCAGCATCGACGTCAGCCGCGGGGTGAATTTCTACGATGAAGTGCG
>Ga0126384_10002542_pt1 | contig 11054 bp, 7 predicted proteins | sample PanSoiMetPlot_36_FD_92543 | JGI IMG/M metagenome (GOLD analysis project Ga0126384, IMG submission 92543) | Tropical forest soil microbial communities from Panama - MetaG Plot_36 | ecosystem: Environmental > Terrestrial > Soil > Tropical forest > Bulk soil | place: Panama | collected 2016-02-17 | reverse complement strand
TTGACCGTCGGAATAAATTGTGTGGCAGTGGGTGACCCCCTGAATGTCTTCGAGCATTACCAAATCCGGCAGAGTTCCAGCCGCCGCGGCTTCGATTTCGCCCTGATCCTCGCGCATTTCGGGTGGGATATACTGCAATCCCAAACGCTGATAAATATCGGCCTCGCTTTTGATGCGCAAAGTGCTTCTCCAGTCATGAAGGGGGTCTCCGAAAGCTATGTTTTTCGCGCGGCCTAGCTCTTGAAGTTTAACGATATGCTTGGATGAGCCGGTCAAAGCGTGAAGCGCGGAGATATATTCCGCGGGCGGCACCACGTTGAGTTGGGCTCGTAGACCGCTGGCGAGGTTCGCAACGCAGCAACTTTCTCCAAGCTCGCTGGTGTGAATAAGCGTCGGCAGACGCAAAAACTGATCGAGGACTGCTTTGGGTTCTTCGCTGGCAGCGACAACGCGAATAGTTCTAACGGTTTCTTTGCGCCGGCGGAGTGATCCCGCAATGTCGGCTTTCAGAAGTTCGGGCGCGGCACGGAGGTGTTGCAGAACTCGCTCCGCCTCGTCCATCGCGTGATGAAGCAATGTTCGTTCTTCATCCGTTTCGAGCTTCTCAATATCTTTGACAAGCTTCGCTTCGGACTTTTGACCGAAACCTTTGACATTTTTGACCAAGCCTTCTTGGCAAGCAGTCTTCAGGTCCTGAATGCTCTCGATCCCAAGAGCATCATGGAGCGCAATAATTTTCTTCAGGCTGAGGCCGGGAACTTCACTAAGCTCGACGGCTCCGGGCGGCAGTTCGTCGCGCAACTGTTGCAGCATCCAACATTCGCCCGTGCGGTAAATTTCTTCGATGATCGAAGCTAGCGCTGTGCCGATGCCTGCAATTTCCGTCAAACGGCTGCCCTTGACGAGCGCGTCAAGATTGTCGTCCAAATTTTCTAGGGCTTGCGCTCCCCGCTCATAGGCTTGTGCTTTAAAGGGATTGTCGCCTTTTACCGTGAGCAGGCGGCCAATATCTCTCAGGAGAGCGGCGATTTGAAATTTATCCTGCATGCGAAATTACATTAAAGTTAACGCTCGGAATACCGTCTCATCAATAGGCCTGCACTCAAAAACCTTTGACCATCAAAATCAACGTGCGCAAGCACCTGCCGTGGTCATGGCGCTGGAAGAGCTGGAGAAACTTACATTTTGAAAGGTCGAATTAAAGTGGGCGGGAAGGATTTGACACTAAGGCTAGCGTTTTTTACTCAATGCCGTCAGATGTAAAATGTCAGTGCGATCTGGTTGAAGATTATTAACCGGCCCGAGACCGACTGTCCCAGAACGGGGAATAAGGCCACGTTTTTTCTTGCCATTTCTGCGAAAATCCGAATTTTTGGCAAAAAAAGTCGCCGGTCTTGGTGACCAGGTTGGCATCTGCTTTGCGGTATCTCTTGCTCAGGAAAGGAGGCCTATCATGAAACTTGGCACATGGCTCACAAGTTTGGCTCTAGGGGGACTCCTTTTGGGGAATCCCGCAAACGGTTTTGCCAATGACGACTCAAACGGCGCTTGGCAATTCGCAGTGGAAGATGAACCTGTCATCGTAGCGGCAACGGAGTACTGTTACGCCGGAAGTATAATCGATCCCACAACTGGCGAGGTTGTTGACCTTTATAATCTCTGCACAGATAACCTAGATTTGGCTTGAAAACCTGACTCTGCCTGATTGAGCAATCCTATCATCCTCGCGAGATACTATTTCGTTTCCTTGGGGACGAGAAAAACCAGAGCACCCGGCTGGATTTTGACGTCTAATGCGTTCGACTGAACCGGAATGTGATCTTCATCTTCGGGCCAGGGCCTGTCATCTATATGCAGTGGAGAACTCTCCCATTCGATCTGTAGATGACGGCCCTGGCGAACTCTTAGTTTTGACGGTGACCGCTTGCGCTTCATACGATCGGTTAAGTACCGGCTTAGCTTGGCTCGTTCACGTTTTGTAACACAGACAACGTCCAGCAAGCCGTCATTGACATTTATTCGCGGCACGAGGTCAAGGTTCGGTCCAATGAAGCGGATATTCAAAGCTTCAAGGAGAACATAATCCCCGGAAATGTCCTTGCCGTCGAGCCGCACAGTCATTCTAACGGAGCGACATGCGCGTAATTGTTTTTTGAGTAGTGTCAAAACGGATTTGATGACTTGCTTGGGCTTGTTTGGACTAGGCAAGCTGTCATTTTTCTCGCCTTTGAGTTGATACATCACTTCAGCGAATAGCCCGATGCCAAACCCCTCAATGAAGCATCGTGATCCCCAAGGACCTTTAGCCACACCGGCATCAAAATTCACGCACCGGGCTGTCTTCCATCCCTTAATGAGCTCCTGCGGAGTTCTCCCGGTGATTCCAACTGTGTTGGCAATGTTATTGGCGGTCCCCATTGGTAAAACTGCGATCGGCCTCCGGCTACCGATCAGTTGCCTGGCGACTTTGCCGACGGTGCCGTCGCCTCCCGCCACGGCCACAATGTCGCAGCTTTTCCTAAACGCCTTTTTCCACTTTTTGTCTTTCGACGATTGATAGTTGACCTTGTGGCCGGCGGCGCGAATCAGTCGAACTATCTCGTCGCCGGAGGGCTGAGCGTCATGACCGGCTGATGGATTATGAATGAGAGTTACTTTGATGGGCCTCTCCTCGTGAGTAGACTTGCACTAATAATCAGCTGCGCGAAAATCTTGACCATTGACGGTCTCGATAACTTTCAAAGGTCGAGCAAACTCCTCGCCTTGCAACATTTCGTAAAAGCGCTCTTGAAAACGAAAGGCAGCGCCGCCGTTCTGGGGTTGGTTTCGGATATAACTGCCGTCCGGCTTCATGCGCCATCCTTTTGCCGAGTCTTTGAGTTGAAGCTCGAGAATGTTTTGCAATTTATGCTGCAGTTGAGGCTCGAGAATTGGAAACGCGACTTCGATGCGCCGGTTGAAGTTTCGCGGCATCCAGTCCGCGGACGAGAGCCAAAAGGTTGGACTTCCAGCATTATGAAAATAGAAGATTCGCGCGTGCTCGAGATATCGATCTACGATGGAGACCACCCGTATATTCTCTGATGTGCCTTTGAGCCCGGGCCGCAGACTACACATGCCGCGCACGATCAGATCGACCTGCACTCCCGCTTGGCTGGCCAGGTACAGTTGTTCGATGATTGAGCCATCGATGAGGCTGTTCACCTTCGCAATGAGCCGTCCAGGTTTTCCCGCGCGCGCCTGCTCGGTCTCGTTCTGAATGAGGCCAATGAAATGCTCGCGTAGACCGGTTGGCGCCAATGCCAGATGATGAAATTTCTGTGGCCGAGTGTAGCCCGTAAGAAGATTGAACAGCTCCGTCAGATCTTCGCCGAAACTTTCTCGGCACGTGAACAGTCCGAGATCGCTATAGATTCCGGCGGTCCGCACGTTATAGTTGCCAGTTGCGAGATGACAGTAACGGCGGATGCCGTCGATTTCCTGTCGCACTACGAGGCACGCTTTAGAGTGCGTCTTGTAGCCGACCATCCCGTAAACCACGTGCGCCCCCACTTCTTCCAACGCACGGGCCCAGGTAATGTTCGCCTCTTCATCGAAGCGCGCCTGTAGCTCCACCAAGACTGATACCTCTTTCCCCGCTTCAGCGGCGCGTGTAAGGGCTTGAGCAATCGGCGAATTGGGACTCACGCGGTAGAGGGTCATCTTGATCGCCAACACTTTGGGATCTTTGGCCGCTTCTTCAACGAAATGGGTGACGGCGTCGAATGACTGGTAGGGATGAAAAACCAAGACATCGCCGCTACGGATCGTATTCCAAATGTCAGGGCCACGTTCGAAGGAAGGAATGGCCAACGGTGGCTGGGGACGATCCTTGAGCCGCGGAATATTAACGGCGGCGTAGAGCTGAAACAGATCGGTAAAAGCCGTAAATCCCTTACTGGGATACAAATCGTCTTGGGTCAGTTCGAGCTCCTCCACGAGCTGGGTTAAGAGTTCCTTAGGAAAATCCGGATCATATTGCAGACGAACGGCATCGCCCATGCGGCGTTCTCGAACTCCTTTTTCGATGGTCATTAATAAATCTTCGTCGCGTCGGCGCGCCAGGCCGAACTCGGCGTCCCGCGTGACTCGCACTGGATCTGTGGATAGGATCTCAAACCCATGGTAAAAACGCGGCAGATAGTGACGCAGAACATGTTCCAGCAAAATAAACGCGTATTGCCCCTGCTTTGCTGGCAGCTGAATAAATCTTGGCACAACCTGGCCGGGAATATGCACGATGGATAGTTCGGTGTGCGGCAGAGAGGACGCAGTCTTCGCTCGCAGCGACACCACCAAGGAAAGTGAACGATTGGCCAGATAGGGAAACGGATGGCCGGGATCGATGGCCAAGGGCGTCACGATTGGATAGACCGTTCGCTGAAAGAATTCCCCCAAGTACTGCTCCTGCTCGCAGGTCATTTCTTCTGGACGAAGCAAACGGATCCCTTCCGCGGTAAGTTGCGGCAAAACCGCATTGAGAAAACAGAGATGCTGTTCCTCCGTTAGCTCGTGCACTCGTCCAGAGATCGCCTGCAAAGTCTCGTCCAGGGCCACATGATCGGAATCGCTCGCGCGCTCGCTGGCTTGGCCCTTCAGGCCGGCCACACGAACCATAAAAAATTCATCGAGGTTGGAGCTGAAGATGGCGAGAAATTTTACTCGCTCAAGGAGCGGAACCGAAGCATCCTTGGCCTCTTCCAAGACACGGCGGTTAAACTCCAACCAGGAAAGATCGCGGTCAATCAATAAGCGTTCTTCGTCCTGCATAAACGACCGGCTTAAAAGGCATAATCTTCAAATGCTGCGTCCCATCTGGGAATTATTGAAAACATTGAGAAAACACAACGCAATCGCCATGCCAATTATATCTATTTATACTTCGGGCTTATTGGGCGTCGTTTCAATCCCAGACGAGACCGAGGATCATTTCATCTGTTCCAGAAGTGAGACGGACGAGACTTACTTTTGATCCTTACCGAGTATCGGCGTGATAATCTGGGGCCGTTTCAGCGAAAGAATCGAGAAGGTTGGATCAATGTAGAATAACCTGCCAAGAAAAGAAAAAGCCCCACAACATGGGGCCTTTTTTGAAATAACCGGAGCCATTCCTTCGACTGAAATGGTCCTGCTCCTCCACTCACCTCGTAGCATTCTCTTGGCTCGAAATCCCCAGTGAGACTCCAGCGCGTTTATCTAGTTTGCTCTATTACGAAACCCGCTGCTCGTCAGCCCGGACCGACTGTTGACTTTACGAACGAGGTCACATCAGGCGGAACTTCTCGGACGCAACAATCTTATAGTCGCCCTTATAGTCGCCAAAATTAGCGACCATTACGCGACCATCCTGAATTCCCATATCCTGGGAAGCATAACTCAATCCTTGAGGTATAGCTCCCTCTAGCTGGCCTTAGTGAATCACTCTTATTTGACAACGGAAGAACTAAGTCGAGAAGAACAACTTAACTCGCATTTCTATCACGTTGCTGGCCGTTAGCGGTACAGCGCATCGATAAATCCCGAGCGATCCAACTCTTCAAGCAAACTCACGTCGATGAAATCCTTTGGATTGGCGGTCTTCGCCGCAGGAACTTTTTCGCTCAAATCCGCTAGAATTGTTTTGAAACCCTCTACCGAAGGGTAGGGCTTGGCCTTAACGATTTCGCGAAGGGTTTCATAGGCAGGCTCGACTTCCTTTTCATCTTTTGCCTTTCTGTATTTGGCATAGGCGCGCTTTGATACATCCGGATTGGTCTTCACCATGTGAATGGCCTCTACGAAAGCCTTCACAAAGCGTCGAGCGACGTCGCGTTTTCTTGTCAGGACTCGCTGCGTGGTCACCAATCCGACCCCTTGATAAGGTACATTTAAGTCTGCCAAGTTGAGCAACACTCTCATGCCCGCACGCACAGCTTCCAAATGATCCGGCGGCGAGGCGAGCGTTGCGTCAATTGAACCGGCAAACAGCGCGATCAAGCGAGCCGGCGTGTCTCCTATCTGCAAAAATGTGACGTCGCGATCGGTCAATCGATATCTCGGCAGCACGTTGAGCACGCGCACATGCGACGCGGATCCAAAGCGGAATATCCCAATGCGTTTGCCCCTGAGTTCCTCGACGGATCTGATATTGGGACGAGCGACTAGTCGATCGGTCAGCACGTCGTCCACGCCTGTGAGCATGACGGGGTCAGTTCCTTGCAGTCTTGCGGAGGCCATCAGAGATCCCGTCATTTGTCCGAAGTCGACCTCACCAGCCACCAACGACTCGATCGCCAACCGCGTGTAGATGACCTGCACATCGATGCCGTTTTTCTTTAACAGCCCTCCCACATCGGCAACCCACAACACACCTTGAGTCGCCGAAGGCGACGAGTAAGCAACTCTGACATTGTCGGCACTCTCAGCGGGCTTTTGAGTGATGCACAGGATAAGGGCGCCGGCCGCCAGAACTACCAAGGGTTTCATCCAACGAAGCGATCGATGATGTGACATCGTGCCTCCACAGAAGCTGTTAAGGTCATCTTGAATTGCTGTACTGCTTCATTGTTGGCGGTGGTTTTTCAAGCGCGCCAACAGGACATTATTTCCTTGGACGACGCCGTGATCCCGATACGCCGGTTAACGTAATCCACGACCATGTCATGCACCGGACCGCTTTCTGGTGCACACAATCATCATTTCGTTAGCTTCCTGAACCGAATACCTCATGATGGCTTTCCCAGTCTGGCCGCCCTCATGGCATTCCTCAGCCGCTCGGTGGCGTCTACGTCAATCTTGTCGTGATCGATGACAACTCCATAGACTTCGCCTGCCGCCTGGGTCGAGACCAACCCCAGCAACACATCTGTTAGCACCTTCTCGGCATCTCTCTCGAGCGGGTCTCCGCAACCGCCACCGCCCGATTGCCGGGTATACAGGACGTCGTCTTCCGTGACTTCAAAGTTGCAATATGGCAACGAATTCATTTCACCGCCCAAATCCTGTATACGGTCTAAAGCGGCGCCTTCAGCGATCCGCTCGCGCAGTCTTGTGCTCTTGAATAACTCGACCACAGCCGGCGCTCCCGGGTATCCGTCAAAAATGCCTTGTCCGGAATTCTTTTCGCCGACCACTCCGTACGCCACGCCTTTGATTTTGCGCTCGGGCGCGTCGTGAATGGCAACAGCCGTCTCAGCGCCGACTCCGCCACGGAACTTGCCGGCCCCCGCGCTATCTCGCGCGTGCCGTCGGAACAGATAAAGGATGGGAAAGTTCCTTTCGATCCATTCCACATTAGGACAACTCTTGGTGCTGCCTCCTGAGTCCACGCCATCCTGAAAAGATCTTGCACCGCCTCCGTCGATAGGAGTCTGAGAAAGGTTCGAGATATAATACGTCCCGTACTGGTTGATCCCCGCATGCCGCACATTACGCCGGCCGACCGTCATGGCCATCACTTCGCTCTTCCACCGCTCGTGGGTTGCCAGCGCCTGCATCAAAGTCGAACTCGCGGCATAAAGAACGATCTTCGCGCCCGAGGTCGTATTCATAGAGACCGGCGCCGGCATCCGGGGATTGACAATCGTTCCCTCGGGCGCGACGACTTCGATGGGGCGAAAAATGCCGTGGTTCTTCGGCAGGTCGTGGGCCAGGGTCGACAGCACGGCGGCGAAGCAAACGCCGAACGTGGCATGATAAGGAAGATTGATCCCCTTGCTTGCCTGCGGATCGCTGCCGGTAAAATCGAAGATCAACCGGTCGCCGATTTTACTCAACGCGAGACTTACCTTCCAGCTTTCATCCGCCTCGATGGCGCTGGTTTCTTTCCAAACGCCGTCGGGGATTTCCGCGATCCGTTTTCTGAGGATGTCTTCCGCGCGCTGGATCATCTCCCTTGTAACGGCATCGATTAGCTCGGCCCCATACTGGCGCAACATTTCCTGGACTCTAGATTTAGCCACGTTGTTGGCGGCGATTTCGCACTTGAGGTCGAGACCGACCATCGTCGGCTGGCGCGTCATATTGATGATGGTGTCAAAAAGATCTTTCCTGAGCACGCCGCGATCGATGAGCTTGACTCCCGGTATTCTGATTCCTTCGTGGAAAATCTCCGTGGCTCCGGGTGAATTTCCGCCCGGCGACAGAGCCCCAATGTCCATGACGTGGACGAAACTCGCGCTCCACGCAACCAAACGGCCCTGGTAATGAATCGGCGAGATCATGAACAGGTCTGACTGGTGCACTGCGGCAACGTAAGGGTCATTGAGCAAAAACACGTCGTCCGGAGCGATGCCCTCGTTACCGAAGCGCTCGATAATCTTTTTCACCGCGAATCCGCCGCACGCCATGTGCATGCCGATGGATTCTCCAGCCGATAGGATTTCGCCATCGGCGCGGTAAAGCGCCGCCATGTAGTCTCTCTGCTGGGTCGTATTCACCGTGCCGCCCACGCGCTCGAGTGTCGTCCCCATCTCTCTGGCGATCTGATATAGTCGATGGGACAAAATCTCGAACGTGATCGGGTCCAAGATTCTCGCAGGTAAAGACACGCCGCCTCCTATCCCTGCATTATTCAGACCCTCACCCTCCCCTCTCCCTCGCTGCGAGGGCGAGGGTAAGATCATTTTCCCCCTCACTCTGGAGAAAAGATAGCGTGAGAGCTACGAAGTTCTCCCTCGCCCGTTCTGATGGGAGAGGGTCGGGGTGAGGGCTCACCATTCGGTCACCAATGGCACGCCTTTTCTCTGCATGACCAGTTCCGGCTAACGCCCTAGTTCGATTCGGACATTTCTGAACTCGTCCATAAATGCGTGGTCTTTCGGGTTGACGACAATTGTTGTGACCGGAGTCTCGATGATCGCGGGGCCTGTGACTTCATGCCCGGGCTTCATCTTGTTAAAATCGTAGATTGCGGTGTCTACCAGGTCCCGATATTCCTCAAAGTAAACCAGCCTGTGGGATTTGACGGCCTGAGCCGAGTCGTTGCCGGCAACCAAATGCCGGGCGATGTTGGGTTTTTTCAGGCGTCCACGTGCGGTCAGCCGGAACGTCATAACTTCCATCCCGGCTTCGCGATAGCCCGATCCCTGGCCGTAGGATTTCTCGTACAGCTCGTGAAAATCGTCGTATAGTTTTCCTAGGTCTTTTTCCTGAAGATGATCCGTGCTGGCAGGCAAGGAGAGTGTCAGTTCGTGCACCTGATAGCGATAGCGCATATCGAGGCTGCGGACAATTTCGATATCCGCTGCTTTGAATCCCCGGGATTCGAGATCGCGGCGCGCCTGCGCAATCAAGAGGGAAAAATTTTGATTGAGCCGCTCGAGGTCGAACGGCGCGATCAGGTGGTCCGATCGCCCATATTCATAGAGCACGTCGGAGCTGATGAGACCCGTTGCGCCATGAACCGAAGCCGTTAGAGGAATCACGACCTGCTTGATGCCGAGATCTTCGGTGTACCTGCCGGCGTGCACGGGGCCGGCCCCGCCAAAAGCAAACAGCACGAACTTTCTCGGATCATGCCCTCGCTCGACTGTCGCTCTGCGGATGAGATCGCTCATATGCGCATTGGCAATCCGGTAAATGCCGGCTGCAGCCTCGATCGTGCTCATTCAGAGGGGTGCCGCAATCTGTTCGGCTATGGCGCCCGCCGCTGCTTCTTTGCTAAGGCGGATTTTGCCGCCGAGAAAATAATTTTCGTTCAAATAGCCCAACACGAGATCGGCGTCCGAAACAGTCGGCTCACTGCCTCCCAACTCGTAGCACACCGGCCCGGGGTCGGCGCCCGCCCCCTGCGGCCCGACTTTGAGGATCCCCGTCTCCGGGTCGATCCACGCGATGCTGCCTCCTCCTGCGCCGATCGACTCGACCCAAATCTTGGTGGATAAGATTCGATGTCGCTGGATCACCGGATTGTAGTCTTTCTCGATTTTACCCTCATGAATAACGCTAACCTTGAAAGTCGTTCCGCCCATATCCGTCGCGAGGACGTTTTCTTCGCCGATTAGCCTGCCGAGGTATTGGCTGCCCACCACACCCGCGGCCGGTCCGGACTCAATGGTGCCGACTGCGTTGACCAAGGCGTCGCTCACGTTCAGGACCCCCCCGTACGCCTGCATGATTAACGGCTCGTCGCGAAGATTTTTTTCCCGCAGCACCCGTTCGAGGTTATTGAGATAAACCGAGATGCGCGGACTGATGTACGCATTAAAAACGGTCGTAGCGGTGCGCTCGTATTCGCCGAGGAAAGGGGCTACTTCGCTGGAGAGGCTCAGGTAAACGGTCGGGCATTTTTGCTTGAAGTGTTCGGCGACCATTTTTTCGTGGCTGGCATTGGCGATGGACCAGAGAAGGCATACGGCCACGGATTCCACGCCTTTAGCGCGCAGGCTCTCGACCGCCCTCGCGACGTCGTCTGTCTTCAGCGGAATCACCACGCTTCCTTTGTAATCGATGCGTTCCGTCAGCTCTTCAATGAGGGTTCTTGGAACGATAGGGTCGGGCTTAACCAGCGCGGATGTGTGAGCCGCATCCTTTTCCGTGAGGCCTTCGGCTGTCATGCCTCGCATCATCAGGATCGCGTCGCCAAAGCCTCGGGTGGCGATGAGCCCGGTCTTGGCGCCCGCGCGCGTGATCAAGGTATTGTCACCAATCGTGCAGGCGTGAAAAAAAAATCTGGCGGACCCGATCAGCTCGTCTTCGCTCGTCAAGCCCAGGTTTTGCGCGGCATCGCGGACTGCATCTAGGGCACCAACGGAAAAATCCCGCGGGGTTGATAGGGCCTTGCCTACAGTGAGAAACCCTTGATGGTCAAGCACAACACAATCAGTAAATGTCCCGCCGATATCGACGCCGATCGTATAGTCCATGTTGAAATTACTCCGCGTCCTCGCGCGGAAGAAAATTCTATAACATATGCGTCGATGACTTTGAAAACGGAGTAGCGGAATATTTTCCACACACGCACGCATAGCACTTGGACACGTCCGTCATCCTGCGCAAAAGCGAAGGATCTCTATCCGAAAATGGATTCCAAACCC
>Ga0126384_10002541_pt1 | contig 11054 bp, 9 predicted proteins | sample PanSoiMetPlot_36_FD_92543 | JGI IMG/M metagenome (GOLD analysis project Ga0126384, IMG submission 92543) | Tropical forest soil microbial communities from Panama - MetaG Plot_36 | ecosystem: Environmental > Terrestrial > Soil > Tropical forest > Bulk soil | place: Panama | collected 2016-02-17 | reverse complement strand
TCCGATTTCAGGTACGCGCGTAGCATCATTAAGAATCTAGGAGATTGCTTGGCAAGTAAGTTTGCCGTCGACTGAAAAGCGCTCTGCAGTTTTCAGCATTTTGTCGACTGTATCGAGGTCTGTTGGGGCTACATCGGCGGGAGAGATTCTTCGATCCGTGATGTTTTCCAATTCCTGCAAGACTTCAATCACGGCGAAGGAATCGACCAATCCTGAAGATATTAGCGGGGTATCCAACTCGATCCTTACATTCGAGTCACGTACAATTCGGCTTTTCAGAAAATCAAGCATCGCCTGCGCGTTCGCGCTGGGCAGAGTTTCGGGACACGTGGTTGATTGATGCTTTACTCCTTTAGTAGAAGCTTGGCCCACACACTCCTCCTCTAGCTCAGGATTTCGCGCCGCCCAATCCAACATCTCTCGACGCGGCCAAATGACCATAGCGCTGCGAGGTTTAAACTCGCCCCGTTCCCACAACTTTCGCCGCTGGACGTCGCCCACGAGAGCGCCACAATCAGGAGAATCGGCTCCCATGTCGATCACGAGGCCACCATTTTGAAGAAACACAGAGTTCAGCCATTCCAAATGGGGACTGGCTCTGAACGTCGCCGGAGAGTGGATCCACGAATTGGCTACGTAGCCAAGGATGCCGGGCTGAAGCTCCATGGATTTCGCAATTCGGTAATAGGCTAGGTTCTGGGCTGATTCGAGAAGCAGTAATGAATTCTTGCGCCGACCGTTCAAATGGCCGCGAAAACACGGACGGTAGCCCTTCAGCCGTCGCGCGAGGAAATCAACAACCCTCGGCAGCCAAAGCGGGGAGACGTGGCGCAAAGAGGAGCGCACTACTCCCGAACTCTCCCAGTGCAGTTGTCCAGCCGGAAACCGTCGCAGAGACGCCACTTTGCACATCTCGGCAAATCGATACTGTCCCGCGTGAAACATGCTCAGGAACTCAGGCCCGGGAGATGCAAAAAACGAGAATTCCTCGGCGTAGAGTCGCTTCACTGACTCAGCTAACGGTAACTCCTCGATCTGGCCAGCGATGCGAGACGCACTATTCAGAAGCAGAAATCTCTCGAGTAGATTGTCCTCTGTCAATTCCGGAGCGCTCTTGCCGATCGAACCCTTCAGATCGCATACCGTCCTGTGACTTAACGGCGACTCGTCAACACTCAGCACAAGCTTGTGGCACTCGGCAGAGCCAAATCCGCGGTCGGCAAGTGTGTCGCTGAGCTTTATGTGGACAGGCCTCTCCAAAGCCGCCTTGCAGATAGCTACAAGTTCTTCAATTAGCAGCATGGATGGTGCGTGCATCACGCGTGATATATGAGCTCAGGCCGGAAGCCCACCCCTCAAATTCGATCGGCGAGACGTCGTTTCCGTCCAAAAACCGAGGCAGCAAGAGGGGATTGATGTTCGCCGATGCGAGTCCGGGGACACAGGTAGTCGCAGACTCAATTCCCATTTCGGTGAGCCAGGGGAGAAACTCGGATCTGTATACGCCGCTTGGATAGCAGAAGTGGTTTGGGTTTATGGATGTCATTTCGACGATCCGACTACGGTTTTCCTCCATCTCTTTTCGAAACAACGAGCGATCGAAGGGCGTGCGGTGCCGATGTGTGTGAAGTTGGACATCAATTCCGGCCGCAGCGATGGCCGCCACTTCGCCAGCACTCATCCGCTGTAGCAACCGCATGCGCAGGAATTCGCCGTAGTCGAGCGAGAGCACACGAGCAAGCTTTCTCGCGAACTGGTCTTTCTCTATCGTGGAAAAGCGTTTTTCCTCAGTGAAGCGAATCAGGGACTCGAAGGCAGCCAATCGCGTTTGGGGTTCGCGAAGATCTAGTTCCGCAATGGAATCAGTTAGCCCGGATGACTTGACCACCCTGCCTCGGCACTTCCACAGCATATAGCTGCAAATATGATTAAACAGGGGAAGGTTGCGATCGCAGTAGTAGGTCGTGAGATACACGGTTGCGGGAAAGCCATATCTTTGAAGAAGCGGAAAGGCTTTGACATAGAAGTCGTAGTTGCCATCGTCGACCGTGATTACAACGCTCTTTTCCGGCAGAATACCTTCGTAAAGTTTGGTGAGGGCATTGTCGAGTGGGAGAACAGTGTAACCCCCTTCGGAAAGTGAGGCGAGGCGGGATTCGAATTCCGGGGCGGGCAAAAACAGCTCTGGGTACCATAGGTGTTCGTCAAGGAGAGAGAATCCATGGTAGGCGAGGATCAATAAACGCCGCGAACGCCATCCACTTTCTCGCACAAGGTAGAACAATCCCAGCCCACGGCACACGTGCAAACAGAGCAGTTTGAATTGTTTCTTAAGAGTAGTCTGATAGCCGGGCCGCATAAGAACCGTATTCAGTTACTAAAGCCAGTGCTTCGAGTCCAATCACGCGCCCAAGCTTCGTTCTCAGATCCCGCCTGAATTGGAGCAACCTTGCGGCAGGACGAGATCACAATCTCCTTGCAATCGCTTGAGCGAAGAATGCGATAGTCAAAGCCAAGGTCAAGGAGTTCATGATCTTCGTTCTGGACGACGTGCAGCCTCGTCTTGACGAAAATATGCAGCCGGTCAGTGCTCTGAGCATTGCCGAAATATCCGATGCGACGCCTGTACGTCGATCGCGCGTCCAGTATTCCTGAGGGCACGGGACTCCGCAGAGTGCTCAATATCTTTCTCTCTGCCAGATCCAGAAAAGAGATGAAGTTAGCGAAATAGACCAGGCCGGCCCCGTTCAAGTCACGGTCAGCATCAATCTCGTACACGAATTCTCGCTCCCCGTTGTAGACGTCGAGATCGTTTTTACAGGACTCGAAAAAGGTTCGGTCGACTTTAGCCTTTCGGCACAAATCCAGCGAGTCAGGCGCCGCAAGGAGTTCGGAAATACTTGAGAAATCGACGTTCATGGGCATGGAGAGCGACAACTTTGAGGGTCCGCGCTCCTGGTAAATGAATACGTTGCTGGCCCGAACTCCAAACTCGGGATGCTCAGCCAGGGAATACCACCCGTCGAGGTAGACCCTGGAATAATGAGCAAGATCCGTGTTGAACGGAACAAAACTGTTCTCACCGAAGGTACTCAGAGGCATGTGTCGCGGAAGGTTGACCTCCAAGAAAAAGAAGGTCGCGTAGAGTCGAGTTCCGGCAGCGTCGCAGATAAGAGCAGACTTTATTCCGCCTGCGTCCTCGATCTGCTTCCACCGGTTATACCCGATCGCCTTAAAGAGAGCGCTCTCCGAGAGGTTATGTCGTCCCAAATGAGGCATGCCTAACTCAAGCGAGAATGCTTCCTGATTGGGTATTCGATCGTTTGAGGCAATGCTCAACGAGGTACCGGCTTCGCTCATAGGGCTAACCTTAGAATTGGAAATAGACGAAAGTGCTTGCTTGATTAGCGGTGAAGAGAATCAGGACGACCCAAGCAAACCCGCCTGCAGCAACGCGCACCAGGGGTGGCCGGTTTTGAAAGACGTATTCTGTTCCCGCCTTTTCATTGGCTAGATCCAGCAGAAATAGCGGCACAGAGAAGAATGCCAGGAATTTGAATGCAGTCCAGTACATCGGATCCCAGGACAACACCGCCAATCCACTCAGAAACGAGAGCCCGTCCGATAATGACCCCGCACGGAAGAATATCCACGTTACACACAACAGGTGAAAGAACAATATTCTCTGAACCCATGTTTTTATGAGCCCAGAATGGGAAGTCCTGTTTGCAATTCCACGCAAACGTAGCATGAAGCGTTCGCCGGCCATGATCGCACCGTGCAGCCCGCCCCAGAACACGTATGTCCAGTTCGCGCCATGCCAGAGCCCGCATAACAACATGGTCAATACCAGGTTGCGGTAACTAAACCGCATGTTCATGTAAACGTAATCGCGAATCCAACTGCTCAAACTGATGTGCCAGCGTTGCCAGAACTCCTGCAGACGCGTAGCCAGGTATGGCTGGCGAAAGTTGATGGCAAATTGAAAACCGAGGAGTTGTGCCGCTCCTCTTGCAATGTCGCTGTAGCCGCTGAAATCCCCGTAGATCTGCCATGCGAAGGCGTAAGTTCCCAGAAGGACAACGAGCAAGTTTGGTGGACCGAACCTACCACCAAAGACGGCATTTGCGATAAGGGCGCAGTTGTCGGCAATGACGCACTTGCGGAAGAGCCCCGAGATAATAAGCATCAAGCCATCGAAAAACTTCTCGCTATCGAATTGTCGCCGGGTTTGCACCTGAGGAAGCAAGTGTGAAGGCCTCTGTATCGGTCCGGCAATCAAATGGGGGAACAAGCTGATGAAGAGGGCGTAATCCAGCAACGATTCCGAAGGCTCTATCTTCTGCTGATAGACGTCGACGATGTATGCAATCGCCTGGAACGTGTAAAACGAAATGCCCGGTGGCAACAGGACTCGCAAGGCTGGAAGCGGCACATCTCGTACGCCCAAAGCATGCAAGCATGCGGCAAAAGAATCCACGAAGAAATTGAAGTATTTGAAGATTCCCAGAAGCGAGAGGTTCAGAACCAGCGAAAAGATGAGCAAGCCACGGCGTCTGTTTTCATTGTCACTACGCGCGATACGCAGAGCGATCACGTAGTCCACTGCCGTGCTGCCGGCCATCAGACACAGGAAGCGCCAGTCCCACCATCCATAGAAGAAGTATGACGCTAACAGGAGAAACCCGTTCTGGCGCTTCAATGGCAATAGCCAGTAGGCCACAACCACGGCAACCAGGAATATGAAGAAAATCGGCGAATCGAATAGCATGGCCGTTATTGCTGTGGCTATTCTATGTTCCCAATTCGATACTCAATCGGCCGTGCAGCCTTCGAGCTTCACTCGCATTCTTCCCACGAAGCGTTCCGACGCGTCCACCCGTGATAATGCTTGTAAATGTCGGAATCGCTCTAAGGCAAGCAAAGTACATCGCAGTGCAGAATGAGATCACGAAAAGTGGATCGGCGAAATACAGAACCACTAGTTTGAAGGCATTCGGAGGCGCCCAAAATGCGTAACTGAGCTTTCTAACTACAGCGAGCAGCGGTTCGTGGCTGGCGAAGACAAAGAAGCTCGCGGGCGACAATGCAATGAGCCATTGCTTAACGGTAAGAGACTTCGACAGGTACCGTGTTGCACAAAACACCAGAGCGATTCCGAACAACTCGGCGGTCTTATGGATCAAGTTGCTCATGCCGCTTTCTTTCAGGAGCGCGTCGAGAATCGACAACGGAACATACGCGAGAGCTATGGCTGTCCATTTATCCAGATTTCTCAAGTCCACTCTTCGCATCGCCAGCAGTGAGCCGATACAGAAGAACAGAGCTGCCTCCCTTGAGAGAAAGGGAATTGTCCATGTTGTTGAGGAAGAGAACCAGCGCGCGACGAGGATCACTAGAAGCAGACCCGGAACGGTAGTCAACAAGAGGTAGATCACGGGTGAGAGAACAACGAGGACAATCAGGTCGCGGATGAACCAGAACTGAAAAGCAATTGGATGGCTTGTAACCCCAGCGATTGCGTTCAGATAGTCCAACGCCCTAAATGATGCAACCGGCGCCGATCTTCCACTGAAGTAGGCTGCGGTTGCCGGATTCGCCTGTGCCACTGCTGTAAGCGCAAGACAGACTAGATTCCAGAACAGAAGTGGGATTAGGAGAGTCTTCGATCGACTGAGTATCTTACGACGAAACCAGGCGATGGATGGTTGAACGCCGTGAAAGAAGAGGTATCCGCCTAAGAGAAAAAACAAGGGCACACTCAGCGTCCCCAATCCCTCGGAAATGTAATTCACCAGAAATTTGATTCCGCCTGTGTAGTGCAGTTGGGTTGATCGGCCGATCACCGGATCATATGCGTGGAGAAGGACAACTCCGACGATCAGCGGTAGACGGAGCATCGAGATTCTCTCCGAAAGTTCTGCTGGCATGTCCGTCGTGTGCTTCGCGCTAGTGACTGCGTCTGTTGCGACGGGATCGCGAGTAATTCTCATGGCACGCTAGGTGGCTTCCTGGAACGACGGAGTCGATTGAGGAACGCAGGCCTGACAGATCAAGCCAAAGAGTTGGCAACTCACGAGTACGTGCTGGTGAGAAGCTCGGCTGTCGGCGTAGGGGTTCGTTCTGGTACTTTCCGCACTGGATCCCAGATTACGTACCTACGTCCACGGCTAAGCTCAACGAAGCTGATTAGGGCGGCAGCGTTAAGAGTACAAAAGTAAATTGGAATACCTAATACCTTCGAAATCCTATGAAGTGGAATCCGGATTGAGACAAGGGCGACTAGGTAAAACGCAACTTGTAGCGTGAGGAGAGCTTGGATCCAAGGTGCAGCGCTGGCCAAGAGACTGCAAACCAGAACACCAATGAGGAAGAATGGCACCATCCAACGCATGATTTTGTGGGAAAGAAGCTGGAAAGCTACCCAGGTGTGTTTCCAGGGCTTCAGCAGTTCCGACACGCTGAGTAGACCGCGCATTCCCCGAGTTACCACTCGCACTCGCATCCTAAACTCCTGGGCCGTGGTTGTTGTTGTCTGCTCGTACGCCCATGCCCGACTCTCGAAGACCACCCGGTATCCCTTTTGAATCACCCAAAGAGGCTGCACCAGGTCACTGATGATGTCGTCGCGCAACCTCGTGTATACGGACTTGCGAACGGAATAAATCGATCCAACGCAGCCGGAGAGCGTGTGAATGCGTGACTGCATTGTCTTGATGGTGTTCTCGTAGTTCCAAAACACGGCACTTCCCAATCCGGTAGGCGAGCCGTTGAGATCAAAATAGTAATTACGACCAGTAACTGCTCCCACGTTCTTGTCGCGGTAGTTGGCAGCGAGGTAGCGTAATGCTTGCGGATGGTAGGTTGTGGTTGCATCAGAGAAAACGATGATCTCGCCTCGTGCCCTTTTGACTCCGTCGTTTTGAGCAGCAGTCTTGCCGCGCCATTTCTTTGCTTGAATGAGCCGGACGCCGCGGTCGCGGAATGAGCGAACGATTTCGTCTGTCCCGTCCGTTGAGCAGTCGGAGGAGACGATGATTTCTAGTTTGTCAGTGGGGTAATCCAACGCAAGTGTCTGTTCGATCTTTCTGCCAATACTCGCGGCTTCATTGTGGGCGGCAATCAGGACGGAGATTGTCGGGCAGTATTCCAGATTAGGACTCCGACGCCGATAGCATGCCCCGATTAGCAAAATGAGAACTGGGTATCCAACGTACGTATACACGATGGCGGCGAGGCAGAGCTCAAGGAGTAGTTGCGAGAGCCCAGCCAACGCAATTACGGAAGGCAGATGGAAGCAGATTGTCAAGAGACTGGGTGGTTTGTTTCGGGTCGTGGTTGGTTATTTTGTCTCACTTGAAGGCTGTCTCTGGTTTACGAGCGACGGCGATGATAACCGCGCGAAAAGACCGAAACCACCTGCAGCGAAGAGCTGCGGTAACGGCTCTTTCAAACTCCAGAATAGGACCACCAAGACGAAAAAACACAGGCGGGCACTCAATCGTATTGAGCGACTCAATTTCGAGGCCGGCTGTACATAACAGCTTGGTGACTGTGCGTAGCGTGTTCATGCGGTAATAGGTCAGAAAGATATCGCGCTCTGCTCGGCCTTCCAGAGCGCGTATGATTCGCTTCTTTAGCGGATTCGGCATCAGAGAGGCTGCGAAGATCTGGTAATAGAAATAGTTCGGAGTAGCGAATAGAAAGCGTCCTCCCGGTTTTAGTACACGCCAGATCTCACGTAAGAATAAGGTTGGGTCCGATATGTGCTCTATCACGTAGCGGGCGGTCGACAAGCTGAAGGAGTTGTTCCCGAACGGTAATCGCAGAAGATCGCCGACTGCTCTCTCGTGTAAGTAGGGATGATTAAGCACATCGTCGGTTACCGCGTCGATTCCGACGAGCCTTCTGCAACGGGAAGAGAGGTATCTCTGGTCAGCATCCGAGTTCTTCATCCAGCTTGAGATCATCTTGCGTCCGCATCCCAACTCGACCCACTCTGTGTCCGGAGAAACTAGTTCCAACAGTCTTTCCCTGTAATACGCCTCTGCATAACTGGACATTGCGTTATTTACGAGGCGTCCTGAACACCCCTGCGAGCCAACAACTGATCGTAGACCTGCGTTAATTGGTCAGTGACAATCTCTGGCAAGAATCTCTGCTTAACAGAGTCCAAGCCTAGTTCGCCCACTTTTTTAGCCATGCGAGGATCTCTGAGAATTGCACAAATACGTGCGGCCGCGGCGGCGTAATCTTCGTTCTCGACGAGAAAGCCGCAACATCCGTCCATGAGTGCTTCGGGATTGCCCCCTACGTTTGTGGCGACGCAGGGAAGACCGCATCCCATTGCCTCGAGCAGTGCATTAGAAGAACCCTCACTTCGCGAAAGCAGGCAAAAGGCATCACTTGCTCTTAACAAGGGAGCCACCTCATCGAGCGGTCCGACGAACTTCACATTTCGAGCAACATCAAGTTCTTCGCTTAGCCTGTGCAATTCGCGGAGATAAACTGGTTCGGCAGTATCGAGTGCCCCCGCTATAACAAAGACAGCTTTAGGGAATTCTCTGCATACTAAGGCGGCAGTCCGAATCAGAACGTCAGTTCCCTTGATGCGGCGGATATTCCCTATGCTGGAGATGACATGGGAAGCTTCGGAAAGTTCAAAGTGCCGACGTAACTCCGCGACAGAGCAGGAGACCACAAGGCGCTCCAGGTTTACCGAATTAGGAATCGTCTGGACGTGCTGAGGATCCAGGCGGTCTTTCACTATTGAGTACTGTCTTACTTGCTCTGACACTGCCAGTACGCGGTCAAATATGCGTCTCATCGCCCGATAGGCAATTCGATGCTTAGCCGTCCGCAGGAAGCCCATATCCCTTCGGCTTGAAACCAGGAATGCGCGACGAGAGAGTTTGGTAACCATGCCTCCCCAGAGGTCTGCCGAAGCAAAAAATGTGTGCACGATATCAACCCGCTCGTGCTTTATGTACCTCTTCAATTTCATGGCCATTCGTATGGCATGCAAGTCGTACGTTCGACGTAACGGAAGTAACCGTACCGGGCAAGGACACTCTTTGAGCAGAGCCAGGCTGGGATCGAATCTGAAAGTGATTACGGAGCAGCGAAAACGCGCCGGAAGCGTTCGCACTATGTTCAGCAAGGCGGACTCGGCACCACCTCGTCCACATAACTGATCAATCAGAAAAAGAATATGAACGTCGGCGGTGCTTCCAGGCGCGATCGAGGCGTCGCGTCGCAAAACGGAACTACCCAGCTCACAAAGAGTTGCGCTTGCCATCTTGGGCTTGTCTACGCTCTTAGCTCAAACAGGTAATGGAACGTGGGTGAAATCCCATAGCGCTGCACGTTGGCATCGAGGAACTTGGCTCTCTTCTCGACCAACCGATAGCCTCTGCTCTGTAGCTCCGGCAAGTAGTCCTTCATTTGGTTTTCGTCATAGCTGGCGGATTCGCGAGTCAGGAAACGGTGTCCCCCGTTTGAGTACGCATTGGGTACGATCATCAGATACTTCACAGAGTATTCGCGCATCAAGTCGAGCCACCACCGAGTCGCTTCCAAAGTGCATTCCGAGAAGGAGTGAATATTGGTCGCCAATGTGATTTGAGTTGCAGCCAGAGCTTGTCTGATTTCGTCAAGTGCGACGACCGTGGCACGGTCCGCTGCTCGAAACTGCAGATAATATTCCGAGATAAAGGTGGACTCAGGAACTGCATCGACGCAGTAGAAGCGGGCCAAATTAGGAAGTGCATTAATGGCACGGTAAGCGAGACGCCCGTAGCCGGCGCCGATATCGAGAATGTTTTCCTCGTTCCATTTCGATATCTGGAGAAGGTCATCGAGGAAGTACAGCTCGGTGATCGAATCGAGCAGGTCGCGGCTCACGTATACACCATCGAATTCGAAGACATACGCGCCAAACAGCCCATCTTCTTTCAAAGATTTCAGCCAGCCGTGACGGTCGATGCTCCTTATATATAAGGCCGTTGCTACGTGCTTGCCCTCGGTATTTTTTTCTCTAAACTGCCAGACATATGGATTGTCGCCACGAAACCACGGCAACTCGATGGTGTCGACGTGTTCCTGGGTCCAGCGAGTCGGGCGTAGTGCTGCTGGCGAATATCGTCGGTAACGCTCCTTGATTTCTTTCAGCCGCTTGCTGCTAGGTGAAAAGTACTCTCGCGCTCCGGAAGGGAGTTGTGTTGGAGAGAAAGACGGCCGGTAGAACTTTTCTGTCTCTGTTTGAATCCGTTCCAGCGCCGACCTTCGCACGAGACACACATCTACGGGATTCAGCAAGGTGTTAACTCCCTCGACTATGCGCTGTCGCAGCGACATTATTAAAACCTGGTCAACGGAGGGCTATGCTAATGCGCAGGAGCGGGAACTGGCTGAAGCGGCACGAGAGCTTCGTCTTCGACTTCCATTTGGGACTCGCGCGATAACAGCCCGCCGCGGCAGACGAGTGCCAAAAGAAGCCACATGTAGCTGTCCACTTGCAGATAGCTCCAGCGGTCTCCGAAGACATTAATCACGATCGCTCCAATCACACTAATCCCGAAACCCAAGCCCACTGAGGCCAGGAAAGGATCTGTGCTGTTTCGGAATAAGTCATATCCCCGCCGAAACATCTTCCAAAGCAACGTGAGGAAAATCAAGAAGCCGATAGCTCCCTGTTCCAGCAGAATCTTCAGGTACAAGTTGTGAGTGTCGCGAAAACCGAGCGGATGCATGAAAGCATAGGTATTGAACCCGGTCCCGAGCAATGGATAAGCACCAATAATATCGACTGCGTTCTGCCATATGGAAACCCGATCCAAAGCCGAAGGGTCCAACGTTTTCTCAGTTGTCATCGCTCCTTGCGCATAAGTTCCAGCGATGCGATCGCTCACAGCGGAGGGCAGCAGAAAACTTCCCACCAGCACAGCTACAGCCAGCACGGAAAAAAACTTCTTTCGCAGGATTCCAAGGGCGATCACACCGCAGGCTAAGCCCAGATACGCCCCGCGTGAGAATGCGAACAGCAGGCCGTAGCC
>Ga0126384_10002540_pt1 | contig 11057 bp, 10 predicted proteins | sample PanSoiMetPlot_36_FD_92543 | JGI IMG/M metagenome (GOLD analysis project Ga0126384, IMG submission 92543) | Tropical forest soil microbial communities from Panama - MetaG Plot_36 | ecosystem: Environmental > Terrestrial > Soil > Tropical forest > Bulk soil | place: Panama | collected 2016-02-17 | reverse complement strand
GGCGACAGCAAACAGCAGATAGACGAGAAAGAGAATGAGAAACGTTGTGTCGACCGTGAGAACCGCGGAAGCGAGAACAGCGGCAAAAGAAAGCATTGCAAGAAAAAGTGCGTCACGGTCGGTCGTGGCGCTGTAGAGGCGAACCAGCGTGATGTAGAGAAGAAAATGGACCGCGGCAAGGAGACCGCCGAGCAGCGCGGGATTCGGCGAACCGGCCGAGAACATTCGCGAGAGTATGAAAATATCAAAAGGAAAAAATGCGAGATATCCGGTGACGAGCAGCGTCGCCATGCGCGTGCTCAGTTCAGGCGGACGATGATTCCACCAGCGGTGTCCTTTGTACAGCAAGCCGATGAGGGTGAGACCGCCGCTCAGAAGATCGAGCTTGCCCGTGGAGACGATGCACAGCACGCCGGTGAGAAGAAGCAGAAAAACGGAAGCGCGGGAGAACCGCTCGGCGGGCAATTCAGAGGAAGCAAAGTTGGCGGTGGGGCTGGCCATGGTGAATTTTCAGCATAACATCGTGCGACGGGGCCGCTGGAAGCCAAGAACGAAAGAATAACGCTCAATTATTGCTGTTTTGCGTTCAACGCGCCCAACGCGCGGTCCGCGATTTTTCGCGTGAGGTTCGAAACGGCGCGATGTGTGACTTGCCGCAAATCCAGATTCTCCGCCCCTCTTACTCTCGGCAACCTGTTGACTGGCACAAGAAATCCATGAACGGTTACCTTTCGGAAGGTGACGGCGTGTCGCACCTTTTGCAAGCGGGCAAAAGTTTTCGGGAATTTTTTCCCGCGATTGATTTTTTTCCACGATTCGCTAGCGGCATCCATCAGGTTTCCGTTTGTGGAAGCAGTGGGGAAGTGCCACAAATTCGCGACGAGAGTGGGAATGTGGTCAGGGATAGAGAGCGGGTTTTTGATGGATGGTGGTGGAAGGAGCAAAGTTTCGCCTTTGGGATTGACGAGCACGAGAGCAACAAGTTTGACGTCCACGAATCCTTGTTTTTTTTGTGTCTCGGGCAAGCTTTCTGCGATGCCTTGCCTGCGGCCTTCGCAATGCTGCTCAACCGGGCAAATCAGACATTGCGGCGCGCGCGGCGTGCAAAGGGTCGCGCCGAGTTCCATGATGGCTTGATTCCAATCACTCGGGGAATTTCGATCGAGCAAACGATCTGCTTCTTCTTGAAGCGCCCGCCATCTTTTTGCTTCGCGTAAATCTCCGCGAATTGCGCCGAGTCGTGAAAGAACGCGCGTGACATTGCCATCGAGGACTGCACATTTTTCGCCGAAGGCGATGCTCGCAATTGCAGATGCTGTGTAGTCTCCAATTCCAGAAAGCGAAAGAATTTTTTCTCTCTTTTTGGGAAAAACGCCGTCAAATTCCGAAACAATTTGCCGCGCTGCCTTTTGCAAATTGCGTGCGCGGCTGTAATAGCCGAGTCCGGACCAAAGCCGCAGAACTTCTTCTTCCGGCGCATTGGCAAGAGTCTGCACATCCGGAAACCTTTCGAAGAAGCGCTCGTAGTATGGAATTACTGCGGCGACGCGGGTTTGCTGCAGCATGATTTCCGAAAGCCAGATGCGATAAGGATCTTTCGTCTTGCGCCAGGGCAGGTCGCGCTGAAACTGGCGAAACCATGCGAGCAGCGATTTGCGAAACGAAGCGAGCGCGCGGCCGGTGAGCATGTGCGAAGAGCATTTTCGCACAGCCGCGATCAGGCTGCCTTACTCGACGAAATCGTCGAGGAAGAGAACGTACGAAGAATGCCAGAGAGTTGCGGGAATTGTTCCGTGTTTCTGGCTGGTGACGATGATTTTGAAAATGTCGGGCTCGGAAGCAAGCTCTTGCATCAGCATGTGCGAAGGATCAAAGGGCAGGGGCTGCACTTTGGCCAAATGCTCAAGAATGCCAAAAATTGCGGTTTGGCCGGAGCCAAGAGGCGTCCCAATACCCGTACTGCGGAATTGCAATTGCTGGCCACGCTCGAAAAAGTGCCAGGCGAGGCCAGCGCAGAGCGTTACGGCGCGCTCGAAACGCGGATTCTGAATCTGCGGGGACTCAGGAACTGCGGTTTCCGGCGGCAAGTGCGGATCCAAAACGAGCAAGACACGAAAGTCTTCTTCCAAAGTAAATTCACGCACCATCAAGGCGCCGAGCCGCGCGGAAGCTTTCCAGTGCACGTGGCGCGCGCTGTCCGTCGGCAGGTATTCGCGAAGCGCGTACAAATCCTGACCGCGGCCTTTTGACATGCTTTCGAGGGCGCCCTCGATTCCCGTGAAAATCTCGGCAAAATCAGCGAGCGTTTCGACACTCGGATAAACAAGAACTTCTTTTTTCATTTCGAGGCGGCGCGCTTTTTGCAAAAAGCCGAAAGGGAACCGCGTGGCGATGCGGAACGTATCCTGCCGGAAAACACCGCGATGCGGAAACGTGACGGGCACACGCTGGCGCTGCGACTCACGCCTCGGCAGATAAGGGAAGTAGACCTTTGACTGAAGCACGGCTGTGGAGCTTTTCGCATTTTCTGGCGTAACTGCTTCCACCGTCAGCGAAAACGAAGGCATGGTCATCTTTTCGTTTGCCAATTCCACGGTGGCGCGTTCGGTGTGGCCTGCAAAAATGTGCTCGGGCATTTCGAGATTCAGTTCGACTCCGGTGAGGCAAATATAGGAAAGAAAACCGGACATCAGAATGTTCGCGATCAGACACGCGAGAATCAGGAAGAGAAGATTGTTACCAGTGTTCAAGGCGGCCAGCGCGATGACGAGGGTTGCACCGATGTAAATCCAGCCGGCGCGCGTGACTTTGTACTCCATTTTGTAACCGATCCAGCGGAGCGGAGTGCGTTTGGCAAGAGTTGGAACCAAGGTGACTGCGACCCAGCCTGCAACTGCCAACGCGAGAAGTGCGCAAGTGCCAGCGAGCAAAACGTTGCCAAACTCCGCGGCCACGCCCGAGTAGAGCGCGAGAACCAACGCGACTCCGAGCGCGGAGATGGAGAGAAAGAAAGCGCGAACGCCTGGGCGGTCGGCCTTAGCCCAAAGCTCTGCGAGAATGGAGCGATTAGCGGCCATAGCCTAGATCGAAAGAAAAAAGCAGATTCCTCGGGCAAAAACCGCCCTCGGAATGACAACTCGCTTTAGATGCCGAAGTCACAAAGGGACGCGAACGGAATCGACGATTTCGCGCAGGGCGGTTTCCGTTGTTTCCGATTTGCGCTGTAACGAAGCGTGGCGCGCGCTCGCGACAACGCGATGCGCAAAAACGGCGACTGCCAGATGCTTGAAATCATCGGGAATGCAGTAATCGCGGCCGTCGAGGAAAGCGCGGGCTTGCGCGGCGCGTTGTAGCATCAGGGTTCCGCGCGGGCTGACGCCGAGCGCGAGCTGATCGGATTTACGCGTGCGGTTCACAATATCGAGCGCGTAGTCTTGCAGACTTGAGTCCACTTTGATGTGGGTGACGGCTTCCTGCATCGCGAGAACTTCATGCACGTCAGCGACAGGCTGAAGGGAGTGCAGCGGATCGTCGTTGGCGCGCTTGCGCAGAATTTCTTTTTCCGTTTCGTGCGATGGATAACCCATCTTGATGCGCATGAGGAAACGGTCGAGTTGCGATTCCGGCAGCGGGTATGTGCCGTGATGCTCGACAGGATTTTGCGTGGCAATGACGAGAAACGGATTGGGCAGCGGCATGGACTTGCCGTCGACGGTGACTTGTGCGTCGTTCATGGCTTCGAGAAGCGCGGACTGCGTGCGTGGCGTTGTGCGATTGATTTCGTCGGCAAGAACGACGTTGGCGAAAATCGGCCCAGGTCGAAATTCAAATTCGCGCGACTCGGGATTGTAGACGCTGACGCCCAGAACATCGCTCGGAAGCAAATCCGAAGTGAACTGCACGCGCTGGAATCCACATTGAAAGGATTTTGCGAGGGCTTGCGCCAGAGTGGTTTTTCCGACGCCAGGAACGTCTTCGATGAGTAAGTGGCCACGCGCGAGCAGGGTGATGAGTGCGAGTTCGATGGCTTCTTTTTTGCCGTATATGGCACGCGCGATGGTGCTCTTGAGCTGCGAAACGACCTGAGAGGTGGCGGTCGGCATTGGTTGAAAACCCGGGCCCTTCCTGTTACAAATGAAGTGGAGCTGGGCGACTAGCTCAGTTGGTCAGAGCGCTCGCCTCACACGCGAGAGGTCAAAGGTTCAAGTCCTTTGTCGCCCACCATTCTCCTCCTATCTTGACATAACGTTGCAAAATCAGCTGTGAGTGGCGCTTTGCTGTGTCCAAATGGTGGTTATTCAATGGGCGATTCAGGGTAACGAAGCGGCCTTTCGGCCTGCAGGCGCGCGTTAGCATAGCCACGCAACCACTCTGTGAATTGGTCTGATATTGTAATTTGGTAGATGGAGGTTTCGTGACTACCGCAGTCCCGCTGAACGGTTTGAATACAATCGGCCGCTGCCAACTCTGCGGCAATATGCGGCAAACGGCTCGCGTGAAGTTTGAACGAAATATCGGGATGATCGTTCTGCGCCAGACGAGGCGGCTTGAGGCAAGTCTCTGCAAGAGCTGCGTTGAATCGCAATTCTGGCGCTTTCAAGGCTTGAACTTAGTACTTGGACCGTGGGGAATGATTTCTTTGTTGCTCACACCGATCTATCTTGTAACAAACACCGTCAGTTACGCCTCGGCGCGGCGCGAACTCAGCGGTGCGGTAGAATAAGGGACGAGAAGCGCGCCGCGGCCATCTACCGTGTTCTGAGTCCTTGGCGGCGTTTCGGGCGAAAACAACTTATGTCCAATGTGCTTCGTGCGCTGGAGTTTCTAGGGCTGAGCGTGTGGCTGGGGAGCGATATTTTTCTGAGCTTTGTGCTGGCGCCCGGGGCGTTTCGCGTGCTGGCACAGAACCGGGACCAGGCTGGAGCCGTGGTCGGATTTGCGCTGGCGAAAATGCATTGGATCGGCATTGTGTGCGGCCTTCTGATTCTGCTGTTGCGGTTGCTGCGAACCAGATCGGTTTCCGGGGTTGTGGCTCCTGCAGCGCTGTGTTTGACGCTGATGATGGCGCTGACGGCGGTGTCGCAATTGACGCTGACCCCCAAGATGGCGGCGCTGCGAGCACAGATGGGGTCGATTCAGGCGACTGCGGCCGATAGTCCTTTGCTGGCCGAATTTGGAAAATTGCACCAGATTTCGGTTTCGCTGGAGAGCGGAGTGTTGCTAGCCGGGTTCGCCTGTATGTACTTGATGGTGAGAGAGTTGGCGCGAAGTTAGCGCGCGCTCTCTCTAAGCGCAAGCCGCCGCTCGATTCAGAAGACACCCTCCCCCGGTTTTGCGTAAGTGTTGAATCTGAAGGGCTTACGGCCAATCGAGGACAGGATCTCGCGCAAAATGCAGCCTGGAAAACAAAAATGCGGCAGAGAATCTGCTGCAGCGCCCAGGCTCTCCATTACCTAATCGAGCGATATTCCAGCGTCTTGGTCCAAGGTCAAGAGAATTCGTCCCGGTCAAATTGTGCTTGACAGCGGTGTCGGCTGTGCTATTTTTCTAGCACTATGCTAGAAAAATAGCAGGCTATGGCAAAAAAAACCACACAAGCGGCGCTTTCTCGAAGAGAACGGCAAATCATGGACGTGCTTTACCGGCTCGGACGGGCGAGCGTGGCGGAAGTTCTCGGCGAGCTTGGCGGCGAGCCGCACTACTCGACTGTGCGGGCACAGCTGCGGGTGTTGGAAGAAAAACGGCACGTGAGGCACGAGGAAGAGGGCTCGCGCTACGTTTATGTGCCGACGGTGGCGCGGGATGTGGCGCGGCGGTCGGCGCTGCGGCATTTGGTGGAGACGTTTTTTGACGGCTCGACGGAGAAAGTTGTGACGGCGCTGCTTGGCGGAGAGGCGGCGCAAATTTCGCAGGAAGAATTGGAGCGGTTGGCGGAGCTGATCGAGAAGGGCAAGAAGGAGGGCCACTCATGAGCGGAACGGAGCTTGGATTGAGGGCGTTCGAAAATGCGGCGCTTTTTGCAATTGCGTGTTCGCTGAAAGCGACTTTGTTGCTCGGGGTTGCCTGGCTGATCGTGAGTGTTTCGCGCGGGCATTCGGCTTCGTTTAGACATGCGATTTGGGCGGCGGCGATCTTGGGTTCGCTTGCATTGCCAGTGCTTACGTTGCTGATGCCCACCTGGCATTCCAAGACACTGAGGAATGCGGCTGCCGTTTGGAAGATTGGGCAGACGGCAACGATGAACGGAGAAGCGGGGAAAATTCCGGTGACCGTGGTTAATGCGTTGACTAGTGCGCCGGCAGCGGGGAAGTGGGCGGAATTGGTTCTGCTGGTTTGGGGAATTGGCGTATGCGTTTTTGCAGCACGATTCGTGGCTGGCCTGATCGGGCTCGCGCGGCTCGCTTCGGGCGCGCACGAGCTGCACGACGGGCATGTGCGACAGATCGCGGAGGACATCCGCCATCGAGAGGGGATGAGACGCGATTTACGTCTCTTGCAATCGGAAGAGGCGAAGACGATGCCGGTGACATGGGGAATATTGCGGCCGGCTGTCTTGCTGCCTGCAAGCGCGGCGGAATGGCCAACCGAGAGAAAGTGGATCGTGTTGTCGCACGAAGTTGCTCATGTGGCGCGGATGGATTGGCTGTTTCAGATGTCTGCCGAAGTTGTGCGGGCCGTTTATTGGTTTCATCCGTTTGCGTGGTTGGCAGCAGCACGGCTGCGGAGGGAAAGCGAGCAGGCTTGCGACGATTTCGTGCTTGGGTCCGGAATTGAAGCGGCCAAATATGCGAAAACCCTGCTCGATTTGGCGCGAACGCTTGAAAATCCGAGCCGCAACTGGTCGGCGGCTCTGGCCTTTGCGCGTTCCACGAATTTAGAAAGGAGATTTAAAGCCATGCTGAATCCATCGATTGACCGCAGAGATTTATCGCAGAGGACAAGATTTTTGGTGGCGGCGGTTGCGTTTCTTTTATCGACGCCGCTCGCGGCGGTAAGGCTGCCCGCACAAGATGCCGGGAACAAATTTGGCGGGATGATTTCGGATCCCAGCGGGATGCCGGTTGCGAATGCGACGGTGATTATGAACAACCACAAACCAAACGGGATTCAGATGACGGCTTCGGATGCGGAAGGCAAATACAGTTTTGCGGGATTGCGTGCGGGTGAATATGAGTTGCGCGTGACTAAGCCGGGCTTTGCGGAGTTTCGGGCGACCGTATCGTCGCCCGACTCAGGGGCCGATTTTTTGCGCAACGACATTACGCTGCAGGTGGGAAGCGTGAATGAAGAGGTTAACGTTTACTCGGATGGCGGACCGGAGAGCGCGGTGAACGGCGGCGTAAAGGGCGGGGTGAAAGACGGGATAAACAAAGAAGTAGGCGGCGGCGTAGGTGGAGGAGTCGGCAAGGGAGTGGCGTCGAATGGAGTCGCGAAGACGATTCGCGTGCGCGTTGGCGGGGAAGTGCAAGCGCCAAAGATTATTGAGAAGGTGCAGCCGGTGTATCCAGAAAAAGCGAAGGCTGCGGGAATCGAAGGGACGGTAATGCTGCACGCGATTATCGGAATGGAAGGGAATCCGCTGTCGTTGCGTGTGATGAACAAGCAGATTGATCCGGACCTTGCGCGGGCGGCAGTGGAAGCAGTGAGCAAATGGCGCTACCAGTCGACGCTGTTGAATGGGGAACCGATCGAAGTGGATACGACGATCAGGGTGAATTTTACGCTGAAGCCGTGATAACCAAATTCGTGGACGAGCAAAAGTTGTAAAGGGGGCGATCCCGAAAGCCGCAGGGCTCCGCAGACTCCGCCCTGCGCTACACGATCACTTTCGGCGGATCAATTTCCTGCGCCGAACAACGCGCGTAAACCGTTTCACGAGCTTTGATTTTGCAGTGAGCTTGCGCGGAGTTGTTTTGCGCCTGGGCTTTTTGGGGCGGATTTTGTTGGTGGCGGCGTAGCCGGCCCGCTGGAAGGCGCGCCACATGTACCAGCTGGCGACGGTGCGATAGGGGCGCCAGCGTTCGCCGAAAGCAAGGAGTTCTTTGGGACTGGGCTTGTGCTTCTTGCCGTAGGCGACGGACCAGCCTTTTTGCACGCCAAGGTCGTGGATGGGAAGAACGTCCGGACGACCAAGGCGGAAAATCAAAAACATTTCGACAGTCCAAGCGCCGATGCCGCGAACGGAGTCGAGGCGTTTGACGAGTTCTTCGTCGGACATGTTCTCGGCTTCCGACATGGAAGGGACAATGCCATCCACGGTCTTTTGCGCGAGATCTTTCATGGCGAGAACTTTGGCGCCGGAGAGGCCTGCTTTGCGCAGGGCTTGCGGGTGGAGCTTCAGCATTTCTTGCGGAGCGGGGATTCCGCCATTGGAGCTGAGCGCTTTAATGCGGCCGAAAATTGTTGCGGCGGCTTTGCCGGAAATGGATTGGTAAGCGATGGCTTCGAGGAGGGCTTCGTAGGGAGACTGGTGCGCCTCCATTTCGGCTTGGAAGGGCGCGGTGTTGAGGATGAGTTCGGCGAGGCAAGGATCGGACGAGGCAAGATGCTTTGCGGCGGCGTCGAGATCGAAAGGAAGAGTTGGCGGTTGATTGATCATGAGTTGTGCCGTCCTTGTATTAGACGGATCAGGGTAGCGCAAAGTGAGAGGGAGCGAAAGAAAAACGAAATACAAAACACAGCTTCGAGGTTCGTCATAGGCCACGCTCGAAGTTGTTTGCAAAGGCACGCAGGCATAAACTCGAAAAAATGGAGTCGCGACTGCGATCAATGAAATTGGTGGCGCTGATCGCGCTCGGTTTATTCTTGGTCCTATTTTTGCGTTTCGAATGGCTTGTGAACGCCGAGCCGCAAACGTTGCGGAGGGCTCGAGAGGCGGCTCTCAGCGTTGATTTATGCGCGATACGCGCGGCTATCGACAATTATACGGTTGACAGGCAAGAACCACCGCGCACCCTCGATGAGTTGCTCACGGAGCATTACCTTCGTGAGATTCCCCTTGACCCGATCACAAGAAAGAGGGACTGGGCGGTGGAGTTCGATGACGCGGTTTTGAGCCCGCGCTCAAAGGTATATGGTGTCGCGAACGTGCGTTCCAATTCAGGTGTGGACAGCGGTTGCGCGAGTAGTCGTGATATCTGGCTGCCGTAAATGCCAGCAGCAGTTCTTTTCTGACTTCCCGCTCCCGACATTCTCCTGACTTCCATGTATCTCCTCCCAACTGAAGCGATCTGGCACTGTGGTCGTCAGGCACTAGTGGACGCGTGTGCTAAAATTTCGGGTTTATGCAGACGGGAATTATTGGACTACCACAGGTTGGCAAGACGACGCTGTTCCGGATTTTGACAAAAGCGAGCGTGGACGCGAAAGGCGGGCAGCAGACGCATGTTGGCGTGGCGAAGGTGCCAGAGCCGCGGCTGCCGGATTTGGCAAAGCTGTATAACCCCAAGAAAATTACGTACGCGACGGTGCAGTATGTGGATTTGGGCGGCATGCAAAAGGAACGCATGCGGGAATCGCTGGCATCGCTGCGGGAAGTGGACTGCATCCTTCACGTGATTCGCGTGTTTGACGATCCGAGCGTGCCGCACTCGGAAGGAAGCATTGACCCGCTGCGCGATGCGACGAATCTGGATCTGGAGCTGATTCTTTCGGACCACGAGCAGATTGCGAAGCGGCTGGAGCGGGTGGAAAAAGATTTGAAGAAGAAAGCGGACAACGCGCTCGAATTCGAAAAAGGCGTTTTGGAAAAGTGCAAAGCGTTTCTGGAAGCCGAGAAGCCGTTGCGCGAGTTGACGTTGACAGCGGAAGAGCGGCGGCCAATCGGCGGATTTTTGTTTTTGTCGCAACGGCCGATGCTGTACGTGCTGAATTTGGGAGACGAAGAGGCAGGGGAAATGGAGACGGCGGTGGAGCGGCACAAGCTCGGAGCGTTGCAGGGACGGCCGAACACCGGAGTCGTGGCGGTGTGCGGGCGACTTGAGGCGGAACTTGCGGAGATGGAAGAAAAAGAAGCGGCGGAACTGCTCGCTTCATACGGATTGAAAGAGCCGGGGCTGAATCGCTTGATTCACGCGACCTATGATTTGATGGGGCTGACTTCGTTTTTTACAGCGGGCGAGCCGGAAGTGCGCGCGTGGACGATTCACAAAAATACGAATGCGGTGAAGGCGGCGGGTGCGATTCACAGCGACATTGAAAAGGGATTCATTCGCGCGGAAGTAGTGCGTTGGGATGATTTGGTTGCGGCGGGATCTTTGGGCGCTGCCCGAGAAAAAGCGCAAGTAAGGCTCGAAGGTAAGGATTACATCGTGCAGGAAGGCGATGTAATTTTGTTTAGACATTCAGGGTAGCAGTTGACTGCTAGTTTGGCGTCAAGCGCAAAAGTTAAGGTCCTTCGTCCGTCCCTGGCGGGCTCAGGATGACAACCTTTCTTAGAGCATGAATCGAAGTCGGTAGGAATCGGTCACAGGATGGCGCAGCGCCCGTTGCGCAGTTCGAAGTTCCCCACCAAAATCGAATTCGATGACATTGTTGCTGGATAAACGGCGCGATTGGCTGCGCATGGCGCTGATTGCGATGGCGCTAGTGTACGCGCTGCTCGCTGGACTGCGGACCGTGAGCGATCCGGACCTCGGCTGGCAGCTGGCTACCGGAAAATACATCGTTCAGCTTCATGAGATTCCTTCGACGGCTTTGTACACGTACACGGTTCCTGGCGCGCGATGGGTGTATCCGCCGCTTGGCGAAGTGATTTTCTATTTGTGCTTTTTGGTTGGCGGTTACGCAGCGATTTCGTGGTTCAGCGCGCTTGCGTGTGTGGGAACGGTTGCGTTGATGACCTGGCGAGGCGAGGGGGCGACGGCGGCGCTGGCGATTGTGGCGGTGCCGGCGATTGCGTTTCGAACGGGGCCGCGCGCGGACCTTTTCACTACAGTTTTGTTTGCGGCGATTCTCGTGCTCCTTTGGCGACATCACGAAGGGGAGCGAGTGCGGTTGTGGCTGTTGCCGGTGCTGATGCTGGCGTGGGTGAATTTGCATTTGGGATTTGTGGCGGG
>Ga0126384_10002539_pt1 | contig 11059 bp, 11 predicted proteins | sample PanSoiMetPlot_36_FD_92543 | JGI IMG/M metagenome (GOLD analysis project Ga0126384, IMG submission 92543) | Tropical forest soil microbial communities from Panama - MetaG Plot_36 | ecosystem: Environmental > Terrestrial > Soil > Tropical forest > Bulk soil | place: Panama | collected 2016-02-17 | reverse complement strand
CGTTGGGAACGACGAATTCATGATCATTGGGATCATGGAAAAAGTGGGAAGCGTTCTCGGCCAGGACCAGGACAGCTTCGTCACTGTTCCGCTGCCCGTGTTTCTGCGCATCCAGGGAATTCACTCGAGCTTGACGATCAACGTAAAGGCAAGAGCGGGCCGCTTCGAAGCGGCGCAGGACCAGGCACAACTTGTCTTACGGGCGCGGCGGCACTTGAGCGGCCAGATGGAAAACGATTTTTTCATCGGCACCAAAGAAAGCTACATGGCCTTGTGGCGCAGCATCAGTTCGGCGTTTTTTGGGGTATTTATCCTGGTTAGCGCGATTTCCGTGCTTATCGGCGGCATCGTGATCATGAACGTCATGCTCGTGAGTGTGACGCTGCGAAAGCGCGAAATTGGCGTGCGGCGGGCCGTTGGGGCGACGCAGGGAGACATCCTCGGGCAATTCATCTCGGAAAGCCTGATTCAGTGCATAGCGGGCGGAATCCTTGGCATTGCGCTGGGATTTCTGGTTGCGCTTCTTCTGCGCACCTACTCTCCTTTTCCGGCGTCCGTGCGCACCTGGGTCGCCGTGATGGGCCTGGTGATGAGTTCGGCGGTCGGATTGTTTTTTGGGATTTACCCCGCGATGCGTGCGTCGCGACTGGATCCGGTTGTAGCTCTAAGGTCAGACTGATGGCTTTCATGACGCTGGCGCAAGCCCGTGAGAACTTTGTGGCAGCCATGCAAACGCTGCACTCATCCAAGGTGCGCTCCGCGCTGACCGTGCTCGGAATCGTGATCGGAGTCTCCTCGGTAATTTCCATGGCGGCAATCATTCAAGGGCTGAACAAATTCGTGCAGGACCGAGTTGAAGCCCTGGGTTCGCGCACTTATTTTCTAACGCGTTTTCCCCCAGGAACCGATCCCTCGCGCATGCCGGAACGAATCCGTGTACGCAAATATATTGGCTACGAGTACGCCGACTATATTCGATCGGCGGCTCCCGACGTAGAGAACGTCACCACCGTAGGCACGCGGGGATTTTTCTTCGGAGACTCTAACCGCATCACCAGTGGCAATCGCAATGTTGAGAAGGTGATTGTGCGCGGCGCGGAACCCGAATACACGGTGGCGCTGCCGCTGTTCAACATCGAACGCGGGCGGTTTATCAACGCGGTCGACCAGGAGCACGCGCGTCCCGTGGTGGTGCTGGGAGCGGCAATCGGCGAATCGCTTTTCCCTGATTCGGATCCGCTCGGAAAGACCGTGCGCATCAATGGTGCGGTTTATGAAGTCATCGGCATCTTTTCGCACGACCAGGGTCTGTTCCTTGGCCCAGGAGTGGATATCTTCGCCATCATCCCGCTGAGCAATTTCAAGAAACACTATCCTGAAGCCAAAGAGCTGATCATGCTTTTCACGGTGCCCAAGGACGCGAACGTGGAAACCGCCCAAGCTGAGGTCATTCAGGCGATGCGTCGCCTACGGCATGTACCCGCCAACAAAGAAAACGATTTCGAGTTGAGTTCGCCAGATTTTCTCAGCAATCTGTGGAATCAGCTCACCGGAGCCCTGGTGATCCTCACTTCCGTGATCAGCTCGATTGGGCTGCTGGTGGGCGGTATTGGAGTGATGAACATTATGCTTATTTCTGTGACGGAACGCACGCAGGAGATCGGCGTGCGCAAAGCCATCGGAGCGCGCAAAGCTGATGTGCGTCTGCAATTTCTGTTTGAAGCAGTGGTGCTGACTCTCGTGGGAGGCACCATCGGCATTCTGATTGGGGCAGGCGTTTCAACGATGGTTCGGACGCTGGTGCCTTCCATTCCAGCCACACTTTCCTACTGGTGGATTTCCATAGGATTTGCGATTTCCGTGGGAGTTGGATTGTTTTTCGGCTATTACCCGGCAACTTTGGCGGCCAGGCTTGATCCGATCAATTGTTTGAGGTACGAGTAATGGGATCTGAGGGTTTGCCGGATACGAGTGCCCGAAATCCTATGACTACGTAATTTGACCGCAAAGTCGGACACTGAAACCGGATACAGGCCAGGAGAAATTGCACGCAGGTGCAGCCGAGAAGACATGGCTCCGGGTAAAAACGTGGAGTTGCAATACTTTCCCAGTGGGAATCTTGGAGAGGCAGAAGTGCTCCGCGAGTCTGCTCGGAAACACTATTCCGAGTGTCTTGCCGCATTGGATGAACCCTCTTTTTGGAGACTCTCTGAGGATTCGCGTGTGGAATGCTACCGATTCCTATGGCTGCGGACATTCCACCCCGCGATTTGCGTTCGCATTGATATCACTTCAAAAGGGACAGGGGAACTGACGAAGAAAGCAGGCACAGGAAAGTGCGGGTTTGCAGGGGTAGGAAGGCTGACACTAAACAAAACGGGTTGGCTGACAAGAAACGAAACTGGCAAATTCCTGGTACAGCTGGACCTTGGCGAAATATGGGATGAACCTACGCTGGAAGAAACAAATGGTTTGGATGGAGCAAGTTGGGTCTTCGAAGGGGTCAAAGGAGGGAAGTATCATGTTGTCGATCGGTGGTCCCCGGAAAAGGGGCCTGTACGGCAAATTGGGCTCGCGATGATGATCAAGCTGGCAAAACTCAGGTTGCTCTACGAGGAAGTTTATTGACGATTGGGGATGCCAATGACAAAGGATGGAGTTGTCAGGATAAGGTTAGCTGTTGTAGAGTGCAGAACATGAGGCACCTCGCGGATTCGTATTGGTGGCGATTTACGGACCACTCACAAACGTGGCGAGGGGCATCTCTATAGACAGAAGCTAAACGAGAAAGATTTGGCCCACTCGCACTGAGTGGGCTTTTTTGTTTTTGGGCGAAGGCCCCGCAGAGAGGACCCACGATGATTATCTCGATGAAATTGCATGCGACCCGGCAGGAGATCGACGAAGTGACGGACCAGGTGAAGCGATTCGGCTACAAAGTGCACTCGATTGAGGGCGAAGAGCGCGTCGTGATCGGGGTCGTGGGCGTGGGCGACGTGACAGCATGCCTGGAGAGCGTCGAGGCGATGCCGCAAGTGGAGGCGGTCACGCGCATTACGGCGCCATACAAATTTGTCAGTCGGGAATTTCGCAAAGAGAAGACGCGGATTCGCGTTAATGGCACTGAGATTGGCGGCAGCGAGTTTGTTGTCATGGCGGGGCCCTGTTCTGTCGAAAGCCAAGAGCAAATCATGAAAGCGGCGGAAGGCGTCGCAAAAGCCGGAGCGAAATTGCTTCGCGGCGGCGCATTTAAGCCGAGAACATCACCGTACGATTTTCAGGGAATGGAAGAAGAAGGCTTGAAGCTTTTGCAGAAAGCGAAAAAAGCCACGGGACTTGCGATTGTGACGGAAGTGATGAGCGATCGCGACGTGGATTTGGTAGCAAATTATGCGGACGTTCTGCAAATTGGCGCGCGCAACATGCAGAACTTCATGCTGCTGAAGGCCCTCGGGAAATGCGGCCGGCCGATTCTGCTGAAGCGCGGATTGAGCAGTACGGTGAAGGAGCTGCTGATGAGCGCGGAATACATCGTCGCGCACGGAAATTCGGAAGTGATGCTGTGCGAGCGCGGGATACGCACGTTTGAAACAATCACTCGCAATACGTGCGACATCGCGGCGATTCCTGCGTTGAACGAGTTGACACACTTGCCCGTGATTCTCGACCCCAGCCACGCGACGGGGAAACGTTCGCTTGTGCCGGCTTTGGCGCGGGCGGGGGTAGCGATTGGCGCAGACGGTTTGATCGTCGAGGTACATCCCGCGCCGGAAAAGGCGATCAGCGACGGCGCGCAGTCGCTCGATTTGGCGCAATTTGAAAAAATGATGAAGGAGCTGAAACCGTACGTAGAACTGTGGAAGGGAAGCCGCAGGCAGGTTGCGGCGATGGCGAATTGATCTGCCAGAATCTCTCTTTCTTGATAAGCTCAGGTTGCAGCCAGAGTCGCGATGTCATCCAAAGTCATAACAAAGGATCCGGAGATACCGTGTGGCACTCCGGTGTTTGCCGGGACTCGTGTGCCTATCCAGGCGCTGCTCGACGATCTCGAGGACGGCCATACGCTCGACGATTTTCTGAGCGATTTTCCCACCGTAACGCGTGAGGCTGCGGTTGCTTCGTTTGAGGAAGCAAAAGCGCAACTAAAGTGAACCTTTTGCTGGATGAATGGGTGCCGCGGCCGCTGAAGGCGAAGCCCGCGGTTGGCGGACTAACCGCCCCGGAAGCTGGCTTGGCCGGAAAATCAAACGGCGAATTGCCCAAGCTTGCACAGGAGAAATTTGATGTTTTCATTACGCTCGATAGAGGCTTGATTCACCAGCAAAACCTCGTCGTGATTCGCGCAAAATCAAATCGGCGGGTAGACGTTTTGCCCTTTCCACCTTCATGTCTCGAGATGTTGAAAGAGACCAAAAAAAGCGAAGTGCGGTTCCTCGAGAAATGACAAGATTGGCCAACGACATTCGACCGACACTGAACCAGATCAAAGCGGCGCGAGCTTTTCTTGCGAAATACTTCGCGCCGACACGATTGGTAGAAGCGCCATCGGTGAGCCGCGCGGCTGGGCGGCATGTGCATTTGAAATTGGAGATGGAGCTGCCGGTGGCGTCATTCAAGGTGCGCGGGGCAATGTGGGGGCTCGCAGAAAGACTGAAGAAGGGACCGCTTCGCGAGGTGGTTGCGTCCAGCACGGGCAATCACGGAGCGGCCGTAGCTTATGCGGCTCAAAAACTGGGCGTGAAAGCGACCATATACCTGCCCGAGAATTGTAATCCGGTGAAGCGTGCGCGAATCGCGGGATTGGGTGCTGCGATTGTGGAGGAGGGAAGCAGCGATTTGGCCGCTGCCTGGAAGGCGTCTGAGGAGTATTCGCAGAAAACTGGCGCATATTTCCTGAATGATGCGACAGACCCTGATTTGCCTGCGGGGCCCGCAACGATCGGGTGCGAAATTCTGGAGCAATTGTCAGAAGTGCAAGCGGTCTATGTTCCGATGGGCGACACCGCGTTGATTCGTGGAGTAGCGGCAGCAATCAAACAAATGAAGCCTGCGGTGAAAGTTATCGGTGTGCAGGCCGAAACCGCGCCTTCGTATTTTTTGTCCTGGAAGACCGGCGTGACAACCGAGACAGAAACGTGCGACACGATTGCCGATGGTCTTGCTACCCGCACCCCGGATGGGGCCAACGTCGAAGCAATCCGAACGCTGGTGGATGACGTTGTTCTCGTCAGCGACGAAGAAATGCTCCGCGCCATTGCGCTCCTTCTGATGGAAGAGCGTGTCGTAGCGGAACCCGCGGGAGCCGCGGCCACTGCGGCTGTTCTCAGGCAGAAATTATCCAAAAACGAAACCGTTGTAGCGCTTGTGACAGGCGCGAACGTGCAGCGCGAAATTCTCCAGTATGCACTTCAGCTATCTGCTTGACAGAATTACTTCTCCGGAATAATCTCGCCCCAGTTTTGTTCCTCCCCTTCTTTGAAACTAGGCCAAGTTGAATTTCCCCGACGGTCGGGAATCTTTGTTCGAGGAGAACTCATGCGCTATCGAATCCTGGGGCTCTGTGTGGTTGTGTGTTTTTGCATTGGAGCGGTCATCGGCTTGAGTGAACAGAAGGCTGTCGCACAAGCGGCGGAAAAACCTGCTGTTTACACGTTTGTGATGGAGTGGGACGTACCGCGAGCGATGTGGCCGGACTACGAAAAGCAGATGGCAACGACTGGTGAAACTTTGAAGAAAGCCGTCGAAGATGGGACTTTGCTTGAATACGGAATGTTCGCGACGGTCGCGCATCAAGAAGGCGGGCCAAATCACGGAACGTGGATTTCGGCGAGTTCCGTGGCGAGTTTGATGAAAGTGCTTGACGTATTGCGCGCGTCGCCAGCGTCTACTTCACCCGTGGTCTCTGCTTCTAAACACTGGGATTTCTTGCTGTCGAGCCGCGACTATGCAGGTCATTCGGGAACATTTACGAATGGATATCTGCGCGTTGCCACCTGGATGGGAAAAGAAGGTGCTGAGGATCCCGGCGGAAAAATTGAAAAAGCAACGATGGTGGCGATGCTGGATAAATTGATGGCCGACGGCGCTTTGCACGGCTATTCGATCGATCGCGAAATCATTCACACGATGGATGCAAACGCATTCTTTGTTGTTATCGTCACGAATGGCCCTGAAGGACTGGACAAGTTCAATGCCGCCGTGGACGACATGGCCAAGAACAACCCAGCCGCGCGCGCAGCGTTTGGATCGCTGGTCAGCGGCAATGGCCATCGCGATTCACTGGCCAAAGTGATCACAAGCACTCACAAGTAATCGCCAGATCGCAGTGTGAAATAGAAAAGGCGGTGGCTAAAGCCCCGCCTTTTTCTTTTGTTACGGAACGTTGGCGGTCAGCTCAACATGATGAATTCGACCGACCATGGCTCGGCTGAGAGATCGAGGCGAGCGAGGGAAATGGGCAGATTGAAGCGGCGTGGGCCGGCGCTGCCGGGATTGAGGTAGAGCACGCCGTCCTTCTTGTATTGAGTGGGTTGATGCGAATGGCCGAAGAGGACGATATGAATTCCGGCTGCGGTGGGGTTCAAGTCGAGGTCAGCGATGTTGTGAATCAGGTAGAGAGTTGCGGCGCCGGTTTCGACTAATTCCGTCTCTTTCAATTCCTGGCACCACGGTGCTGTGTCCACGTTGCCGCGGATCGCGATGACCGGAGCAATCTTTTTTAGCTCATCCAAAATCTCGGGCTTACCCACATCGCCTGCATGAAGAATCAGCTCGGAACCTTGCAGAGCCTCAACCGCTGCCGGCCGCAACAGTTCGTGTGTATCGGATATGAGCCCGAGGTGATGAATGCTCACTCAGAAAGACTAACCCAGTTTCACCGGGAATTCAGAATGCGGAAGCGGCGAGAAAAGACTGCGGAACAGAGGTGCCTCTGCTCCGCAGTGTCTTCCGCGATTTGACGCGTGAGGCTTACGATTGAACTCGAACAGAGTTCCAAAGACTGACGCGGTTCAGGTCAATTACAAGTCCTACGATGACTGCGATGAACAATGTGTAGTGGATGATGCAGAGAATACCGACGAAGCCCTGGCCGGGAATCAGCCCCGAAATCATCATGGCGATTGATTCCCAGTACATGATTTTTGTCGTGATCGCATCTTTGATCGGCGCATAGAGGAGGCTAGCCGCGAGCAGCAAGGGCACCCAGGGCATGCCGAGGCACGTTTCCCACGCCGTTCCGGCGACTCCCCAGCCTCGCTGATTTGGGCTGGTGATATCGGAATTGAGGAACAAAGAGACACCCGTCACCAGACGAAACGCGCCGAAGGTCAACGGTATCGCGGCCAGCTTTCGGCTTGTGTCGTCCATTCGATAGAGCAAAACGCCAAGCAGGCAGAGGAGTACCAGCGGAGTAAGAATTTGCGATGCGGTGAAGCCTGCGAGTAGGACCAACAATGGAGCGGAAAGCCAAATCGTTCGCGAACCGCCGCCCTGAAACTGAGACAGCAATGCGGAAAGTCCGTTTTTCTTCTCACTTGCGGAGCCTTGCACGTCGGCGAGCGTAAGGGGACGATACGTTCCCGCAGGGGGTTTCGCGGTTTTTGCGCTCTGTTTTCTGCAGTTGTTCTCGTTCATAAAAGCTTCTCCTTTCTTGCGTACATCACCCGGCGGAAGGGGGCATTTCCTCCGGCAAAATCCTTGCCTCGCGAAAGAGAGTGGCAATGCTTCCGCGAAACGGGCTGAAAATCGGCAGGCTCATGACGCCGAAAAGTCGAACCAGTTGCGCCAGTACGGAGTCCACAAGTTTGTGCGTGCGTTCTTGGTTCGGCGATTCGTCGTAGATGAAATAGAGCAGCGCACCCATATGCAGCGCCCAAAGGGCGAGCGGCAGAACGGGCGCGAACTCTTCGGGAATTTCTTCACCTGCCAAAGCAAGCCGGAAAATTTCCAGGCTCTGCTCGCGATTCGCTCTGGTTCCCTCCCCGAATACGGACAATGGATGATTTGGTTCACCGGTATACCGAAAAAGGGCGCCGAGAATTTTGCGATCTTCACTTACAATTTCAAGCTTGGTATGAAAGACGACCCGCAGACGCTGCAGGAGATCAAGCGACTCCTTTTCAAATGCATCCTTTACTCGGCGCGCATGCTGAGTCTGAACCTGCCCGTAATAAGCCTGGACGATGGCTTCCTTGCTATCGAAGTAATAGTAGGCTGCGCCCAGGGCGACATCCGCTTCTTTGGCGATGTGGCGCATGGTCGTGGCATCGAGGCCCTTGTGGCGGAAAAGAGAAAGAGCAGTGCCAAGGAGGTGCTTGCGCGTCGTTTCGCTTTTGGGCTCTGCCTTTGTTTTCTTGAACATGTTCAAATTATCGACCAGGTTGCGGCCGAATGTCAAGAAGAAAATGAACACATTCAAAAAATGCGTTGTGCCTAGAATAAAGCTATATATTTGTTTCAGTTACGAGAGTCTGCACCAGGGCTAGTTTGCCGGGGTGACGCTGACTGACCCCGCCGCAAATCGCACGGCCGCCTCAAAGAGAGCTACACGCGGATAATGATTGTGGTCGGCCGCAGACTTAATCGTTGCTTCAGCCACGTTTTCGTAATTCAGCGCGACGGCGAGATGGTCCGCATGGAGGGTGCCCAGGAAATTGCCACCCGGAATCAGCGCGTCCGATGCAAGTAATTGACTGTCGGTTCGCGGATCGTACGCGGTCAGCAGCTTCCACGCCTCCAGCAGCATTTTTGACGTGGTGGTTTCATCGGAGACGGCTGCAAGAGAAAACGACGGCACGAGCGGATCAGGGTGGTCCTGCAGGAATTGCTTTCGTACGTCCTGACGCAGACTCTTGAATGCGTCGGCCACGTTTCCGTCGCAGGTGCCGAGCTTCAGCATTCCGGCGTAGCGCTGGGCAATGGCGGGCATGGTTTCGGCAATTGGCGAGCCGCCGATCGCTCCGGCAATGGTCACATGCGCTGCGACGGCTTTGCGCGACTGCGGATCGCTTGCCAGTGCCTCCTGCACATCCGGCGAGCCTTTGCTGTACGAAACGATGATGTACTTGCGCGAATCGTTTCCTGCCATTTTCTCGCGAAGATAGGACGCAATTCTTGCACCGTTATTTGTACTCGTGTCGTTGGCGGTCTGCAGGAATTCCACCGTCATTCCGTGTTTTTCCTGCAGATGTTTTTGCCCGTCCTGAAATGCTTCCGTATTGGCTTGGCAGGAAGAAAGAACGCCAGGAATCACCAGCACACGGTATTTGGAAACGTCAGCTGTGCTCAAAGAACTTGCAGTTGCGGTCGCCGAACTTGTCGGCGCATTCAGATAGGTACCACAAGGGCCCCACGAGCCACCGTCAGGATTCTCGTCTTGCAAAACCGAACAGAAGGCGCTTGAGAATGAGGCAGAAAGATCTTTCCCAGTTTCACTGAGTTTCAAAACTAGAACTTCCCCATTCGAATGAAACGAGCCGCCCGTCGCAGTCTTGGCTTCCTTCATCGGATTGTCCGGGAGAAACCGCATGACCTGCGAGACAAGGCCCGTACTGGAAAGAGTTTTTTCCACGTAGTCGCGTTCCGCATCGATGTTCGGATCGATCTTGTGCGTGATGCCGTTATTACGCTGGTCGCGTTCGAAACCAACGTCATGCGTCGCCGCCCCAACCCAAACCGTTCCGCCGCTAATTTGAAATGGCGCTTTCCATACACGCAGGTGATTGCGCGACGCCACAACGGAAATTGGTTCCGCATGCGCCCACCCATAGTCCTGCGGCCGGCCAAACAGATAGAGCTGGCTCATCGGCATTGTTAAGTACGCTTCTTTCGAAAGGCTCCCGATGATTCCGTGCAGCACGGTGTTCTTCACGTCGGCGTCGACTTTTACCCACCCAGCCGTGGTAAACACGCGTTGCATTCCTGCTTCCGAACCGAGAATCAGAAAATTCACCATGTCGCCGGGATTGCCGTCTTTGTCGCCGATGCGCCGAGGAATCTTTGCGAATAACGCACCGTCAATTCCCGGCAGCGATTTCACTTGTTGCGCAACCACTCGCGCGATTCCCGCCGCGTCAGCTTCAGCCGCATAGACATCGACACGAACTGTGTACGAACCATCCGCTGAATCATTCTTGGCTTGGTTAACACCAATCGCGAGACGTCCGGGAGCAGCGGCCAGCACCTCGCGTTGGGCGCCAATCAAAACCGTTTCCGCCGTATCCGCGTCGCCGATTCTTCCAATCAGCGCGCCTCTGCCCGCGCCATTGAAGGGAAGCACGCGCAGCAAATCCTTAAATCCCCGCGGAACTCCTTCGGGTCCATTTGAATCCTTTGCGTCGGCGTAACGCATCGTCCCTGTAGCGGTAATGACCGCGCGCTCGCCCGCCTGCAGGTCGATGTTCGTGTCTGTCCAATATGAATCACCCTTTAACGTGAAATCTTTCGAAAACCGCTTTTTCCCGGCGTGTGTCTGCGTGCTTGACTGCTGCTTTGGAGCATCAGGATGCGATAGCGGCGGCGGACCTGGATTTCCGACAAGCTGCGCCCGCAGCGGCGCTGCCTGCGGCAGCAAAACCAGCACTGAAACGAAAAAAAACTGCGCGAATCTACGCGCGGATTCTGGCATGGGTCGAGCCATCCTGTGGCGAATTGGATGCATCCTCACTTTAAGCAGATGCGCGTCGGGGACGCAAGAGTTGGCGCGGCTGCTCGCTGTGGTTTTCTTGACTCAGCCAATGCACGCTTGTAGATTGGCTGAAAGCGAATTTTCTGAGGCCAAAAGCCGCAGAAGTCTGTAAATTGATAAGGTTGAGGGGACCACGCGAATCGCCGCAGAGCAGGTCCAGGCAGGATATTAGGCTGAAATGACAAGCAACCGTAGAGGTTTAGTGGCGCTGCTTTGTGCGACTTTGGGCGCGAGTTTGGCGCTGCCCGCCGTCGCATCGGCGCAAAAGGTGCCGCCTCCTCCCGTGAAGTGGGAGAAGATGCCGGAAACGCGCGTCATGGTGGACGGCAGCGAAGCGATGTTCACCACCATGTGCGCGCTGCTCGCAGCGGG
>Ga0126384_10002538_pt1 | contig 11065 bp, 14 predicted proteins | sample PanSoiMetPlot_36_FD_92543 | JGI IMG/M metagenome (GOLD analysis project Ga0126384, IMG submission 92543) | Tropical forest soil microbial communities from Panama - MetaG Plot_36 | ecosystem: Environmental > Terrestrial > Soil > Tropical forest > Bulk soil | place: Panama | collected 2016-02-17 | reverse complement strand
TGCCGGCAAGGTCAATGCAGTTCTCGATGAGAATTCTTTATTGAAGTAGTATTTAGTTCCTAGTAAAAGCTAAATATGGTTGAGGCCAGGACTGCGGACTATCCCTCCTTCCCGCTGATGAGCATTAACAATCTGACAAAGCGTTATGGCTTTGTGACTGCGGCGGATCATGTCTCTTTTTCCATTCGAGAAGGCGAGATCCTGGGCCTGATCGGTCCGAATGGTTCCGGAAAGACCACGGTTTTCGAGTGCATTGGTGGAGTGGCTCCCTTAGACGAAGGAGCGATCCTGGGCAATGGAAAGCCGTTGACGGCCCCTGAGCGAAACTCCATTTTGTTTTACCTGCCGGATGCGATCACACCGTGGCCCGCCCAGAGCATCGGATGGGCGCTCGACTTCATGCTGGGCCTGTTTGGCGGAGATGGGACGCTTAGCAGGGAAGTCGTGGACTGCTTCGAGCTGAGCGGACTCATGCATCGGCGCATGGGCGAGCTCTCCAAAGGACAACGCAAGCGCGTGCTGCTGGCAATCGGGCTGCTCATGCCGCAACCGTTGTTCGTTGCGGATGAGCCGTTTGAGGGTCTTGATCTGCGCCAAACTCGCGAGATTGCCGGTACACTGCGTTCCTTCGCAGGTCCTGGAAAACGCACCATGCTCCTCTCCATCCACCAGATTTCTGATGCAGCCCGCGTGTGTGACCGGTTCGTTCTGCTGAGCGAGGGCAAAGTTCGTGGCGAGGGAACGCTGGCAGAGCTCTCAGAATTAGCGGCATCGCGCGGCCGGGCAGTAAAAGAGCCGAGCCTGGAAGAGGTGTTTCTTGCGCTTACGTAGCTCCGGGTTCTGGTGGCTGCTCAGCAAGGAATGGGCTGAGTTGCTTTCGTCGTGGGTATGGTGGGTGTTTTTGCTGCTGATGGGACCACTGGTAGGCGTCTCCTTTGTCAGCGCGGTGCATACATACGCGGAGGCGAGCGGCCTCCACGGCACTTCAGCCGGTGTGGGAGAGGCGTTCTCACCCCTGGTTGGAATCTGGGCGCCAACCTTCAGCGCCTGCGAGGTTGCAGCAGTATTCCTGCTGCCATTCGTCGCCATCCGGTTGATGGCCGGAGATCGCCAGAGCGGAGCATTGAAGCTGGAACTGCAGCACCCGATGTCCGCATTTACGCGGATCGCGGCAAAAGCGCTTGTCCTGCTGGCGGGATGGCTGATTGCGTTGCTAGCGCCGATGATGGCAGTGGTGCTGTGGAAGAGCTACGGAGGAAGTATCTATGCGCCGGAAGTGGCCACGGTAATTCTGGGCCACGTGCTGAATGCCGGCATCGCGGCTGCGCTCGGTTGCGCGACGGCTTCCATTGCTGAGCATCCGGCTACCGCTGCCATTCTGACGCTGACGGTGACGGTTGGCTCCTGGATCGTCACTTTTATTGCGGCGGTACATGGCGGCTTCTGGGAGCAAATCGACGATTACACCCCGACCCTCATGGTGGCCGAGTTCCAGCACGGCCTGATACGCCTGGATGTGTTGCTGATAGCAGCCGCATTCATTCTTGCCGGATTTGCACTGGCAGCGATATGGATGCGCCTGGGAGTGGCCGTCCGGCGGCGAGTTTACGAGTCAGTGATCGTGGCTGTCATCGCCATAATCGTGATTTTCCCGTCCGCATTTGCCCGTCCGACGTGGGACATGTCTGAGAACAGGATGAACTCTTTTTCCCGGGACGATGAGCAGGCACTCAGCCGAATCCGATCGCCTCTGCGCATTGAAGTGCATTTAGCGCCTGAAGATCCGCGTCGTGTCGATCTGGAAAACCGCACGCTGGCAAAGCTGCGGCGCGTGATGCCCAGGGTGCATATTGAGTATGTATCGGCAACCTCGATCGGATTGTTCGAGCAGGCGAATCCCGGATATGGAGAAATCTGGTACGAACTGGAGGGACATCGGACGATGACGCGTGCGGTCACTCCGGAGGCCGCGCTGGACACCATCTATGGGCTTGCAGGAATCACGCCGCCCTCGAATGACGAAACATTTCGCGGACATCCGCTGGCAGTTCCGCCATGGGGAGCGACCATCGTGTTCTATGGCGTTTGGCCGCTGGCGGTGGCTGTGTGGTTCATTACGGAGAGGAGACTGAGGTGAGAAGAAAGAGGTATTGCGCCTGCTTGGTTGTGGCAGCCCTTTTAGTGGTATTGCCGCTCAGAGCAGGTGACCAAAAAATCGATCTCAGCAAGGAGAAGGTGGGAAAACCGCCTGTAACCTTCGAGCCGATGGTGGGCACCTGGATTGTGATTGAGGACGGAAATGAGAAGGCGATCATGGTGGATGGCCGCCCGTGGGTTGCCAACAAAGATAATCCGACCAAGCTGCTCATTGAAAGCGCCCGCAAGATGTACGGCACCTCCAATGAGGAACTCATGGACAATGCCAAACAGTTCGCCTATTACCCGGTGGCCGTGCTCAGGAGCGTGGACAACTTTACCAACGGCTCGATCAGCATGAAGTTCAAGACAATTTCGGGCGATGCCGACCGCTGCTCGGGAATCCTGTTCAATGTTAAGACCAATGGCGACTGGCTGGCGGTGCGCTACAACGACACGGAAAATAATGTGGCATTGTGGGAGTTTCATAATGGAATTCGCAGGCCGGTAAAATTCAGCGACCGTACGAAAGCTTTCATGCTGGACAGAAAGGCGTGGCACGAGCTGAAGATGACCGTGGAGGGCAATGACTTCAAGGCCTGGCTGGATGGCACTCTGGCGCTGGAATACACGCTTGGCAGCCAGCCCGGGCCGGGACGCAATGGCGGGCCACCGAATCCCGATCTGTTCCCGGCCAACAACCCCGTATTGCAGCCGCCGGTATCAGGAAAGATCGGCTTGTGGTCGAAGACCGACAGCACAAGCTACTTCAAGGACTACATCGTCAGCGCGAAGTGAGATGGCTATTGATGCTGTAAGCTGACCTTGCTGGCGGCTCCCGCATCTCATAAAAAGAAGGAGACTCGCGGATGCCGCTTCTAAAAACTGCTGTTCAGCTTCTCACAAAACCTATTCCAAAAGTGATTTCGCCCAGGGGGCATGCCATTGCCGATTATTCCACTGCCCTGCTTTTTTTCCTGGGCGCGGGATTGTTCTGGAGACGCAGTAAGCGAGCTGCAGTAGCGTCCCTGATATGTGGCGCAACAGAGGCCGGTGTAGCGGCACTGACCGACTATCCGGGAGGTCTGAAGCGTGTGATCAGTTTTCCGCTGCACAGAAAAATTGATCTGGGCCTTGCCAGCATGGTCGCCACCATGCCTGAGTTTCTGGCGTTTCAAGAAGAAAATGAAAAACCGTTTTTCGATTTGCAGGCCGCTCTAATCGCAGGAGTGACGGAGATGACCAACTTTGGGCCGCAAGGCATATTTGGGGAGAAGGAAAATCCGGCGGCATAAAGGCATTGCCATAATTGCCAAAATTGCCAAAAACGCCGAAATTGAAAAAACAAAAGCAAAATCCAGCGTCCCCTTGAATTTTTGCGGAATGCAAATTACTCAATTACTCAATGCTCTTCTGGTTCCCAGGTAATGGAAGCACCGGAGCCTTCCTGGACTTTGCCGGAGAGGCCGCCTTGGAGGGCGTCGGGGTCGCCGCCGGCCAGCTCGATCTTGCGGCGCTGGATTTCGCGGATGCCTTTTAGAATGGCGGCTTCCGCCTCAAGGTACTGCTCTTCCGTGATGTCGCCGCTCTCCAGCTCCAGCTGAAGCGCAAGGAGCTGCTCTTTGAGCGGGGCATCGTCTGTCCATTGCTCTTCTGCCACCTTGAGCAAGGTACGCATAATGAAGTTGAACCCGCTGAAAGGCGCGAGCAGCAGATCGTCAATAAGCAACATCAGCTTGAACCGCCTCTCTCCAGCTTCAGGCGGATGTTCACAAAATTGTAGGGCGGCCACGGGCCGGTGTATTTGAAATTGAGCCGGTCGCCAAATTTTTGCGCCACCTTGTTCACGGCAGCATCGAATTCAGCTTCCCGCTCTTTCTGGATAAGGAATGCGGCATTGAGAATCATCTTGTCGCCGATGGGCCTGTTATCACGCGAGGCCACGCACACGCTGCGCAGACCGTCATAGATTTCGCGCACATAGGTCGCGGCCAATTCGGCCAGCGCCTTATCGATCATGCGACCAAGCTGCATGCGGGCGAAGTAAGTGGACTGCAGGTGCTTGCGCGTAAGCTCCTGATGGAAGCGATGAATTTCCTCGTGCTCGCGCTTGAGTTCCTCGATGATGCGGTCGCGGTCCCAGGTGACTTTCAACCCGAACTCCAGCTTGCCCGTCATCTGTTTCAGCACGTCTTTTAACGACGCATAAATGCTCTTGAGCACCTCGCGTATGTCATCGTCCGTGCGGAACACGGTGCCGAAACTCATGGGGATGATGGTGTAATTCTTCATCACCAGTTCGATCACGTGCTCGTGGGCGAGAGCGTTATCGCGAGTAGGATCAAAGATAAAGACCGGCGTGCGGCTGACGACGGCGGCAACGTCGCCGTGATGCACGGTATAAACGTCTTCACTCACGCCGCCGATGCTGCTCTTGCCGAAGGTCACCGGGTTGCGGGACTCGATGACGCCATAGACATACCGGCCTTCCTGCTGCTGAACGCGTGGCGGCGCTTCAGCTTTTGACGGGGCCGGTTGGGGCACGACGTCGAGGACCGCTGTCGCACTGTTCTCCCTTGCGGTCGCTTTCCGATTTTGGGTCTTTCTCTCCGATGTTCTTTTGGTTGGACTCATTATTTTTCCTCAACATGCTGGAGGTAGTTGCAAGAAACTCTTCTATTTCAATCGGCTTGAACATCACCTTGATGCCTTTCAGCTCCGCTTCATCGGCTGTCTCCAGGGTTGCATAACCGGTGAGAAGCGCAGCAGGAATCTCAGGATAATGTTTTCGTGCCGCGTGAATCACTTCAAAGCCTGTATGTTGTTCTTCCAGCGAATAATCGCACAGTATTGCGTCAAATTCGGTCTTCTCCAGGGCCTCAACAGCCTCGCGCGATGTACTGCAGGCGGTGACGGCGTATCCCTGCAGCTCCAGGATCAGACGGTACGTGAGAAGCACTGAGGCTTCGTCGTCCACCACCAACACGCGATATTGTCCCGCATCGTTCACAATTTCATAACCGGCAAATCAATCTTGAAAACTGTTCCCTTGCCCGGTTTGCTTTTCAGGGACAGTTTGCCACCGTGGTTTTGGATAATCCCTTTCACAATCCACAGGCCAAGGCCGGTGCCTTTTTCGCCTTTGGTCGTAACGAAAGGCTCAAAGATAGATCGGATCATTTCCGCGGGCACTCCAGTTCCCGTATCTGCAATAAGGATGCGCACCCAGCCTTGCATATCATCCGGATTGGAAAAATGCCTGGAGCGTATGACTAATTTGCCGCCATTGGGCATGGCATCTTTGGAATTGATCACGAGATTGGAGAGCACCTGGCGGATCTGGTCAGCGGCGATCACAGCATCAGGCAGGACCCCCAGGTCACTTTCGACTTCTATGTTGGCACGCTGGAGTTGGCGATTGAGCAGCAGCAGCGTGTCCTCGATGATCATGTTCACGTTGACCGGCTTGACCTGCTCGGTATTGCGGTAGAGCCCCAGCATCTGGCGCACGATGCGGGCCACACGTTCCGTTTCCGACTTGAGAATGTTGTAGACCGGCGAGGCGGTGTCCGGCATGGAACCGGCCAGCAGGTAGATCGCATTCTTGATCGCCTCCATCGGATTGTTGACCTCATGAGCGATCGTGGCAGCCAGCCTGCCAGTGGCGGCAAATTTTTCGATTTCCAGCATCCGGCGTTCGACTTTAAGCTGCTCGACTTTGCGCACCGCCGTCAGGTCGCGCAATACGGTCACGGTGTAGGAAACCTGGCCGGCTTCGTCGAAGATTTTTCCGGAACGGGCGTCGTATTCGATTTCCTGCTTCAGCGTGGGATTGAAAATCCTTATGGGCGCAGTTTCGCGTTCGGCAAATGAATAAGTAAAGTTGCTGATATAGGCGCTGAGCTGCGTCTGGTTCCGGAACTGCGTGGCATTGCGCGGAACTTCATTCGATTCTCCAAACAATTCCGAGGCCAGCGGATCCACCAGCACGATTTTGGCCTCGCGGTCGCAAACCACAATGGGATCGCCCACGTTTTCGATGATCAGGTTCAGGCGGTCACGGTCCTGGCGCACAACTTCCTCGGCCTCGCGCAGCTTGTCATAGTTGCTGCGCAACTCCTGGTCGGCGCGCCGCAGGTCGGTGACGTCGCGCATCACGGTGACGGTTCCGATTTGGATCCCATCGGGACCAAAAGTGGGCGCGGAGACCGCCTCAAACAACATTTCTTCGCCTTCGATTGCGTCCACCAAGGTAAGGTCGCGGTGTGAATCCGACCCGGAAACGAGCATAGAGGAGAGCGCGGCGGAAAAGAGCAGGTTATTCAACTCAACCGCGCGCACCAGGCCTTCTCCTTCAGTCATCTCATCCGGCACTCTGAAGAAGCGCTCGGCCGCCTTGTTCTGCATGATCACGCGATGCTGGGTGTCCGTGAGGATGACCGGATCGGCCATGCTCTGCATCACCGTGCCCATTTGGGCGATGGTGATCTCCATGTCGCGCATGCGGTTGTAATAATGCTCAACTTTGAACAAACGCGAGAGATAGCGGTTGGCGAGCTCAATCAGCTCCGCCAGTTCCGCAATTGCGGACGGCGCAGTATTGCGCGGCACCTCGACAATGAGGGCCGCGGCGTAAGCGCGCATGTCGCAGGTGACACAAACCTGTTCTTCAAGACGGATTTTCTTTTCTCGATGGAAGTTCTGTACCGCCAGACAGGTGGCGGTACGAATGCGATCGGCTTCCCAACACAGGTTGCGATTGGAATAAAGAATGGGATGAATGTAGACGGGCCGGTTGTGCAGGCTGGTCTTCAGCACCGCGGGACGCGCGGTATGGAGTACAGACACCAATGGGTGTTCGGACATCCACAAAGCGGTGCTGAATTTCTCCAGTTGCTGCCGCGGCCATTTCAGGGCCGCGGCTGGAGTGACGTCGCCGGTGTCAAAGTTGACATCAATAGCCAAAGCGCGGGGGAAGCCGAGGGCGATGATCTCTTCCAGCAAAAGCGGGAAGATCTCTTCTGACCTCTCAGCCTCAAGCAGACGAAGGACCGCGGGGCGACGTTGCGTGCTGCGCCGGGCGTTGACGCGCTCAGGCTGGAACCGCACTTCCGCGGTAGCCATAGTTGCTCCCCAGGGTTATCCAATCCGCCGACGGCGAACGGGACGCGGCTGCGTACGTCGGGCAGCCTCACCAGGAGCTTCTCCCGGTCCCTCTTCCTTCGCAACAGCGCCTTCAGCCAGTTGCGGTCGGGCGACCAGACCGGTAAGACCTACAGCATCGGCATACTTCAGATAGGTATCAATTGACGCAACCACCACGCGAGCTTCAACGGTGATGAGATCAATGCCAACTAGTGAGATTCGTACCCAGGCGTCGATCACTATGCCTTTGTCTAATACCCGGTCCAATACGTCTATAAGACTTGAACCACCGGATACCCGTTCAACGGCCATTGGGGGCCTCCTTCATGAGAATCAGACTCTATTTCGCCCGTCGGCGACTTGCATTGCTGCGCGGCCGAGCCGTCGTACCGGGTGGCGGACCAGGTAATGGGACCCGACCTCCGGTCGAGCCCGGCAACGAAGCGGTCAAATTTGGATCATATTTCCACCAGTTCAACCCGATCTGCTCGGCTTTATCCACCGAGCACACCAGCAACCGGATGCGGATAGTCAATAACTCCACATTGGCCAGGGAGATGCGGATGTCGCCCGCGATCACGAGTCCCTTGTCGAGCACGCGATCGAGGATGTCGACAAGGTTGGTTGTTCCGGAAACAGTTGGAACTCTTTGCATTTGTTATCTCTGGAAACAAACGAGAGAAGATCGCCCTTGCGGTGGATACTCAGCGCGACCCACGTCACGCATCCTAATTAGCATCCCGCGCACTGTCAACTGCACCAACACTGATTAAGTGCACCAGCACCATCGGCTTACAGATTAAAAAGGGGGAGAAACCGACTTTGGGTTTCAGATGCGAGTTGCTGCTGGCCGGTTGGCTCGCACTATAGAAAATTTTCACGGTGCGGTGGCGGGAAGGTCATTTGTCCAAGAGATTGCCCAGGGGGCCCAATTCGAGATTAAGGTCCTCAGGCCGAAGGCCGAAAAGTGCTGCAATTTCATTGATTTTCAGCTCCAGCTTCATTAACGCCTGCCCCATTTCCTCGATTTTGGAGTCATCCAGGGAGCCGCCTTCCATGCGGCGGATGGCCTGCCGCTCCATGAGACGGCGTAGCAGCTCAACCAGGCTGAGCACCAGACGGGCCAGTCCTTGTTCGATGTTCTCCGGGGAGCAGTCAATGCGCTCAATGGGTGCTGAGTTCGCCGCTTTTAGTTCCCGATTCAGTTCGGAAACTGCACTGGCGATTTCTTCGGGGGTGATTTTGCGGACGTCAGTCATTTTTGGCCCACCATGTTCGGAACTTTCACGGCTTCGCTCAGAAATTCAGCCGCAGGCCAAGGGCCGCTGAGGCGACGGGAGAGTCGTTCCGGGACAGGAAGGTTCTGAACGATGGAATGAAATTTATGTTCGTTCCCGCGCTCCACCAGAACAAAAATACGGCTGCCATTTTTCGATTCCCTGGTGCGCAATCCGTGGCTCAGAGTGGAGAGGACTTTGCGAACTTCGGCAACAAACGCTTCCGATCCACGCAGCAGCTCTGCCTTGCGATGCAGGTAGTCAGTTCCTGAAGAATCAATGGGCGCTTGCGGTTTGAAGTAGAGAACGCACTCCATTTGCACGAGATTCTGCAATCGCTTCAGATCTTCACTGAAGTCCGCGTGGTGCGCGAAGACGAAATCCGTCAGGGCCTGCTTATGGTCAAAGACGGAGAGCAAGCGAAAAGGCACCACAGCACCATGGGAGAACATATGACTTACCACTTTGTGAAATTCCACGGCATATCGCTGAAGAACTGACGAATCAAAAGGCCATTCGACTTCCGACCACAGCACCCGCAGTTCGTTCTGTGCAATTTCATAAAGCGAGGCGCCGCCCAGACCGTGCTCGGGCAGCGAGATTCCGGGACGATTCAGAAACGCGCAGTAGGCGAGAACTTTGGTCATGACAGCTCTCGCTTCTTCTCCTCCGCGCGCAGCGTTCTGAGGGCGGTTTCAACCGAAGTAAGAACCACGTTCAGTCCGACGTAGACTAAATCGACTCCGGCGAGTGACAGTACGAGCGAACCATGTACTATGACGCCCGCATTCAACACGTGATCGAGGATATCGAGAAGAGAGATGTCCTGATCGGAAGCGCCGACCAGAGCTACGGGTTCGAAGTCATTCTGCATCGGAGACAAAGGAATAAGGCGGCCATGGCCCATTTACTTCGATGCGCCGCGCCCCAGCCCACTTCTTCAGGAAATTCTTTAATGCCTGGTCCCACTGCTTGCGGCGGCTGCGGGGAACGAGAAAAGTGGCCTGCCACAGCAGGTCCGGCTGGACGGCGCTGATCTTTCCACTGGGCGCCGAATCTGTAGCGATCTTCTCCAGTGCAGCAGCAAACTCGCTCAGGCCGGAAACGTCAGGGCGCCGTTTCAGGTGCGCTGCCTTGCGCTGAAGATACTCTTTGCCGGAGCGGACCTTTTTTGCTTTTTCCGGCGCTGCCTGCTGTTCGCCAAAGACTTTTACGCCCCATTCGTCCGCGTCTGAAATTCGCGCAAAGACTTTTTCCAGGACTGATTTTCGTCCCAGAACATCTTTTACCAGCGCCGGCTCGCCGGAAAATACCGTTCCAAAGCGCGCAGGGATGATTGTGCCTTTGGCGGCAACTTCCGCCACCACTTGCTGATGACGCACGCTGTGAAGGGCCAGCCACTCCAGGTTTTCCATGTTGCGAGTGATCTCCCGGGAGAACCCGGCATGGTCAATGGCTGAGACCCAGCAGAGAAAATCACCGCACGAAATCGATTGCACAGGATGAACGCCATCAATGCCGGGATTGGCCACCCTGGACGCTTTTGCATCCGCAGAGCGGGAAATTCCGTAGAGATAAAGCGCCTGTGCTACTCCGCGATTTGCCATAGTTCTCTGGTGAATTTTTTCAGCGCTGCCGCTCCGGCAATTTCGGATGGAGACTCGGGCGCCAGGAACGTCCGGTACCGCCGATACTTTCTTTTGAGTGTCTGCAAGGTAGCCAGTTGCCAGCCGCGAGCGCGCAGACATCGTTTGCAGCCAGCACTCTTATTTTCCGCAATCAGCACGCGATTTACGAATAACGAATCCACGGCCAAGCCTATCTTTGCGACCGCGTGCAGCAGGCGCGTGGTCTGATGGTCCGGAACCGGCTCCGGCAGCATGACGGCCCAAATTCGGCTCTGCTCCGGGTCTTTCATCGTGCTGATCAGTTTGCGAACTTGTTGCCCCAGAGTTGCCAATTCGACAGCGACATCCTGGGCGAGGGCTAGTGTACGGTGGGCGGCAAGGCTTTTCAACAATAGCCGCGACCACAATCGGATGCGCTCCGGCATGCGCAGGAGTTCCAGAGCGTGCCCGGTGGGCGCCATGTCGATAAAAATCCTGGCGTGCCCCGCCTCTACCAGATCGAAGATGCGGAAGATGGCAAAAACTTCGTCCACGCCGGGAGGGACAACATCCATGAGCGCGGCGAAGACTTGTTTCTCAAATGTAAGGTCGACATGCAGGCCGCCAGACTGCATGCTCAACTCTGAATTCAACTTTTGCGTGATCCCTGCGGCCCAGCGGCGGAATTCAGCGGCGGAATCAACTTCCATGGCGCTGAATTTGGAATCCCCCAGCACGGGTGTGCGTTCGTCGCCGATCGGTTGCTCAAAGATATCGTCGAGCGAAGGCGCGGGATCAGTGGAACAGACCATCACCGGTGTTTTTGTCTCCTGAGAGCGGGCATGGAAAGCAAGTGCCGCCGTTGTTGTGGTTTTTCCCACGCCACCTTTGCCAACCATG
>Ga0126384_10002537_pt1 | contig 11066 bp, 9 predicted proteins | sample PanSoiMetPlot_36_FD_92543 | JGI IMG/M metagenome (GOLD analysis project Ga0126384, IMG submission 92543) | Tropical forest soil microbial communities from Panama - MetaG Plot_36 | ecosystem: Environmental > Terrestrial > Soil > Tropical forest > Bulk soil | place: Panama | collected 2016-02-17 | reverse complement strand
GGAGAAAATGATGGCGACGACGGGCACTTATGATGCGTTGATTGTGGGATCCGGGATTACCGGCGGCTGGGCAGCGAAAGAGCTGACGGAAAAAGGATTGAATGTTCTCGTGCTCGAAGCGGGACGAACGATCGTCCCGGAAAAGGATTACGTCGAGCACGTACCTGTTTGGGAATTGAAATACCGGAACTGGGATAAGCGGCCGGAACGCGCGAACTCACAGTTCGTGCAGCGCGAGTGCTACTACGCGTGCGACGAGTACTCGCACAAGTTTTTCGTCAACGATAAGGACAATCCGTACACCAACGCGCCGGACACAAAATTCACGTGGATTCGCGGCAGGCAAGTTGGCGGGAAATCGATCACTTGGGGACGACAGAGTTATCGTTGGAGTGATTTAGATTTTGAGGCTAACCTGCGCGATGGCGTCGCAGTGGATTGGCCGATTCGATATGCCGATATTGCTCCGTGGTATGACTACGTCGAAGAGTTTGCGGGGATAAGCGGCCAGGCGGAGGGTTTGCCGCAACTTCCGGACGGGAAATTCCTTCCGCCTATGGAAATGACATGCGTCGAGCTCGACGTGCGCGAAGCACTTCAGAAACATTTCGATGATCGCATCATGACCATCGGGCGCTCAGCGGTTTTGACGCAGGTTCACAAGGGCCGCGCGGCCTGTCATTACTGCGGCGTATGCCATCGCGGCTGCATCACGCAATCGTATTTCAGCAGTTTGAATTCGACGCTGCCGGCGGCCGCGAAGACTGGGCGCCTTACGATTCGGCCGTACAGCGTTGTGCACAGCGTCGTTTTCGATTTGGCGAAGCGTCGGGCTTCCGGTTTGCGAGTAATTGATGCACAAACGAAGGAACATCTTGAGTTTAAGGGGCGGATTATTTTTCTTTGCGCATCGGCGCTGGAATCGACGCGCCTGATGCTCAATTCGGCGACGGCGGAATTTCCGAATGGGCTTGGCAACAGCAGCGGAGAGCTTGGCCACAACGTAATGGATCATCACATGGGGAGCGGAGCTTCCGGGACGATGCCAGGCCATGAAGACAAAATGCCGTTTGGCAATCGTCCGAATGGGATTTACGTTCCGCGATTCCGCAACGTCGACGCAAAGACAAAACAGAAGGGATTTATTCGCGGCTACGGCTACCAGGGCGGCGGCGGCCGTGAGGGTTGGGGCCGCGGCAGCTACATGAGCGGATTTGGCGTGGATTTCAAGAACATGTTGAAGAAACCGGGGCCGTGGCACATGGGTTTCGGCGGCTTTGGCGAATGTCTGCCGTATCACAGCAACTACGTGGAAGTTAATAGAGACAAGCCGGATGCGTGGGGAATTCCGACACTTACGTTCAATTGCAAGTGGGGAGACAACGAGAAAACAATGTCGCGCGACATCGCAGTTCAGGCAGCGGAGATTCTTGCCGCTTCCGGCGCAAAAGACATCAATATGTTCTCGGAGATTTCTCCGATGGGGCTCGGCATTCATGAAATGGGAACGGCCCGCATGGGACGCGATCCGAAGACTTCCGTTTTGAACGCGCACAACCAGGTACACGACGTGCCGAATGTTTTTATGACGGACGGTGCGTGCATGACTTCGGCCTCGTGCGTGAATCCTTCGCTCACGTATATGGCACTGACTGCGCGGGCGTGCGATTATGCTGTCTCGCAGTTGAAGAAGAACGAACTTTAATCCGAGGAAAAATCGATGGCCCAGGTGAACCGTTCACCGAAGACGTATGACGTGTGCATCATCGGTTCGGGCGCCGGCGGAGGTATGGCCGCGAAAGCCTTGACCGAAGGCGGTCTGAACGTGGTGATGCTGGAGGCCGGCCCGCAAGTGCATCCGGAAAAAGACTTCAAGATGTTTATGTGGCCGTACGACTTGCCACATCGCGGTGTGGGTGTGGGCGGGAAAGCGGCGGAGAATTTTGGCGAATTCCTTGCTCCGAACGGTGCGTGGCAGATTGAAGGCGAGCCATACGTTTCGGCCCCGGGCAGCGATTTTCAGTGGTTTCGTTCGCGGATCGTCGGTGGAAGAACGAATCATTGGGGTCGTATCGCGCTGCGATTCGCGCCGGTAGATTTTCGTTCGAAAACACGGGACGGGCTTGGCGACGATTGGCCGATTGCCTACGAAGACATTGCGCCGTACTACGACAAAGTTGAATCGTATATTGGCGTCTTTGGTTCACAGGAGAGTGTGGATAGCGCGCCGAACGGTGTTTTTCTTCCGCCGCCAAAGCCGCGCTGCCATGAAATTCTGGTCAAGAAAGCGTGCGACAAGCTGAACATCGCGTGCATTCCTGCGCGACTGGCGATTTTGACGAAGGCGCACAATGGCAGATTGCCCTGTCATTACTGCGGACGATGTGAGCGCGGGTGCACCACCGCGTCAAACTTCAGTTCGAGCCAGGTGCTTTTGCCGCCGGCGATTGCGACAGGGAAGCTCACTCTGATTACCGACGCGATGGCGCGGGAAATTGTCGTTGGAAAGACCGGGAAAGCCGAAGCGGTTTCGTATATAGACAAGGCGACGAAAAGCGAAAAGCGTATTTACGCGAAAGCGGTTGTGGTTGCGGCAAGCGCCTGCGAGTCGGCGCGATTGCTGCTGAATTCCAAGTCGTCGCTTTTTCCGGATGGAATTGCAAACTCTTCGGGCACAGTCGGCAAATACCTGACGGATTCAGTGGGCAGCGACGGCTGGGGAGAAATTCCGGCGCTGGCGAAGATGCCGCCGCACAATCATGACGGAACGGGCGGCATGCATCTCTACATGCCTTGGTGGAAATACGACCGCAAGAATGATTTTCCGCGCGGGTATCACATTGAAATCTGGGGCGGCCGAAATTTGCCCGGCGCGGGAATGTTCCGCAGCATGTGCCATGAGGAGGAAGGCTACGGCGCAACTTTGAAGAAACGCGCACGTGAAGTTTATGGTACTTCGGTGGGATTCTCGGGGCGTGGAGAAATGATCCCGAATCCGGATACATACTGCGAAATCGATCCCGAGAAAGTGGATCAGTGGGGAATTCCCGTGTTGAGATTCCATTTCAGATGGTCGGAATACGAAATCCGGCAAGCGAAGGATATGCAGGATACATTTCGGTCGATCGTGGAGACGATGGGCGGAACGTACAGACGGCGAACGCCGATTGACGGGCCAAACGCGTTTGGAATTGAAGCGGGCGGGAAGATTATTCATGAAGTGGGGACTGCGCGCATGGGAGACGATCCGAAGACCAGCGTGCTGAACGGATATTGCCAGGCGCATGATGTGAAGAACTTGTTCGTCACGGACGGCGCACCGCTGGTGACGAATCCGGATAAGAATCCGACGCTGACGATCATGGCGCTTTCCTGGCGGGCATCCGATTATCTTTTGCAGCAAGCGAAAAATGGGAGCCTGTCATGAGCGGCATAACGCGAAGGGACGTGCTGAGGACGCTGGCGGCAGGAGCCGTAGGCGGCTCCGTGCTGCAGGTGATTCCGGCGGAAGCGGCGGAATATGCCCACCAGTCGGTGCGGAAGGAAAAAGCCGCTGCGCCGGCGGGAAAATACACGCCGAAGTATTTTGATGCGCATCAATACGAAACATTGACTTCGCTGTGCGACACGATCATCCCAAAGGATGAAAAGTCTGGTGGAGCCGTTGAAGCGGGCGCACCGGAATTTATCGATCTGCTGGCGAGCGAAAATGAAGAGTTTCAGGTGAGGCTCGCGGGTGGCTTGTTGTGGCTCGATTCGCACTGCGCGGATCAATACGGCAAGACCTATCTGGAGTGCGCGCCAGAGCAGCGGAAAGAGACGTTGGACTTGATTGCCTTCCGGAAGAATGCGAAGAAAGATTCGTCGCTGAGACAGGGCGTCGTCTTTTTCTCTTTACTGCGGAATATGACGTGCGACGGTTTTTATACGAGCAAAATCGGGATAGGCGATTTGCAGTACATCGGCAACGTGTCGCGCGGCGAATGGCCCGGTTGTCCAGAGTTGCCGAGCTGACAAAGCAGGGAAAAAACCTCGATTCTCTGCAGCAAGACCTGAAAACCCTATTTCCATCCTGTGAAATTTCCGTATTTGTGCTGCCAGTGCTGTGCCATGGCCCGGTGATGTTGTATCGTGTGTCCGCATTTCGAACATTGTGGAGCAGCGAGGGGCATGAGAGTCGGGTTGATTGGCGGCGGGAATATTTCAGAGACGCACGCGCGCGCGGCGAAAGCCATCCCCGGCGTGGAGATCGCCGCCGTTTTTGGAACAAATCAGGAGAAAGTTCGCAGGCTGGCGAAGGATTTCGGGGGCACGCCTTATTCTGATTTTGGAGAATTTCTAGCACATCGGCCGATGGACTTTGTGGCGATTGGCAGCCCTTCGGGATTGCACGGGGAGCAGGGAATTGCGGCAGCGCGGCGGAGCCTTCACGTATTGACGGAGAAACCGCTTGATATCAACGTTCAAGCGGCGGAAGCGTTGATCGTTTCGGCGGCGGACGCGGGGGTGAAGTTGGGCGTGTTTTTTCAGGATCGGTTCAAAGCAGATCTGATTCGAGTCAAAGAATGGGTAGATGCTGGAGTCCTTGGGAAACCGATCTTGGCGGATGCGTGCGTGAAGTGGTTTCGCCCAGAGGAGTATTACGGCACGTCGCGCTGGCGAGGAACCAAGGCTCTCGATGGCGGAGGAGCGCTCATCAACCAGGCGATTCACACGGTTGATTTGCTGCTCTGGATGTTTGGCGATGTGGCGCGAGTGCAAGCGCAGAAGAAGACGGCGCTACACAAAATTGAGGCGGAAGATACGCTGACGGCGCTGCTGGAATTTAAGAATGGAGCGATGGGAGTTTTGCAGGCCACGACTTCAGTGTATCCAGGATATCCGCGCCGTGTTGGACTGACCGGAGACCAAGGGACCGTGATAATCGAGCACGACCGCTTGGTTGCTGCGGATTTGCGAAATCCGCCAACCGATGCCGAGGGGCGCGGGGACGACAAGAATCAGAGCGCTTCATCGGCGGCGGTGAGCGATTTTCGCGGACATCAAGCGGCGATGGAAGATTTTGTTCAGGCGATAAAAAGGGACACCTCGCCGAGGTGCTCGGGGGTGGAAGGGAGGCGAAGCTTGGCTCTTGTGGAGGCCATCTACGCCGCGTGTGAAACTGGCAGCAAGGTCGAACTGGATGAACTCATTAAGGGGCGCTGAGTGCAGCTGAAGATTTTCGAAAACAAGAGTTTACTGGCGAAGACCGCCGCAGAACACGCAGCGCGAAGCTTGCGTGCTGGGCTTCGGGAAAAAGAAACCGCGCGAATTATCGCAGCCACGGGAGCATCTCAGTTCGAGTTCCTAGACTTATTGACGAAGGCGGAGGGGATTGATTGGGTGAGGGTGGAGATGTTTCATCTCGACGAGTATGTCGGTCTGGCGATGAATCATCAGGCGAGTTTTCGAAAGTATTTGAAGGAGCGGCTGATCGAGAAAGTGAAGCTCGGGAGATATCACCTGCTGGACGGAGAAACGAATCCGACGGAGGTTGCGCGACGAGTGGGAGCGGAATTGAGTGCAGCGCCAGTGGATTTGGCGTTTGTGGGGATTGGAGAGAACGGGCACCTGGCGTTCAACGATCCACCAGCGGATTTCGAGACGGAAGAACCGTATACCGTAGTGGAGTTAGATGAAGCCTGCCGGCGGCAGCAAGTGAATGAAGGATGGTTTGCATACATAGAAGACGTGCCGAAGCGGGCGATTTCGATGAGTGTGCGGCAGATTTTAAAGGCCCAGGAGATCATTGCAATTGTGCCGGATGCGAGAAAAGCGGCAGCAGTAAAAGCGAGCCTGGAAGGCGAGATTAGGCCGATGGCACCTGCTTCGATCTTGCGGCGGCACACGAACGCAACGTTATATCTAGATAGAAATTCGGCCTCGCTGCTGAGTCCGGAAGTCACGGCGAACCCATAGATCATCGAGAAACGATGGCAACTTCCACTTTCGCCACGCCAGAGTTGCGCCCCATTAGAAACTTGCGGTGGTGGATCGGAGGGCTGTTATTTGCTTCGACGGCGATTAATTACATTGACCGGCAAACGCTTTCGCTACTTGCTCCCTACCTCAAGCAGGACTACCACTGGACTAATACGGATTATGCGAAGCTGGTAATAGCTTTCCGCTTGGCTTACTCGTTTGGGCAGACGATTTGCGGCCGCGTGATCGATCGAATCGGCACGAAGCGCGGGCTGACAATTTCGGTCCTGTGGTATTCGATCGTTTCGATCTGCACGTCGCTAGCCAGGGGTTTTTACAGTTTTGCCGGATTCCGATTCTTGTTGGGGGCGGGAGAGTCTGCGAACTGGCCGGGAGCGACGAAAGCGGTTTCGGAATGGTTCCCGAAGCGCGAGCGCGGGCTGGCGGCGGCGCTCTTTGACAGCGGGTCGTCGATCGGTGGCGCTATCGCTTCCGTACTTGTGCTGGCAATTTATTTTCGGTGGGGATGGCGCCCAGCGTTTGTTTTGCCCGGGTTGCTCGGTTTTCTCTGGCTGGTCGTTTGGCGAAGGATGTTCTATCTGCCGAAGGACCATCCGCGTATTAGTGCGGAAGAGCGCGACCTGATTGCGAAAGAGGTTGCGGAGCTCCCCACGCAGGCTCAGCGGCCGCGCTTGCGGTGGAGGGATTTGCTGAAGTTGCCCCAGACGTGGGGAACGATTATTTCGAAGACCTTGACCGACCCAGTTTGGTTTTTCATCGCAGACTGGTTTCCCACTTATCTTCACGATGCGAAAGGAGTTTCGCGGAAAAGCGAGATGATTGCAGTGGTAATTCCGTTTGTGGCCGCAGATCTGGGCAATTTCTTCGGCGGGATCGCGTCGGGGTATTTGATCAAGCGAGGGTGGTCATTGGGTGCCGCACGAAAGGCACTGGTTGTATTTGGGGGCATTGGCGTGACGTTGTTGATTCCAACAATTTTTACGGGGAATCTCGCAGTGATTACGCTTCTTTTCGCGCTGGCGACATTCTGCTATGCCGCGTTTTCCACGATTGCGAATGTGCTGCCTTCCGATTTGTTTTATGGGGAGTCGGTGGCTTCGGTGAGCGGCTTGAGCGGAACCGGAGCCGGGATTGGGACAATGATTGCAACCGCGCTCATCGGATATTTCTCAGATGCACATCGATCGCAGGCTACACATTCTTTCGACAAGATCATCATTGTTGCTGGGCTGGTGCCATTTGTGGGCATGTTGCTGGTTTTGGCTTTGGTTCGGAATACGCGCGCGACCGAGAAGAATTTGGTACGGCCGATTTAGGACGCGGCACCGAAGCGGGCTGCGGAACGAAGCTTGGCTTTTGCGGCTTCCTCTTCTCGGTTGCGGGGAGTGGCTGAGGTCTCTAGTGAGCGCAGCAAGCGCATCGAGGCAGCGGCAATTTCGTCGATGGCGGTGTTGAAGGAGGCTTCGTTGGCTTTCGAAGGCTTGTGGAAGCCGCTGATTTTGCGGACGAATTGGAGAGAGGCGGCGCGGACTTCGTCCGGGGTTACGGGTGGGTCGAAGTTGAAAAGCATTTTGATGTTCCGGCACATGGGCGCACCTACGAGCGAATTGAACTGGAAGATGATTCTAGCAAGGATTTGTGAGCGAGGAGTGAGAGTGCGACGGCGCTAGGAGCCATGCCGCGAAAATCGAAGGAAAATATAGAAACCGCCGGTACGGACCGTACATCTTATCCGGCAAGCAAGCAAATACGCATTGATTAGAATCGCTGTGAAATTACGGCTTTCGCAATCGTTGTACAGGAAGGAAATGCTTGCGGCAAAGCTGCGGTCTGAAATAGGCTATTGGCACCGCGATTTGAGCAACGGGGAGGAAAAGTCCTCCGCAGAATGCCCGCGGGGGCTAGTCTTTGGGTGTAAATAGCGTACGAATCTTAGGTTGGGTTAAGGGCTCCTGAATTGCGCGCCAAAACAGGGGTGGTGTGCAGCGGAGCCGCATGCAGCCTGGCTGCATAGGAACGAGTTCATGGAGGAAGAAAATGCGTAAGTGGTTTGCAGTTCTGGTGGTGGGAGCGTGTATTAGTCTGCCGGCGGTGGCGCAGGAAAAGCACGATGAGAGTGACGCTGCTAAGGCGACCGAGGCCCCGAAGGCGAATTTCAAGGGAGTAGCCACAGCTTCGCGCAGTCCGTGGGCACTATCGGCTCAGCCAAGCCCCGCTGCTTCGCGCTCCCCCGTGAGCGGCGACAGCGCAGCTTGGGGACAGCTCACGCCGCGTTATGAAGTTGGGGGCGGGTATAGCTATGTAAGTTTTCAGCCCGGTGATCCGTTCAACTCATATGCAAACCATGGCGGAACGGCCTCGTTTACATTCAACCCGACGAGCTTTTTGGGTTTGACGGCGGAAGTGGGAGGCTACGGCTTTCAAAGGAATGTGAGTTCGAATCAGGTTAAGGGTTCGATGACATCGTTGCTCTTCGGGCCGCGGCTGAACTTGAGAAGGTTTGATCATTTTGTGCCGTTCACGGAGTTCCTGTTTGGATTTGCGAGTTCCGGAATTGAGACAACAGGGGCGGATCAGCAGAACGCATTCGCGATGGCAACCGGCGGCGGTGTGGACGTAGTGCTGAACAAATATCTCGCGTGGAGATTTGCGCAGATTGATTACCTGATGACGAATTTCTCGGGACCGAGCCTGGGCTCGAGCGGGCGTCAGAACAATTTACGGCTGGGGTCGGGGCTTGTTTTGCGTTGGGGATATCCGAATGCGGCGCCGGCACCGGTGAATCATCCTCCGGTAGCGGCGTGTTCTGTTAGCCCTGCTTCTGTGTATGCGGGTTCGAGCGATGCGGTTGCGCTGCACGTGAACGCGAGCGATCCAGACAACGATTCGTTGACCTACAGCTACACCGCGACGGGTGGAACGATTGAGGGAACCGGCCCGGATGCGCGCTGGACTCCAAGCGGGCTCGCCGTCGGAACGTATACCGCGACGGCAAAAGTGAACGATGGCAAGGGCGGAACAGCGAGCTGCTCCGCGGACTTGAAGGTCGAGACGAAGCCAAATCAGAACCCTGTGATTTCCTGCGCGACGGATCGCAGCCCGATTATGCCGGGCGAACGGACCGGAATTACAGCGACGGCAAGCGATCCGGATGGCGATCCGCTGACGTACAGCTACAGCGCGGCGTCCGGCCAGGTGACTGGCGACGGCCCGAAGGCGACGTTTGATTCAACCGGACTGCAGCCCGGAAGCTATCCGGTGAAGTGTGCGGTCAGCGACGGGCGCGGGGGCACCGCGGAAGCGACGACAAACGTTGACGTACAGCAGCCGCCTCCACCGCCGCAAGCGGCCAAGGCTGGTGATTGCGGTTACAACGCAGTGGGCGCGTCGCGGTTTGACAATGCGTGCAAGCGTGTCGGAGACGACGTGGCCTTGCGGTTGAAGAATGATCCGACGGCGAAGCTGGTGATCGTCGGCTACGCGGATGCAAAGGAGCCAAAAGCGGCCAAGCTGGCACAGACGCGTGCCGACCTGGCGAAGAAGTACCTCGGCGAAAAGGGCATCGACGCGGCGCGCATTTCGACGCGTGTTGGAGAAGCATCGAAGGAAAAGGGACAGGAAAAGGCGAACCGGCGCGTGGACTTTGTGATTGTGCCGGAGGGCGCGACGTACTGAGGGCAGCGACTGGTGACTAGTGATTAGTGACCAGTGAAAACAGAAATAACCAACAGGCTCTTCGGCTTCACGCTGGAGAGCCTGTTTGATTTAGGCGGGAGTCAGAAGCGGATGAATTTTGACAAGAGAATCCTGCTGGGAGGCTTTGCCGTGATGCTGTTTCTCTTTGTGGCCGGGGAGGGGGCATCAGGGCAGATTTGGCAAGAGTCGGGGGGTGACGCCTGAAAAAACTGGGCCAGGATTCTCCTGAGGCTGCGGATGCGGTGGAGCGGAGATTGCGGCATCCAGCCGGGCTGGAGAAAGCGTCACGGCGAGCAAAGAGCGGGAGGCCAGGGAAGGATTCCATGCCTTGGACGATTTTGGGCAATTGCTGCGAAAGGAGCTGAACAACCCGCTGAATCGCCCGCCTTTGCCGTGCGATTGCGGGAAACAGTTCGAAGATTGAGCCAGGAATAGGAGCAAGCACAGAACGCCAACAACGAAGGCAGGCGAGCTTAACCTGCGCTCTTTTCACGACTGGCTACTCTTGCTAGGCTAGGCGGCACGAATCTAATCGCGTCGCCATGCAACCAATTCCACAAAGAAGCAGCCATACGAGGGTTCCCCCTGAACTAGAAGAATGCCTGGGACAACTTGAAGGCCGGATTACTCCAAACGAACTCGCCATGCGTATCGTGCGGGCGGCGATGGCGCTTCCGGGAGTGGCCGGAGCACGGCTCTGGCGCGTGGAGCAGGACGAAGCCGATGTTTGGGCCGAATTGGGAGTGCTGCCTTCAGAGACAAAGCGTCTGGAGAAAACTGCTTTGCAAGAAACGAGCGCAGCTTCCTCAAGCGCGTGGACCGGCGCGCTAGGAAGCGACGATTTTCGAATGAGAATTCTCGAGGTTCATGGCGAACATCCCTTTGCTGAAGAAGCGAAATCACAACTTGCTCTGCTTGGACGATTTGCGGCATTGGCACTGGCGCTGGCTGAGCGGCGCGGGACGATGGAAGAACTTTCCGGCATCATCGAAGCAACAAAGCGTCTGAATTCAACGCTCGATTTGGGCGAGCTGATCCACATCATCCTGCAGATTGCGACAAGGCAGACCGGCGCGGGACGCGGGACGGTCTTTCTGGTGGATGCAGAGAAAAACGAGATTTGGTCTCTGGTAGGGCTCGGGCTAGATCAGCAAGTGATTCGCTTGCCTGCGGATCGGGGCATTGCAGGATGGGTTGCGCAGAACGGGCGGTCCGTCAGGCTTGAGAACGCGTATGAGGATCCGCGATTCGAACCGGAGATAGACCGCCGGCTGGGATTCACAACAAAGCGCCTGCTTTGCCTGCCGATTCGAAACGAAGCAGGGAACATTGTCGGGGTGCTGCAGCTTTTGAACAAGAATGAGCCGTTCACCGGCGAAGACGAAGAT
>Ga0126384_10002536_pt1 | contig 11066 bp, 8 predicted proteins | sample PanSoiMetPlot_36_FD_92543 | JGI IMG/M metagenome (GOLD analysis project Ga0126384, IMG submission 92543) | Tropical forest soil microbial communities from Panama - MetaG Plot_36 | ecosystem: Environmental > Terrestrial > Soil > Tropical forest > Bulk soil | place: Panama | collected 2016-02-17 | reverse complement strand
GCATCGATTCCCTGGACTTTGCGGTCCGCCACCGGTTTCACCTCGCCACTTCGACGATAGTCTCAGCAGAACCGAGTGTCAGGTCAGATTCTTACCTGATTTCCCTGGGATGTGGCAGGAGCTGAGGGTCAATCCGATTCGTAAAAGGGCCTCCGGTAGACTGGCCGTGATACCGCAGCAATGTTGAACTCGCGGCCGGGGGCGAAGATCTTTCGCGCCTATGACGGTTTACCGGAAGTTGAAGGATCTTCCGACATTTTGACATAGGGCGCTCCAGAATTTTGGGCGCGGGCGATGCGGCCCCAGCGGGAACCTACGGCAATCGCCGAGGGCGTTCGAGGATTTCCTGAGGCGAAACGGGTGCGGTGTGACAACTTCGCCCTGCGCAGAGGGTGCCTCGGCTCTGGGGCACCGACGTAACTGGCCGTCACCAGCCATAGGCATTCCGTGGCGCGAACTTTGCTCCGAACGCATCACTGAGCCAGTGCTCGACGGACGGATGCTCGTCATGGGGGGCCGGCCTTGCGCAGCAGCAGGACCTTGAGGAACAAAATGGAACGCCACCGCCTCCTTGCTATTGCGCTACTCCTTACCGGCTGCGGAGTCGCTGAAAGGCCGCTTGCCAGTTTGAAGGACGTGGAGCTGTACCTTGAAGTGGCTGGCGACGGAATCCGCCTGCACATGATCGTACACACTGCATTCGTTGACGGTCATGAAGTTGAATGCATCAGGCTGCGTTCGACGGTGGTTGCGCGCAAGGATGGGCAGCCGATGACCAAGTTGTTTGGGGACTCGAGAGGCCACTGTCAACCGTTCTACTTCATTCTCAATGAGGACGTTTCTCCCACCGAGACGTCGAGCCTCACTACCTTCACCGTTCAAGACGAAAGCGAAACCATGACCATGGAGGTACAGGATTTCTTGCGCGCTCGCCGCATCGCGCTCGTTGAAGGGGGCAATCCCGTGAGTCCGGGCCAAACGGTTACGCTGGCGTGGCTGCCCAGTCAGGATGATTTTAGTATCAACGACCGATACGGGCGCCCGTCGAACCGGCTCCTCGTGAGCCAAGCGGGAACGCAGTGGAGGGTGACCGGCTCGTATGAGCCGAGCAATCGCACGTTGCGCTTCACCTTTCCCGATGTTCCCAACGGACAAACCAGCCTGACGTGGGACGCTGATGCGGCTGCCCCTATTCCCCGCTGCGATGGCGCTTCTCAGTGCACGGCGCCAGTTCCTTTTTTACCGGGAGCGATACAGGTACAGGTACAGCGCTGAGTATCGTTTGGGAACAGCGGCTCGCCAATTTGAGTCAGCGGCCGCGATGAACATCGGAGGTCCGAATGCCAGTAATGCTGGAGGGTGGTTGCTTCGTGACCGACCTCAAGGAGGCCGAGCCGGAGAGGCGCGAGGGCCTGAGCATCTGGCGCCACATTCATCGGGGCACGGGGGCGAAAGCGATCTCGATGCGAGTTCTCGAGGTCGCGGCGGGTAGCTCCGGCGCGCTTTGCAATTCGCGCAGCGACGAAGTGCTCTACGTTTTCGACGGCTCGGGGATGCTGACACTGAACGGCCGTCGATACGAGCTCGAACCGGACCTCGGCATCTTCGTGGCGCCCGCGATCTCGTTCTCCATCCAGAGCAGCGCTGGTCCGCTCACCATCGTGAGCGCGCAGTGCCCGGACCCGGGCACGATGGTCGAGCAGTCCGCGCGCGGGAACGTTTATGCTGCTCCGCACGCGGTCCAAGCTGCGACTGTCGAAGACAGCGAGCGAGTCGGCGCTAACTCGTCGGCGAATCCGATCGTGCGGCTGCGAGATCGCGCCCCCCAAGCCACCGGCGATCGCTGGTACCGCGTGCTCGTGGACGAGGAGCTCGGCTGCATGGAGACGACGCAATTCGTCGGCAGCATTCCGCCCGGACGCGCTCCGGATCACTTCCATCACTACGAAGAAGTTCTCTGCATCCTCCAAGGCACCGGCCGAATGTGGGCCGGACAATCGAGCACGCCAATCCGCCGCGGCTCGTGCGTCTTTCTCCCCCGCGGCCAGGTTCACTGTGTCGAGAACACTGGAAGCTCAGAGCTGCGGCTGCTCGGCGTTTTTCATCCCGCCGGAAGTCCCGCGGACCGGTACTCGGCGACGACGACACCGACGGTTTGAGTTCGCACGATCGTCGTATTGGACTGGATCGCGGCGACGTGCCGGGATCGGAGCGCGCGCCAGACCGTTTGGCTACTGCAGGCCGGCTCTGGAAGGCGGGATACTCTAAGAGGACCTCAAGAGACCCGCTCGATATCCGGCATGATGCTAGACACCGCGATTCGCGCCGGCCACGGGCAGACTCGGAACCTCCCGCACAGTTTTTGCCCCATTGCGGGCAACGCTCGATCGCGCAAGCGATTGAAAGCACTGCGAAGCTCAAAAAATTCGTTGCCCCGAAACTGGCAAAAACTGTGCGCGACCTTCCAACCTGATGCCATGCCCTGGCGGAGTCCAGTCACAGCGCCCGCCGTCGTCTTTCGCGGGCCAACTCGGCCTCGGCGGCCCACTCGCGGCAGCGGCGATCGTCAGAACTGGCGGACGATGTCGAGGCCGGCGCGCATGAGGTTGAGGGTCATGTCGGGACACTGATGTCGCGACTTTCCCCCTGCCGTTGCTGCTGTGGAGTCGAGCGATGCCGCTCGTCCACCTTCGCGCGCCAAGTACGCGACCCTCTGTACTGCAACGCGCGAGGCGGTCGATGCCGATTCGCCGGAACTTGTAAGATCTCCTTAGGCGCCCGGCTCCAATCGTGCGGTGTCGATGCCTGAACAACGATGGACTCGGACGCTCCAGCTCAACGCTCAACGCAGCTGCGGACTGAATACGAATTTCAGTGCACGCAAGCCGAATGCACCGCGGCGCTCAAGTTCAATCAATCGCGGCTGCTGCGCAGACTGCAGCGGACACCCATCGCTGCTGCATTGCGCGTCCTTGCCTTTTCAGCGTCGTTTCTGTTCGTTCTCCTCACCGTCTTGCTCGTCTACAGCGGATCCCGACAACGGTTGGCCTTTTTCGTTTTCGCGCTCTTGGTTGTATCGCTTTGGTCACGGATCGCCTGGCAGCACCGGTTATTCCGCTCGATAGCAATCGCCGATACGAGCCTGAGCGGCAGCCACCTGATGACGATTGAAGAAGGAGGTCTGCGCGCTCGCAACTCGAATAAAGAGTCATTCGTCGGCTGGAGCGGCATTCGATCCATCGAAGAGGTTGGCGGGCTGATCCTCTTGTATCTGGACGATGTCTCGTTCACGCCCATTCCTGCGAGCGCGTTTTCCGATTCAACAGAACGAGCAGAGTTTCTGGCCGAGCTTCGTCGCCGCACCGCTGCGGAAGAGAAGACAGAGCCCGTCGCAATCGTGCAAACGACGTCATCGCAATCGACGGAGCAAACTCTCCACGAGCCGCCGAGCGCGCCGAACCGGCGCGCCAGTATCCTTCGAGGGCTCGCGTCCGAATCAACCGCGCAAACTCTCCACCGGTGGCCGACCCTTGCGAACCTGCGCGCCAACATCATTCAAGGATTTCGCCTGGCTTTTTTCTTGCGGCCGAAGATGGACGGCGCTTACGCGACCGAGGCCTCCTGGTCGACGCTCGTCGCTCTGTTGCTCTTCAGCGTTGCCATTTCATTTCTCGCCGAGCGGGTCCCGTTCAGACCCTATGGGCTCTTCGTTGCGTATGTTCTCCCGGGGGCCGCGTTCAGCCTGCCGGTGATGATGGTGGGCGCTTGGGCGCTGGCGCTGTTGGCCGGACGCACTGAAAGAACTCTGGCGCTCCTCGTCGCGATGGCCAGCTTGGCAATCCCGATCGCCCTCATCGAGTTTTTTCTGCGTCTCAAGCTCGACAAGGCGCTAAGTGCACAGGCTTTGCTACTCATCCGCCTCTCTGGTTCGGTTTGGCTGGCGCTCGCGTCGAGCGTCGCCGCCATTCGGCTCCTCGGCGCGCGCAAGCGAAAATGGCCGGCGGCAGCCTTGCTGAGCTTCGTGCTTGTCACTCTGCCGCTAGCGGTGAGCGACCGCACGCTCTGGTGGGCATTCCACAACGCAGAGGCAGACAACGACGAAGATAGGCCGCGCGTCAGCGTGGCAAGTGAAGAGGTGTTCTACCTTCAGCCCAAGCTGCTGGAGCGACAGCTGGCAGGACTCAAGGTGGGCAGGAAAGGAGTGATCGATCTCTACTTCGTCGGCGTCGCCGCCTACGCCGAGCAGGACGTATTCATGAAGGAAGTGCAATCCGTGGCGAAGTTATTCGAAGAGCGATTCGATACTGCTGGGCGGTCGGTGATGCTGATCAACAATCCATCGACGCTTCGCGAGTGGCCCATCGCGAGCGCGACGAGCGTTGGGATCGCATTGAAGCGCGTGGCCGAAGTCATGGACCGCGACGAAGACATCTTGTTTCTCTTCATCACCTCGCACGGGTCGAAGGAGCAAGGGACGACTTTTCAGTTCTCGCCGATGAGTTTTGACCCGCTCGACCCAAAACGGCTGAAGCGGCTTCTGGATCAGTTCGGCTTCAAGCGCCGGGTGGTAGTCGTTTCGTCGTGCTACTCGGGATCATTCGTGGACGCGCTGATGGACGACGGCACGCTGGTCATCTCAGCCTCGGCGCCGGACAAGAACTCTTTCGGGTGCAGCAACGACGCCGACTTCACGTATTTCGGCAAAGCCTACTTCGACGAGGCGCTTCGGCGGACCTATTCGTTTTCCGAAGCATTCGACATGGCCCGACCGGTCATTGCCGAGCGCGAGCGCAAGGAGAATTACGTCCCGTCCGATCCGCGGATGTTCGTCGGTGAAGGCATCAAGGGCGCGCTCGAGGAATTCGTAAGCCTGCGACGGTCGGGAGGACCGAGGCCATCGCGAGACGCGGACGAGTAGACGTCATCCGTGCCGATTCGACGCACGAGCGGCCGGCGCGGCGCAATCACGCGTCCGGCTCCAGATACGCCATTCACAACGCCGCTCGATAATTGTGCGCCTCGAGCGCCCCGCGCCGCCGACCAATCCAGTAAATGAACGCGCCGATCACCGCCCAGACGAAGCACAGCTCGATCGCGGTGAGCGACTGCGAGGCAATGCGCTCGCGCAACCCGAGCGTCCCCAGCGTCCGAAAATCTTGCGCCAGCTGAACTGCGATCAGCGCACCCATCGAGAGCATCGAAACGACGGCGCCGCCCACCCGAATCGCAGTCGGCATGCGAACTGTCACCGACCGAAAAAGCTCCGGATTCATCGAGGGCAGGAGCAGAACGGAAAGGCTGTGCAGAAAATAGAGCAAGACCAGAGCGAAGACGGCGATGTTCAACGCCAGCGAAACTTGGCCGCTGATCACCAGCACCACCGCCACCGCGAGCGTGAGCGTCAACCCAACCACCGGGGTGCCGGTGCGCGGATCGACTTTGCCGATCCAGGCGGGGGCCAGTCGATCTCGCGCGATCATGATTCCCAGTCGCGAAGGAACCAGCATGCTGGAGTTGAGCGCCGTGGTGATCGACATCACCGCACCGAGCCCGACGAACCAGGCGCCTCCCACCGGCAAGTATACCGAGGCGACCTCCACCATCGGCGCCGAGCTCATGCTCAGCCGCGTCCCCGGCAGGACGCCGAATGCGACTACCGACATTCCGAGGTAGAGAACGGCGGTGGCGGCGATCCCCTTGAGAAAAATTCGCGGCAGCTGGCGGGTGCTGTTTTTCACCTCGCCCGCCGCTTGCGCGAGCGACTCGAAGCCGGCGTAAGCGAAAAACAGCGGCGGAAGCGCTGAGGCAAACCCGCTAAAGCTGTGGGTGAAGAATGGTCGGTAGTTCCCCGATCGAAGGGCGAACAGACCTGGAATGACGAGCACCGCGATCGCGCAGATCTTGAGGGTGCACATCACCACCTGAGTTCGGCCAAACCACCGAACGCCGATCGCGTGCGCGGCGTAAAAGAGCACCAACGCCGCGACCGCAAGAAGCGTCCGATGCGCTGCGAGGTTGAGCATCCCGCCGGAAATCTCGACCACGTACTCGGCAAACGCATTCGCCAAGTAGGCCAGCGCGCCGATGTACGAGATGATCTTCAGCCAGGCGCCGACGAAGGCCACGCCGTAGCCGCCGAACGTCCTCGAGATGTGCGTGTACTCGCCGCCCGGCAGCCGCCCGAGCGGAGTGGACAGGTAGATCGAATAAGGGATCGACGTCGCCAGGATGGCGGGCGCGAGCACGACGTAGCCCAAGATCACGCTCGGCCCGGTGAGATGCCAGGCCTGGCCGGTGACCTTGAAGATGCCGGCGCCGATCAAGATGCCGATCAGCACCGCGTACGATTCGAGCGCTCCGAGATCGCGCCGCAGGCCGACCCGTCCGACCGCCTTGTCGCCTTGCGCGCCGGCCATCGCGTCGACTTACTTCTTGACCGCCAACATCATCCCATCGCGGACGGTGAGCAGTACCTTCTCGACGCGCTTGTCCTTTGCGACCTTATCGTTGAACTCGACGATCGCGCGGTCGGTCTCCTCCTTCGGGTCGAGGACTCTCCCGCTCCAGAGCACGTTGTCGGCGACCAGCAGGCCGCCCTGGCGAAGCAGCGGTAAAACCGCGTCGTAGTAGTTCGAATAGTTCTCTTTGTCCGCATCGATGAAGACCATGTCCAGCGGGCCCTTGAGCGTTTTGATGGTCTCCAGCGCCGGTCCGATGCGGATGCGAATTTTCTTTCCGTGCGGACTTTGGGCGAAGTAGCGCTTCGCCATCGCCTCCGCCTTGGGGTCGATGTCACAGGTGATCAGCTCGCCGTCGTCGGGCAGGCCCTCCGCCATCATCAGCGCTGAGTAGCCGGTGAACATGCCGAGCTCGAGAACTCGCTTGGCTCGTGAGATGCGCACCAGAAGCTTGAGGAACGTCCCCTCGATCCGGCCGACCTGCATCTGGGGGAGGGACATCTTCGCGTACGTTTCTTCGCGAAGCTTCTCGAACAGGGGAGGGGGCGGCTCGGTGTGAGAAGCCGCGTACTCTTCGATTGATTCCGGGACGAGGGTGAGTGTCATATCGATCTCCTCGGCTGGCGCCGCAGCCGACTCAAGTTTCAAATGGCCATCAATATCCGATTCTTCATGACCGACGAAGACGAGCTCGCTCTGCTCCGATTCCTTCACCGGTTTCGCTTCGAGGTCTACCCCGTTCGCGTTCCGCCGGACTGGAAAACGTTCGTCGCGAGCGAAGACGCGCACGACCGGCTGCCCGAGGACGCGCTCTACTTTGCGGCCTCCGAGCTGGGCCCAGTCCAGGTGGACAAGATCAAGAGCGGTCCGGACAAGGGCTCCTGGCGAGTCGACGAGGTTCGCTCGCCGGTGATCTACTTCCAGCGCTGCCGGCGAAACGAAGCAGGCGAGCTTTTGTCCGGCGAGCTGTGGAGTCAGCTCGACTGGACGCCTCAGACCGGAAGGCGCTACGCAGCGCCGGATCGATTCCGGACGCTCTTCCTGGAGATCGATCGCGAGCTGCGCACCCGGTATCGCAAGAGCGAACCGAAGGGATTCTTGATCGGACCGCACGCCGCGCGCGCGGCAAAGGAGGGCTTGGTGCTGCGCGACTCCGAGCGTGGCGGCGGAACGGTCAAACCATTCCGATGAGCGGCGAATGCCGTCGGCCTTCCCGGCCGCCGCTTGGAGCCGGAAAGGTCGCTCATAGGAATTGACCGGTTGTGGGCAACGAGTTCGTTGAGCCAAGCAGCTCTACGCGGCCGAATTTCTTCAAGATAGTGCCGTGCCACGCAGAAGATTTGTTGCCCGTAAGCGGTCAAAATCTGTGCGGGGCATTGCGCGACCCAACCGGGCCTCGGCGGCAGTCTCGTGACGCGGCGCTCGTCGGAAGAACGAACGCGATCGACGATCGAGTCTCGACGTCCTCGCTGCCGTCGGCGTCGACGGGAAGGCACCGAGCGCGGATCGGCGCTCATGAGATGGATGTCGGGACGTCCTCCCTGCCGCTGGCGATGACGATCAGGCACCGAAGGCCGCTCGAGCGCACGAGGGTGGCTGGCCCGCTCCCTGCCGCCGCCGCTGACGAGGAAGCACGCGAGCGCGGAACGACCCTCATGATCCGTTGGATGTCTCGGCTTTGAGCTGCGGCGCGGCGGCGAGAAATTTCAGCTCGGGATGTTTTTCCTCAGCGTGATGGAGCGCCCAGTCGTCCCTGAACAGCGCCATCGGCAGCCCGTCGCGGTCCTGAACCGTTTGCCGATTTCCCTCCCAATCGAACTTCTTCGGCTCAAAGCCCTCGCCCACGATCCAGCGCGCGTGGCTAAACGGCAAGCGATCGAAGACCACGTCCGCGCCGTATTCGTGCTCGAGGCGGTACGCCAGCACTTCGAGCTGGAGCGCGCCCACCACGCCCACGATCGGATCCTTCATCCCCATGCGCAGCTGCTGAAAGACCTGAACGGTTCCCTCCTCTGAGAGCTGCTCGAGCCCCTTCTCCATCTGCTTTCGCCGAAGCGGTTCCTTGGCGCGGACGATGGCAAAGTGCTCCGGCGAGAACCGCGGGACGCTCTCGAACTCGAAGCTGCGGTCCTCGCAGAGCGTGTCGCCGATGCGGTATTGGCCGGGATCGAAGAGGCCTACGACGTCTCCCGGCCACGCTTCTTCGATCGCGGTGCGCTCGGCGGCGAGGAATTGACTCGGGTTTGCCAGCCGAACCTCTTTTCCAAGGCGGGGATGGAAAACGTTCATTCCCTTGATGTACCTGCCGGAGACGACGCGCATGAAGGCAACGCGGTCTCGATGCGACGGATCCATGTTCGCCTGGATCTTGAAGACGAATCCCGCAAACCGAGGGTCGGTCGGCGGGCAAAGACCATTCGTCGTCCGGCGCGGGGCAGGCGGGGGCGCCAGCTCGAGGAACGTGTCGAGGAACAAGCGGACCCCGAAGTTGTTCATCGCGCTGCCGAAGAACATCGGCGTCAAGAGACCCTGATCGCTTTTCTCCCGAGAGAACGCCTCGCCTCCGACGTCGAGCAGTTGGATCTCCTCGCGCAGATGGGAGAGCTCCCGCTCGGAAAGCGCGGACGCGGCGTCAGCCGAATCGATTGCGACCGATCGCTCCACCGCCTCCGACTCGCCGTGCGTTCCCTCGGAAGCGTAGAGGTGCACCCGGTGCGATCTCCGCTCGTAGACGCCGCGAAACTCCGGCCCCATGCCGATCGGCCAGTTCATCGGATAGGCATGAATGCCGAGCAGCCGCTCGATTTCATCCATCAGCTCCAGCGGCGCCCGTCCATGGCGATCGAGCTTGTTGATGAAGGTGAAGATCGGAATGCCTCGCATGCGACAGACGTCGAACAGCTTGCGAGTCTGCGGCTCCACGCCCTTCGCCGCGTCGATGAGCATCACCGCGCTGTCGGCGGCGGTCAGCGTGCGGTAGGTGTCCTCGGAGAAATCCTGGTGGCCCGGCGTATCGAGCAGATTGATCGCATGGTCCCGGTAGGCGAACTGCAGCACCGAAGTGGTGACGGAGATCCCGCGCTCCTTTTCGAGCTCCATCCAGTCCGAGGTGGCGTAGCGCCGCGCCCGCCGGGCCTTGACGCTGCCCGCCAGGTGAATCGCTCCGCCGTAGAGCAAGAGCTTCTCCGTCAGCGTCGTCTTGCCCGCGTCGGGATGACTGATGATGGCGAAGGTGCGCCGCCGCGCGACCTCGCGTTGAAGCTCCGTTTCTGCCATGCGCTAGCTGCTTGCCGAAGTGTACTTGCCGATCGAGCGCAGCCACATCAAGCGCGCCATCACGGCGAACGCGACCGCTCCGCCGACGGCGGTCAAGAAGGTGGACGTGCTCAGCTTTCCGAGCATCGCTTGAGCGGGGAAGGTGGTCATCAGCGCTAATGGAATAACGAAGGTGAAGATGAACCGCAGGATCCCCCGAAAAACGGACGAAGGCCAGCGCGCGGCGTCGAAAATGGACTCGAAGAAATAGGTCAGGTTGTCCACCCGGACCACGTAGAAAGCGGCGCTCACGGTGAGGATCCACAGCGAATACAAGAGGAGCGTGGCGGTACCCAGGAGCACCAACGCCGCAGCCATGCCACCGAGAGTGGGCGGCCGGCCGATCAAGTGAAACCCGTAGGCGAAGATGGCGATCGCGGTGAGGACGTTGAGCGAGCGCCAGGGCTGAAATTTCGCAGTGGACACCAAGAATTGCGCGTCCGCTGGTTTGAGGAGCACGAAGTCGAGCGTCCCTTTGCGGATGTGATCGACCACCGCGGTCAGGCTGGGATTGATCGCGCCTTCCAGAACGGCCTGCAGCAGCGTGAACCAGCCGATCACCATCAGCGACTCGGGAAACGTCCAGCCGGCGAGCGTGGTCGTCATCCGATAGACGACGAACAGAGGCACCAGCGCGGTGACGATCCAGAATGCCTCGATCAATCCGTCGACGGCGAAGTCGTACCGATACTGCATCGCCAGCAGTGCCGAGGACCGCAGTTGAACGCCGAGAAGTCGGACGTAGCGAATCAACGGCTAACCTCCGTACGCGGCAAAGCGGCGCAGGCCCCCGCGCCACAACAGCGTCACCAGCCCAAGCAGCAGCCACACCCAACCCCACTGGCGTGCCAGCATCAAGAGTGCGTCGCCGCGGCCGATGCCGGAGGTCATCAGCTGCACCGGGTAGCCGATCTGGTACTGGAACGGCAGCCAGCTCGCGACGGCTCTCACGCCCTGCGGAAAGAGCTCGATCGGCCCCAGGTAACCGCTGAACACGAAGAAGAGCGCGAGCCAGATGCCCATGAACTTCTCGCTGCTGTCGATGTAGAGCGCCAGACAGCCGATGGCGAGGTTGGCGAGAAAGGTGATCAGCCATCCGCCGAGCATCGCCGCGCACCAGATGATCCACAGCACCGGATCCGCGGTGACATTCTCCGGGCCGACCAGGGCCAAGGCGATCACCGCGACGGGAACCGCGACGATCAGCCTCATCGGCAGCGCGGCCAGATTTTCGCTGGCATAGGTCAGGAACGGATGGATGGGGCGAAGCAGCTTCATTCCCAGCGTGCCTTG
>Ga0126384_10002535_pt1 | contig 11067 bp, 7 predicted proteins | sample PanSoiMetPlot_36_FD_92543 | JGI IMG/M metagenome (GOLD analysis project Ga0126384, IMG submission 92543) | Tropical forest soil microbial communities from Panama - MetaG Plot_36 | ecosystem: Environmental > Terrestrial > Soil > Tropical forest > Bulk soil | place: Panama | collected 2016-02-17 | reverse complement strand
GGTCGCTTACCGGCGGCCGATCCAAGTACCGCCTTCTGCCCTACAGTCTGATAGCTGACGAACACCGGGCAACGTGGGTGGCCGCGGTGTTGATCAGTTGAGGCGCGCAGCGCCAATGGTCAACGCTCATAAAGCGCCATCGCTATTGCTGCTCCCGCAAGCGCGGTGATAACGCCCAACATCACAAGCACTCGCGGTGAGGGGCGCTGACGCAACGCAACAACCCATCCAACCAAGAGGGCATTGATAGCGACCACTGCCATTAACGGCCGATCGACAAGGGCCTCCATGTCGGCAATTGAGTTTTCGGCGAACCCGAGCCCAGCTAAAGCCAGAAGTAGGGCACAGCAGGAAGCTCCCGCCAATGTTGCTGTCGCCGCAAAAATTGCGCGCTGAGAGACGCCCCCATGCCAAGGTCCTCCCGTCAGGCTTGTCTTGGTTTTTGGAAGAAGGCGCAAGCCTAGTACCTCTACAAGTCCAGGTTCAAGGCGTTCCTTATGGCTCACATCTCACGAGATTGTGCTCGGTGGCCGGATTGTTTCAGTTCGGAATAAATCTGTACCTTACCGGATGGCGCTACACTGGTGAGACGCAAGACAAAACGGGCAACCTGCAACTGCCTCGCACCAGCGCAATAGCAAGCGTCAGTTGTCAGGAATCTGATCCCACAGCCTACGATCGATTGTCGTGCAAATAGGCACAGGCTTTGCTGTAGCCGGGGCGAGAGACTGTCATATGCCCCGCCGCTGGACAGATACTTTAGCCCTTTCGAGAAACTGGCTCCCTAGCCCTCTGGGAGCCAGTTTTTAACTTGGATGCCTGTCCCTCCATCGCAGCCACATTGCTCGGAACAACGGTTCTCAAGCTTGGGCGCTAGCTGTTGCGTGTTCTGCCGCGGGTCCGGTTGTGGCACCCAGACGTGCTATATATGCGCTGCTAGGCCATTGCGGTCGCCGAAATCCGGCAGGAACAACGTTGTGGCTCGAGCTCAATGCCGCGTCCGTCTCAGTCCCGCTTCGATCGCCGATTGGAGCTCCGCGAAGAAAGCCGGCGCATCGGCATAGTCGAGCGTGAGGCCGGCGCCGATGCGCATGAGCTTCACAGCGATCGCGTCCAATAGAGAGCCCTGCATGACCTCGTTGAGCGTCGCCAGGTTGCAAAGGTCGATGTAGTCGACGGCTGCCGGCGACGCGCGTGCAGGCGGCGGTGCGAAAATGGGGAAGAGACGGCTTACACCCATTGTGGACAACGAAAAAGCGCTCGTCGCTTAGTGGCATTCCAATGGTAAGCTCGCATTAACTCCGTCGCCACGCTCTAGCCCCGTCAGCACCCCCCATTGTCCAGATCTCATGCCGTTGCATTTCGTTGCCTATCCCGCTGCCGACCGTATCCACGCGGAAACCATCGCGGCGGCGGCTAAAGCTGCCACAACGACAGATGTTACCTACCAGACCTGGCCAGAGCATGATCGGTCGGGTGCGCCGCTGGGCGAGAGTGTCGAGAGCTGGATTGATGACGCCGAGGCTGTCGTTGCCGATCGTTCGGATCGATGCCGAAGTTGCTGGCGATCTCCTCCCACGCGGCATCGAAGGCCTGCCCGATCGCTTTCAACGCGTCCGGTCCAAATGATGCGCCGTCTATCAGTTGGCGAGCGACATCACTTTCGTCAATGACAATGTCACCTACGAGATCGGCTATGCGCCGGGTACTCGAAAACGGCTGCGCCTTATTCGCAACGAGACCGTTCCCATCACTGACCTGAAGGGGATTGGGCTCCTCGATACGCTCCTCCACGACCCGTTTCGGACTTTAAACGACTTGGTCACAGTGCTCACTAACTGCGAGGCCCCGGTCAACAGCTGGCATCTCCCGGATAGGGATCGCAAACAACCTGTCTACGTGTTGGCGCCACCGACCCCAACACCGTTTAGTACTGCTCTCCTTAGCGCCGCGAAGAAACAGGGCAGGCAGAAATTTCGAAGCTTCAACATGCGCGAAATTGCGCGGCTTACGGCCCAAGACGCTTGGCAACGAGGCGCTTCCTCGTTCGGAATTGTGGCCACCTGGCAGGACGCCGCGGATCTCGAGGCTCGGCGCAACAATCAACGCGCTGCATTCCTTGTTGGGATTGCGCGCGGTCTCGATATTCCTGTTCTGTTAGTTGCTCACACGCGTTCAAGGCTGCCGGCTGATCTTGCCGATCAGGCAGCCCGTATTGGTTCCGATGTGGAACTGCCTGCACTCCTTCGAACTTTTCGCGATGATGTGCAGGACGCCACGAATGACTACGCCGAAACCCCTGACCTGCCACTTACCCTTCTCGACCGCATTCATTGCGGTCAAGCCGCCGCCGAGGACGAACAGGATGACTTGGCCGACTATTTCCTCGAAACCGAAGAGTTTCGCCGGACGCTCGACGGCAACGCCAATCTAATCATCGGTAGGAAGGGAATGGAAAAACGGCCATCTGCCTCCAGGTCCGCGACCGCACGCGTTCGAAGAAGAATAATGTCGTCGTTGATCTAAATCCCGAGGGCTATCAGCTTATCAAGCTCAAGGAACTCATCAGTCACGAGCCAAAGGCTATCGAAAAGAATTTGTAGCCGCGTTTTGGCAATACATCCTTTGGCACGAAATTGCTCACAAAATCTTGGAAAAGGATGCCAAGCCTGCCCAACGCGATGCAGCGCTCCTTGTGCGTCACCAGGGCCTGCAGCGCACGGCCTCTCCCGGTCTGCACCACACTTACTTAGCCGTCAGAACTATAGGCTACATCAGGAGCCTTAAAGGAGGATCGAACTAGAGCCGGGTGCTTTTGAATCTTGAAGAGGTCAGCTTCGATGCGGTCTTGGAGCACTCCTTTGAGATAAGAGGTCGCTTGGCGGTGCCGCAAGCGACGCCTGAGATGGGCCAGCACACTGCTGAGGTCTTGGCAGGCTTGGGGTATGGCGCGGAGGCAATCGCCGATCTTCGGGTGCGCGGCGTCGTTTGATCGGAGCAGGGCGCTTGTCGACGTGCGCCGGCTTCGGCTTGGGAGGCGGCAAAGCGGCTGTGTGATTTTAGCACTTCGACAGGAAGGCTTTGGATCTTTGATCGTGCGCTCTGGATGTGCATCGCCACACATGATGCGCTCGACAAGCGGACCATTGGTCAGGGGGACCTCGCTGAGATCGAAAGGGCGCTGCGCTGAGCGTGGACGGTCTCACGCTCTCGCAATCGCGCATTGCAGTGGATCGCTCAAGGCACCCCAAAGCCCAGAAACCAAACCCGATGGCAGACTGCTGTCGCGATTGCGGATTTCGTACTGGCCGTCATCAAGGGCAGGGTGCGAGGCCACTGGCTGTGCCCGTACGGCAGCGGGCAAATCATCCGCAAGTGCCATCGAGAGGTCGTCGCGACATTACGAAATACTCAGCAGGAGATTGTGCCGCAGACGGCTGCATGGTCTTGGGCGAGATAAGCAACATCGGAGGGCAGCTTGACTGTTCCTCACTTTTAGCTCCCCGCCGGCCATTGTCCCGCTCGGGGGAGTCCCCCACGAGATCAAGGCGCCTGGCCTGAACTGGATCGAATGCCAGCTGCAAGCAACCGAAGTTCAATAACCCGATCGGCCAAGTGCAGCCCGAGGACACGATACCTGCAAAAGCTGACGGGTCGCCGCGCTCAACGCGTACAAGGCCCCTGCCGAGTCCAAGGGGGCGGCCGTTTTCGCGGTAGGCCTCACCCACCTCTGCCGCAACGAGATCACCGTCAATGACTCAAATCGGGACCGTGGCATCGTTTGGTGGTGCCGGCCGATTCTGATACCTTTGATCAGTGATGACCGCCCGCACCAGACCGCCCAGACGTCTGCCACCCTAACGGGTTTGTGCGCGGGTTTGGTTTATGGGTTGGGCCCCGGTTTTCTGCTCCAGGGAAACCAGTTCGAGTCCCGCATTAGCGTGTCGGGTCGTCAAGCCGAACTTCGAGCTATCGTATAAACTTATGTTCGAACGAGAGATAGTAAATCGCCATCACGGGATGGCCCGACGCAGCGTCCATTGCGCCTCGGTGACAGCTGGACCTCACGGGCATCGCGGCCGGCACCCATTCGTGTACAAGGCAATGGAACTGGAGCAGCATCATGGGCCAACAGCTAGAAACGCTTGCGCGCTTCGCCGCCGAAACCCAATTGGAGGATATCCCCGTCCCCGTGCGCGAGCACGCCAAGCGCGTTCTGCTCGACACCCTCGGCGTGATCCTTGCCGGCTCGGCCAGGCCAGAGGCGGTGGCGCTGCGAAATCGGCTGGCCGCAAATAACAGCACGGGAGCTACCGTCTATGCGGCCGGCGCGCCGATCCTCGATGCGCGCACGGCGGCTTTGCTGAACGGCATCGCCGGCCGCGCGATCGAGCTGTGCGAGGGTCTCAGGCTCGTGTCCGGGCAGGCCGCGATCCAGATACTTCCGGGTGTGCTGGCCGTGGGTGAGCAGTTCAAGGGAAGCGGTAAGACCCTGATCGCCGCGCTGGTGTCAGGCTACGAGGTCGCGGCGCGCCTGGGGCTCGCCTTCACGCCGCGCGCCCTGGCGCACCAGAATGGTCAGGCCATGATGCTAGCCTCTGCCGCAGCGGGCGCGCGCATGCGCGGGCTCGATGCCGAACAGGTGAGCCTGGCAATGCGTATCGCTGCCATTCTGATGCTGACGCCGAGCTACACCAACACCGGAGCAGGCGCGACGGCCTTGAACATCGCCGGCGGCATGGCGGGCTTCGCAGGAGCATTCGCGCCCGACCTTGCCCTCGCGGGCTTCGAGGCACAGCCTGATGCGATAGAGGAGGCGCTGGGCAAGATGGTCGGCGCGGGCTTCGATCCCACGCATCTCACCGATGAACTCGGCGCGCACTGGGAGATCACGCGCAACTACTTCCGGCTGCATGCCTGCTGCAACCCAATCCACCCCGCGCTCGACGCGCTCGATGCGGCACTCGCCGTCTTGAGGCCGCGCGCGGAAGACATCGAGCGCATCGAGTTCGTCACCTATAAGTTCGCGTCGGTGATGTGCAATCCGAGCCCCGCGAATTTCTTTGCGTCGAAATACTCGCTGCCGCACGCGGCGGCCGTGATGGTCGTGCGCGGTAAAACCGACCATCGCGCAATAGATGATGCAGCGTTGCACGACCATGCCATTGCCATCGTGCGCGCGCGCGTCAGCGTGCACGAAAGCGCAGCCATGAGTGCGCGCGTGCCTGCCGACAAGCCAGCACAAGTGACACTTGCGCTCAAGGACGGGCGCCGGCACACGCATGCGGTGAGCAGTCATCGAGGCGATTTCCACACGCCATATACGGATAACGAGTTGCGGGCGAAATTCCGCGATCTCGCCGCTGAGGTGCTGACACGCGAAGGCGTCTTGGAAATGGAGAATGCAATCGATCGATGTGAGCATCTGCATTCGGTCGGTGAGCTTGCCGCCATCGTCGACCGCTACGGTCGACCTTGATCGTGTCGAGGAAAATTGCGAGTCAGGGGTGGAGTCGCTCACCACGGCTTCAGCACGGTCGCTCGACCATATTGTGCCCCGATCCGATGACCAGCGCGACCTTCTCTTCGAGCTTGCCCATGCCCATTTCACTCCTGCAATGCTTGCATCGGACGCCGTATGCCAGCTACGCACTCCTGCGGAAGTCACTCGGCTTGTGGCGGGCAAGCTCTGCCAGAAGCGACGGCCACGCGCGCAGCCCCCTCTTGCAGGTATGAGATACGGAAGAACTCGTTAGGCGCATGCGCGTCCTCGTCCGGCATGGCGAAGCCGAATGCCAAGGGTATCGAGCCCGAGCATCTCCTTGAAGATAGAGGTGATTGGCAGGGTGCCGCCGGCGCGCGTCGGGATTTGCCGGCGGCCTGTGGTGCGCTCAACCACGGCCACAGCTGCTGCTAGCAGGGGATGGTCCGGCGCCAGCGAAAGGCCGGTGAGCCGCCACTGATCTCGGAGAAGACCAGTGTGACGCCGGGCTGACATTGGGCCTCGAGGTGATGCCGCACCGCCAGCGCCGTTGTCAGGATCTTGGCCCGGCACGAGCCGCATCGTGATCTTGGCCTGCGCCTCACAGCTTCAAGGCGCGCTATCTCTGAGCGTCTGGCCAAGACCGATGCCAGTAACACCGACTGGCAGCGGGACCTCGCCGCGTCGCACGGCCGGATCGGTGGGGTGTTGCTGGCGCAGGGGGACCGAGCAGGTGCGCTAACGAACTGGCGCAAGACCCTTACCATTGCCGAAACGCTGACCGCGACTGCCGAGGAGGCAGAGGGCAAGACCGGCGGCAAACTCGGTCCGCGGACCGCTGAAGCGCTCGGGAATGTGGCCTGGCATGCCCTCTTCGTGTATGAATTCAAGAAGGGGCTCGCCGCTTCGGAGCGCGCGGGGGCTTGCGACCGAGCTCATCTGGATCGACGGCAACCGCGCCCACGCGCTGATGTTCCTCCAACGCGCCCGCGAGGCGAGGGCCGTCTATCTGGTGCACAAGGGGAAAAGTTTGTGGGGCAAGCGCTGGGAGGAGGTTGCGGATAATTTCGACAAGCTGCGCAAGGTCGGGCTCGCCCATCCGATGATGGCGGAGATGGAGAGGACGCTTGGCGTCACACCAAGCCCCGCGGCGAAGCAGGTCGCCGGTCGCCGGACCGGGAGGTGATGCGGCTTGTTTAGCTGGCTCGCACCACATCTTCCGGTGCGCGGGGGTTGCTCTTAACCGACCAGAGGGCCGGCCGTTACTCATTAAGGTGTCTGGCTTTCGCGTCCGCTCCATGGGGGCTGACGGCGCGTAGTTCTCCGAGCTTACCGGCGGCGGCCTCGAACTCGCCAAGTCGAAGCTATCCCGGTCACTGAGCTGAGCCGATGGGGACGAAGCACGTAAGACCTCGTCCAAACGCTCGACGATCTGCACGGCTGGAAAGTGAGCGTCCTGGCGCAGACGGGGCTCAGCTTCGATCTCAGCACCGCGAGTGGCAAGCTAATGCGCAAGATCATGGCAGGCTTGGCCGAATTTGAGCGCGACCTCATCCGGGAACGCGTTAGGTCGGGGTTAGCATCAGCCAGGGCGCGTGGCGTCAAGCGGTTTTGGCATCAATGAACCGGGGTTACCTCTGTCAGACGCGCAAACATGACACTTGTTTGAGCGAACGCGCAAATTGGCGTAGGGCTCAACGCGATTGTAAGATGTCATGGATGAACCGGCCAGTAGTTGGGATCGAGGGCCAAGCTCGGGCATTCTGGACTGCAATCGTTGCACGCGCCGTCCTCTGAAGGCAATTTTCTGCACGCCGCCGAGCGTAGGAAGAGCCGGGGAGCATGAGCAACCACCGAAGAATGATACTAGCGTTTTGGTTGTCACCTTTGACGGTTTTGGCAGTGCCAGCATCAGTTTATGCATTGCCAGTTAGCTACGCGGCTCTCCTTGTCTTCGGCGTTCCGACAATGATCTTGTTGGAGACATTTGGGTGTCTGAACTTGCGGTCCCTGGTTGCTTGCGCGGCCGTGGAGGGATTCGTCGTTATGTACCTGTTCATGCTAGCTTTTGGCGGTGGCGCTGAGTTTCCGTTGTTATTATGGGGCTCAATAATGGCGGGAGGTGTCGCGGTCGCCTTTTGGTATATTAGTGGCATAAAACACGACCTTCGCCGATGAAGAATTTAATGCCACCCACGATTTCAATACGCGCCTAGCTCGCGGTTCGAGCTGCTGAGCGAGCAACCTTATGGCACTAACGCTAGATGAAGTCGTTCTGCGCTCTGATGAATATGACCCCGTGACCATCGCTGAGCCATGGATTTGGCGTCTCGGCCCTGGGTATACCGTATTGATGCCGACTGTGCTCGGCCATCTGTTCCTTAGAGATGCAGAAGGGAGAATCTGGTTTCTCGACATGTGGAAGGTGACTTGCTACACGTGTTTGAGAACTACGACCAATTCAAAATGCTTGTTGCTACGGAAACCAACTTTTTCTGCTCGGGTTCATGGCTGACCTTGTAGACGGTCTTCAACGGGCGGGATTGCGGAGGAAATCAGGCGAATGTTTTGGTCCGTTCGTATCCCCTGGCATCGGAGGTAGCCTAAAGCGCACAACTTTACCGTTGGCCCACTACGCCTTCACATGATTGCAAGCGCTAACGAATGCCAGGCAGACGATCGTGCTGCGCTGTGGACTCAAGTCGAGACAGCGTTCAAATGCTCGGATGGTGGCCAGGTTTGGTGCATGAGCGAAGCGGCCCTCAATTTCTGACGGGACGAACCCAATGGTCACCCAACGCTGGTGTGTAGACTGCCACCGCCGAGGTCAAAGCTCTCGTCGCACAGCATGTGCCGGCAATCATCAAGGAGTTCGGGAGGTTGACGAAGGCAAGAACGAGGCAACAAGAGCTGAACGCGTTCAGTTCAGGTGGAAGAAGTTGGTTGCTACATTGCTATCGTCTCCTTTGGGTTGCCATGATGGATCGGTAGAAGTGGAGGGATGGAGCCCTTCACCTTGACGACAATCTTTCTCACGATGGCGCTGTGCGGCTTTCATGCCTTGGACGGCACTCGCTTCAGCTATTGCGAGGGCCGGCCCAACGCCAAGGAGCCGCCGGCGCGGGCGTAGCATCATGACGGACACCTTCGACTACATCATCGTCGGCGCGGGCTCGGCCGGCTGCATCCTGGCCAACCGGCTGACCGCCGACGGGCGCCACAGCGTCTGCCTCCTCGAGGCGGGCCCGCCCGACTGGCATCCCTACATCCACATACCCGCAGGTTTCCTCAAGACGCTGACCAACCCGTCCGTCAACTGGCTCTATGAGTCCGAGCCCGGCCCCGGCATCGGTGGACGCGTCATCGCAGTGCCGCGCGGCAAGACGCTCGGTGGCTCGAGCTCCATCAACGGCCACATCTACAACCGCGGCCAGCGCATGGATTTCGACAGCTGGGCGCAAGCCGGCAACCGCGGATGGGGCTATTTCGATGTGCTGCCCTATTTCAAGCGCTGCGAGCAGCGCATCGGCCCCGGTGACGACACCTTTAGGGGTCGTTCCGGCAACCTGCAGGTGACGGACTTCGACTATCGTCATCCGCTGGCCGACGCCTTGATCAAGGGGGCGGCCGAGATCGGTATCCCGCACAATCCCGACTACAACGGTGAGCGGCAGGAGGGCATCTCCTACGTGCAGCGCACGACCTATCGCCGCCGCCGCGTCTCGACCGCACGTGCCTTCCTCAACCCAGCCAAAAGCCGGACGAACCTCACCGTTCGCACAAATGCCCACGCCACTGAGCTCATCCTGGAAGGCAAGCGCGCCATTGGCGTGCGCTACCTGAAGGGCGGGCGCGGCGGTACGTCTGTGGAGGTACGTGCCAGGCGCGAGGTGATCATTTCCGGCGGCACCATCAACTCGCCGATCCTGTTGCAGCAGTCGGGCATCGGCCCGCCAGCGCTGCTGAAATCGCTTGGGCTCGAGGTGCGCCACGCACTGGCCGGCGTCGGTGAGAACCTGCGCGACCATTACGCGCCGCGTTTCGGCGTGCGCGTGAAGGGGGTCCAGAGCATCAACGAGCTTTCGCGGGGCGCGAGGCTCGTCGGCGAAATCGTCAAGTACCTGGTGGGGGCGAAGAGCATCGTCGCCCTCACCCCGAGCTTCGTCTACGGCTTCTGGCATTCGGAACCGACCGCGAAGAGCAACGACATCCAGTTCATCTTCACGCCGGCGAGCTACGCCAAGGGCCCGAACGGCCCACTGCGCGAATTCTCGGACCATCCGGGCTTCACCATTACCTCCTGGCAGCACCGTCCGCAGAGCAAGGGGTGGGTGCGCGCGCGCTCGGCCGATCCTTTCGACAGGCCCATCATCCAACCCAACTACTTGGCCGAGGACGGCGATCGGCGCGTCACCATCGCCGCCATGCGGCTCGCCCGCCAGCTGATCAATTCCCGTGCCATGCAGCGTTATGTCGTGAGCGAGGATTACCCGGGCACGGAGGTGCAGACCGACGACGAGATGCTGGAGGCTGCCCGCAAGTGGGGCAACTCCACGTTCCACGTGATGGGCACCTGCCGCATGGGACCGGCGTCGGACCCGACCGCCGTCGTCGACGACCACCTGCGCGTGCGCGGGATGGAGGGGTTGCGCGTGATCGACGCCTCGATCATGCCGGCGATGCTCTCGGCCAATCTCAACGCGGCGACCATGATGATCGCCGAGAAGGGGGCGGACCTGGTGCTTGGCAAGCCGGCGCTCGAGGCCATCATCCTTCCGGAGGATAGGGCCGCATGAACTGGGCCGCCGTGCGGTAATGGGCACCGACTACCCATTCCCGTGGAATATCGCGCCGGTCGACCACATCCTGTCGATCCCCAGGATCAGCGACGCCGACAAGGTGGCGATGCTCGGCAGTACCGCGGCGAAGCTGCTCGGGATCGATTCTTAGGTGGTGCTCCAAATCGCACTACGCGGGGTGCGTCCGCGAACGTCAAACAGAAAAGTCACGAGCCGCGTTCGTCAGCTTCTGTGGGACCGGTGGTCCTTAGGACCGCCCGTGACCCCAAACCGTCCAATTTCCGACGACCACTTCACGGTCGACGGCACGCTGGTGCAGAGGTGGGCCTCGCTTAAGGGCTTCGTGCCGAAGGAGGCGCCGGATGTCGACTGTGCGCCCGACCAGCCGCCGCAAGCCGAAACCACAGCCGACATGGGGCAGAAAGCCGAGAGCACCGCGATGACGAGTCCCGCCGCCGAGCCGCAACCAGGAGGTGGACTTCCATCGGGTAAAGCGGGGAACCGCGACGCACGCCTCGACTGCCGATCCCGAGGCGCGTTCTCCGATTCGCCGATCGTGAGGCTTGTGGGATGTCGTAAATATGGGACACAGCCTCGCTGCACCAGGGGCGTCTTTCCTCGCCCTACGCCGCGTCGCCCGGATGGCGCGCGGGAGGATCAGTCGCCGAGCGGGCCAGAGACCGCGTCGTAGGCGTATTGCGGGCCCTGGTCCTCGCCTTGCAGGCTGTCCGCGGTGGGCTCGCCCAGATAGCGGTCGCCGCGCCGGGCCGTCTGCTCGGTGATGAG
>Ga0126384_10002534_pt1 | contig 11069 bp, 9 predicted proteins | sample PanSoiMetPlot_36_FD_92543 | JGI IMG/M metagenome (GOLD analysis project Ga0126384, IMG submission 92543) | Tropical forest soil microbial communities from Panama - MetaG Plot_36 | ecosystem: Environmental > Terrestrial > Soil > Tropical forest > Bulk soil | place: Panama | collected 2016-02-17 | reverse complement strand
TTGCTTGCAGTTGAGAATAACTTCTCAGGAGAGCTGTTCTACGGAAATTTGCGGTTGTCGTGTCCCGCTGCTAAAGACCAGCGCTACTTCCCTGACGAGCCTACCGCCTGGCCTTTCGATATCAAACGCGGCCCTTCTTTTTTCGCATTGGCCAGCGCTGGATTCATCTCAAAACAACGACGGCAGCGCGCTTCGTACGCCCCTTGCGCGCCAACGACAATTAATTCGTCGCTTTCAATCAAGCGCTGCGTGTGTACGGCCGGGTTCCCGCAACGCACGCAAATCGCGAGCAACTTTGTAATTTCCTCCGCCATCGCCAGCAAACGCGGCATTGGCTCGAACGGGCGGCCAAGATAATCGGTGTCAAGTCCAGCGACGATCACGCGCTTGCCGAGATTTGCCAACTGCGTGCAAACGTCCACAATTTCTTCGCCGAGGAATTGGGCTTCGTCAATCCCAACGACTTCGGTGCGCGGCAAAACTTTCGCCATCACTTCGGACGCCTTCGACACGCATTCCGACTGGATGCCGAGTCCGTTGTGCGAAACGATTTCCTCCGCGGAATAACGCTCGTCAATCGCTGGCTTGAAAATCTGCACGCGCTGGCGCGCAATCTCCGCGCGACGCAAGCGACGAATGAGCTCTTCGCTCTTGCCCGAAAACATCGGCCCGACCACAACTTCGATCCAGCCCATATTTCCTTTGACGATGTCCACGCAGGACCCTCCGCCAGATTTATTTTGCCGCCGAACTTATCCTGGCACTTGTTCGGCGGTACATCTTTCTATTATAGAACGGCGCGAACGCCGCAATCACTGCGACGCGAAAAGAATCTTGTCGCGTGATCAAATTCCGGCTTAGCACTCCCCACGTACCTTGTGCATCGCGAATGCCAACTTCTCCCGCGAAGCGATCAATCGCGCCGGAGAGTTCCACCCCGCGATCCACAACTTCTTCGGCAATCTGCTCCGCAACTTCGATGCTGCCCGATCTTCCAAAAAATCCGCTGACGCCATCGCTGACGTACGCCCAACTTTCCAGAAAAACGCGGCGCTGCTCGTTTTCGTGAATTACGTCGAGCCCGCCTTCGAGACCGACAAAAAAATCCCACGGTTCGCCGAATCGTTTTGCGAGTTTCGCAACGGCTTCCGCACGTTGCCGCGCGCCCTGCATCAATTCCTCACAGCTCGCGGGCGTGTGGCTCACGCCGCTTTCGACTTCGACCCCAACAACTTCAATTTGTTTTTCTGGAGCAAGGAGAGGGCCAAGGGATGCGACCGCGTCGCGCACTGCGCCGAGTTTGGGTTTGCGCGTGCTGCCGACGGCAATAAAGACTGTGTTCGCGTTGGAGTTCATTTCTGCCGTTGGCGTGATTGTACTTGCACGCAAAAGGAAAATACACGGCGAATTCCGAAGGCCTGAGGAAAACTTTGTTCAGGGATTTTGCGCGGCCAAATTAGCTTGGCGATTTTCCAAGCGCTGGATTTGCGAATCGCACGCCGCAAGCCGCTGCGAAACTTCGCCCGGCAACGAAACTTCGAATCCATACGTACTTAGCCGCGAAGATTTGGGAATCTTGTTCCAAATCGCCAGACTTTTCCGAAACGATCCTTGCGCAGCCTTCCAGTTCACAAGTTGTTCCTTCTTGCCGATCGTTTTTTGCGCGCGGATTGAAAAGAGCGCGCCAAGGCTCTCGTAGGATTCTGCGAGCGTATACAACAATTCCTGCTGGGGAGGCACGGTGCTTTGGATGAGCTTGGCCGCATTAGGAGATCGCAGCTGGTAAGGAGCGCGGCCAGTGAGAAGCCCGAAGAGAACAACCCCGAGGGAGTAGAGGTCACTCGCGGTTGAGATCGGCTCGCCGCGCAATTGTTCGGGACTGGCGTAGTCCGGTGTAAAGGACCGAGCCATCGTGGAACGGTTTCCATGTATGTCAATACAGGCGATTCAATCGGAGGGAGCTATGGTTCACGCGGCATGGCGCCAGCGAGAAGAAGAACGGTGCCGCAAAACATAAGAGTATCGCCCAGGTAGTTCAAGCCCTCGATGCTGGCGCGTTCCGCTACTGCCATCGGGACGTAAACGATCAACACGATGAAGAGCACGGTTGCGCTGATCCAGGTTGCCGCTGTACGGGTTCTCTTGCCAATAAGCAAGAATATGCCGAAGGCAGCGAAAGCCAGGGCCGTGAAGTACGTCCAAACGGCGTGTCCCGGGACGTATGCGGGAGTTAGTCGTTCCAGTGGAACGCCGGGTACGTGGTCGCCGCGGAGAAATTGCTCGAAGCTGTAAAACAGAACGGGAACGGCGACGAAATATCGCGCAATCGTCGTAAGGATGCTCTTTCCGCGCTCGCCCCACCAGTCCGAGAGACTGGCTGCGAGTGCCAATGGACCCCCGCAGAAGGATAGTTCTCGCAACGCCAAGGTAAGCGCAATCTGATTTCGCGGATGTCGTGCCCAACCTGGGGCGTCCATCAACACAACGAAAAGGAAGAACGTCAGGGCGAGCAAACTAGCCGCGAGCTGTGCTTGAACCTTTGTCACCAGGCTGAGCGCGGCAGCGATAAAACAGGCGCCTACAAAGTAGGTCCAAAATAGATGCCACGGAAACCATCTCGGCACGAGGGTGGAGATAGCTGTCGAGAAGGTGAAATGTTCTGTGCCGAAGGCTGCGAGCGGCGCCGCGTAGAAAAGCGGGCCGAACAGAATCAACTTGTCGAGCCCTCGTGCTTTTTGCCAATCGCCGCGAAGAAAAATCGTGATTAGGCCGATAGCAAGAATCGACCCGCCGACAAAGTAAGACCAAATCACAGTGCTCGGAATCACCAGGAGAGCCATGGCCAACACAAAGCCGTTGCTCACAAAGATTCCTTCCCGCTCCGCCAGCACGCTCTCGGCTGCATTATCGGCTGGTGCTCTCGACCACTTTGGTTGCGGCGGCTCCGGAAATCTTCCCTGTCTTACGGTCCTGGACAAAAGCCGCGATGCGCAGGTTCCCTTTCTTCCACGTGGAGCCTAGTCCTACTTGGCGACTGATATCGAACTGCATTTGCTGTTTTGAAGGAATTGACCCAATTCGCTGAAGAGACCGAAGGACGGGAGCATGCTGCCACTCTTTACCGTTGTTCTCGCCAGCTTTGACCACGGTGTGCAAGCCTTTCTCCTTGACTGCCAGCCAGACGTTCCTCCCGTTGGGAACAAGCGCTGGCCAGAGTATTCTAGAGATCTTTCAAACGCATTCCAGGTCGGCTCGTCCTCGCGCCAGTTTAGCAGAAGAACTTTTTGCCCCGGGGTAGGGGGTGGGTGATGTCTGGGATTGTCCGCGTACCTTAACCCTGAACTGTGGAGTGGTCTCTGGCAATAGCCACTTGCCCTGAAATCGATATAGCCACTACATTGGAGCAATGAAGAGAGTCGCGAGCGGACTATTTCCCATCGTTTTTCTAGATCGAAAGAGTGGGAAGCCGTTGCATCGCCAGCTGTACGAATCGTTTTGCATGGCGGTTCTGAGAGGGATTTTCAAGGCGGGAGACAAAGTACCCTCCAGCCGCGGCTTAGCGAAGGAGCTGGGGATCTCGCGGATTCCAATTCTGAGTGCATATTCCCAGCTCTTGGCGGAGGGCTATTTTGAAAGCCGCCGAGGTTCAGGGACCTTCGTTTCGAGCACGGTCCCGCAGCAACGGCTTCCAGCCGCGAGTGGACGGAGTGCGACTCCCGAAACTTGCCCGGATTCTCGAAGAGATTCCCGACGAACAGCGCAGGTCCCGTCATTCAAACCGCAGCCCTGGGTGAATCGATCAGGAGCCTTCGTCGTAGGCACTGTGTCGGCTGAGGATTTCCCTTCTCAAGCGTGGGCCAATCTTACGAACCGGCACGCTCGGCGCATGTCTGTTCATTCTCTTCATTACGGAGACGCCTTAGGATCCGAGGCCTTTCGTACAACGATCGCGGACTACCTGCGTAGGACTCGCGCAGTGAATTGCGATGCGAGCCAAATCATGATTGTCAGTGGCTCTCAGCAAGGTCTGGACCTGTGTGCGAGAGTATTGCTGAATCCGGGAGACAGTGTATGGCTGGAAGAACCAGGCTATCGCCTCGCGCGACATGTGTTCATATTGGCGCGCTGCCGGCTCGTTCCAGTGCCAGTTGATGCGGAGGGCATGCAGGTTTCGACCGGAATCAAGAAGTATCGCAAAGCTCACGCGGCGTTTGTCACGCCATCTCATCAGTTTCCCCTCGGTTGCACCATGAGTGCCTCGCGGCGTCTTCAGCTGCTCGATTGGGCTCATCGGTCCGGAGCATGGATTATCGAGGATGACTACGACAATGAGTATCGGTACGAAAGCATGCCCATCGGTTCTCTGCAGGGCCTCGATCGTGGCTCGCGAGTCATTTATATAGGCACGTTCAGCAAAACGCTGTTCCCATCTGTGCGACTAGGCTACGTAGTCATTCCTCGCGACCTTGTTGCGCGGTTTGTTTCTGCGCGGCTGGCGATGGACGTCTTTCCCCCAGTTTTGTATCAAGAGGTGTTAAACGACTTTATTAGCGAAGGCCACTTTGCCCGACACATCCGGAGAATGCGCCTGCAATACAGCCAGCGCCGAACCGCTCTTGTCGAATGCATGCAGAAAGAGTTTGGAGATGAAGTGAAGCTTTTGGGGGCCGAAGCGGGGATGCATGTGGTAGCTACAGTGGGGAATGGACACAAAGATCGAATCATCTCGGAGCGTGCAGCGCTCAAAGAGCTTTGGCTGTGGCCGCTCTCCTCGTGCTATCTGCAAGAACCTGCTGTTCAGGGCTTCATCTTGGGGTTTGGTAGCGTAAGGCCGGGGCAAATGCCGATTGCTATTGGCCGATTGCGAAGCGTGTTCGAGGAGTGCTGAAGAAGCGACAAACAAAAGTTTGCAAATAGAGGAGCGGCCTATGAGCATCGAACTCACGCCTGAACCTTGGCAAGGTTGAGGTGAATTCATCTAAGACGCTGGAACGGCGGTATTTAACAGGTACCTTCGACATCTCATTTGGCAAACAATTGGAAAACAATTTGCGAAGAACAGTGGTCCGCCACTAGTTCTGATCAATCTATCTTTTGAAGATGCAATCTGTGTTCTTGTGCTAGCAAAGTCAACTCTTCGTAGCGAACCCGCTCAATTCACGCCAAAGATTGAAAACGTGTAAATAAAATCCGGACGGGCATCTCCACGTGCGTCGGAGATTCGAATGTAGAAGGTAATTGGAGCCGTGCCGGTCCCTGGGACCTGAAAGGCGTAGTAGTTACCCGTAATGAGATTGCTGCCTGGAACGTCACTGCCAGCAAGATTGTTCACACATGGGAGATTGTACGCTTGCAGCGGCCCCGATTGGGCAAACCCGCAGGTCTGGTAGCGCTTGCCGGTGGCATCAAGGACTTCAAGCACCGGTTGCAGTGAGTTCGGCTCCGGCGGTTGTAGGAAATCGTTATTTGGGCTGACGTAGACCTGAATGATCGATCCGGGAATAGCGCTAGCGGAATAGTAGTCCGAATCCGGAGTAATGGTTTGCGGGTCGAAGAAGGGGCTGATCGAAGCAAGCAGCAAAATGTTCGAAAGCGGCACGGCCGTTGCAATCGTATCGTTGCGATGCATCTGCCCCGGATTCTTCACAACCAGAGTAACTTGCTGAGAAGCTGTTTGGTGGAGACTGCCCGCGTTGCCATCCGACAGATTGATTGTAAAAGTGTACGAGCCGGAAGTTGTGGGAGAGCCTGAGATGGAGCCAAGGTCTCCTATCGTCCCAAAATTCATCCCCGGGGGAAGCGAACCTGATGCGGACCACTGAAGGGGTGCCGCACCCCCTGTGGACTGCATACCGAGCATTACATTACTGCCAGATGCAACCGGAGGCAAAGAAGTGGGGAGAATAGTTAGCTTGCCGTAAACATCGAAAACGAACTGAAAATAGGTGGCTCTTTGAGAAGGGTTACTACTGTCCTGTACAGATACGTTGGGGCTGAGAAAAGCAGGGCCCGTAGCAGTGCCGCTGAAGGTGCCGGTGCTTGTGTCGAAGGTAAATCCTGAAGGTGGAGACGAACTCATGGCCCATGTGTAGGGGGGTATGCCACCTGTAACGGGAAAGGTGGTGGAGTAACTCTGATTGTAGAGAATTCCAACGCTGCCGGGCCCGCTTATGGAGATGGGATCGCTGATTCGAATCTGAAAGCTTTTGGTAACCGTGTTTGGAGTCTCGTATGAGTCGGATATTCGCAAAGTAAATTGAAATGTCCCGTCTTTTTGAGCTGTACCCGACAGCCCATACGAATATTGAGAAGGAGGACCATTAAAAATGGAGATACCATCGGGCAGGGTTCCGCTGTCCAGACTAAGGGTATAAGGGCCACGTCCGCCGACGGCCTGGAGGTTTGCGCCGTAAAGAAGAGTGCGAATTCCGTCCTGCAAGGACGTTGTAAAGAAGGAAAGAGGCGGCGCAACATTGAGGGTGATGAATGGGTTGATCGTCACTGGAGTAGGTGCGGAGTCAGTGATGAGTACGAGCATCGTATCGGTGGTGGGCGTAGTCGGCGTGCCCGAGACGATGCCCGTGTTGGAGTCGAGCGTGAGGCCGGGTGGTGTGCTTGAGAATTGGCCAAGCACAAAATGATAGGGAGGAGTTCCACCGGCAACTTTGATCTGTTCGCGGTATTGCAGGTTCTGGACCGCATCAGGCAGAGCCGTGTTGGTGACCACCAACCCGTTGATGACGTTCAGAGAAAAAGTCTGCGTCGCCTGCATTGGCGGGGTGAAGCTATCTGTTACATGAACAGTGAAAGAATAATGGCCGGATGTGGTAGGTGTTCCTTGGATATAGGCGACCCCACCGGAAGGATTGAAGTTAAGACCAGGAGGCATGATCGATCCCGCGGCCAGCGTATATGTATAAGGCTGCAATCCGCCTGTCGCCGAAATATACATCGATGCGGGAAGAGCGATGTTAAGGTCAGCCAAAGCCGATTGAGTTGCGAACGTGAGGGGAGCAAAGACGTCTAGTTCCATCGAAGCCGTAGCTGTAGTGCCTTTCGAATCAGTGACTGTAATGTTTGGAATGAATGTAGCCTGCTGAGCAGGAGTCCCACTCAGAACTCCATTTGAAGACAAGTTCAAACCGGGAATGCCTAACAGTTGCGTACTCCAAGTGTAGGGCGGAACTCCGCCTGTGGCCTGCAAGGCAACAGTATAGGCCGTGCCAAGGATCGCTCGAGGCAAAGGAGAACTCGTTGTTATTTTGAGTGCGGCCGGAGGGGGAGGAGGTGGAGGAGGCGCAACACTGCTCCCGCCTCCTCCGCAACCCATAAAAAACGCAAGGCAAACTCCGAATCCAAGCGAGAGGCAGATCCGGCAAAGCTTGCTCACGAGAAACTCCGACCACGCATAAATTGATCGCGACGCAGAAGCGCAAAAGAAGCATCGGGCAATCCCAACCTGGCATTCTCAAAAGCGTCGAATCGTTGGGGAGTCCCCTGTAGCGTGATATTGAATGTCGTGTTCGCGCCTGCAGTAACGCTGAGAGTGGCAGCACTCGAAAATGTCCCCGGCATCGGGATGGGTGGATCAAGCGGAGTGAGGCTGGAACCCCCGGTGAAACCCGAGAATACGGATTCGACCGAAATCGTGTAGTTGCCCGGTGAAAGGGGAATTTCATAGTGGCCAATCAGGCTTGCGTCGCGCGAGCCAAAAGTATCGCCCAAATTCGAACAGGTTGAAGGAGTCGGATTGTTAGGATCCACGCACGTTCTTGTTTGGCCGGGATTCCCAGTAAAAAGATCGCCGGAAACAGCCGAAACTGCGTTTCTGCGCGGAAGATTTGTACTGCGAGCAATGATGTTCACTCCTTGAACCGGAGTTATGCCGTCGCTGAAAAAAATGGTTCCGCTTATCGTTCCATACTTTGACGAATAACTGGACTTTCCGGAGGGCGGCGGCGAGCCAACCGGATACAGCTTCGAGATCCAGGCTGCATCGTCAACCGCAACCACCGGAACACCAGCCGTTGCCTTCGCAGGACAGATGCCCAGAATTGGAAACATCAGAGGCATTCCGGCTGTATCGTCGGGGGTGCAATTGTACGGTTGACCGTTGATGGCTTTAACCAGCAGATCGACATTAATCTGAGAATGGCCGAGGCCAAGAAAATGGCCGAACTCATGAGTGAAGGCTTGATTGAATTCGTTCGCGGTCAATTCGAGATTGCTTGAATTATCATTAATGCCATCTTGAAATCTGCCGTTAAGAATAGCGCCTGCAGAAATGATTTTTCCCGTTGTCGGCGAATAATCACAGGAAAATGCAAAACCTATGACTTCAGGCGGCAAACCTAGCGCATCAAAAATTGAGCCGTCCGCGTCGAAAATGATTGGGCTTTGACCGCCGCCATTGCAGGAGTTTGGATCCGGTGTGGCCTGAATGCTCGGATCGCCAATGACATTCAAGAACTGCTGCGCAGTTTGAACATCCCCGCCCGCGGGGAAACCCGCGCTGGGAATCGCCAGCAAACCACCGAGATTGTTAATCGTTAGATTCGCAGTCGGAATTCCCGACCAGTTGGCAAACATCCCGTTGACTCGAACGATGCCGGGACCGTTGTCAATAACGATCGCACCACCATTTGGCAAACGACTGAGGGGACCAGCATCCACTCGGTACCCGATCGTTTTCGAATTGTCCCAAAGTAGAGGCACGCCGGGAATGCCCGCACCGGGTCCACCAACCGTCAATGGGCCGCCCGCAAATGCCGGCGGAAGGGGCAATAGTAATGCAGCAACGAGTATCCGCGCGATTTTTTGAAGAAAACAAACAGAATGCAAGCCATGTTTCATTGGGGCAGCCTTTTGGGGGCAAGGGATCGAATGATCGTTTTCAAATCCTCCAGCGGAAGCGGCCCGGAGTTTTGCCCATCAAACTGTTCCAACGTTTTCTGAGAGACTTGCGAGCGCAGGCTCTTCAATTGCGAATTCATGCCGCGAAACAGGCCGGCATTGGCAAAACCGTTTACAGCGTGCAACTTGCCATCTGCCCCGGGAGCAATTTCGAAGCGGCCCTGTTGGATGCCTGCTGGGCTAGTAAGCCCGTAACCACTGGGCCGCATCATCAGAAGCAGCAAATGTTGGCCAACCCGATAGCCCATCTTCTGCTGCTGATCTCTCTTATCGATTGCGGCCTGATTGAAGGTGTAAGCACCGGCGCTCTGGCCGACGACCGTATCTTCAAGCTGGATCGTAACGACGACCATCATCAGGTTCCGAAGTTGCGGATGAGGCTCTAGGGAAACGCTCTTCACGCGCCCCAGAACGATAGAATCCGCTTCGGAGACAAGTTGCGAAAGGTTGCGAGGAAGAGTTACCGCGTTACTTTGCGCACTTGCGATAGGAATCGCAGTAGCAAGGAAGAAGGCCGCAACCAATAACCTCAAAATAGATCGAGGAAGACACCAAAAAGATACCGGTTCGGGAGAGGGCCGCATTGCTTTCCTGATACCGCCAGTAGTTACCCGGAGTCCCAAGTTAAGGGCGCCAGGAATGTAGCTGACGTTAAAATCAGTTGTCAAGTCCTGTACTTGACTTTCGCTAATAGAGCCAAGAGAATCTACCGTCCTCAGGTAACCTATGACCCTCCCACGAACCGGTTTTTCGCTGATTCAAAGTATTCGAAACCCTTTGTCCAGGGCCACTGCTCTTGCTCTTTCCTGCCTGATGCTTGCAACGATCGTGTATCGCCAGACCGAGTTGCACGCGAATGAGCATGCAAGCTACGCTCGGCGCGCGCGGCTCTTGCAAGGAGTCGAGCGACCGAAACACGAATATAAGTCTGGCGAAATCCTAGTGCGCTTTCGGGGCGGAACGTCCGAGCAATCCAAATTGCAAGCGCATTCATTGATCAGCGGGAGAGTGTCCAAGCGTTTTTCTTCAGTAGAGAATCTCGAAAAGGTCGAATTGCCTTCTGGCATTAATGTTGACGAGGCTCTGGCGCTGTACCGAGCGATGCCTTCAGTGCTTTATGCGGAGCCGAACTACGTCGTGCACGCCTTGCAAGGATCCACCACCCCTAACGACCCGAATTTTCCCCAGCAGTGGAGCCTTCAAAACAGCGGACAGACTGGCGGCACGCCCGGCGCGGACATTCACGCGACTCAAGCCTGGAGTATTACAAAAGGAAATTCCAACGTCGTCGTGGCTGTAATTGATTCAGGAGTGGACTATACCCACCCGGACCTTGCCGGTCAGATTTGGAACGCTCCAACGGCGTACTCCGTTACGCGGGCGCAAGGGGACGTCTTCTCTTGTCCTGCAGGTTCCCACGGGTTCGACGCGGTGAGTGGCACCTGTACGCCTTTGGACGATCTCGGACACGGTACTCACGTAAGCGGAACAATCGGTGCTGCGACGAACAACAGCGTGGGTGTCTCGGGCATCGCGTGGAACGTGCAAATCCTTGCCTGTAAATTCCTGAACTCACAGGGATTTGGTGACACATCCGGCGCTATCACGTGCCTGGACATGGTGAAGTCGCTTAAGGATTCCGGCATCAACATCATTGCATCGAACAATAGCTGGGGCGGCGGTGCCTTTTCTCAGGCGTTGAGCGACGCGATTTCCGCGAATGCGCAAAGCGGCATTCTTTTTGTCGCGGCTGCGGGGAACGATTTTCAGGATACTGACCTGACTCCGACCTATCCAGCCGATTACATTTTGCCGAATATCATTTCTGTCGCCGCGAGCGATGCCACGGACCAATTTGCGGCATTTTCGAATGTCGGCCGCAGAACGACACATCTCGCTGCCCCCGGTGATCAAATTCTGAGCACGACTCCGAACAACACGTACAGCATCTTCAGCGGCACCTCGATGGCAGCGCCGCACGTCACCGGTGTTGCTGCCCTGCTTAAAGCACAAGACCTCAATCGCGATTGGCGTGCCATAAGAAATCTGCTGCTTGCGGGCGGAGATACAGTCGCAACACTCGATTCCACAATCACCGGCAAACGACTGAATGCAGCGGGCTCACTTACTTGTTCGAACAAAACGATTCAATCCCG
>Ga0126384_10002533_pt1 | contig 11070 bp, 14 predicted proteins | sample PanSoiMetPlot_36_FD_92543 | JGI IMG/M metagenome (GOLD analysis project Ga0126384, IMG submission 92543) | Tropical forest soil microbial communities from Panama - MetaG Plot_36 | ecosystem: Environmental > Terrestrial > Soil > Tropical forest > Bulk soil | place: Panama | collected 2016-02-17 | reverse complement strand
CCGACCGGCAAAACGCGGGTGTGCCGGTCCTGGAACTAAACCAGGGATTGAGCGAGCGTGCACGTTTACACGCTCTTGAAGTAGCAAAACACGGCGAAGCTTCCTCATTGTTTCCCGGGGAGATGGATCTGACTCACAGGCTTGCTCTCTCCAACACTGGAATAGCTGCGGCGGCGGAGGTTGAAGCTATCAACGCTTCAGTAGAAGATGCACATAACGGCTGGATTGCCAACCCGGTCACGCATTCCAACACACTAAAGGCGATGTATACAGACATCGGCGTAGGTGTATTGAAACATGACGGCCGCTATTACATCGTGGTGGATCTTGTCGAGGCACTGTCGAAAATCAGTGTAGACGAATTGGAAGCAGTTGTAGTGAAGGCCATTCAGCACTATCGGATTCAGCGCAAAATCGTGCCGTTGAAGTTCACCCCCACCAAACGGCTTCGGATTACGGCGTGCGAAATGGCAAAAAGGACAAATCTTTCAGTCGCACAGCTAGATCCTTCACAAATGGAGCAAGGGACATATTGGAAGAACGTCATCACGCACTTCATAAGCTTCACCGTTGTTCAGCCTAACGATTTGCCGTTGTCAATCACGCATATGACCGCAGATCCGACCATCACTGCCTTTTCGATTGGCGCTTGCGAAGGGAAGAGCGCTTACTACGTCACCGCCGTCTTTTACACAGAAGCGGGCATATCCCGCTGACATGCGTCCGCTTCTCTGCATCCTTCACAAATTGGTGTTGCAAGGCGACCTCGGTCCGCCACGACCGTAATCGGTCTTGCACAGCTTTCATGTTTTTGACAGCGGTTGCATCTGGTCCCGTGATATCAGAATCGACAACCGCTCGACGTAATTCGCCCCACTTACTGTCGTCTCTGGTTAGGAGTGGATTGATTCCTGATCGTAACGCATCTCGTATGTTGTTAGTGTGGAGAGTGTTTCTCTCGAACTCCAGTGCGGACAGCAGAAGTGGATATGGTGTGGAGTTCTTTTCGGGGCCTCCTTAGCACCAGGAATTATGCTTGGAAATCCGGAAGGTTTTGCATACTCCGACGATTCAGGATCGGGTGCCTTGAAGACTGTCTCATAGCAGGGTCTCTAGCCTCAAAAAATGGCTGCTTTAGAGGTCGCAGCGAGAAGAAGTCGGGGACAGGAACTCTGTGGTCTAAAGAAGTCGTGCGAGGCATGTGATGCCCCACCTCGGAAGCTGATGCAGGGAGCCGCAGCATGTTCGGCCTGCACACTGTACAACTACGTTGTGGCACTCCGTGTCACATCACTACCCTACGGCACCGGCCTGACCTCGATCTTTTTGGCGCGGCAGTCTTTGAGAGTGCTCGGGCACGCTTGATACTGGAAATCCTTCGACAAACAGATTTCCACCGCTGAGAACTCGTTTTGCGGACACAAGATTCGAAACGCCCCCTTGGGAGCATTGTTCAGCTTGGCGAACTTCTGTTCAATGTCCGTCGGAACAGCCGCAAACCTGCGGGATGGCTTCTTAAAATTGGGCGGCACCTCCAGTCCGTTGTAAAGCTTCTCGATCACTCCAAAATAATCACGCGCTGAGAGGCCACTACACGTCCCGTGGTTGGCCCACTCGTGCTGGATCAATTCTTTCCCGGGCATGATTGGCATCATGCGATTCACGGTAGCGGACGCGACCGGCGGCGCGCTGGCGCAATCCTGCGGCCACTTCCCGTTGTCGTAATGGGGCCATAGTCCATGCACCACCAGCCCTATATGCTTGTTGGGATCGCATTCGCCGGAAGAGCGCCCGTCGGAATTACTGGCACAAAACTCGGGCGCCCACGACAGGGTGAGCAGGAAGTAATCGAAGTCGGAAGTTGCAGTGTCGCTCACCGGGGACGGCTGTTTCTTGTGCTTCGCGCAACCGTTCCATGTGAGACAACAACTCACTACGACCAACAAGGCGATGGTCCCGATTCTGTTGCCCATAGCGTGCACATCTTACTGCAATTTTCCGAAGCAAGGCAGTCAACTCGTGTCAATGCAGATGGACCAAACGGTCGAGCAGGAACGGCAGGCCAACGCCGACGAAGACGACGAGGACCATGCCGACTAAGTCAGGTCTTAGGCTTGGCGTTCGCCGTGGTGGGACGTCATCGACAAAAAGATTGTTGTGCGCTATCTAGCGGCGGTTCAGAAATTCTCCAGCAACACACGTTTGCGCTGCGTGTGAACGCATCGACTGCCGCGTGACGACCGCCCGGAGACGGAATGGCATGGCCTCCAAAAGTATTGTCTTCAAGCATTATTGTCACGTTGCCGTTGAGCTCAACATTCAGTAGGGCCCACTGGTCCTTGACGCAACCCGCCCACCCCGACCACAAACGGTTTGCACCGATGAAGAAGCCGAGAATTCCTAGGTATCTTCGTACTCGGCGGCAATACTGAGTGTAATCGTCAGTAATGCTTTCTCAGATATTCTTCTTCACGCAAAAGCTGATGGTGAAAAAGCCAGAAACCCGCGAGCGCATAAATCAAGTGTATCCAGTTAGAGAAAATCAGGAATTGGCCGATCAGGATGAAGGCGAACGCCACATAAATCGGATTGCGGCTGTATGCAAAGATTCCGTCCGTCACAGTTTGCCTGGGCGGCTCGTATCTATGCCAACCCGAAAACTTTTTTCAAAAGAAATGAGACTCCACAATAAGAATGACACCCCCGCAAAGCAGAATGCCACTCCGAGCCACTTGCTGATCCCAGAATGAAAAATCTCCTTGGTGCTCAGCATGGGGAAACCGAAAGCGGCGGCGAATACGAGATAAAAGTCCAGGCTTGGGTAACGCGCGAGGCTGTCTCCTCTCAGCATGTGAAGAGGTCATTATCTTCTTCGGATGCCGGAGCGAGAGTCAACTGCCATGCGAAACACCCCTGGTTATGCAATTTGAAAAGGGGCTCGAGAGCGTACAGAGGCGTTCTAAGTAAGGCGCCTGGCTGTCGCTCCCGCCGTGCTCTTGCGGAATTGGCGCTACACCCACGATTCAATCCCTGTTAGCCATAGACGTTGAGGGAGTCGCACGTCACGGCCAGGTGAGCTTAAACCTCTCCCGTATACACGTTACAGCTTGCTGGCGCATGGCTATGCGTTGCGGCGCCGATTTGTAGAGCATTGCTCCTGGGAAAAAGTGACGCCGATGCTTAAGGACTCGAATCGCGTACCCGATCCTTCCACACTCCGTCGTTGGTCGAATGGGGTGGACCGCTCTCAACTTGTGCTGTCCTTTCTCCGCCAGACGCTTGCTCGGATTGCTTATTGGCGGGGCCGTCGAGGAGTCCCAGAAAGCGGACAACCCAGTGACGCTCCTAAGTGGAATGATGCGGAGCATCAAGCTTTCGACCAATGATTTGATCTAATTATCCGCCAAGATAAGTCGGGGAAGGACGTTAGATGACTTCCTGTTAGCCAACAACCTTCCGGAAACTCGTTCGCGCTAACAGATCCTTGCACCAGACCGAATGGAGCGCGATGATGCAGAACACGATCAGTTCCTTACGCCTGGAATTTTCAGTTTGATGCGAAACACGCTCGTGCTCGCGGTGATGTAGAGCGTCATGCCGTCATTGTCGCCCCAGGCCACATTACTCACTCGCTCAGGAACTCTGACAGTGCCTATGTGCATGCCTTCGGGAGAAATGATCCAGACGCCGCCGGGGCCGGAGCCATAGATATTCCCCTCTTGATCGACGCGCAAGCCGTCCGGGCCCCCCTCAGCCGAGTCCGTAGAAGCATCGAGAAACACACGGCCGTCGGTCAGAGAGCCATCTGCCTGCACGCGATAGCGCATCCACAGTCGCTTGCCGGATTCGGCGACGTATAGGAACTTCTCGTCCGGGGAAAACGCCAGGCCGTTCGGACGGGCGAGGTCCTTTATTAGGAGCTGCAATTTGAGGCGGTCGGGCGGAGCGCCGGGCTTTTGCTGGCGAGCTCCGGGGATGCGGTAAACACCGTTAACCTGCAGTTCTTTCTGGGGGTCGTCATCACTCTGGGTAGGTAGTCCGTAGGGCGGATCGGTAAAGTACAGCGAACCATCGGACTTGTAGACCAGGTCGTTCGGGCTATTGAGCTTCTTGCCTTGATAAGAGTCGGCTAGAACGGTGATTTGCGCTTTGGGGTCGACAGACTCCATCCGCCAGACAGCGCGTCCGGCGTGTCCCGCGACACTGACTCGGCCGTCCGCATCAAGGGTCATTCCATTCGAGCCCGGCTCGGATCCTTTGAACGGTTCCGATCCTTTATATCCACTGGGGTGCAGGAAGACGCTTGCGCCCTTACCGGGGATCCAACGGATAACATTGTTCGCCGGAATCTCCGCAAACAACAGGCTGCCTTCGCGTGTCCACACTGGGCCTTCCGTCCACTTGTCGAAGCCGGTCGCAATGCGCTCGAGCTTAGCGTCAGGTCCTGTGATGTGGTCGAGCGCGGGATCGAGTTTCTGAATGTCCTGAGAAAACGCCGCCACCACTACAGCTGCGAGGGTAGGGGCCAGGAGAAAGAGTCGGCGTATCGACATGCGACGGATTCTACTTCAAACCAAACAAGGGCGAGGTTGCCTAGTGCATTTTCACTTAACTCCGCGGTTATGGAGCCGCAAAAGTAATATGAGGCTGTTTGCTGTGATCCCTACCCGTGGCTGCGGCTAGCCCCGGTGGTTTCCATATACGCGATGGAGCTGGGAAAAATGCCAGCGTCATAACTCGCGATGAGACACTCGCATTACGAGTCGATCGAAGTTGGGGAGTGAGTATTTGGACGGATTTGCTCACGAGCAGGCGAAACAACGTGTTCAATCGACCACATTTCCCAAATTCGCCGTTATTGCGATTTGTCCCAGCCTCGCACACGCGGCCACCATCGATGCACGTGTCGGCAATACTCTTCGTAGTCTGCCCCGAATTTCCCGCGCAGAGTTGGCTCTTCATAAAAGACGACAAACAGATGTACGGCGAAGGCAACTGCTACGACGGCAGCAATCGCTAGTGGGCTGGCGTGTCCGAAGACCACCCAAAGCCCAATCCATCCAGTTGCGAAGCCCAGGTACATTGGGTTCCGAACATAGCGGTAGAAACCCACCACTACCAATCGCTGCGGCGGAGCGACCGGAGCAGGTGTGCCGCTTCCCGTCCACCCGAAGTCCCAGACGCAGCGCAGAGCAACCGCGAATCCCAGCACCGACGGGAGCCCGGCCAGCCATCGCCAACCTGCTGAGCCTGCCATCTCCACTCGAAACCCGAGCCACTGTGGCAGCAGCCAAAACCACAAGGAGAAGAACGCCAATCCGACTATCAGCGAGGCTACCGTTGTTGGCCAACGATCCCGCTGCCCAACGGCTGGAATGTTCCCAGACTGTCCACCATCCGTCATAAGCCCTCCGGCTGCACCTGGAATTCACTGCTCTGCAATTCCTGCCACCTGATTGAAGAATCCGATCAGGTATTTCCAGACCAAGTAATAGACGATCAGCACCAGGGGAAACACCAGCGCCACGTGCGCGTAGTGAACGTCTACCACACCGAAATAAGTAAAACCGTGGCCTGTCGTCTTTAGGAAACCGAGGCAACGCCCGAGGAAGAATCCCGTCGGCGCGAGGATGAAAGGAAGAATCGCGCCGTGAATCCCCAGCGGCAGCTGCGTGCGCGAGCGCGAAACCAGGTACAGCACGTTCCACACACCAAACAGATTGGGGATGATCGCCATGGGAAAAATGATGACCCGCTCCACCGGGATGGGGACGTTGTAAACAAATCGCGCGATGCTGAATAAGGTCAGCGCGACCAGTAGAACTGGCGTCGGAACCGAGATTCCCGCCATGTAAGCGCGCACGTACGGATGATTGTTCATAGAGCCTCCTTCCGCCGCTAAAGGTGGTACGCGAACACGAGGATAAGGTCCGGGAAGAACAGCAACACACTGGCGCTCAAGCTGATCAACACCCAGTCGTACCAGGGAACGCGGGCCGGACGAGTGTCGAGTTTGCGCAGTACTGCCGGCCACAGGTCCCCGCCGAGTTCAATGTTGATTGGTGGGTACGATCGCTTCAAAGCTTCGCGAATCTGCCGGTCGTCGTATTCGTTCATTACCTTACCCTCATCCTCCAATTAGGACCTGACCCCAAGGTGGTTCAGTTGTTTGCGCAGGATGCGAACCGCGCGAAAAACACGCAGCTTTACGGCGCCGACCGACGTCCCCAAGGCATCGGCAATTTCCTCGTAGGGCTGCTCTTCCACAAGAGCGAGCGTCGCCGCCACTTGCAGCGTGGCCGGCAGTCGGCGAAACGCCTGTTGGATTTTTTTCCGAGTCTCCTGCTGGAGGAGATGATCGGGCTGGGTCGCTCCGGCAGGTTCTGTGAGTAATCTCTGTTCAGGACGATTGCGGCGAAGATGGTCGAGCGCCAGGTTGGTCCCGATCCGCCGCGCCCAAGCGGCAAAGTTTCCGCCCGGGCGAAACTGTTGACGCGCCCGGTAGATGTGCCAGAGAGTCTCTACGGTCAGCTCCTCCGCGATGCCCGGATCGCGCACGATGCGCACAATCCAGGCGTAAATGTCGCCTTGGAACTGCCGGACCAACGTCTCGAAAGCATCGATCTCGCCAAGCGAAAATCGCCGGAGCAGATCCATGAGCTTCTCTACTCTGTATTACGGGGCCGAAATGAATGGGTTACAAGTTTTTTTCAACCCTCTGCCACTGGGAGTTCCCAGGCGGTTGCCGAATCAAGACCCCATGACCCATCATTTCCGACTGTTCAGGAGTGGCGCACAAATTCTAGTTGCAAACGACGCGCTGATTGTCTGCTACACTTTCCGCGAATCAAGGTTGTGAAAGGATGCCATGGGCATAGCAAGCTTAGTGGCAGCTCTTAGGGAACAGCACACCGGCATCGACCAAGCCATCGTTGCCCTTGGAGGTCGTGGTTCCTCTCATCGGCGTGGCCGCGCGGCAAAAGTTGCGTCAACCACCAGTCGTCCAGGTCGCCACATGAGTACGGGCGGCCCGTAAACGGATTTCCGCGGCGATGAAACTGCGATGGGCAAACTGGAAGGGGAAGTCCGCTCCCAAGAAGTCCAAAAGCCATCCTCCAATGAGTGCCGCTGCCAGGAAGAAGTTGTCTGTGTTGATGAAGGCGCGTTGGGCCGCGAAGCAAAAGGCGAAAGCGTAGCAAGGGAGTCGCGATGTCTTCTCCATCCTTCGGAAAAAACGCGGGTGGTGCCACGAGTAGTCAGCCTGCAGTACCGAGCCTTCGTTCGCCGAGCGAGCGGCACTTTGATGCACTCGGGGCCGTATTGGAAGTCTATCGACCCTATCGCGGAAACAGCCGGGTTTCCCCTTCGGATCGTTTAATGCCTTATGCGTTGGACGCGCAGGGCCGCCTTATTTTCCTATCAGCACTATGGCCATGCATACGCAAAACCTGCAGGCGGACCCACGTGCCAGTCTGTTTGTGACGAAGCCTGGAGCCAGCGGAGACCGCTCGGTTCATCCAGAGTTACGCTGATAGGGAGTATCAACAGAATACCGGAGCCAGAGCTGGCAGCCGCGCGTACGGTCTATCTGACACATTACCCGGATAGAAAGTACTGGGTCGATTTTGACGATTTTTCCTTCTACCGAATGGACGTATTGGACACTTATTTCGTGGGCGGCTTCGGAGTAATGGGATGGGTGGCGGCTCCAGATTACTCCGAAGCGCAATCCGATCCGCTGAATGAGCACAAGAACGACATCATCCAGCTCATGAATGCCGACGCCAAGGACGCGCTCATCCTGCTCGCCAAACGGTTTACTGGCATCGAGGCACAGGAGGCGCAGATGACCTCGGTAGATCGCCTCGGCTTTGACGTCCGCCTGAAAACCCAGGATGGCGTGCATGGAGCCCGCATCGCCTTCTTACAAGAAGTAAGGGATCCGGCACAGACCAGGGAAGTCTTCGTCGAGATGGTACGGCAGGCGCGCCAAGGGTAAGCCGGCTGGTGTTCGCGGGGGACTTGCCCAGATCTGAGATTCGATTGAGCAGAGACCGTCGGCCAGCAGGACGGCATCCTACTCCAATTCCCAAGATTATGCGTAGGCTGAAAGGTGGAGTTATGGCGGGACCTTGGTTTGAGAAATAGGTAGACTCGGTGTCTATTTGCTTACTGGTTAGCCTAGCATTTCGAAACATTGTTTCAGGTGCGTACACACCCGTTCTCGCCAAGCATTGCAAATTGGGCACACTGCGGAAAAGGGCCTTTCTGACCGTTCCGGAGAACTGCTGCTAAATGCTGATGATACTGAGAGTTAGATGGTGGGCAGTGCAGGACTCGAACCTGCGACCTCCTGCTTGTAAGGCAGGCGCTCTAACCAACTGAGCTAACCGCCCGCTGCACACGCCTCACGGACGCGAGCCGAGCGGATGCAACCCTTCTACTGTACCTGACACGTTGTGATGGGTCAATCTTGCCAAGGCATGTCTCGCGTTAGTGGGCTATCCACGCCATGCCATCGGGTCCTTTGCCGGTGGGAATTTCTCCGGTGACTTCAAGCCTCTTCAAATCGATGATCACAACCTTGTTGTCAGCCGCGGCGGCTACATACGCTTTCAAGCCATCGGGTGGGATGAGAATGCCTTCGGCATTCTTGCCCACGTTCAGTCGCTTTGCAACTTTTCGACTGGCTACATCGACGAAGACGACATCTCCGCTGCCGAGGTCGGAGATCAGCACGAGCTTGCCGTCCGGAGCGAACTTAAGTCGGTTGGAGTGCTTGGTCTGAACGTCGATGGTCTGGGTCACCTTCTTGCTGGCTATATCGATGACCGAGACGCTTCCGTCGGCAGAGTTAGCCGCCCAAAATTCTTTCTCGTCGGGCGAGAGAGAGCCGCCTTCTGGCCCCTTGCCCACGGGAATTGATGTGGCGGTCCAGCCTGAGGGATCTTTGCTCCGCTCGAAGACGCTGATAGTGTCGGAGTCGACGTTGCTCGTGAAAATCTTGTTGAGGTCCCTGGTCAGGAACAGCATGTGCGTGCGACCCTGGCCGGTGCCCAGGATCCAGTCAAGCTGACTGCTTGTCGGATTCCAGCGCGCAATCACTTTGTTCGTTTCAGCGGTGAAGTACACTTCGCCGTCGGCGAAGTCGATTCCGTGCGGTCTGCGCAACGCGCCGAGATCGACCTGACGTATTTCCTTTTGACCTACGAGATCGATAACAGAAATTGTACGGCCGGGTTCGGCATTCGGTCCAAAGGTTCCATAATTGGAGACGAATGCCCGCTTACCGTCCGCCGAAGCAGTCACTTCATGTGGGCCCGCGCCAGTCGGTATCGTCGCAACCACCTTGAGACTCACGGGATCGACGATTGCCAGCGCATTGTCTTCTTTGTTCAGAACCAATAACGCCGGCGATGGCATTTGCGCCTGTATGGTTGTGCTGCATAACAGAAGCGCGCCCAAGCACACTTTAAGAGATCGGACCAAGAGTTGCTTCATCGGTGTCCTCTCGTTCAGGCAGATCGTTTGGCAACGTGTTCGTCCTCGCATCGTTTCTATCTTCTTCGTTACGTTAACGTTAACGATGGGATCGAATGTCATTATTCCCGCCATAAATTATTTGAATAAATTTATCGCAGTCCCAGAGAATCGCTTTTCTCACTCATACGTCTAAAACACAAATGCGAAACTCTGCGCAGGATTCTCGCTAACCAGGATGTGATGCGGAAGACCGACTGAAAAAGTCTATGTAGGCCCACGCTTCCGCTTCCCCAGCATGAAGATATCAGGAGAACATGATGAAGAGATTGCTTGTTTGGTTTACGTTGTTTACTTTTATGGGCGTCGCGGCTTTCGCTGCCGAAAATGGCTCAGGCAAGATCCGTCTCGATTCTGCCGTCAAAGTCGGATCTGTGGAGCTACCCGCAGGTGAATACAAAGTTACGTGGACCGGGTCAGGGGACAACACACGGGTCACTCTCAAGCAGGGTAAAGTGACTGCTACCACAACAGCCAAACTGGTTGGTGAGCAGCGGCGCAACGACGCTGTTGTTACGAAGTCTGAAAATGGTTCGCGCGTACTTACACAAATTCAGTTTCGCGATGCCACTCTGTTAATCAACGGAACGCCGAGCACATCTGAACCCGCCGGCCGATAATGGTCTGGTACACTCGCAGCCTGGGGACTGCCAGCTCAGGCTGCGAACAATTTTTTGCGAAAGTGAGAGCCATCGATTGAAACGACTGCTAGCTTTTTCTAGCGCTGTAGTTTTTCTTGCCGCTACCGCGGCGGCCCAGGGACAGAATTGGAAGATTGATCCCAACCACACTGCCGCTCAGTTTTCCGTAAGGCACATGGGAATTTCCACTGTGCGCGGTGCCTTTACCAAGGTCGCCGGCACCGTCGAGTACGACCCCTCGAATCCTGCAAAGAGTTCTGTGGAAGTTACTATCGATGCTGACTCAGTCGACACGCGAGTGGAAGCGCGCGACAACGACCTGCGTAGCGCCAATTGGTTTGATGTGGCAAAGTATCCGAACATCACATTCAAATCGAAGTCGGTTCAGCCTGCAGGTGAAGGCAAGCTAAAGATCACGGGCGATCTCACGATTCACGGAGTTACCAAAGAAGTTGTGCTTGATGTCGATGGACCCAGCGCGCCCATCACCGATCCCAAGGGGAATGCCCACATGGGGGCATCAGCGACCACAAAGATTAAGCGGACAGATTTCGGTGTTGGCACCACCCCGATGGTCGGCGATGACACCACCATTACCATCGATACGGAGATGGTGAAGCCGGCAGCCGCAAAGTAGGGGGGTATTGAGTGCACATGGGCCGCCGAGGCGGCCCTTTTCTTGCTTGCTACACTGAGGCGTGCGCAGGCTGATCGTCAACGCTGACGACTTTGGAATGACGCGTGGCATTAACCGTGCCATTGTCGAGGCTTCCAAGCAGGGGATCGTCTCCTCGACGACGCTGATGGCGACAGCCCGTGCCTTCGATGACGCTGTGCAACAAGCGCAAAACCTGCCCGGCAATTTTAGCGTGGGGTGCCACGTGATTCT
>Ga0126384_10002532_pt1 | contig 11072 bp, 9 predicted proteins | sample PanSoiMetPlot_36_FD_92543 | JGI IMG/M metagenome (GOLD analysis project Ga0126384, IMG submission 92543) | Tropical forest soil microbial communities from Panama - MetaG Plot_36 | ecosystem: Environmental > Terrestrial > Soil > Tropical forest > Bulk soil | place: Panama | collected 2016-02-17 | reverse complement strand
TCGCACCGGGAGAATGTTCACCGGAGACTCATCGGGGCAATTCCTTTACGCCGGCTTGTACCGCGCCGGTTTCGCCAATCAGCCTGCCGGCGAGACGAAAGACGACGGCTTGTGCCTGAGCGGCGCGTACATCGTGGCCGCCGCGCGATGCGTTCCTCCGGACAACCGACCTTCGCCGGTAGAGCTGAGTCGCTGCGCCGCGTTTCTAGATCGAGAGCTGGGGCTGCTCCCGGTGCGGGTTCTGCTCGCGCTCGGGGCGATTGCCTGGGACGCGAGCTTGCGCCACCTCAAACGACGAGGGTTTCCAATCCCGCGCCCTTCGCCAGCCTTCGCCCATGGAGCGCAGCTTTCCATCCCCCGCGCGCCGGTGCTTCTCGGCTGCTACCACGTGAGTCGTCAAAACACCCAGACCGGCAAGCTCACCGAAGCGATGTGGGACCAGATTCTCGCTCGCGCCAAGAAGCTGCTCTCGCCGGCCTCCGAAGAGGTGGGGCAATGGGCGGATGCGACAAGGCGTACCAGTTGACTGAGGAGGCGACCGTGTCGACTTCACATCGGACCGCGCCGTGGTACCTGCTTCCGTTCCTCTGGCCTTTTTGGCTGGTCGGTTGGGTGCTCAAGTTCACTGGGCGCGTGGTGGGTGTTGTTCTTGGCCTGGCCCTCGCAACCGCCGGCATCGTTCTCACGCTCACTGTCGCCGGAGCGATCATCGGATTGCCGCTGGGCGTGCTCGGCCTGCTGTTGATGGTGCGCTCGGTATTCTGAGGTAGGTCGGGCGGCAACTCGCCATCGCACCGAGGGCGTCGAGGTAGGCAAGCGCGCCCCCCGGCTCCCTCGAGGACGCGCGGTATGATGGCGTATCTGCGCTGCGCCCCATGAGCGATAGCCGCGACTCCGAAAGCGAAACCAAGGAGGTCCCGTTTGGGCACTGGGCGTACGATCCCCAGACCCAAGCCGATGGCGCTTCCTTGGAAGCCCGGACCCTGGGCCCCTACCAAGTCGGTGCGCTGATCTCTCGCGGCGCGATGAGCGAAGTTTACCGCGCCCGCGACACCCGCGACGGCCGCGAGCTCGCGCTGAAAGTTCTTCGCGCCCATCTGGCGAAGCATCCCTTGGCGCTCGCCCGCATGGAGCGTGAAGCGAAGGCAATGGCGGCCTTGAGCCACCCGAACATCCTCGCCATTGAAGATTCTGGAGTGGAGGAGGACATCGCCTACGAGGCGATGGAGCTGCTCGAAGGAGAGACGCTTCGTGCCCGCCTGCGCCGATCTCCCCTGCGCTGGGAGCAGGCGGTGCCGATCGCAATCGCCATCGCCGAGGGTCTCGAGGCGGCGCACCGCAACGGAATCATTCACCGAGATCTCAAGCCGGAGAACATCTTTCTCACCAAGGAAGGCGGACCGAAAATTCTGGATTTTGGAATTGCCCGGATCAAATCCAGCCTGCCGCGGGCAGGACCGGCAGGGCCGCAGAACATGATGCGCACCACACCGGGCACGGTGCTCGGAACCGTCGGGTACATGTCCCCAGAACAGGCGCGAGGCGAAGCGGCCGAGCCGACCAGCGACATCTTTTCCTTCGGGTGCGTTCTTTACGAGATGATCGCCGCGCGACGGCCGTTCTCCAAGGCAACCGAGGCGGAAACGCTGGCTTCGATGTTCACCGATGAGCCCTCGTCGCTGCGGCACAGCGACGAGGAGATGCCGAGCGCGCTGGATCAAATCGTCGGGCGCTGCCTGCAAAAAGACGCGGGCCGGCGCTTCCAGTCCGCGGCCGAGCTGAGCCGAGCTCTGAGCTCGGTTCTGTTCAAGCCGAGCGTGAAGCAGTCCACGGTTTCGCTCGCGGTGCTTCCGCTGCGAAATCGCACCGAGGACCCGTCTCTCGAGTACCTGTGCGAAGGCATTTCCGAGAGCGTAGCTCGGGAGCTTTCGCGCAACCCCAACCTTCGAACCCTGGCCTTCTCCACCACTTCGGGGTGCGGCCTCGAAAACGACGATCTCAGCGGGTTGGGGCGCGAGCTGGGCGTGAAGGCGCTGATCTCGGGAACCGTCCGCGAACAAGGTGGCGAGCTGGAAGTGGAGTTGCGGCTCCACGACGGCAGCGACGGCGCAGGGCTCTGGGCGAAGCGCTACCGGAGGACGCCTGCGGATCTGCTGAGTTTCCAATCGGAGTGCGTGGGACAAATCTCCTCGGTACTACAGGCTCCCCTTTCTCAGCAGGAGTTGGATACCCTCACCCGGCAGTGCTCGGCCAGCGGCGAGGCGTACTGCCTCTATCTCAGCGGCCGAGAACTGTTGAAGCGCGGCGAAGCATCCGACCTGCGCGGCAGCTTGGACCAATTCCATCGAGCCTTGGACCAAGATGGAAACTTCGCCTTGGCGTACTCGGGGCTCGCGGATGCGTACTACGCGCTCTCGCAGTGCACCTTGCAGCCCCGCGAGGCAGTCCCACAAGCCAAGGCCGCCTCGCTGCGCGCTCTCGAACTGCAGCCGGACGTCTTCGAGGCTCACGCGCTCCTGGGAGTGATCAGGTCCCAGGATGAATGGGCCTGGCCCGAGGCAGAGCTGGCGTTGCGCCGCTCCCTGGAGCTCAATCCCCACTGCGCCAACACTCGACTTCGCTACGGGGTGTTCCTGGTCCAGAGCGCTCGGCCCAACGAGGCCAGGCTGGAGTTGGACTGGGCGCAGCGATTGGATCCGTTCTCAGTCAGCGCGGCGGTGGCGGCGATTTTGCCGCTGGTAATGACCGCGCCTTCGCGGCGGCAACACCAGAGCGCCATTGACCGGCTCAAAAGGATCTGTGCGCTCAGTCCGCAGAGCAGCGATGCGGTTCACCTGCTTTCGATTTGCTACGGCGACCAGCAGCGCTACGACGAAGCTGCTTCCGCTCTGGTCAATGCGCTGACGCTGTTCCCGGACGATCCCCAGCTTTTGTCGCGCCTCGGAAACATCTATGCGCGGGCCGGAGACTCCGCCGGGGTGCAATGGATCCTCTCCCGCCTGGCGGAGCGAGCGGCGCTACAGCGGATCGGCCCAGTTCATACCGCGCTGGTGCATGCGGGCTTGGGCGATCGCGACTCGACCTTCGACTACCTCGAGCGCGCCTATCAGGAGCGAGACCGGATGCTCTCGATGCTCCAGGTGGACCCGGCTTGGGACGAATCTCAATCGGACACTCGATTTCGAGATCTGCTGCAGCGGGTGGGCCTTCAACCCAACCCGTGACGCCCTGATTGCGGATGCGCCGACCGGGCTTTACCTTGACAGTCTTGACAACCCGCTGTTATTTCGCGCCTCCTTTTGGAAGGGTCCTTAGCTCAGTGGTAGAGCACTACCTTGACACGGTAGGGGTCAGTGGTTCGAAACCACTAGGGCCCACTGATCGATGAGCCAGCAGATCACCGTCACCCTTCCAGACGGAAGCAAGCAGCAGGTTGAAAAAGGGACCACCATCGCCGACTTCGTGAAGCAGAAGATCGGCTCTGGATTGGCGCGAGCCGCGATCTTCGCCCAGTTGAACGGACAGGACGTGGACCTCAGCCGCCCGTTCGAATCCGACGCCACCCTGAAGATCTTCACCAACAAGTCGCCGGAAGGGCTGGAAGTGGCGCGCCATGATGCCGCGCACGTGGTGGCCAGCACCGTTCAGCGCCTGTTTCCCGGCACCCAGGTCACCATCGGGCCAACCATCGAAGACGGCTTCTATTACGACTTCTATCGACCGACCCCGTTTACCCCCGAGGACCTCCAGAAGATCGAAGCCGAGGCCAACGCGGAGGTCGCCAAGGATCTCCCCTTCGTCCGCAAGGAGGTCTCGCCGGAGGAAGCGGAGAAGCTCTTTTCGTCGCAGGGCGAAGAGTTCAAGGTCGAGATCATCCGGGACATCGTCCAGAAGGGCGCCAAGACGCTCACCCTCTACAGCCATGGGGATTGGACCGATTTTTGCCTCGGACCTCATGGCCCGTCGACCGGCAAGATTGGAGTCATCAAGCTGCTCAGCTCAAGCGGCGCGTACTGGCGCGGGGATCATCGCAACCCGATGCTTCAGCGCATCTATGGCACCGCGTTCTTCGACAAGAAGTCGCTCGACGAGTACTTGCATCGAGAGGAGGAAGCGAAGAAGCGGGACCACCGCAAGCTGGGCAAGGAGCTGGACCTCTTCCATTTCCATCACTTCGCGCCGGGAGCGGCGTTCTGGACTCCGAAGGGCACCGCGCTCTACCAAGTGCTCTCCGATTACATGCGCAAGCTCACTCTCGACGCAGGGTATGTCGAGCTGAAAACGCCGCTGCTCTACAACAAGGGCCTCTGGGAGATTTCCGGGCACTGGGGGAAGTACCGCGAGAACATGTTTCTGGTGCTCGACTCCGAAACTGGCGAGCACGACTTCTCGCTCAAGCCGATGAACTGCCCTTCGCACCACCTGTACTTCGGGTTTAAGAAGCGAAGCTATCGGGACCTCCCCCTGCGGCTACACACTCAGGACGTCCTACACCGCAACGAGCCGTCCGGAACCTTGGGCGGCCTCACTCGGGTTCGGCAGTTCGCGCAGGACGACGCCCACATCTACTGCGAGGAGAAACAGATCGGCGAGGAGGTTCGGCGCTTCATCGAGCTTTTGGACCGGGTCTACAACGCGGTAGGGCTGAAGTACTCCGCGAAGTTCGCCACCAGGCCGGAACAACGGCTTGGCGACGATGCGCTCTGGGACCGAGTCGAGAAGACCCTGCAAAAGGTCCTCGACGAGTTGAAACTCCCTTACCAGGTCGCTCCAGGCGAAGGCACATTCTATGGGCCGAAGATCGACTTCGCCGTCTCGGACAGCATCGAGCGCAAATGGCAGCTCGGGACGATCCAACTGGACTACCTGGCACCCGAGCGGTTCGACCTGACCTACGTGGGCGAGGACAACGCCGAGCATCGACCGGTAGTACTGCACCGGGCGATTTACGGCTCCTTTGAGCGCTTCATCGCGATCCTGGTGGAACACTTCGCGGGAGCGTTCCCGGTGTGGCTGGCGCCAATTCAGGCGATGATCGTCACCGTCGCCGATCGCCAGCTGGAGCACGCCCGCAAGGTGCTGGGGCACCTGCGAGCGAAGGGATTCCGGGTTGAGCTGGATGATCGCGGGTCCACTTTGAATGCCAAGATTCGTGAAGCGCAGATGCAGAAAATTCCATTCACGTTGGTGATTGGCGACAAGGAAGTGGAACAGAATGCCGTCTCTCCCCGCCGCTACGGGGGAGAGGATCTCAAGTTGATGCCGCTATCGGCCTTTATCGAGCTGCTGACCAAGGAAGCGCAGCTGCCGTGAGTCGGCTTTTACCTGGCCCTGCTTGACTCCGCGTCTTATCAAAGTATCTTAGCTCGCTCGTTTCAGGAGAGGGCTTCGTCCTCAGAGGAGGTATTCCACATCGCTCGCGACCAGAGAACCAATCGCCGGATCCGCGCTCGGGAGGTGCGCGTCGTAGGTCCAGCGGGTGAGCAGTTCGGAGTCCTCACAATCGAAGCAGCCCTGGAGAAAGCCGCCGAGTTCGGTTTTGACCTGGTCGAGGTCAACCCGATGGCGAAGCCGCCGGTCTGCAAGATCATGGACTACGGCCGCTTCAAGTACGAGGAGAAGAAGAAGGCCTCCGAGGCGAAGAAGAAGCAGGTGATCGTCCACCTCAAGGAAGTGAAGCTGCGGCCCAAGACCGAAGAGCACGACTATGGATTCAAGATTCGCAACATCCGGCGCTTCCTCGAAGAGGGCAACAAGGCTCGAGTGACGATCATGTTCCGCGGCCGGGAAATCACCCACAAGGAGCTGGGCCAATCCGTGCTCGACGAGGTGGTCGCTGATCTCAAGGAGGTGGCGGTGATCGAGCAGGCGCCCCGGATGGAGGGCCGGCAGATGTTCATGATCCTCGCGCCCAACGCCAAGGTGGCTCAGCGCGCCCGGGAGCTGGCTCGCCAGCACCTGGCCACCGCGGCGTCCAAGAAGCACCACGGGCCGCAGCATCCGCCGTCGGCGCAGATCAAAGCCAACGCCAAACCCGTTCAGCCGCCACCCAAGGCGGCTGAGCCGATCCCGCCGGAGAAGCCACAGACCGTCAGTCCTCCGAGCGGAACCGAGTAAACCACGATGCCAAAGTTGAAGACCAAAGCGGGCGCGAAGAAGCGTTTTCAGGTGAAGAAGAGCGGCCAGGTGAAGCACGCGAAGGCCTACGCGAAGCACAAGTTCACGATCGGCAAGACGCCAGCCTCCAAGCGTCGCAATCGGGGCACGGGGCATTTGCAGCCGATGGACGCGAAGAAGGTGATCAAGGAACTTTTCCCCTACGGGCGTTAGTCACCGCCGCGGAGAGAGCAGATGCGAGTCAAGAAGGGTTTCAAGGCGCGCCGGCGCCGCAATCGGGTTTTGAAGCTGGCCAAGGGCTACCGAGGCCGCCGGAAGAATTGCTACAAGCGAGCCAATCAGGCGGTGGAACGGGCTCTCGACTACGCCAGCCGCGATCGGGCTCGGCGCAAGCGCGACTTCAGATCTCTTTGGATCGTACGGATCAACGCCGCGGCTCGGGCCCTCGGGCTCAGCTATTCGCGGCTGATCGCCGGCCTGACCAAGGCGAAGGTGGGGCTGGATCGAAAGATCCTCGCCGATTTGGCGGTGGCAGATCCGGAGGGCTTCAAGGCTCTGGCCGGGATCGTCAAGGCAGCGTAGTCGGTTCCTTTCCGTCCACCCTCTCCCACCAGGAGAGGGACGTTATGCAAGATCGGCTCAAGGCTCTTCTCGAAAGCGCCCGTTCAGAGATCTCGGCCGCGTCCGACCCGGCGACGGCGGAAGAGCTTCGAATCCGCTACCTCGGCAAGAAGGGCGAGCTGTCCGCGATTCTGAGCGGGATGGCCAAGCTCGCGCCCGAGCAGCGCCGCTCCATTGGAGAGATTGCCAACTCGGTCAAGGCGGAGATTGAAAAGCTGCTGGCGGACGCGCTGGAGCGGGTTGAACTGCACAAGCTCGACGCCGAGCTTCGCGGACCCAAGATCGACGTCACCTTGCCGGGCCGCTTCCGGCCGCCCGGGCATCGCCATCCGGTCTCGAGCACGCTGGAGGAGATGATCGGCGCCTTTCGCAGGCTCGGCTTCGACGTCGCCACCGGCCCCGAGATCGAGCTCGACTACTTCAACTTCGAAGCCCTCAACATCCCGAAGGACCACCCCGCGCGAGACATGCAGGACACCTTCTACGTCGACGCGAGCTGGCTTCCGAAGGAGGTCGCTCCGGATCCGAACTCGGTGATGCTGCGGACGCACACCTCGCCGGTGCAGATCCGGACGATGCTGGCGCAAAAACCTCCGGTGCGCATCATCGCTCCGGGCCGGGTGTATCGCCGCGACTCGGACGTCAGCCACACCCCGATGTTCCACCAGGTGGAGGGGTTGCTGGTGGACGAGGGCGTCACCATGGCCGAGCTCAAAGGCACCCTCGACGGCTTCGCCAAGGCGTTCTTCGGATCCTCGGTGAAGACCCGGTTTCGCCCTTCCTATTTTCCTTTCACCGAGCCCTCCGCGGAGATGCACATCAGCTGCGTCATCTGCGGCGGCAAGGGTTGCCGGGTGTGTAAGGGGGGCGGCTGGCTGGAGATCCTCGGCTCGGGGATGGTGCACCCCAATGTGCTGAGCGGAGTCGGTTACGATCCCGAGCGGTACAGTGGCTTCGCGTTCGGGATGGGCGTGGACCGGTTGGCGCTGCTTCGCCACCACATCGACGATCTGCGCCTGATGTTCGACAGCGATTTGCGGTTCCTGGAGCAGTTCCCGTGAGGATCGCGGTCAACTGGCTCGGCGAGTACGTCACGCTGCCGGCAAGCGTCGAGGAGCTAGCGAGGCGGCTCACCATGGCGGGTCTGGAAGTCGAGCGCATCGAGCGCCCGGGCGAGTGGCTGCGCGAGATCGTCGTGGCGCAGATCCGCGAGTCGAGCCCACACGCCAATGCGGACAAGCTTTCGATAACGCGCGTGGACATCGGCTCCGGGACGCTCCTCCAGGTGGTGTGCGGAGCGAAAAACTACCGGGTGGGGGACAAGGTGCCGCTCGCCAGAGTCGGGGTCGAGCTTCCCAATGGCACCAAGATCGTCCAGGCCAGCATCCGGGGCGTGGAAAGCTTCGGGATGCTGTGCTCCGAGAAGGAGTTGGCCCTCTCAGACGATGCCTCGGGCCTGATGATTTTGGATCCGAACACCCCGCTCGGCGCCTCGTTGGCCGAAGTGCTCGAAGCCGACGATGCAGTTCTGGAGATGGACGTGACTCCGAATCGGCCGGATGCGCTGTCCCATCTTGGCATTGCGCGCGAGGTGGCGGTTCTCAATCGGACCGAGCTGCGCCCGCCGCTCATCAAGCTCGTCGAGTCGAGCCGGCCCACGAGCGATGCCATCCGGGTGCGGATCGAGGAGCCCGCGCGCTGCCCTCGCTACGCCGCCCGAGTGGTCGAGAACGTTTCCATCGGGCCCTCTCCCCGCTGGCTCGCGAACCGGCTTAAGGCGGCTGGAGTCCGGGCGATCAACAACGTGGTCGATGTCACCAACTACGTGATGCTCGAGTACGGAAAGCCGCTGCACGGATTCGATCTCGACCGGATCGCCGGAGGGGAAATCATCGTTCGACTCGCGCGACCGGGCGAGAAGCTGCTCACGCTCGATGGAAAAGAACGCACCCTGGACTCAGAGGATCTGCTGATCTGCGATCGCGATCAGCCGGTCGCGCTCGGAGGCGTGATGGGCGGAGGCGACAGCGAAGTGAGCTCGACCAGCACTCGGATTCTCTTGGAGAGCGCGCATTTCGAGCCTACCGGGATTCGCCGGACCGCCAAGCGCCACGTGCTGCATACCGAATCCTCCCATCGCTTCGAGCGGGGAATGGACATCAATGCCGTGGGGGTGGCGCTCGATAGGGCGGCGGAGCTGATCGCCCAATTGGGAAAGGGCACCATCCTCAAGGGAAGAGTGGATGCGTATCCGCAACCCTTCTCGCCGAAGCGGGTCCAGCTCCGCTATCCGCATGTGGGCCGACTGCTTGGAACGCCCGTCGATGAACCCGAGAGCGATCGGATACTGGAAGCTCTGGGTTTCAAGAAAGCCGGCAGTCGGGCGCCGGGTGCCGCGATCTACGAAGTCCCGAGCTATCGAGTCGATGTCGAGCGCGAAGAGGATTTGATCGAGGAAGTGGCGCGGATCCGCGGCTACGACTCCATTCCGAGCGCAATGCCGCGAGGCCTGACTGGGTTGTCACCTGAGCCGCCGTCACTTCGGGTGGAGCGCCGGATTCGCGGGGCGATGACCGGAGCCGGCTTTGACGAGGTGATCAATTATTCGTTCGTCTCGCCTCAGCAGCTTGCAGCCCTCGACGCGCCTTTGGGGATTGCGCTGCGAAATCCGCTGAGCGTTGAGCAGTCGGTGATGCGCACCACGCTGCAGGCGAGCCTGCTGCAGAATCTGGAGCTCAATCTGCGCCACCAGGCGCAATCGGTCCGGCTCTACGAGCTGGCGCGAATTTATCTGCCCGACCCCGAAGGCGGGAAGGGAACGCGACCGGTGGCTCGAGAGCCGCTTCACCTCGGCGGACTGCTGTGGGGTAACCGGGAGAAGCGCGGTTGGACCGCGAAAGAGACCGGAGTCGATTTTTACGATGCCAAGGGCGCGGTGGAATCCGTTCTGGCGAGCCTCGGGATTTGCAAGTCTCGCTTCGAAAGCGCGGAGCATTCGTTTCTGCATCCGCGCGCGTCAGCGGCGATTCAGATCGGCTCGAGCAGAACCACGGCGGGTTTCTGCGGCGAGCTGCATCCGAAGTCCGCCAAGCGGCTGGGTCTGCCCTCGTCCATTTATTTGTTCGAACTCGATGTCGAAACGTTGTATGCGGTCGCCGATCTGGTTCCGGAGTTTCAAGCGATCGGGCGGTTCCCCGCGGTGCTTCGAGATCTGGCGGTGGTAGTCCCAGTGACGCTGCAAAACGAGGAAGTGCGACGAGTGATTCTCGAGGTGGGGCGTCCCTTGGTGGAGGACGCCGTGGTCTTCGATGTGTATGTCGGTAAGCCGATCCCGGAGGGAAGCAAGAACATCGCGTATGCGATCCGGTATCGCTCGGCGGAACGCACCTTGACCGACAGCGAGGTCAACGACGCTCATCGGCGCATCATCGACGAGGTGCAGCGCCGACTCGGGGGTCAGCTTCGATGAGCAAATCCTCAGTGATGTCAGGAGGTTGACAGTTTCTTTGCGGTTCTGTCAGATTGAAGTTTCCACGCCAATGCGCGGGGGAGTTCGATGACCAAGGCGGACATAATCGAGAGCGTTTACGAGAAGGTCGGGTTTTCCAAGAAAGATTCGGCCGAGATCGTTGAGCTGGTGTTCGACACGGTCAAGGAGACGCTCGAGCGAGGCGATAAGATCAAGATCTCGGGCTTTGGCAACTTCCAGGTTCGGCACAAGAAGGCGCGCATCGGGCGCAATCCGCAAACCGGGAAGGAAATCGAAATCTCGGCGCGGCGGGTGCTCACGTTTCGTCCCAGTCAGGTGCTCAAGAGCGCGTTGAACCTGACCGAGGGCGCGACGGCTGAAGAGGGTCAGCAAGAACCGACGCCGAGCAGCGGCTCGGGCACGACGGGCACCGAGACGAAGTAAAGGCGTCGTGGATCTTCGCCTTGACCCTGCGCCAAGGCGCGGGGCATAAGGAACTCATCGGGGCGTGGCGCAGCCTGGTAGCGCACTTGCTTGGGGTGCAAGTGGTCGCTGGTTCAAATCCAGTCGCCCCGACAAAAAGCAGGCCGCAGTTTCGCCGAGTTAGAGGCGGGGCTGCGGCCTTCGTCTTTGTCCCCTTCGGTCCGGGTGAGGACACCGGCTGGAACCAGCAACCATCCGTCGAGCTCAACGTCCGCCACGTCGACGGCAGCTTCGAAGTGCGCCAGGAGCAGGAGTGGCCGCTCCTCCGGACCCGGTGGACCAAGCTTCATCTGGACCCCAAGGGCGGCCGCCTGATCCGACAGTGCCCCTTCGCCAGTGCGAGCGTGGATTTCAAGGCGCTCGGTGACGGGGTGACCTTCAC
>Ga0126384_10002530_pt1 | contig 11081 bp, 5 predicted proteins | sample PanSoiMetPlot_36_FD_92543 | JGI IMG/M metagenome (GOLD analysis project Ga0126384, IMG submission 92543) | Tropical forest soil microbial communities from Panama - MetaG Plot_36 | ecosystem: Environmental > Terrestrial > Soil > Tropical forest > Bulk soil | place: Panama | collected 2016-02-17 | reverse complement strand
GGGGTTAGTGACTTCTGACGAAACTTTGCAGGTCGTGGATACGCTGGCCAAGAAGATGGGCAAAACTACCATTTTGGCGAAGGACTATGCTGGCTTCATCGTCAATCGCATTTTGCTGCCAATGATCAACGAGGCGATCTACGCCTTGTACGAAGGTGTAGGCGGAGTCGAAGATATTGACCAAGGGATGAAGCTTGGCACCAACCAGCCGATGGGTCCCCTGGCACTGGCCGACCTCATCGGCCTCGACACTTGTCTCGCGGTGCTGGAACGACTGCACCACGGTCTTGGCGACGACAAGTACCGCCCCTGCCCGCTGCTGCGCAATTACGTCGCCGCTGGCTACCTAGGCAGGAAAACAAGCAAAGGCTTTTACGACTACGGGAAAGCCTGAATCAAGGCGCAGCATGCTTCGCCTCTCCATCATACTGCTCCTCCTTGTCATCCTCCCCCTTCCCACTTCTGCTCACCCTTAATCAGCCCCGACCTTGCCTGAAGTCCAAAGGGAATGGCGGAGAAGGGATGGAGTCGAACCATCCGCGCAACGTTACGCCACGCAACTCGGTTTTGAAGACCGGTGGGGCCACCGGGCCCCATCCTTCTCCATACAGTGAAATCAAGCACTTAGCACGCCGTCCGGAGGGAGTCCAGGTCCGTTTGACAACAGTTTGACAACAGATGTGCTCGGAGAGATAGACGGAGCGCCTTCAACCACTGATCGGAGAGTGTCAAAGGAAGGCTTGTTGTAGCGAGCGAAGACCTTGTCTGTTCGGTGTCCAGTGATCGCTTTGACGTAATCCCTGTCCCACCTCCCACTGCTTGCTTATAGGAAGGGCGAAGTTATTCAGGGAAGAGGGGCTGCATATTCGCTACTAACGAATGGTGCTAGCAGCTTACAAACTGAACTTGGCTCATGAAAGATGAATGACCCCCTGAGCGTCCGGCTGCAAGCCGTCCCATTGCACGAGCCGATTAAAAGTCGCCAGCGTAAACGCCAGGCGTGCTTGGAAAGCGGCCCAGGTGCAATGCGCGACTTTCTGGAGATGACAGACGCCCGTCAGCCTCGCCAGCACCGTCTCCACCAGCATCCCTGTATTCCACGTGCTCCGCGCGCAGAGCTTCAGATTGCTGGGATCGCCTACTTTGGCGTGGAAGCCTGTATCGCTCAAGACGCTCATCTCCTGCTCAAAGGCTTCAATGCGCGGGTGAAAGGCGGTGTCGGGCGCATGGGCCCCGGCACAATCCCAGGCCACCACCAAGCCCAGGTGAATGAGCAGCAGACAGAGCTTACCGCCGACGATCCAGCGCCGGTTGGATTTGCCTTTGCGGCCGATTTGTTGGGCACTCCGCCCTTCCCGCAGGGGGTGGAGCAATTCAATCCCATAACTATCGACCCCCCCCAAGACCGCGGGTGCGGCCAGCAACTCCTGCGGCCAAGCCTGGGGGGTGGCAAAGAGCCGAAAGAGGCGCGTGCGCTCGGGCAGCGCCGGCAACAAGCTGCGCCAATCGCGGCTCACCCCTCGGGAAAACGCCCGGTTGCCGCTGCCTTTGAGGGCAAAGAGGCTGCCCAAGGTGCCAACCTCCCTGGGCCACAAACTGGCTTGCGGGTGTTTAGCTCTGCCCCTCATCGCCTCATCTACCCGGTAAAACCATTCGCTGATAAAGTCCGCGGTAGTCATGCGGCGTTCCCCGTGCGCTGCGTTGGTCTTGCAACCCGCAGTTTGGGGGCTCCGCATGGCGCTTTTCAAGCGCCGCTCAAACTAGCACCATTCGTTACTAACCCTCCAAGTCGTGACAGTTATGCCAGATTCCGGTCGTGGTGTACGGGGCCGGAGAGCTGACGGCGGCGGAACAGCAACGGCTGACGTTGGGTCCGAGCCTGTTTTTCACCAAAAGTCGGATTTCTCCTGAACAATTCGAGCAGCAAGTGATGCAATGGCTCGGCTACATCATACCCGTGGGCGAGGAAGGTCTTTCGTGAGGGATACCAACAAACCTCGCGCGTAGTTTGACCGCTACACGGAGACCGCAAGTTCGTTGCCAGGACTAGCCATTTCGCGTTCTATCTCGTTGTTCACTCGGATGAGTTCACGATCCAATTCTTCAATCAGCGCGGCGGCGCCTACTACTGTCTGTGCCTCACCAAGGGCCTCTAACCGCTGACAGATCTCTGCCACCCCACGTGCGCCAATATTGAGACTCACCCCTTTCAGTGCATGGCTTGCCTGTTGCAGACCGGCCGAATCATCTTTGGCCACTGCTTCCCGTAAGGCCGTAATCCGTTGGATAGCGCCGGTCTGAAAATTCCGCAGTAACTGTTGATACAACCCCGGCTTGGCTCGCCGAGCCAAGGTTTGCAGAATCTGCAAGCGCTCCGGGTCAAGCGCGGATGCGGAGTCGTTGCTTTCTTCTTTTCCTGCCCCCTCCCCAGCCGGATCCCCCTTGGGCGGTACTGCGGCTGTGCTGGCTTGTACCGTTTTCGCCACCCAACGCTCCAACATTATTTTCAGTTCCTCTAGCTGAAGAGGTTTGCTCAGATAGTCATTCATACCGGCCTGCAGAGAGCGTTGGCGGCCGCGGTCCGCAGCTTTGGCGGTCATGGCGACAATTGGTATATGCCGTCCACCGATTTCACGGCGGCGAATTTCCGCAGTGGCCTCAAAACCGTTCATCTCCGGCATCTCACAGTCCATAAATACCACATCGTATGGTGCCATCTCTGCCATCGCTACCGCCTCTTTGCCATTGGCAGCCACATTGGTCCGACAGCCCAACTGCTCCAACATGAGCTGAGCTATTTTCTGGTTGACGACGTTATCCTCCGCGATGAGCACGCGCGGAGGAACAGACTGGGGCGTTTCTGTCCCCAGACGGAGGAGTGTCTCTTTGAGAGTGAGGAGTTCTTGTTCGAGCGTCGCGAGCACCTCTTGCGCCTGTGTCAGGGCCCCTTGCTCACCCAGTTCCTCAAGACGAAGCGCCACGGCGAAAGCCTTTTTCGCGACCATGTTCCCGATTGACCCCTTAAGCGTGTGTGCAGCAACATACAGAGCCTCGGCATCACCTTTGTTTATGGCAGCTTGAATAGTAGCAAGGAGCTTTGGATAGTCGTCCAGGAAGAGCGCGATAATTTCGCTGAGCAACTCTTTTTCTCCCGCAACTCTTTTCCACAGTGCTGCATGGTCCAAAATCTCCTCGTCCGAAGAGGGGGGGGACGAGAAGGCGGAAGGTCCCTCAGATGAGACGCGTGGGGTGAACGGCATCTGACGTTGAAGAACAGCAAGCAGTGCTTCAGCCTCCAGCGGTTTGGAGACGTAGTCATCCATGCCTGCTGCTATATAGCGGTCGCGATCTCCCTTCATTGCGTGGGCAGTGACGGCGATGATAGGAGTATGTGTCTGCGTTAATTTTTCCTTTTGCCGGATGTGCGCGGTCGTCGCCACGCCGTCCATTTCAGGCATCTGGATATCCATGAGCACCGCGTCAAAAGGCCCCTCTCTTTCGAACGCAGCCACCGCCTCTTTGCCATTTGCCGCCACCACCACCTCGTGCCCCCACTTCTGTAGCAGCAGTACTGCCACGCGTTGGTTCACAGTGTTGTCCTCGGCCAAAAGGATGCGCAGGGGCCGATGACTCTGCAGAGAGGGTAGTTCATGAATTTTCTCGGCATAGGCTTGTTTCTCTTTCCCCAGTGCGCGCAGGATCGCCTGCTGCAGTTCAGCGGGCCGCACTGGCTTAACGAGATAAGAAACAATTCCCAGTTCATGATAGCGAGCGCGGTCCTCTCGCTTGTCCATAGAAGTCAACATGATGAGGATCGGGTTGTGTAAGGTTGGGTCTGCCGTGATCTCTCGCGCCAGGGCAAACCCACCTATCTCGGGCATATGGGCATCAAGAAGCACCAGGGAAAGGGGCTGACCACAATCCCTCGCCTGACGGAGAGTGCGCAGTGCCTGGGATTCACTTTCCGCCTCCTGTGGTTGCATCTGCCATGAGGTCAGCAGATCGTGAAGAATACGGCGGTTTGTGGCGTTGTCATCGACGATCAGCACTGCTAGATTCTGCAGCTTTTGCAAATCAACTAGGATGCGCTCAGGTTGAGCCTGTCCCTCCTGCAAACGTACTGTGAAGTGAAAAGTTGACCCTTTCCCCACTTCGCTCTCCACCCATAATCTCCCACCCATCATCCCCACAAGCTGACTAGAGATGGGGAGTCCCAGCCCTGTCCCGCCGTAGAGCCGGGTCGTCGATGTGTCGGCTTGTGAGAAGGCCTCAAAGATCAGCTGTTGTTTCTCGAGCGGGATGCCGATGCCTGTGTCTTTGATGAGAAAGTGTAGAGTCACCTCGGGAGCGTCCATCTCCCTGCGTACTTCCACACACACCTCGCCCTGCTCAGTAAATTTAATGCCATTGCCTACTAAGTTGACGATCACTTGGCCGAGGCGCCCAGGATCTCCTCGCAGCATATAGGGCACGTCGAGCTGTGCGTCATACAGCAACTCCAAGCCTTTCTCGTGAGCCCGTACTGCCAGGGCTTTCATTGTCTCCTCCACATGCTCCCGTAAGCTGAAATCGACATGTTCGAGCTCGAGTTTGCCGGCCTCGATCTTGGAAAAGTCTAAGATGTCATTCAAAATGGCCAGCAGTGCGTGAGCGGAGCTTCTGACTGTCTCCGCGTACTGCCGCTGCTCAGTATCTAAGCGCGTGTCTAAGAGCAGTTGGCTCATACCAATCACCCCATTCATGGGGGTACGAATTTCGTGGCTCATGTTGGCTAGAAACTCAGACTTCGCCCGGTTGGCCTCCTGCGCCTGCTGTGCCAAGGTTTGAGCCTGTGCCGTCGCTTGCCGCAGCTCTTGAGTACGCTGTTCGACTTTTGCTTCCAGAGAATGTTGATAGTTTTCTACCTGCTGGCGGTAGTCGCGCAGACGCTCAAGCATGAAATTAAATGCGGTAGCAAAATCAGAAAGCTCAGCATGGCCCAAGATCTGTACGCGGTAATCGAGGTTTCCCTGCGCAATACCGTGGGCCACTCGTGCCAGCTTTTGTAGAGGAGAGGTTATCCTGCGTGTCATGCCTACTGTGACCACGACTCCCAAGAGGATCAAGATGGCAGTAAACGATACGATAGAGAAGAGGAAGCCTTTAAGGTGCTGACGTAAACTTTCCTGGCTGAAACCAAGTTGGACGTAGCCGATGACCTGAGGTTGCTGTCCTACATTTCCCGGAAACAGCTCAGTGGCCTCCTTGCTCGGGCGGCTGATGACCGGGGCGAAGAGATTAAGGTACCGTTTGCCGTCTGTTTCGTTGAGAAAATCTTCGCTGTGTATCTCTGAACTAGGGCGCCCGGGTGTAGTATGAAATGAGGCGGGGATCTGGATTGCTGGATAGTAAGTCTCGTGCACTAAGACCTGCTGTTGTTTGTCGAGGATTGTTATATAGGCGACATCGTTATCCGTCCTTAGGCTCTCGACAATCCGTCGCAAGGCGTCTTGGTTCTCCGTGTAAATGGCATATTCGCTGTTCTCCGCTATCAAGGCAGCGACGGCTATACTGTGCTGTAGCAGTTCCTTATACGTATTGGTGGCATCCTCGCGGATGACGAAGGCACCAATGGCAACCACCGTGACCAGGATCAGCGCGATCGTTAAAATATTGAATTGGGTAACAAGGCTTCTCTGCTTCTTGGCTACCATAGCTGCCCCTCTAGCGAAAGATCCGCCGGGCCCCGTCAATCAATGGTTGTGAGATGTCTATTTTCATATGATTTGCAGTCCTGAGATTGAGAGCGTAGGTCACTTTACGCGGCGGTGCAAATGGCAGGGTATGCGCTTGAGTGCCATGAAGGATCTGCAAGGCTAGGGCACCGCACTGCGCTCCTAAATCAGTATAGTCTCGGTCTAAGGCATATAATGCGCCTGCTTTGACCCAGGCCATGGAAAGACCGGCGAAAGGAATATGGTTGCGGAAGGAGAAGAGAAGAATCGGTTCAGCCGTCTGCGGTGAAAACACGGTCTGATCGGCTATTCCCCATAAGACATCAGCGTGTTGGGCAAGCGCGTCGAGAGCATGGGGTAGCTCTTGAGGTGTTTTCACTTCCTGAGCTAGGAGCTTCAGTCCGAGGTTGTGGGCAACTTGGGTGGCAGTGGTGATCCGATTCTGATTCTCTTTAGGGTTGAAGAGCACCCCGATGGTCTGCTGCTGTGGGAGGATCCGGTGGAGCCATTGTAATTCGATTTCCACAGGAAACTCAAGGACGACGGCCGTAGCATTCGGAGCCTGTTTGAGCTCATCCGCACTAAGTACCAAGGTGGCGAGAATGGGAAACTCAGCCAAGTGCTCGACCGCTCCCTGTGTGGCCAACGATCCGAGCGTGAAGAGCAGTTGTGCCCCTTTTGCTTTAATCTCCTGCTCTCCCTGACGCATCGTGCTGCCATCGCCACGCAGAGCATATACCTCGAACATGGCTTGGATTCCTTGCTGATCGAGCGCGCTCCGAAAACCAGTGAGAACCTCTTGGTATGGTCCATCCTCTTGGCTCGTAAGGACTACGATCCGCGTGTTTGCGAATCCAGAAGAGGAGGGTACATACCAGATAAGGAGTGTGATGACCACCACGACAACCGCTCGGACAGTCATGCAGATAAGGAGACGCATTAACTGTCCCTTACTTAGAAACCGTATTTCAGTTTCACCCAAAACGTCCGACCGTCCTGTGCAATGACGTCCTGACGATGCTCGCTAGCCCCTGGATCTCCGTAGGATTCATCGAACACATTGTACACACTACCAGATACTTCCAAGCCCTTGAGCAGATATTGGTTAAAGAGCGTAATGTTGGTAACGAAGAAGCCGTCCGTCGTGTGACCGGCAAGGGTGCGGCGCCCACTCGTATACCGTGCTTCCAAGCCGGCGAACAATTTCTCTCCAATGAGAGGACAAATAAGATTGAATTTCACGAGGTGATGAGGTGAGTTGGTTAACGTTTCCCCGGTCTCTTGATCATCGGCCTCTTGCAGAGCGTAACTGATACGACCTTCCAGGCCGGAGGCCCATTTCCCCTCTATTTCTAGCTCTATACCTTTTGCTTCAACCTGTTCACTGTTCTTGTAGATTAGATTGCCAGTGTTCGGGTTGATCTGTTGGTCGATGAGGTCATCTAGGGTGTAATAATACGCAGAGACAGCCCCGCGGAGATGATCACCAAAGTAACGTTCCACAACGAGTTCATACATGGTGATGCCTTCGGGTTTCAAGTGCAGGTTAGCGTCGCTTCCCAGTAATCCCCCTGCTCCGTAATAGGCTTCATAGGCAGTTGGCGCACGAAAAGCCTCTGCATAGATCAATTTAATAGTCGTTTTTGGCAAGTTGTAGATGAGCGCGAGTCGAGGATTAAATGTCCCGCCGAAAGAATCATAGTAGTCGTAGCGGGCGCCCACATTAAAAATGAGGTCATCGACAAGCGAGAATTGATCCTGGAGATATATCGCCCAGATCTGCGAGCTTCTGTGGTCATTCAAGTAGGAGAAAAAGGGGAAGGTGTCATAGTTCTTTTGATCTTGGCGTACGTTATCGCGAAACTCTGTCCCTAGGGTAAGCAAGTGCTTCTCTAGCAATCTTTTCGTGACCTTTATTTCGGTTCCCCACCGTTCACCCAACGAGACATCGCGATTGAGGGTAAACACTCCGTCGTCTAGGTAGTCGAACAGATAATTGCCCCGATAGTAATAGCGGTCGTAGTACAACCGGGCCGTAACATCAAGTTGTTGGGCAAATGCGTGCTGGTATTTGAGGTCGATATAGCTGTGCTCGTCGGTCGTGCGAGTTCGTTTAGTGTTGAACACCGTGTCAAAGGAGGCTGTGGGAATGCCCTTTTCTCTGGATAAAAGGCCGCCGAGGACCGTGAAGTCAGCGTAGGAGAGGTTGGTAAAGAAGCCGTAATAGCGGTCATCGTCCGCATTCTTCACGATCCCGTTGTTGGTGGCCGGGGTGTCAAACTCTTTATAAAAGAGGCGATGCTGTCCTGCGCTGTCATAGAATGAGCCTGAGAGAAGGAACTCAAGGCCGTTCGGGAATCTGTTCCCGTAGGTCAGCCGGCCCTTGTACGAGTCATAGCTGGCGATTTCCGTAGAGACCTCCACGCCTTTGATGTCCCGCCCGCGCTTCATGATGACATTGATCACAGCGAAAAAAGCGTTCGTGCCGTACAGCGAAGAGCCGGGACCGCGAATAATCTCCACGCGATCGATGAGATCTACGTCGATCGGAAAATCGGTACCGATCGGTGACTGATCAAAGATACTATCGTTGAGCCGGTGACCATCCACCAACAGTAACACGCGGGTACTGAAATCTCCGGGTCGGCCGAACCCGCGGACCCCAAGGTAGTTGTAATTACGATCATAGGTAACATAGAAACCTGGTACGCTCTGCAAAATATCGGTGAGGGTGCGATACCCATATTTACGAATTTCATCGGCGGTCACCAGGGTCACGGCGGACGGCGCCTCGGTGACTTTCTGCTCATACTTTGAGGCTCCGTACACCGAGGGAATATCCTGGAAAAGGATGATCTCCTTTCCTGCAGGAGCCGGAGGTGAGAAGGGCTGAGCATGGGCGGGAACTGCAAGAGGCACGAAGAACAGGAACGTAGTGAGGAAGAATATCTTGGCAAGTGGACTGGCACTACTCACGGTAGATAGTGAAAAAATCGACCAGGTCACGATGACTTATTTCTCTTTTCGCAAGATTTGCCGTCTCTATGGGTGATCATCGGCAGAGAAGTTTAAGGAAATACACTCGGATCCTTTCAAGGCGGTCCAGCCTTCACCAGGCCCATGACCAGGAGATGGTAAACCCGCCGTTGGTAAACGAACCAGTGCCTGGGCTGGCTTTGTTCCAGGGCAAGCGATTGCCAGAATAATTGTTGTACTGAACAGAGATAGTGCCCGGGTGCCAGTCGTAATAGCCGAATCCGTAGGTGAAATCCGGGTCCCAGGGCTGTTGTTGCTCTGGGAACAGGTAGCAGTAAAAAGTAATGTTGGCGTAGAAATTTTTGTAGATGGTATACCAGAGGCTAGTGTTGATACTGTGTTTCCATTGTTTTTTCGAATTAGTGGCGAGATCCACGTAGCGCGGGACGACGTTGTAGTTGATACCCCCAGCCAGGCCGCCGCTTTCGTGTACGATGAAGAGGTATTCAAGAAAACGCGGCACGCGATATTTCCAGCCGAGCGAGATCGTTCCCTCTTCAAAGCGGGTGAATTTCTCTCCCTTACTGTGGTCAGGGTTAAGGCGGTTGCCGCCATAGTTGCTGTACAGCAGGCTGAAGGTATAGGGATGCCAGTCGTCATAGCCGAACACGTAAGAAAAATCCGGGTCCCATGAGGCTTGCTGTTTCTCGTCGAAATAGCGGTAATAAGTGGCGTTGATGAACCAATAACTCAGGGGGTTGTATCTGAGTGATGCAGTGAACGTCATGCTGGGGGTTCTTTCCCCCTGCGAACCGCTTCCTTCTTGGTTACCCGGCGTGTTTTCTTCCAGAGGAAAATTGAAGCCGAACCCACCGCTAAACCCATGAAACAAATTCTCCCACTCAGACGGGTGCTCTTTTTTCAAGAGGTCGCGCAAAGGCACGGCAAAGGAACTGGTCATGCCTTTCATGATCTCCTCCGCCGTCTCATCCGCCCCTTCCTGCGCGAGCGGAGTCAGCGGGGTGCACAGCAGCCAGAGCCCGAGAAACAGCGCCTGCCGCGGGATTTGCGCAGTTGTGAGCATGCGTGCTGCTCCTACGAGCATCCCCGCCGAGCGAGGGCTAACATCACACGCACCGCCCCCTCACTCGGGCACACTTTTCTAGACCCCGAAAGCATAGGCCGCGAGATCAGCGGACACCAGTGATATGCCAGATTTCGTCGGCATACTCCTGGATCGTACGGTCACTGGAAAATTGCCCCATGCGGGCGACGTTGAGAATCGCCTTTTGATTCCACACCGCCGGATGACAGAACTGACGCGCGGCTTCCCCGTGAGCGTCAGCGTAGGCGTCGAAGTCCGCCAGGAGAAAATACTCGTCACCCCCGTCGAGCAGCGCCTCGAACATCCAGTGAAACAATCCCGATTCTTCCTGGCAAAATCGGTCAGAGCGCAGGGCGTCCAGCGTGCGTTTAATCCGAGGACTACGATGGTACCAATCCCAGGGATGGTAGCTGCCGTTGCGTAACGTTGCTATTTCTGCCGCCGTTTTCCCAAAGATGAAGATGTTTTCCTCACCCACTTCTTCCTTGATCTCGATATTTGCGCCGTCCAGCGTGCCTATGGTCAATGCCCCGTTGAGGGCGAACTTCATGTTGCCGGTGCCCGACGCCTCTTTGCCGGCGGTGGAAATTTGTTCACTCAGATCCGCGGCCGGAATTAAATTTTCTGCCAGCGATACGCGATAATCAGGAAGAAATACAACCTTGAGTTGGTCTCGGACCCGCGCATCACGATTGATCACCTGTCCGATATTGTTGATTAGTTTAATGATCTGTTTCGCCGCCCAGTAACCGGGTGCGGCCTTGCCGGCAAAGATGTAGGTGTGAGGCGCGGCCAGGTCCTGTCCGTCTTCGACAATACACAAGTACTGGTGGATAATATGAAGAGCATTGAGCAGTTGACGTTTATACTCGTGAATCCGCTTTGCCTGAATGTCAAAAAGGGAACCTGGATCGACCTGGATACGGACAGTGTCAAAGATCACCTTGGCCAGTCGGACTTTGTTCGCGTGTTTGACTGAACGAAACTCATCCTGAAAGCTACTTTCCCCAGCGTACGGTTCCAGCGCTTTGAGGGCGAAGAGATCAGTCACCCAGTCAGAGCCGATCGTCTCGCTGATAAGGGCGGATAGGCGCGGGTTGGCTTTTAACAACCAGCGTCGGGGGGTAATGCCGTTGGTTTTGTTGTTGAACCGCTCCGGCCAGAGTTGATAGAAATCGGGAACCAACGAGCTTTTGACTAACTCTGAATGAAGTTGGGCGACGCCGTTGACCGAATGGCTGCCTACAATCGCCAAATGGGCCATGCGGACTTGTTTCGTTGCCCCT
>Ga0126384_10002529_pt1 | contig 11082 bp, 12 predicted proteins | sample PanSoiMetPlot_36_FD_92543 | JGI IMG/M metagenome (GOLD analysis project Ga0126384, IMG submission 92543) | Tropical forest soil microbial communities from Panama - MetaG Plot_36 | ecosystem: Environmental > Terrestrial > Soil > Tropical forest > Bulk soil | place: Panama | collected 2016-02-17 | reverse complement strand
GGAAACGGTGGCCTATAACGGCAGCGAAGTGCCCGGCACCATCATTGTCGATACGACCAACAAATTCCTTTATCTGGTCGAGGGCGAAGGCCGGGCGCTCCGTTATGGCATTGGCGTCGGCCGGCCTGGGTTTTTGTGGTCGGGGATCAAGACCGTCACGGCAAAGCGCGAATGGCCTGATTGGACCCCGCCGGCGGAAATGCTCGCACGGCGCCCCGACTTGCCGCGATTCATGCCGGGCGGCGTCGATAATCCACTCGGCGCGCGCGCGCTTTATCTCGGCTCCAGCCTCTACCGCATCCATGGCTCGAACGAGCCGTCGACTATCGGGACCAACGTGTCGTCTGGCTGCATCCGCATGCGCAATGAAGACGTGACCGATCTCTACGGGCGCGTGAAGATCGGCACCAAGGTCATCGTAATCTAAGCTCAAGGATGAGCGAGCGCATAACCGCGCTCGGCAAGCAGCCGCGGGAAACGCTCGTCGAGCAGGAAGGCATATTCGCGCTCGCGCAAATCCGTGAGCGGATCGAGCTGTCGCAACTCGCCATCGACTTTGCCGGGATGGCACATGACGAGGCCACCGTCCGGCAGACCATCGAGAAATCCGACGAATAATTTTGCAAAGTCTGCCTCCGGCCGGAATGCATAAGTTCCGGCAAAGGCCGGGTTGGTGCGCACGCCGTATTTCGCGGCGAGCGCGCGCAACTGCCCGCTCAGCGCATCGAGAATATAGCCTTTCGGATCGGCCAGGCTTTTTCGCGCCGCCTTCGGCCGGCCGCATTGGCGCAGCCACGCCTGCGGCGCTGATTGTTTGATCACACGCAAAGCTGCTTCGCGGATTTGCGGAAAGACGTGGATGTGCTGGTGGCCGTCGACATAATCAGGCGCGCGGCCGAAAGCGGTGCGGAATGCCGCCAATTGGCGGGCGATCTCGGCGTCGAGCCGCGCCGCTTCGAGCTGACGCAATAGGGCGCGGCGCGCCATGCCGGCAAGCGGTAGAAATGCGCCGTCGCGCAGTGGCGCAAAATCGGTGAGCGGGCGGTATGGCGCCGTGAGCGTCAGATGCAGTCCGATTGCGGCATGCGCATCCGCAGCGTCGCGCAAGGAAGCGGCTTCATTTGAGGAGAAGCTCGGCGTTACGACCATGACCGAAGCCGCATTGAGTCGGCGTCGCGCGATCAGTTCGCGGATCGCGGTGCTGACCGCCGGCGAAATGCCGTAGTCGTCGGCACAGAGCCAGATCTGCCGCGGCTGCGCCTTGTTCATTCGGCTGCGGTGCGCGTGTCTGGCTGCTTGACCGCGTCGTTGAGTTTCACGTCATGTTCGGCGACGAAATAGACCGGACGGCCTTTGATCTCTTCAAGGATCTTGGCGATATATTCGCCGACCACGCCGATCATGATGAGCTGCACGCCGCCAAGCACCATCACGCCGACAAAGAGCGATGGATAGCCGGGCACAGCCGTGCCGTAGACAAGCGTCTCATAGACAATTTGCAGACCGTAGAAGAACGCGACCAGCGCCAGCACGATGCCGATCACCGTAGCGAGCCGCAGCGGCGCTACGGAAAATCCGGTGACGCCGTCGATCGACAGGCCGATCAGGCGGCGCATATTCCAGGTGCTGCGCCCTTCGGTGCGCGCCTCGGGCTCGTAGTTGATGCGCACCTGGCGAAAGCCGATCCAGCTCGACAGCCCTTTGAAAAACCGGTTGCGCTCGGGAAGCTGCCGCAATGCATTGGCCGCGCGCGGCGAAAGCAGCCGGAAATCGCCGGCATCTTCCGGGATCTTCGGACGGGCACCCCAATTCAAGAGCAGATAGAACGCTTTCACCGATAAGCGGCGAAGCAGCGATTCGTTGGTGCGGTGCGCTTTGGCGGTATAGATGACGTCGCAATCTTCATCGAGCCAATGGCCGACCAGTCTCTCGATCAGCGATGTCGGATGTTGGCCATCGCCGTCGATGAACAGCACGGCGCCGCGGCGCGCATGATCGAGGCCGGCGAGCAACGCCGCCTCCTTGCCGAAATTGCGCGACAGCGAAACCACCTGCACGTCAAGCGCGGTCGCCGGCAGTTCGCGGGCAATGGCAAGCGTGCCGTCACGACTGCCGTCATCGACGTAGATGACTTCACAGGTCAGCGCGCGTGTTGCAGCAAGGCGCTGCGCCACCTCGATGAGCCGCGCGTGCATGCGTTCGAGCGTTGCCGCCTCGTTATAAAGCGGCACCACGATGGAAAGTCCTTGCGTGGCGGCATCCGTCGCCTTGCGGTCGCGCGCCAGCGGCGTGATTTTTGTTTCGACCGCGTCGGTCATCAGCCTGCTCCTGTGGCCGCTTATAGCGGTTTCTTGGCTATATCTCCACGGCGCACGTTGTCCTGCCCTTGGGCGGCAAAGCAGGGGTTTGACCAACCAGATTTTGGGGACGAGACCGCGAAGCGTTATTCCGCCGCGCTCTCCCTTGCCATCTCCGCCTGTGCGGCTATCCGGTCCATGCGGCGGGTCGAATTGCGGATGATGTCCGCTTCGCGCTCAAATTCTTTGATCTTCTGCGCCCAATTCTCGGCCAATAGGGGATGGTGGCCGGCCATGGCCTGGGTGTACAGCTTACGCGCCAGCGCGGTGCGCTCTTCGAGGGCGCGCGTCGCGCTTGCCAGCGCGCGGCGCAAATTCTCGTCAAGCGCCAGACTCATTAATTCGGCGGTGTAAGTGTGGCCAACGTGGCAGCGAAATCGCGATACTTCGCCCTCGGCGATTTCCCACATGACGCCGCCACAATCGGGGCAGCCAAGCACCGAGCGTCGGCCGATAGCATCCATCTCTTCCATGCCGCTTTGTCCGCCTCGCGCGATCTCAACTTCGTAGCCGATGCTGCGCGGCAGCGGCTTTGCCTCGCCCGCCGGCTGATGGGCAAGTTTGGCGAGCAAAGCCGGTATGTCCGCCAATCTGACAATGTGATCGGGCTTGGCGCGGTTCAAGGCCGTCAACGGCATTTCGGCGAAGGCCGCATCTTTGGGGTCCTGAACTACCGTTATGCCACCGGCGTGCCGGACGGCCCACAAGCCGGAAGCGCCGTCCCCCAAGGTGCCGGTTAGAACGACACCGATTGTGCGCGGCCCGCAGCACACCGCCGCCGAGCGCAGCATCGGGTCCACGGCAGGACGCGCGTTGTTTTCCCGCGGTCCTTCGCCGAGCGACAGCCGGTCACCGTCGAGCAGAAGGTGCCGATCCGGCGGCGCGATATAGATGCGCGACTTTCTGACAACCTCGCCTTCTTCGGCAAAGCTCGCCGGCAACTGGCCGGCTCGGGTCAGGACGTCGTCCAGCGCCGACCTCGCATGACTCGGCAGATGAATTGTGAGGAGGACGGAAGCCGGTAAATTGGGTGGCAAGCCCTTCGCCACATGGATCAGCGCTTCGACCCCTCCAGCGGAAGTGCCGACGGCAAGAATGTCGCGATTAGCCATACCCATTCTCCGCCGCCGATTGCCCGGCACATGATCGGACCTCAATTGCAACGATTGGCGCAGGGGCAGGGTTCCCGCCAGTTCGCAATGCGAACGCAAAACAATCCAAACCGCACAAATTCTCCTAACGCCCTAGCGTCGTTCGCGCGTTAGCGGATATGCTGATGCTCGATCGGGCTGGCAATTAAAGGGTGACGTCGTGGCAAGCGACAAAGATAAAAAAACAGAAAGTTCCAGGCCCGCGGACGGAAACGAACAGAAGCTCCCGATCATCGTCGCCATCGGCGCGTCAGCGGGCGGCGTTCACGCCTTGCAGAGCCTGTTCGCCGCGCTGCCGAACAACACTGGCGCCGCTTTTGTAGTCGTCGTGCATCTCGATCCCGAACACCGCAGCGAGCTCGTCAACATCATTGCGGCGCGAACCCGCATGTCGGTCATTGAAATCGGCACCCGACAGCACCTGGAAGCTGACCACGTCTATGTCATTCCGCCGGATCGGCGGCTGCAGATGATCGATCATGAGATTTCGGCACTTGAATTCGATGAACCGCGCGGCCAGCGCTCGCCGATCGATCTGTTCTTTCGCTCGCTCGCGGAAAAGCTCGGCGACGGTTTTGCCGTGATTCTCAGCGGCGCCGGCTCCGACGGCGCGATCGGCGTCCGCGCGGTCAAGGAGGCGGGCGGCATCATCCTCGTTCAGGACCCCGGCGAAGCCGAATATGCCTCGATGCCGCGCAGCGCCATCGCTACCGGCGTTGCCGATTTCGTCATGCCGGTGCGCGATCTCGGCAAGCGGCTGGTCGACCTCATTCACATTAAGGAAAGCGCGTCGGTTCCCGACATCCGTAATTTCGACGAGGAAATGCTGCGCCGCATTCTTGCGCATTTGCGCGTGCGTACCGGCCATGATTTTTCAAAATACAAGCGCTCGACCGTGTTGCGCCGAATAGCACGGCGGATGCAGGTCACGCGCGCCGACGATTTGAAAGAATATTACGATGTGATGCGTGACAGCGCCGATGAAGCGCAGGCACTACTTGGCGATTTGTTGATCTCGGTGACGACGTTTTTCCGCGACGCCGATGCGTTCGCAAAGATTGCCAAGGAAGTCATCCCGGATCTGTTCACAAGACGAGAGCCGGAGGAAACCATTCGGATTTGGGTCTCCGGCTGCGCGACCGGCGAGGAGGCCTATACTTTCGCCATCCTCTTGCTGGAAGAAGCGGCCAAACATCCGCTCCGCCCGCCCATCCAGGTGTTCGGCTCCGATCTCGATTCACGCGCACTCGCTTCCGCGCGCGAGGGGCGATTTCCGCTCGCTATTGAGGCCGACGTCAACGAGGAGCGGCTGCGCCGCTTCTTCACGCGGGAAGGCGATCATTATCGTATCCGGCAGGAGGTCCGCGATGTCGTGCTATTTGCCGTTCACGATCTGCTCAAGGACCCGCCGTTTTCGCACATCGATCTGATCTCCTGCCGCAACGTGTTGATCTATCTCGATCGCGAATTACAGGAACAGGTGATCAGCACCTTCCATTATGCCCTTAATCCGAGCGGCTATGTCTTCCTGGGTGCGTCCGAAACCGCCGAAAATCCACCGGGTCTCTTCCGCAATGTCGACCGCACCGCGCGCATCTATCAATCGACGGCGGCTGCCGGCGACAAACCGCGGCTTTTGCCGCGTCTGCTGGGGCCGGTACGTATCCGCGAGCAAGTCATCCAACTCGGCCGGGCGATGAGTCCGACCGTGGCGCTCGGCGAGGCAGCGATGCATCGTCGCGCCATCGAGCAGGTCGCGCCGCCCAGCATACTGATCGATGAATCGCATCGCGTCGTCCATCTTTCGGAAAATGCCGGCCGGTTCCTGATGCCTTCAGGCGGCCCGCTAAGCGGTGATGCTGTCGACCTGGTGCGGTCGGAACTGCGCTTCGAATTGCGCTCCGCGCTTAATCGCGTCTTCGAGCAGAGGAAAAGCACGCTGAGCCTGCCGATCCTGGTGCGGTTCAATGGGTCGCCACATCGCGTCCATCTCCTGGTCAAGCCGCTGATGGACAACGAGAGCTCCGAGCCACGCAACGCGATTGCGATTTTCATTGAGGGCGAGCCGATCGATGAAAGCGTGGTTTCGGCCGATCGACAGTCCAACGACGAGACGGTGCGGCGGCTCACGCAGGAGCTCGAATTGACGCAAGGCCGGCTGCGCACAGTGCGCGAAGAGTCCGACGCCGCTAACGAAGAATTGCGCGCCGCGAATGAGGAATTGCAGTCGATCAACGAGGAATATCGCTCAACATCCGAGGAGCTTGAGACCAGCAAAGAAGAATTGCAGTCGATCAATGAAGAGCTGCAAACCGTTAACAGCGAGCTCAAACTCAAGCTTGAAGCGATTTCCCGCGCCCACAGCGATTTGCAGAACCTGGTCGCAGCGACCGATATCGGTACTCTGTTCCTCGACACCAGCTTGCGTATCAAGCGCTTTACGGAGCGAGTCACCGACCTGTTCAGCATTACGCAAATGGACGAAGGCCGGCCGATCACCGACTTCGCCCATCGGCTCGAATATGACGATCTCGTCAAAGACGCCCGCGCGGTGCTGGCGGATCTGGCGCCGGTGCGCCGCGAAATCCCCAGCCGTAGCGGCCGCTGGTACGACATGCGCCTGCGGCCTTACCGCACGGTCGATGACAAGATCGACGGTGTCGTGATCACTTTCGTCGATATTTCCGAGCGGCATCAGGTCGAGCAGGCGCTACGCGACGGCGAGGCGCGGCAGCGGCTTCTGCTCAGCGAGTTGACCCATCGGGTCCGCAATATCCTGGCCGTCATCCAGGCGATCGCGCGGCATACGCTGCGTGGTGATCAGACCAACAAGGATTTGATCGAACGCTTCGAGGGCCGCCTTTCGGCGCTGGCGAGCGCCCACACATTGCTCGTGGAATCCGACTGGAAAGGCGCCGATCTGGCCGAATTGGCGAACCAGCAGCTCGCACCTTACCGGCCGCAACAGCAGGATCGGCTGCGGATCGAAGGTGAGCGGATCCTGTTGCCGGCCGATCTCGCCACACCGTTTGGTCTCGTCCTGCACGAACTCGCCACCAATGCCGCCAAGCACGGGGCGCTCGCCAATCGGAGTGGTAAAATTGCGGTTACTTGGAGCTTAAGTCGGCGGAACAACATAAGGGGTCTCCGCTTTGAATGGAAAGAGACCGGGGGTCCCGCGGTCAAGCAAGCGAAGCCTTCAGGATTTGGCAGCACGCTGATCGAGAGCGCAATTCCTGGCGGGCAGGTAAAACGTGAATTCCGCGGTGATGACTTGGTCTGTACGGTCGAAGTAGCTTTGCCGGAGCCAGCGACGGATGGAGCGGCAGGTCGTAGCTAGTCGTGGCGACTCTACTCATGGCGACGCCCTCAAAGGGGTGCGCCTACTCGTCGTCGAAGACGACGCCATCCTCCTCATGGAACTGGAAGAGGTTCTCGAAGCCGCGGGAGCCGAAATCGTCGGGCGATGCCGCACCGTGAAGGACGCGCTCGTTACGGTGGAAAGAGCGGGTATTTCGGCGGCAGTTCTCGACGTGCGCATTGGTAACGAGACCATCGCGCCGGTCGCGCGAAAGCTCGGCCGCCGCGGCACGCCATTCGTTTTCTACACCGGACAGTTGGGCTGCGACCCCGCGCTTGAAGAATGGCACGGTTGCAAGGTCGTGGCCAAGCCGGCGCAGGCGCAGACGATAGTGTCTGCTGTCGTAGATCTGTTGCACGGCCGGCATTGATCGCGCGCTTGTGGAACGAAACAATGCTGGAAAAGTCTGGCTGTCGAAATATAATTGCAGGCGACTAGTAGCGGGTTCTCGCTTAAATCAACGCGATCCCCCGAGGGCCAAACGATCCAGGATGGGAGCGAATGCCAACCTATACTTTCAAATTGCACGACGGGGGCGGCGGGCTTGAGGACGAGACCGGCGTCAATCTCGCGGACGAGCACGATGCCGTTCGCTATGCGCATGACGTTGCATGTGAGCTCATGAAAAGCCGCGAACTGGAAACCCGGTGCTGGCAACTGGACGTCCATGCCGCTGGTGGCGAGCGGATTTGCGAAATCCCGTTCGCAAGCATCGATCCGACGCTGGATCATCTGCCCGCAGATTGGCGGAGCATGATGGAGACGATCGCGGAGCGTAGACGCCTGCTTGGTGACGCCCTTCACGCTGCGAGCGTCACGGTGCAGGAATCGCGCGCTCTGGTCGCGCGCGCACGCGGCAAGCCTTATCTGGCGAGCCGCTTCGGCAAGACGACGATCCGCGGCCTTTGATTTTCCTTTCGCAGCGTAGGTCAAACTACGGCGTCGCCGCGCGGAACCTTTGCAGGGTTGAGGTGTTCAACGCTTGCTTGGCTTCGAGGGAGGGGAGCGATGCCGGCTCAAAAACAGTTGGACTTCAGGCCTGTGCGTTTTACGGCTTCTGCAAAGTCGCAAATCCGACTCAGCCGGCGTCCGACGGCACGGCGATGGTGCTGCAAAGCCAGAATTGAGTATAATTCCTGCAAAGGGGTGCGACTGTGACCTGGAGCAATCCCTTGGCGAACAGACTGGGGCCCCGGACCGAGCGTGAAGGTATGGTGAGGGCGGCGGGGAATCGGCTTCTGGCAACCTTGCCTGACGATGCCTTCGCCTTACTGGAGCCGGATCTGCGTCAGCTCACACTGCCTCAGGGCGTCGTGTGTTACGGCGCCGGCGAGCCGATCGACCAGGTCTATTTTCCGCATACCGGGATGATCTCGCAGCTGGTCACGACCGGCGACGGGGACATGGTCGAGACCGCCTCGACCGGCCGGGAAGGCGGCGTTGGTTTGCAATGCGGTTTCGGTCCGCGTCTATCGTTCACGCGCGCGCTCGTACAAATCCCTGGAAAGTTTTCCACCATTTCGGCCGCACGCTTCGAGCATGCCGTCAGCCGTAGCGCCGACTTGCGCGACCTCATCCTTCGTTACACCGAGACGCTGTGGGCGGAGGCGCAGCAGAATGCCGCCTGCAATGCCATTCACGATGGCTCGTCGCGATTGTGCCGTTGGCTGCTGCAATGTGCCGACCGGATCGGCAGCGACCAACTATTGTTGACCCAGGAATTTCTCGCCGAAATGCTCGGTGTGCGCCGCACAACCGTAACCTTGCTCGCTCAGGAGCTTCAGAAGCGCGGCATTCTTCGCTACAGCCGGGGCAGGATCACGATCCTCGATCGCGCCACGCTCGAGTCGTGCGCTTGCGAGTGCTACGGCGCGGCCAAGCAGGACACGCTCTCGCAGCGGATCGGTGTCAAGCTGTAAGGCGTTGGCGCTCCCCGCGGCCTGACTTCCTCGGCGCCGCAACCGCAGTTTTCATTTGCCCTCAGTCAGTTCGACCGGATCTCTCAGGATTTGCGATAGACGGTTATGGGGTGCGGTCCGCCTTTGCCCTACGGGGGGCGGCCGATCGCGCGTAAAAGCCCCTTTATTTTTGCGAAATTCCTGTGAGTGAGTCGCTTGGCTTACGGACACATTGCCAAATACCCCCACAATGCGTCCAAGTACGGGTTGCGCCATGGCTATTGCCGCTGTTTTCGACGACGCTCGCACCAAATTGCTGGGCGATGCTTTCGATGCCGTCCTGGGGAAGCTGCACGGCACGCACTATCCGGACGGCGTGCGCGAGGCAATCGCCGGTCGGGTCATCGAATTCGCTCGAACCACGACCGAGGGCGATCCCGAGCGCTTAGCGCGTGCCGTGCTCGCAAGCCTAAGGATCAAATTGTGAGCGATCGCACAACGATATCGCCACGTGCGACCAAAGAAATTGAAGAGTGCCGCGCGCATGCCGCGCATTGCGCTCGCCAGGCGAATGACGCGGCCTGTCCCGAGATACGTGAAGACTTTCTTCGCCTGGAACAGAACTGGTTGCAGCTCGCGCGCAGCTATGAACGCGCACAGGACCTAGCGCGCGGCACGGCTGACGGTAACGGGAATGAAAGCGCCCACCGGTCCGGGTTTGTCTAAGCCCTCTGGGATCCCAGACCGCTCCAACGAAAATCCCGGCCGTAGCGGCCGGGATTTTCGTTTTGCACTTTTGATTCAGGTGCCGCGCCAGAAGCGCGATCAGCTGGAGCGTTGTTTGATCTTGCGCTCGATGCTGTCGGTGGTCGAGCGCACACTATCTTGGAAATTGCGCCAATCGCTGCTGACCACGTCCCAGTTCACCATGGGCGCTTTGCCGCCCGCGGCCGTTGCCGCAAGACCGTTGGGGACGCGGCCAGTTGAGGCGTCGTATTCGTAGACGCCGAGGATGGTCACGGCCACTCCGAGAATAAAACCAAGCAGGACCGGCATGGCGAACCTCTCCATGGCAGGTTGAAAACGTGCACCATTGAACGCGCCGCGACGGCGATCAGTTCCACAATTTTCGCGCGGGCTAAATCAGCCACTACCGTCGAAAACAGACGAACGGGCAGCTATTTGGACGGAAAAACATTCGGAACCGCGAACTTTTGCGGTTACCCGCGCGTTAGTCGGCCGAAAGCAACAAGCTTGAGCAAAAGCGAAAAGACAGAACGTGATCGAGGAGTGTTATGGCCGAAGCCCGCACCGCCAATTCCGAATTCAAGCGCGCCTATGGCAATGCCAAAAAACAGGCAAGTGAACTGGCCGATGAGGCCTCTGACGCCGCCCAGGAAGTTTACGAGCACGCCCGCGATAAGGCCGCCGATCTTGCCGACAGCGCCAATGACGCGGCGCGAGAGACTGCCGGGTCATTGGAACGGGCGCTCCGCAACACGATCGAAACGCAGCCCTATACCGCAGTGGCGATTGCGCTCGGGCTCGGTTGGCTGTTCGGCCGTATGCACCGACCGTTCTGAATCCATCAGAACCGCATGAACAAAAATATTCGCGAAGAAGAACGGGAAACCGAAGACCAGATCGCACGGCGCAAGCTCGGTCCGCGCGGGGTGCCGGGTGAGCCCGACAAGGCCAAGATGACGCCCCAGCGCGAGAAGAAGTTGCCGGAGACCGGCGACTTTGATGGCCATACGGCGTGATCGAAATTTAAGACGCTCGGCAAGCCGCGCCGCCGGCAAAGCGTCAGGGCGCGGGGCGTTTGAGCTCCGCTGCGAGGATCGCGTAAAGCGGATTGTCACCAGTGTAGACGTAATCGAGTGCTGCGACCGAGACAGCCTGGGCGCCGTGCTCGCGCAGAAAGCTTGCCAGCGCCTGCACGTTGTCAGGCGGGCAGTGCAGCGTCAGCATGCCCGACGAAGTCGGGCCCCCGAACGGCGTCACCACGCCGAACTTGTCCTTGGCCGTGGCGAGCAGGCGGTCGTTTAGTCCGGCAAAACGCGAACGTACTTCGGTGAATGCTTCGGCGCGTTTTTGCGCGGCGATGCGGTCGAGCAGGCGCCGTGCCGTTTCGCGTTGCGTCTCGCTCCAGGCCGCCGCGCGTGCGGCGACGAGGTTGGCCTGCGAGCGCAGAATGACGCCGTCCTCTATGGTCTTAAGCCCATTGGCTAAAAGCGTGGCGCCGGTCGTGGTGATATCGACGATCATTTCGGCCGTGCCGGCCGCCGGAGCGCCTTCGGTCGCGCCCGAGCTTT
>Ga0126384_10002528_pt1 | contig 11091 bp, 11 predicted proteins | sample PanSoiMetPlot_36_FD_92543 | JGI IMG/M metagenome (GOLD analysis project Ga0126384, IMG submission 92543) | Tropical forest soil microbial communities from Panama - MetaG Plot_36 | ecosystem: Environmental > Terrestrial > Soil > Tropical forest > Bulk soil | place: Panama | collected 2016-02-17 | reverse complement strand
CTCATCGTGCGATAGTTCTCGACGATCAGAACGTCGGGCGTCACCATGAGCTGCACCAGGACCAGCGCGAACAGGATGCCGCGGCCGGGGAACTCGAAGCGCGCGAACGCGTACGCGGCCAGCGTGCAGAGCGCGAGCTGCGCGACAAGGATCATCGCGCACAGGATTACGGTATTGATGAAGTAGCGCGCGAACGGAGCCGCGTGCCACGCCTTGACGAAATTCGCGAGCGTCAGCGGTGCATCGAGCGCGAACCGGGTTGAGAACTCGCCTGGATGGAATGCGGTCCAGAATGCGTAGGCAAGCGGCAGGATCCACAACGCACCGAGAATCCACGCTCCCACGGTCTCGAGTCCGCGAGCCACTCCCGTCGCACGGTAGACGGCTGCGCTCACTGGTAATGCACCTTGCGGTCGAGAAACCAGAACTGTCCCAACGCGACGAGCGCCAGCACTGTCAGCAGTACCATCGTGAGCGCCGCCGCGTACGCGGTGTCCCAGAAGCGGAATCCGATTTCGTAAATGTAATAGAGCAGCAGCGCGGTCGCGTTATCGGGTCCGCCCCGGGTCATCACGACAATGTGATCGACGAGCCGGAACGCGTTGATCACCGCGTTGACAAGCACGAACAGGGTGGTCGGCATCAGCAACGGAAAGGTCACGCGGCGGAAGAAGTACCAGCGCGACGCACCCTCGATCGCCGCGGCTTCCGCGAGATACGGCGAGATCTGCTGCAGCGCGGCGAGGTAGAAGATCATGAAGAAGCCCGCTTCCTTCCATATGGCGACCGCCATCAGGCAGCCCAGCGCGGTGCTCTTGCTCCCGAGCCAGTTGTGTGCAGGCAAACCCAGCGCACCCCCGATCTTTTCGAGCAGACCGTATTCCGGCGTATAGAAGAAGAGCCAGATGTTGGCGACCGCGATCATCGGGAGGATCGTCGGCGTGAAGTACGCCAGTCGCACCAGACCGCGACCGGCAAGTTTGCCGTTGACCCATGCCGCCATCAGCAACGCGAGCGCGATCGAAAGCGGGATCGTGCCGGCCGCGTACCAGAGATTGTTCGACAGCGCCTGCCAGAAGATCGGGTCCTCGACGAGCTGCGCGTAGTTGTCCACCCCGACGTACGTTGCGGGACGCGCCCCCTTGGGCGTGGAAAAGAAGCTGCGCCACGCGGTGGCCGCTGCGGGATAGTGCGTGAACAGCGCGAGCAGCGCTGCGGCCGGCAGCAAGAGCAGCCAGCCGTAGAGCCACCGCGTGGCGCGCGTCATCCCAGGCTACTTCCGGAAAGATCTGAGCAGCCGATCTGCTTCGCGTTGCGCGTCTTTCATGGCCTGATCGGAGGGCTTCGTTCCGGTCAGCGCCGCCTGCAATCCATCGTTGAGCGCCTTGGTGACGCGCTGGTTGTCGTGCGTCGAAAGCTCCGCGACCGCATACTGCAGCTGATCGCGCGCGACGGCTGCGGCTGGGAAGTCAGCCACATACTTCTTCATCGCGGGCGTATCCCATGCGTCCGGTCTCACGGCGACATAGCCCGTGTCGATGCCCCATTGGGCGGCGCGCGCTGGCGAGGTAATCCATTTGATGAACTTCACCGCCGCAGCCTGCTGCTCAGGCTTCGCTTGCTTGAAGACGTAGAAGTTGCCACCGCCCGTCGGGCTGCCTCGGCGCTTGTTGGCTGGAAGCATCGCCACGCCGAAATCGAATTTCGCGTTGGTGCGAACGTTGGTCAGGTTACCGGTCGTCGTCCACATCATGGCGATCTTGCGCTCGAAGAAATCCTTCGGCGTCGTGCCCCATTCGACGATGCCCTCCGGGTGCACTTTGTATTTGTTGACGAGATCGACCCAGTATTGCAGCGCTTCGATGACTCCTGGCTTGTCGTAATGGGTTTCGGTCCCGGCCGCGTTCATGAGGATCGCATCGTTCTGCGTCGTGAGTCCTTGAAAGAGCCAGTATGGAAATCCCGATGACGGAATCTGCACGCCCCACTGAGTGACCTTGCCCGACGCGTCGCGCTTCGTGAGCTTCTGCGCGTAGGAAGTCATCTCGGCCCAGGTTGCCGGCGCCTTGTTGGGATCCAAGCCCGCTTCCTTGAACATCTCCTTGTTCCAGTACAGCACGATGGTCGAGCGCTGGAACGGGATGCCCCAGGTCTTGCCGCCGGTCTGACTGTTTTCCATGAACGCAGGATAAAAAGCTTTCACCCACGCCTGATCTTCGGGCGTCTTCAAGAAGCCGTCGAAGGGAACGACCGCATCCTCGTCGATCAGCGTGTACATATCGGTCGAAAGGAGCACCGCCGTCGTAGGTGCGTCGCCGCCTTTGACCGCCGTGAGCGCCTTCGTGAGCGATTCTTGATATGAGCCGGCATAGATCGGCTTGACCTTGATCCCAGGATTCTCCTTCTCGAAGTCCGTCGCGAGCCCGTCGACGATCTTGGTGATCGGCCCGCCGACGGCGACGGGGTAATAGAACGAAATCTCGACCGGCGCCTGCGCGAATGCGACCGCCGACAGCACGGCTGCTGCGAAGCCTGTCAGCGCCGCTGCGAATTTCCTGCCTTTCATCTTGCTTCCTCCTCGTGAGAACCGTTTTTCAAACCTAAGCAAACATCGTTGCGTTGCGATGACTGCGCTCGACTTCGCGTCGCGCACTGCTCGCGCCGTCGAAGAAGTGCTGTGCCCCTTCTGCCCAGGAAAGGTGTGCCACTTCTCCGGGAGAGAGCCCGATGCGGCCGGAAATCCGTACCGCGACTGCCTGGGCACCGACGCGGCATTGCAGCAGCGAGTCAGCACCGAGATACTCGACGCTCTCGATCCGCGCTTCGACTCCGGAATCCCGCGCGAGCGCGATGTGCTCCGGCCGCACACCGAGCCTCGTCGCGGCAAGCTCGGCCGCTGCCACGACAGGACCGGTCGTGCCGGCGATCACAGCACCGTGGTCCGTTGCTTCCAACATCAGCAGATTCATTGGCGGCGTGCCGATGAATCGGGCCACGAAAGTATTCGCCGGCGATTCGTAAAGCTCCACCGGAGTACCGTTCTGAACGATTCTCCCCCCCGAAAGCAGGATCACGCGGTCGGCCATCGACATCGCCTCGACTTGGTCGTGCGTCACGTACACCAAAGTGATCGACAGCTCGCGCTGGAGATGCCGGATCTCCTGGCGCATCTCCGCGCGGAGCTGCGCGTCGAGATTCGAGAGCGGCTCATCCATCAGGCAGACGGGCGCTTCGGCGATGATGGCGCGGCCCAGAGCGACCCGCTGCTGCTGGCCGCCAGAGAGCTGACTCGGCTTGCGATCGAGGAGCTTCGACAGCCCGAGGAGCCCTGCCACGCGCTGCAAGCGCTTCGCGCGCTCGGTCGGCGCAACCTGGCGCACTTTGAGCCCGAAGATGATGTTCTCGGCGACCGAAAGGTGCGGAAACAGCGCATAGGACTGGAACACCATGGCGATGTTGCGCTGGGCCGGCGGCAGGTGCGTCACGTCGCGCCCGCCGATGGTGATGCGTCCCGTGTCTGCGGCCTCTAGGCCGGCGATCAACCGCAGCGTAGTCGATTTGCCGCAGCCCGACGGCCCGAGCAGAACGTTGAGAGTGCCTTGGTCAAGCGAGAAAGATAGAGCGTCGACGGCGCGGACCTGGCCCTCGGCGGTCGTCCAGTGCTTGCTGACGTTCTCGACGGCGATCGCCGACACGCGAATCCCCCGGTCGTGGTGGCGAATGTCCGCCTTGAGCCCCGGCCGGCAATGATACCAGCGGCTGCGACCCGGTGTGCTAGCGCGCCTCGCTGAACAGTGCAGCCAGCGCTGCCCCCGGATCCGCGGCGCGCATGAACGCCTCGCCCACCAGGAATGCCTGGACGCCCGCGTTACGCAGACGCGCGACGTCGCTTGGGGCCAGGATCCCGCTTTCAGTCACCGCAATGCGCCCCGCTGGGATCTTCGGCAACAGCCGGAGTGTTGTTTCCAGCGTGACCTCGAAGGTTTTCAGGTCCCGGTTGTTGATCCCGATGAGCGGCGTGGAGAGCGAGAGCGCGCGCTGCATTTCCTCAGCATTGTGCACCTCGGCAAGCACGGCCATTCCGTAGGACACGGCCGCCGCTTCGAACTCCGCGAGCTGCGCATCATCGAGCGCGGCAACGATGAGCAGAATGGCATCAGCGCCAAGCGCGCGCGCTTCGGCGATCTGATAGGCATCGATCATGAAGTCCTTGCGCAACGCAGGAAGCGAGCAGGCGGCGCGCGCGTCGCTCAGGTGCTCGGGTGCGCCCTGAAAATACTCTCGATCGGTAAGAATCGACAGGCACGCAGCCCCACCGGCCTCGTACCGGCGCGCGATTGCGGAAGGATCGTAGACTTGTCGCAGCACGCCCCGGCTCGGACTTGCTTTCTTGATCTCGGCGACGACCGCCGGCTGGCCCGCTGCGATCTTCGCCTGCAATGCCGCTACGAAGTCGCGTGGCGGCGACTGACTGCGCGCCTGCTCGAGCAGCGCGGCAAACGGTCGCTCCCTTTTCGCCGCTTCGACTTCCTTCGCCTTGGTGGCGAGTATCCGCGTGAGAATGTCAGACACGAAGGGCTCAACCCTTGGCGAGCTTTTGCGTCGTCGCCACGAATTGCTGGAGCTTCTTCTTCGCGGCGCCGGAAGCGATCGACTCGCGCGCTCGCGCGATACCCTCAGCGATCGACGGGACTTTGCCGCCCGCGTAGAGCGCCGTCCCCGCGTTGAAGACGACGATCTCGCGTGGCGTGCCGTCGACGTTCGACAGCGCTTCGAGCACCATCTCTTTCGACTCGGCGGCGTCTGTCACCTTGAGTCCACGGTTCGACTTCATGTGCAAGCCGAAATCCTCGGGATGGATCTCGTACTCGCGCACCTCCCCGTCCTTGAGCTCGCCGACCATCGTCGCCGCACCGAGCGAGACTTCGTCCATGCCGTCCTTGCCGTAAACCACGAGCACGTGCTTGCCGCCGAGTCGCTGCAGCACCCGGACATGGATGCCGACCAGGTCCGGGTGGAAGACGCCGACGAGCTGGTTGGCAGCCCCGGCAGGATTGGTGAGCGGCCCGAGGATGTTGAAGATCGTGCGCACGCCGAGCTCCTTGCGTACCGGAGCCGCGTGCTTCATCGCGCCATGATGATTCGGCGCGAACATGAAGCCGATGCCCGTTTCGCCGATGCACTGCGCGACCTGCGCGGAGGTAAGCATGATGTTCGCGCCCAGCGCCTCGAGGACGTCCGCGCTGCCCGATTTAGACGATACCGAGCGGTTGCCGTGCTTGGCCACGCGCGCGCCCGCACCCGCCGCGACGAACATCGAGGCGGTCGAAATGTTGAACGTATGCGAGGCATCGCCTCCCGTGCCGACGATATCGAGCAGATTTTCGCGATCAGAGACTTCGACTTTGGTCGAAAACTCGCGCATCACCTGCGCAGCCGCGGTAATCTCGCCGACCGTTTCCTTCTTCACGCGCAGCCCCACGGTCAGTGCGGCAATCATCACCGGAGTGGCTTCGCCACTCATGATCTTGCGCATCAGCGCGAGCATTTCGTCGTGGAAGATTTCGCGGTGCTCGATCGTGCGCTGCAGCGCTTCCTGCATGGTGATCGGCATGGCTTTTCCCTTTACTGGAGTTTCAGAAAGTTGGCGAGCAGCTCGTGCCCCTGCTCGGTCAGGATGGCTTCCGGATGGAACTGCACGCCTTCCAGTGCTGCTTCGCGATGCCGCACTCCCATGATCTCACCATCCTCGCTCTCCGCGGTGACTTGGAGGCACGCGGGCAGGCTCGCGCGTTCGATGACCAGCGAGTGGTAGCGCGTAGCCGTGAGCGGGCTCTGGAGGCCCCTGAATACGCCCGCGCGGTCGTGCGTCACTTCGGACAGCTTGCCGTGCATCACGCGGTGCGCCCGGATGATCCGTCCCCCGAAGGCCTGACCGATCGCCTGGTGACCAAGGCAGACGCCAAGGATCGGAACTTCACCTACGAAGCGCTGGATCAGCGGCACACAGATGCCCGCTTCCGAGGGCGTGCACGGTCCCGGCGAGAGCACGATCCTTTCCGGTCTCCAGGCAGCGATCTGCTCGAGGGTCAGCGCATCGTTGCGATAGACCTGCACGTCCGCTCCGAGCTCACCGAGATACTGCACCAGGTTGTAGGTGAAGCTGTCGTAGTTGTCGATCATGAGCAGCATGGTCGCTTCCTAGTCTCGCTCATCGAGCCCGGCCTGAACCATCTCGGCTGCGCGCAAGAGCGCCCGCGCCTTGGAGAGCGTCTCGCGCCATTCGTTCTCGGGCACCGAGTCGTGCACGATGCCGGCCCCGACCTGCGCATAGAGCATGCCGTCCTTCAGGACCGCGGTCCGGATCGCGATCGCGAGGTCCATGTCGCCCTGAAAGGAAATGTAGCCAACGGCACCCGCATAGATGCCTCGACGGGACGGCTCAAGCTCGTCGATGATCTCCATCGCGCGAACCTTGGGCGCCCCGCTCACCGTACCGGCGGGGAACGACGCGCGCAGTACATCGAGGGCCGTGAGCCCAGGTCGCAATGCTCCGTCGACGTTGGAGACGATGTGCATCACGTGAGAATAGCGCTCCACGATCATCTGCTCGGTTACCTTGACCGTTCCGGTCGCGGCCACGCGGCCGACGTCGTTGCGACCGAGGTCGAGCAGCATGACGTGCTCGGCGATCTCCTTGGGATCGGCGAGCAGCTCGGCAACGAGCTTGTCGTCGGCCTCGCGCGTGGCACCGCGCGGCCGCGTTCCGGCGATCGGCCGCAGCGTGACCGTTCCGCCTTCCTTGCGCACGAGGATCTCCGGCGACGCGCCGACGACGTGGAAGTCGCCGAAGTCATAGTAGAACATGTACGGCGAAGGATTGAGCGAGCGCAACGCCCGGTACAACGACAGGGGCGACTCGGCGAAAGGCATCGACATGCGCTGGGAGAGAACCACCTGCATGATGTCGCCCGCGGCGATGTATTCGCGAGCGCGCATCACCGCGGCCTGGAATGCTTCGGCGCCCGATTCACTTACCGCTTTGCTTGAACGAGTGGCCGGCTGCAGTGGTATCTCCACCGGAGCGCGAAGTTTCCGTCGCAGCGCCTGCAGTCGCTCCTGTGCTTTGGCGAATGCGTCGGCCTGCGCCGGGTCGGCATAGACGATGAGCGAGATCTTGCCCGCGAGGTTGTCGACGACCGCGAGCTCTTCGGTGAGCAGCAGCAGAATGTCGGGGATCGACGAAAGCCCCGCGATGGGGGGCGGCGACGAGCCCGCGAGCCGCGTCTCGATATGACGCACCGTATCGTAGGCGAAGTAGCCGGCGAGCCCGCCGCAGAATCGAGGCAGTCCCGGCACTGGTGCCGCCCGGTAACGGCGCTGGAACTCGGCGATGAAGTCGAGCGGATCACCCTCGTGCCGCTCCGCGACTCCGCGCTCGTCCTCCACGTCGATGCCGCGCCCACGGGCGCGGATGCGCACGCTCGCCGGAAGGCCGATGAAGGAGTAGCGACCGAAGCGCTCCCCGCCGACGACCGACTCCAGCAAGAAGCTGAACGGCGTGTTGGCGAGCTTGACGTAGAGCGAGAGTGGGGTGTCGAGATCCGCGAAGGTCTCGAGAACCAGTGGTATGCGGTTATACCCTTGCGCGGCGAGCGCTCGGAATTCGGCTTCGGTCATGATGCTTCAACGTTTCTTTCAGCACGGCAACGGTTACGGGATGCGTCGCTTGGCGCGCGACGCGAGCGCGAGCTAAGAGCGGCGCCACCAGCGCCAGTCGTCGTCGCGCACCCGGATTGCCCGGGTGGGTCCGTTGCGGTTGAAAGAATTGAAGCTCATTCGCGTGCGGTACTCAGCCGTTCGTCTCGATGGGATCCAGACGACCTCACTATAGCATCTGCCGTCATGCCGCGGCAACGGCGGCCCGCATGGCAGCGATCGTGGCGGCATAGTCCTTCGTCCCGAAGATCGCCGAGCCAGCCACGAACGTATCTGCACCCGCCCTCGCGATCGCGCCGATATTGTCGACCTTCACTCCTCCGTCTACTTCGAGCCTGATCTCGCGGCCGGTGCGAGCCCGTATGGCCTCGATGCGTTGTCGGGCGAGCTTGAGCTTGTTCAGCGCTTCGGTGATGAACGACTGCCCGCCGAAGCCCGGGTTCACTGACATGATCAGCACCAGGTCGAGCTTGTCGAGAACGTGATCGAGCCAGACCAGTGGTGTGGCCGGATTGAATACGAGCCCTGCCTTGCATCCGCAATCGTGGATCAGTCCGATGGTGCGATCGATGTGCTCCGAGGCCTCGGGATGAAAGCTGATGATCGACGCGCCGGCCTTCGCGAAATCCGGAACGATGCGGTCCACCGGCTTCACCATAAGATGCACGTCGATCGGAACGCTGACGTGCGGCTTGAGCGCCTGACATACGAGAGGTCCGACCGTCAGATTCGGAACGTAATGGTTGTCCATCACGTCGAAGTGAATCATGTCCGCGCCGGCGGTGATCACCGCCTCGACCTCCTCTCCGAGACGCGAGAAGTCCGCTGACAGGATCGATGGCGCGATCAGGCAGTGGGCCATGGGGCTATAATCGCGGCGACCGTTGCACGAATCAGTGAAGGGCGGCCCGATGGCCGAGACCAAGCGTTACGAGGTCACGATCGTACCCAAGTCGACCTACGTCGAGGATCAGTCCGATCCGTCGAAGAATCAGTACGTCTTCGCCTATACGATAACGCTCACCAACACAGGCAACGTGCCGGTGCAGCTCATCAGTCGGCACTGGGTCATCACCGACGCCAACAGCAAAGTGCTGGAAGTGAAAGGCCTGGGGGTCGTCGGCCAGCAGCCTCAGCTCAAGCCCGGCGAGAGTTTCGAATACACGAGCGGCACGCACCTGGAGACCTCGGTCGGCACGATGCGCGGCACCTACCAGATGGTCGCCGACGACGGCAAGCAGTTCGACGCGCCGATCCCCCCCTTCACGCTCTCGGTGCCTCGCGTTTTGCACTAGTCTTCTCCTTGTCGCCACCCTGAGGCGGCTTGCGCTTCCCGCCCATCGTGAACCAGACGATGAAGACGGCGAGCAGCAGAGCGACACCCGCCTCGATGAAGAACCAGATCATCGCGCCGTATTCTCCCGGTTCCCCCCACGCCGATCAACTGCCGGCGGCGGCATGGATCGGTGGGAAGAAAAGCTCCTTCCAGTCCGCCGGGCGCGCCTTGATCGTGCCCACGCGGGACATGAAATCCGCGTACTTCATCACCCCTTCGGGGACGGTCGAAAACTTCGAGTTCGGATCGGCGAGGATTTTTTCGATCTCCTCCGCGCTCGCTTTCTGCTTGGACACCGAGAGGTAGATCGCGGCGGCTCTCTTGCGGTCGGTCGCGATCAGAGCGTTCGCCTCGTTCAATGCGGCGATGAAAGCCGCGCAGAGTTTTGGATTTGAGTCGAAGAACCGGCGGCTGGTGTAGGTCATGTCGAGCGTGATGTTGCCTAGCACGTCGACCGAGTTGAATACGCGGTGCAGCCCTGGATTGGCCGCTTCGACGTAGGAGAACGGCGGCGAGGCCATGTGGCTGTCGATCTCCCCGTGGCCCGAGAGCATGACCGTCAACGCCTCGGGATGCGGCAAGGCAATAGTGATCGAATCGAGCTTTGCGTAGTTGGCCTCGCCAAACTCCTTCGCGACCGCCATGTTGAGCAGAACCGCCGGCAGCGAGGTCTTGATGCCCGGCACCGCGATCCGGTCCTTGTCGGTGAAATCGCGCAGCGACTTGATCGCTGGATTGCGCGTCATCAAGTACATCGAGGAAGAGCTCATGCCGCTCAAGCCGCGGATCTCGAGCGCGGGATTGTCCTTCGCCTTCGCCCAGAGGGTGAGGAAACCCGGCACTCCGATCGAAGCGATGTCGAGCGCTCCGGACAGCATCGCGTCGTTGATGACGTTGCCGCCGTCGATGACGCGGTAGCTTGCCTTGACGTCCGAAAGACCCGCCGCCTTCGCTTGTTTTTCCAGCAGCCGCTCGCTGTCCATGATCATGAGCGGCAGATACAGCACTCCGTAGCCGTACGAGATGCGGACCTCCGAGCTCTCGGCGCGCGCCGAGCTGGCCGCAACACAGGCTACGAATAACGATAGGACAACGCTCAAGAACGGTACGAACTTAAGAGGCTGCTGCATCGCGGGCTGACCGCGGCCAGAACTCTTCAGTCGCCAGCAGCCGCGAGAACGCCGTGCGCCTGCTGGTCGGCGTGATACGAGGAGCGCACGAGCGCGCCGACCGCTGCGTGCCTGAAGCCCAGCGCATGCGCCTCGCGCTCGAATCGGGTGAAAGTTTCCGGGTGCACGTACCGCACCACCGGCAGGTGATCCCTCGTGGGTTGCAGGTACTGGCCGATGGTGATCATCTCGATGTCGTGGGCGCGCATGTCGCGCATCACGGCCACGATCTCCTCGTCGGTTTCGCCCAGTCCGACCATCAGTCCGGATTTGGTCGGAATGCGCGGAAATCGCGCCTTGAATTCCTTCAGCAGGCTCAGCGAATGCGCGTAGTCCGACCCCGGGCGTGCCTGCCGGTAGAGTCGGGGAACCGTCTCGAGGTTGTGGTTCATCACGTCCGGCGGCGCCTCGCCAAGCACGTCGAGCGCGCGCTCGAGGCGCCCCCGGAAATCGGGAACCAGCACCTCGATCTGAGTCCCAGGTGAACGCTCTCGCACCGCGCGAATGCAATCCACGAAATGCTGCGCGCCCCCATCGCGTAGATCGTCGCGGTCCACACTCGTGATGACGACGAAGGTGAGCTTGAGCGCCGCGATGGTCTTGGCGAGATTGGCCGGCTCCTCCGCGTCGAGGGGCAGCGGGCGGCCATGCCCGACGTCACAGAACGGACAACGGCGCGTGCAGATGTCGCCCATGATCATGAACGTCGCCGTGCCTTTGCCGAAGCATTCGCCGATGTTGGGACACGAAGCTTCCTCGCACACCGTGTGCAACCGGTGCTCGCGCAGGATGTTCTTGATCTCGTAAAAGCGCGTCGACGCCGAACCGGCGCGCACGCGGATCCAGTCCGGTTTGCGCAGGGTTTCG
>Ga0126384_10002527_pt1 | contig 11091 bp, 9 predicted proteins | sample PanSoiMetPlot_36_FD_92543 | JGI IMG/M metagenome (GOLD analysis project Ga0126384, IMG submission 92543) | Tropical forest soil microbial communities from Panama - MetaG Plot_36 | ecosystem: Environmental > Terrestrial > Soil > Tropical forest > Bulk soil | place: Panama | collected 2016-02-17 | reverse complement strand
TGCTCGCGCTGCATTTCACGGTCAATTTGCTGGTTGCGATAGTTGGGGTTGTTCAAGCGAGGATTTCCGAATCCTCCGAAACCCGGTCTTTGCTGCGCTGCGCGCCTTCGCATCTGGTTAGCATTGGGCATTTGCGCGTCGGGAGATGTCGATTGAAAGTTATCCAGGTAGACCAGCATCGCAGGACTTTTCGCCGTCGCCAGCAACAGATCCTGAAACTTGCCCATCGTTCTGGGTCGGATCACGTTCATCTCGTAGTCGGTTGTTAAATTGCGATCCAGGTTCTTCGCCCAAAAGATGTTGAAGTGGTTGAACCAAAAGTTTGTCATTACTTCCTGGAGCTGGCGCTCACTGTACGCTGCGCGGATGATTCTTTGTGCCTGAAGTTCCTGGAGCAGAAACTGTGGCGGTCTTAGATTGTTTTCCTGGTAGTAGGCCGTCACTTGCTGCCTGTACTCGCGTTTTGCGTTCTCATCAGCGCCTTCACCTGGAGGAAGAACCGGCATGTTCTTACCCTGACGCAATCCAAGCTGCCGACCCAGAACCTGCGGCGGAGGATACTTCTCCTGGATATCAGTCAGGCTCATGTGCAATGACGGATAATTGGCAAGCCTTGCTTGAACCGAATTATCGTCAATGCGCTCAGGATGAAGTTGTTGGTCGATGTACTTATCGATTCCCATCTGCCTGACCCGCTCAACATCACCAGGTCTTGGGCCATAGGCGATACGGTTCAACAAATGAATAATCTTCTGGTCTGCGCTCAGAACGCCAGGAGCTGCCTTTGTTTTTGCGTCAGCTGCAACGGGCGTAAGTGCAGATAATGTGAGGATTACTGTCAAAAGAAGCGAGACAACAAGTGAGGTCAGGGGTCCAATCCTGGGCGAACTCTTAGATTCTCCGTTCATAGTAAGCTTCCTCGATCGATGCTGGAATGATTGGCATATATCTAAGACGACGCGAGATGGAACTTGGTCTGAAAAGGTAAGCTTAACATCTTTTGCACGAGATATCAGTCCGCTAACCGGTCAAAAGCTTTCAGAACATCCGAATCACTGGATCTGGATGCGTGCTCCAGATGAGCAGTGCCGTACGCCTTAATCGTCTCCATGTGCCTCCAGCGTATTCCGTGGACACGTCTGAACAGCCTTATCTTAAGATTGGCAACCTCGCTGTTTATGCAGTAAAGCCGTTCGCCATCAGGATCCGTATATTCGGCCTGTAGCATGTCTCTTAGCCGGCACTGAGCAGCGCCTTCAATGTAAAAACGAGTGTTCATAGCCGAAAAAGACCAATAGCCCATTCCCAATTTGCGTTGCCACTGCTCTGCGAACCGAAGCCTCACAAAACGATGCTCTTCACCGCGGTGCCTCAAGTATAAGGATTGAACCGGTGGAAGCATCTGCCCGGCGCGACGAGCTCGAGCCGCAAGTCCTTCGAAAACGGTATCAGAAAAGCTTTCAAACGCATTTGAATGTACCCAAACCCACTCATCTATGTGTTTGCGCCCCCACAGATGCGTTTGGCATCCGGGCTCGCCCTCAAGAACTACTTCAGCGCCGTCCACAACGATTCTTCCGGTAAAAAACGTGGCCAGATTCGGCGAACAAATAAAAGAGGAAGGCCGCGCGAGCTGAATCACCGCACGCGAGACGTGGTGGTATGTCTTTTCGCAGGGCACGTAGCGCAGATCCCATTCGACGTCGTGTCCCCTAGTTTGAACACGCCCCGAAGCAGTGCAACCCGTGAAGACCCCATCGCCAAGCGTAAATCCCGAGCCATCCTCGCCATCAAAAACACATTGATCAATGGAGTATTCACTTCTGAGACCAAAGTTTAGCTCAGGTGATCGCCGATTGAATATCGCGGCCCAGAGGCTCGCACATCGGCGGGAATTGTCAGCCGTCTCGAGCGGCGAGTCCAGGACGTACCGAAACCAGAATCCTCGTTGAGACTCACGATGATTGAGCGTGAGAAACCAGACTTCATAGTGCGGCGCGGTCGCGCCATCCCAGCGGCACTTGTTGTCGAGCCACATAAATAGACCTTATAGGATAAATACGACCAATAGGACAATAGGTCCTAAAGACCTATTTGACGGGTGTCCGACCAGCGTGAATAATACGACATCGAATGAGCCACTCCCCCGTCAGCAAAGAGAAGACCCTGGAGATTGAAGTTAAACTCGCTTGCGATAATCTCGATCGACTGCGAAACGCAGGTTATGAGTTAATACTTGAGAAACCGCACCATTTTGAGGATAACTGGCTGCTCGATTTCGAGGATGAATCTCTGTTCAAGCAGGGCGCGGCCCTTCGTGTGCGAATGGTCAACGGGCATGGGACGATTACCTACAAAGGGATCGTACAAGAAACCCATGCTTCCCCGCTAAAGGTGCGGGAAGAAATCGAGACTAACGTCTCAGACCCGCAAAAGATGATCGAGCTTTTGGAGCATCTTGGTTTTAGACGCTCCTTCAGATATCAAAAATACCGCACCGGTTACCGTGTTAATCAGGATGGCGCCGAATTCAAGGTGGTGCTTGATGATACTCCGATGGGCAAGTTTATCGAAATTGAGGGTGATGAGGCGAGCGTGTTGAAGGCGCTGAACGCAGCCGCGTTCTCAGCAGAAGAATTCATCAGGCAAAGTTATCCCGAGCTTCAAGAAGAGCGCTGCAGAGCGCGTGGGGTTCCACTTGAAGACTTAGTGTTTAAGTAAACCTATGTGTCAGGGGTCTACCAGAATGCGGAAGTCACCGTGAAGATCCTCAACCCCAGAACCTGACTCCTGACCACGCACACGCCGGATACCCTGATCCCTTTAGTACTCATGAAAGGCTTCATTTTAGCAGCAGGATTTGGTACTCGGCTTTGGCCACTCACCGAGGATCGGACAAAAGCGGCCATCTCCTTCCTGAACCGACCTTTGATCACCTATGCTGTCGAGTACCTTGCATCTCACGGGATAACAGATCTAATCATAAATCTACATCATCAACCTGAATCGATCCGGTACGCACTTGGAGACGGTTCGGCGCTGGGAGTGAATATTGAATACTCAAACGAGGACGAAATACTTGGCACCTCCGGCGCGTTGGACCGAGTCCGTGCGTCGCTCCTCGACGATGACTTCGTAGTAATAAATGGGAAAATTGCTACAAATATCGGTCTCGGCAAAGTTATTGAAAGTCACCGAAAGAGCCAGGCCATAGCCACTCTGGTTCTGAAGAAGAATATTGCTTTAGAACACTTCAGCATCGTAGAGGTCGATGAACACAATCAGATAAGTCGTTTTGCAGGCTTTCCAGACGAAGCATCCGGTCAAGTCGAGAATTCAAAACGCCATTCTGAAGCTGCACCATTGATGTTCACCGGGATACAAGTGCTTTCGCCGAGGATCTTCAAGTACATACCACGAAACTGTTTTTCTCATTCAACCATTCACGTTTATCCGCAGGCGATTGCTGCAGGAGAAAAGGTAATCGGGCTGACATCGGATGCAGACTGGTACGAGATGAGCACCTTGCAACGTTATCTCGAGGCCCATTTGAAATTGATGACCAGCAGTTCAGTGGTTTGCGGAAGGAATTGCATCATCGATCCCAGCGCAACGGTGGAGCAGTCTGTGCTATGGGACAATGTAAAGATCGAGAGCGGAGCGCGCGTCAGTCACTCCGTACTTGCCGACGGAGTCAGAATACCCGCCGGCGCTACAATCGATCGTGCGGTCGTCGTCCGGCGTGCTATCGTACGTCAATTAGAGAGAGGTGAAATCGTCGGCGATAATGTAATTGTTCCTGTCTAGCGAATGTTGATTCGCGTTGAGTTGCTTTTGTTTCAGCGTCCGCAGGGCCCGTCTTTCGGCTATGCTCCGGATCTCAATTTTGACTCTTCAAACTGTTAGGTGGTAATGACAGCAGCTGAGAAAGACCCATCACAAAGAATTGCGGAACTTGTATCGCGCTACCTGAACGCGTCAATTGCCGATGTCTCAATCGGCAGATTGACCGGTGATGCGTCTACCCGCTCTTACTTTCGAGCCAGCACTCCGCAGGAAAGCCTCATTGTCGCATTGTACAGCGCTACGTTTGACGAGACCGAACGTGCCGTCGATAGACTCGCGCAGGCGGAAGCAGCAAATCCCTCCGCGCGTCTTACATTCGCCAATGATCCGTGCGCTCACATCGAGGTCACGGCGCTGTTTCTCGAAGCTGGCTTGCCGGTTCCCGCGGTCCTGAAGGCGCTTGGCGCCGATTCAATGATGTTTATTGAAGACGTCGGAGACGTTCGGCTTCAGGATTGGCTCAGCGATCGGACTGAAGCTGACGCATTCGATGCTTATAGACATGCGCTCGAGCTCGTGGTCCGAATACAAGAGGCAACCAGGCGGGCTCTGCAAAGTGATTCAATTTGCTCTAATCTGGCTTTCGACGAAGCAAAGCTGCGGTGGGAGCTTGGGTTCTTTTTTGCAAATTATTTCAATAAGTATCTTCGAATGAAGCTGGATCCTTCGACAGCGAACGCGGTGCAAGCCGATTTCAAGACGTTGTGCTCCGACCTCGCGTCACGTCCTCGAGTGCTTACGCATCGCGACTACCATGCGCGCAATTTGATGATGCAGAATGACCGGATGTTCATTATTGACTACCAGGACGCGCGAATGGGTCCTGTCAGCTACGATGTTGCTTCGCTCATTAGCGATCCGTATACCGCGCTGTCCCCTGAGCACATAGCCGAGTTGACAGAGCGGTTCATCCAAATGAAGGCGAGTTCGAATCTCCCGATTTCCGACGTTGGTGAATTTCGAATCGAACTTGAGTTGATGACGGTGCAGAGAATGCTGAAAGCAATAGGAACTTATGCATCGCAAGCTGCCGCAAACAATCCGATCTATGTCCCGTACATTGAGCCCGCCGGTAAACGGGCACTGGCGGCAATGGAACGATTAGGCCGATTTGAAGCAACCTACGAACTTCTCAAGACCTCTCTGGTTTAATCGAGTTTCAACTTCAAAACACGGGTCTTAACGGCTTTGCGCCTTTGGATTTAAAAGGGCGTCAAACTCCCGTCAAACGCAAAGGCGTCAAAGCCGCCGAGATCAGTTCGGTATTGTGCCGTCTTGTCGCACCTCACTTCGCAAATGGAGGCGGAAGCTTAGTGATGAAGGGCGGTCGTTCAATTTCCCTTACACACGAGTCGTCGAGACCTTTTGCTGAACCCTTTGACAGGAACTCCGCAATCAGATTATCAGTGCACTCGAACCGAAAGTGATGCCCTGTATTCGGAATCGAGATGTGGCGGCTGTTGGGAAGAAAACGAGCGGCGCCAGCCGCCAGCCAGGGAGGAGCAACCGGATCCAGATCGCCTGTAATCATCAATATCGGAATATCTGATTTCACCGGCTCCGCAAACGATGCAGCCACTTTGGCTCGCGGCCACTGCTCGCAAGCCTTTGAACTGGTCCGCGCCCTGTAATCACCGTAGAACGTTCCGGCGGTATTGCTCTTTATCTCTTCTTCCGTAATGAACGGAACATCTTCCGCGCACAAAACCGAAAGGGACATTCCTCCGGCAAGTTGCCCCGTAAGCCCGGCGATATTTGCATGCGCGATCGAAGCAAACGGACCGAAGTTGTTTGAGTTCGCTTCGTGTATCAAGAGAGGCATCCATCTCCAGTAAATCGGAATGTAAAGCATCATTCGAATCTGCTCGGCGAATACATTTCGTGACAATGTGACGCTTTCACGCTTGCCGGTTAGCAAGTTGGTCGACTCAAACACGGCGGGCTGCTTTTCGAGTTTTGCGGCAACGTCCTTGAATTCGGTCCTTAAGGTCGGGAAGGCCTTACTGCAATCCGGGTCACTCGCGCAATCGCTGAACATTCTCTCGAGGGAATGTTCAACCCCTTTAGCGAACGGCAGGATTATCTTTGCGTCAACAGGAGTAACTCCTTCGAGGATCGCAGTGCGGACTCGGTCGGGATGCTGCCTAATGTAGACAAATCCGGCATAAGTTCCGTATGAGCCGCCAAACAAGTTGATCTTCTCGTAACCAAGCGCCGCGCGCGCTTCATCGAGATCATCCATTGCAATAGCCGACGTGTACAAAGTCAGGTTGGCGTTCTTCTCGAGCTGAGCGCGGCATTCACGAAGGTTCTCAATATTGACTCCTTCCGTGAAGTAGCGTCCCATCTCCTCCTTACCCGTAGGCGAGCTACAGACCAGCGGATTGGATTCACCAGTTCCACGTTGGTCGATGAAGACCAAATCTCTATCGCGATTGAGTTTGATCAAATAATTTCCGATCGCCTTGACCACACCGACAGCAGCCTGCCCTGGACCGCCGGCGAGCACGAACACTGGATCCGCTGCCGGCTTTGATGAGATTGCCGGGATCACCAGAATGTTCAGAGAGATTTTTCGGCCGGTTTTAGCAACGCGATCCTCAAAAACTTCATAGCGGCCACAACCGGCATCCTTGGTGAGAACCGGGAGGTTGCATGGCTCAAGCCTTACCCGCCCGCGAGTAAATCCGGCGGCACTCGTTTGAGTCGCAGGACCTTTGCTGACTTTTTTCAACACCAGCGGCGACACGATCCCCTGTCTTAGCGAGCCTGCTATTTCGGTTCCATCCCGGCTGATCGCGCCGTCGAAAATCATCTGAATATCCTTCTTTTCGAACCGCACGAATGAGTCTGCGAGAGTGATCTTATCTATCGGAAGATTTGATGCACCTTGATCGGGGCTATCGAGAGTCGCTTTGAAGCCTCCTGAACTATCTTTCGAAACATTCAAAACGAGCCTAAGTCTCCCTGCCAAACTATTCAGAGTACCTTCCCACGAGCCCTCGATGCTTAGCGCCGCGTTCGGCGAGGACTGTGTTTCTGCCGAGTGAATCGGAGCCGTATATCCAGCTCTCGAGATTGCCAGGATAAAGAACAGAGTTGCGCACAGAAGTATTCTGAGAGATAGCATTTAGAACTACTCCTAATGTCTATGAGCTGATTCGTGGAGATAAGATGCTAGCTGAACCCCGAGATAGGGACAACCCGGGTGTAAAAAGTCAACGTATTAAAGACCAGGTTTGCTGGGATGAAACTAGCCTCGTTCTTCTATGGGCACGTACTTCAATCCGCGTGGACCAATATATTCAGCTCTAGGACGTATGAGCCGGTTGTTTCGGAACTGCTCCAAAATGTGGGCCGTCCAGCCAGAGATTCGGCTGCACGCGAAGATCGGAGTAAAGAGATCGGTCGGAATGCCAAGGGCATAATATGTTGAAGCCGAGTAGAAATCGACGTTTGCATTGAGACGCTTCTCGCGTTTCACAACTTCTTCCATCTTCTTCGACATTTCATACCACTTGGTTTCGCCGGTTCGTTCGCCAAGCTTACGAGACATCTCTGAAAGGTGAATTGACCGAGGGTCGACAGTCCGATACACGCGATGACCAAAACCCATGATCTTTCTCTTTGCGGCAAAGGCGTCCTTGACCCAGGACTCGATTCCCTGGACATTACCAATCTCGAGGAGATTCTTTATCACGCCTTCGTTAGCGCCGCCATGCAGCGGTCCCTTCAATGTACCTATGGCTGATACTACTGCTGAATACATATCCGAAAGAGTTGCGGCAGTCACTCGCGCAGCAAACGTCGAAGCATTCAGTTCGTGGTCGGCGTGAAGTACAAACGCAACGTCCATCGTTCGAGTAGCAATATCATCGGGCTCTTGTCCGTTGAGGGTGTAAAGGAAATTACCCGCAATCGAAAGTCCCTCGCGAGGATGGACAGGCTCAAGATCGTTACGAATCCGCTGAAAGGTCGTTACAATCATCGGAAACTTGGCGGTGAGCCTTACCGCCTTGCGGACGTTTGCTTCGATTGAATTATCAGCACCGTCCGGATCGTATAGCCCCAGAGCCGAAACCGCCGTCCGGAGCACATCCATTGGGTTGGCGTTCTTTGGGATCAGGCGAATGATTTCGATGATCTCAGCGGGAAGTCCGGCTTCCCGGTTGAGCTGGGACTTTAAAGTCGCTAATTGTTCCGCGGTTGGGAGTTTGCCCTTCCAGAGAAGATAAATAACTTCCTCGAAGGTCGCGTGTTGAGCCAGATCGTGAATATCGTATCCGGCGTAGATTAACTTTCCTTCTTCACCATTGACGTCACTTAACGAGGATTGAGCGGCGACGATGCCCTCGAGACCAGCCTTGGCGACATTTGCTTCGCTCGACATTGTTTTATTTGGTTCCTTTCGGTCGCGATCGATGCCGGGGGCGCTGCCCAAGAACTTCCGCGGGAATTATCCAATATTCAAGAATAGGACACGCACCGAACCATGTCAAACGAGCGATGCTCAGGAAAATAGTGTGTTCGTTTATTTCACCTTGCTACGGAACAATCACCTCAACTTCGGTTCCACGACGGCCTTCGGTCATTCTAGCTGCTGATTGTTTCGCCACGCCAATCTCTAGAAAACCCGTGCTGCCAAAATAAGCGAACAGCTCGTTTGGATTCGCTTCGGAGAATGTTTTCAACACCCGAGCCGCGTCATGTGTGCCGACTCTCACGCGAGCACCGGCAACGAGATGTTGTTCGGTGAGCTCCGCCGAAGTGATATTCGTTATCAGGTTGCCGAAGCGATCTACATGGACGACGCTTCCTTTGATCTTCTTCTCAGACACAACCGGAGCGGGAGTATTGAAGCGCACCGGATCGCTGACTTCCTCGCCCATCATTCGCCAGTCAACGAGCTTCGAAACATACGCAGCACAGGGCGCAAACACGTCGCGTCCATGAAAAGTATTTGATACGGGCTGACGGAAATAGTGTTCCGCAGTAAGGTGCACCACTCTGTTGATATGATTCTGTTGATAGATATAACTGAACACACCATTGTCCGGACCAACAAAATTATAGTCATCAGCCATAACCAGTATCGGTCTGCGCGAAGTTCCCACCCCAGGATCCACTACGACGACGTGAATAGTGCCATTGGGAAAATCTCGATAGCAGCACATCAATGTGAACGCAGCGGCATAGATATCGTGCGGCGGGATCATATGAGTCAGATCGACGACTTCGACGTTAGGATTTACCCCTAATATGACCCCTTTCATCGCTGGTACAAAGTAATCGACCTCACCGAAATCGGTAGTGAGGGTTATTATCATTTTCCTTTCAGGCATCGGAAGCTCCAGGGGGCGGGATATGAGGAGGCACGCCTATTCTATAACAATATGCAATAGTTCTCGCGATTAAAGTGATTTTAGAAGTTCTCGATCCCGCTCGTAGGTGAGCATTCCAAGCGCCGCCTCAAGGTCCAGCCACTCCGCGCGGTCGACTTCTGCGCCCGGGACACGGATCTCATCGGTGAGTGGAGCCATTAGAAAATAGTGAACGACCTTCGGCCGGCGCCGACCTTTGCTTGTCTGGTAGCTATAGCGCAAGGTCTCGATTTTGCGGACTATTTTGCATTGAATACCCGTTTCTTCGAGTACCTCTCGGATCGCCGCTTCCTCGACCGTCTCGCCGGGGTCCAGCTTGCCTTTCGGGAAGGACCAGTCATCGTACCTGGGCCGGTGCACAAGGAGTAATCGAGGTGGGGTTGCTCTTGAATCAATAATTACCCCTCCTGCTGCTAAGATCTCATCAGACATCAATCAGTACCATAACTCCGAGACCCATTTAAATAAAGTTGTGAGCCTGCAAATGAGATCTAATTGGAATTGAAGTCTTTCACAGGGACGTTGCCCAAAATGCGCCTGAAAGTAATCAGATTTGCCCTTTAATTGACGGAATACTCGTGGCGGTTCGCCAGGAACCACCAGGTGAACTGCAGCGTATTCAGTGTGAATGGCATAATTACAGGAGTAACATTGAGCAGGGAGTAAGAATGATGCCCAGCAAACTTGATGAACTGAGACGCCGAGCCGAGGAGGCCGCGCGACAGATTGACGAAAGGTTCGAGATTAAATCGAAACTTGATAAGGGAGCGCGTGCAACTAGTGATGCTCTTCGAAAGGGAGCAGAAGTGGCCTCGTCGACAATCGACGCCGCGCGTGAAGAAGTCTCCCGCCTTGATCGCGAGCATAAGGTCAGTGAGCGCGTCAGCGAAAACGCACGAAAGGCTGCAAATGCCGCCGAGGAAGCTATTCGACGGTCCGGAGTAAAAGAAAAGGCAAGCGAAGCAGCCAACGAAGCTTCTCAAAAGGCAAATGAGGTCTTCGACGACGCAAAAGAAAAGGCGTCGGATTTTTTCGGCGACGCCCGACGGTACTATGAACAAGCTACCGATGCCGCGCGGGCTAGCGCCTCTGCTGCCAGATTGCCATCTTCGCTTCTGAGCACCCTCGCGAGCGCCCGTCGCTGGGCGAAGAAGAATCCCGGAAAAGCGGCCGTAGTCTCGCTCGCCTTCATCGCAGGCACTCGCGCAGGAAGCGCTTTTTCGTCTCTCGATGTTGTGCTTCTCGGCGCAGGAGGTAGCGGCAACTGGTTCTTTCACTCTGCGATCGCGCCCTATGCTTTACGAAAGCTGTCCGAAAAGTATGAAACATACTTGAAGCGACAAGAAGAACTGTTGCGCGATGGAAAGCTTCCCGAAGCCGAGCAGGCACGAATCAAGTTTCAACGTGATGCGGCAAAGTATGTCGGAGCGCCTTTGCTTGGCGCGTTCAGCGTTGCCGCCGGAGCCGGTTTGGTAGCCGAGGCGGTCACTGGTGGCGCAGTCACCGGTTTTCCGATCAACATTATCCTGGGCGGAAACCCGATGCTGTCGAGCATATGGATGTTCGGTAACGGATTGATCTGTTTTTACAATGGCTACAAATTCTTTATGATGGCGATTGGAGATCAGGAGGATGTTGCTCGCGTAGTCCGTGACATAAAGGGCCTGCTTCCAGCAGACGTAGCATAGGCTATACGGTCGGTCTCGCTTCGATTGCAAGTGTTAGTCAGTCCACAGTTGTTCCGTAGACTGCTCAGAAAATATGACTGTAAGACAGCCACACTAATAAGCCCACGCGACTTGTTTTGGTCACGTCAAGGGCGAAGCACTGTTTAAAGCGGCTGCGCTAAGCCGCGTTAACGTTT
>Ga0126384_10002524_pt1 | contig 11097 bp, 10 predicted proteins | sample PanSoiMetPlot_36_FD_92543 | JGI IMG/M metagenome (GOLD analysis project Ga0126384, IMG submission 92543) | Tropical forest soil microbial communities from Panama - MetaG Plot_36 | ecosystem: Environmental > Terrestrial > Soil > Tropical forest > Bulk soil | place: Panama | collected 2016-02-17 | reverse complement strand
TTGCCAAGCATGAAGCGCAAGCAGCGGTTCCGGTGCTGGAGAAAGCAGTTTCGATTTCCGATCGCAGCCCGGGAATTATGGGTCTCTTAGTTTACGCGTACGCCCAAGCTGGACGACGTGCCGACGCGCTTCGGCTTCTTGAAGAATTGAAGCAACGGAGACGGAGCGGCTACGTGCCGTCCGCTGCGTTCATCAAGGCTTACCTCGGCCTTGGCGACTACAATCAAGCATTCGTTTGGCTCGAGGAAGGCTACAAGGAACAATCGAATCTCTTGCAGTTCCTCAAAGTTCACCCAATCTTTGATCCAGTCCGCAACCAGCCTCGTTTTGCAGACCTGATCCGTCGCGTAGGTCTCTAGCGGAGGGCGATGCCGGACGAGCCGCCCCAGCAAACATCAGAACAATTGGGAAACAGGGACATCCTGAACTGCCATATCCCGAAATGGGAAATTGGAGACGGGAAATTGGGGACAGCCTAAACTGCCCTAATTCCTTTTTCGGAATGATCGAAATCGAAGCAGCGGTCCCTGCTAAGTTTCTCGAGTCAGACGTAAAATGCGGCAGATCAGGCTGTCCCCAATTTTCGAGGCGGTCCCCAATTTTCGCCAATTTTCGTCCTTTAGATTATCTGTCGCAAGCCCAGCCACTGATCAGCGGCCGGTGATTCGAATCAACATTTCCTGACCGCTGTTTAGCGTGATCTTCTGACGGCCATGGAAAGCTGTCGTTCCGAGGCCGCCCGCACCGCCAATGATTGAACCGATGCCGGCGCCTTTTCCGCCTCCGAAGATCCCGCCCAGTAAGGCTCCGGCTCCCGCGCCAATGGCCGTGTGTTCGATGCTCTTGCGCCCTCGTCCGCCGGATTCGATCGCACCTTCCACGTCGACCTTTTCGCCTGACGGGGCGTGATAGAGTTCCACGATTTCGGCGTGAATTGCCGCATGGCGCCCGTCCGGCATTACCAGCCGATCGAATCGGAGCATCATGCTGGTATTACCTTTGATCCTTCCGGACGGATCAATTTCGGTGATGTGACCATAGACTCGTGCGCCTTGGTAGTCTCCCTGGTCGACAACCGTTGCGCTGAATGGATCACCGACTTCGGAATCGACGCTGGTCAGAGTATCGTCGAGGCGAACACGAAGAGCTACGTCATCTGGCACATTGAAGTTGTCCGTTGAACCGAGGGCGGCGACCGAGGCAATGATGACCAATGCCAAAGCAGAAACCACGTGTGCAACGGAGTTTATGACTACCGTTTTCTTGCGAGTGCTATCCATAAATGCTTCTCCTTTTTTCAATCAAGAGTTCGTGGAGCATGGGAAATCATCTGCTGATCCAGAGAATTGTTGGAACCGTCACAGCCAGCGCTAGGGTCGAGATCAAGAGCATCGATGCGGTTTCAGATTGGGCAGCCTTATATCGCGCCGCAAAGAGCACAACCAGCGTGGCCAGCGGAAAGCTGCAACACACAAGCGCCTCGCGCGAAAAGGGACTCTTAACGAGCAGCAGATGAAGCAGAACGAAGAGTGTCGCAGTTTGCACGGCGATACGAGCCATGGAACCAGCAAAGACCGCCGGTGAAAGGCGAACCGGATAAGCCGCCAGGACCAGACCTACACTGAAAACAGCTACTCCCGAAGTCGCAGAACCGATCAACTCGAAGCTGCTCACGAGCACAGCGGGCAGATGCACTCTCGCAAGCACAACGGCAATTCCGAGGACCGGTCCCCAAAGCAGCGGTGATTTCAAGCCGGCCTTGAGTCCTGTAATCACAGGATTCGGCTTTGAACGATCTGCGGTTCCTACTTCTTTGTTCTTTGTCGCGGCATCCATCTCCAGCAGCACGACCGCGAGAGGAACCGTTAGGTTGATCGCCAACGCTACAAGTCCGACAGCGCCGGCGCTAGTTGTCCCGAGGATCGGTTCGAGAACAGCGAGTCCGAATACTGGGGTAGCGGATGTCGCCAACATGAGGCTATAGATAATGGCAGCAGTCCCACGCAGAGACTTCACTTGGTTCAGCGCGATCCATGCGACTAAGAAGAGTCCGAGATGGGCGAGGATGAGCGCCAGAACGAGGCGGCCTTGCCGAAGCAGAAGGTCGCGGTGGATGTCAGTCATGCTGACAAACAGCGACGCTGGCAAAGCAAAGGACAAGGCCAGCTTGCTAAGTCCCGCTGCCTGGTCCGGGTCAAACGTGTTGCGCTTACCGGCGAAATAGCCGAGGGCGAGCACGAAGAATACGGGAAGCAAAGCTCCTACGAGACCACCCATGTTCATACAAAATTCCTTTTCCGAACTGTTTAAAATTCCACCTTTGTTCTGAATCCAAAAACTACGGCCCGCTGATTTCTTCCGCCCACGTTGGCGTAGTACTGAATTACAGGCTGCAACAGGATCATCGGTGCGACGTCGAGGAGAGCGTTGAATTCAAGTCCGTGCTCCGATTTCCATGGCGATGAGCCTGGTTCAGCGAACTGCTGATTCAAGCTATTGCGCACGTAGCCGAACGACATCGTGTTGTGAATGGGCAGCGGCAACGGCTGGTTGAAACGCAGTCCAGCCGTAAGTAGCCGATTGTTTCGATTGAGGTCAGGCGGGCTCCAGTCATACGCGAACGTCGCGTCCAGGCCCTTGGCTTCCTTCGGATCAACACGCCAGACTGCCTGGCTGGCCATCCAATACAGCAAATAATTTCCTGATTGCTTTTCGCCGCTGCTATTCGCGAACTTTCCGGGATTGTAAGAAGCGCCGAATTGGTAAAGCCCGGAATAGCCGGCGCGGCTCTCAACGTTGTCGAATGCGCGTATTGACGTTGCTTTCTTGCCGGGGGTGAATCCGATTTCTGAAACGCTAACCGGAACTCCGCGGAATTGTGGAACCAGTCCGGTTGGGTTATGCGCAAACGGATCTCGATCCTCGGCCTCAACCATCGACTTTACGTAAAGGTTCCGAAACGGAACAACGCGAACTTCCATCGCGGGCGTTGATGGGGGATCGAAGGATTCGAAATCGGTAGAGAGGTTGCCGAGGGCATAGCCCATCGGCTCGAAAATGAAAGAAGCAGCGTAATACTGAGCCCCATAGAAATCCTGACCGGCAAATTGACCTATCCGAGCCGTAAACCGCTCCTTCAGCCATCGCTTCTCAAGCCACCACGAATCCAGACGGAACGTAGGCGCGCTGGACATGCCACTCGGACTGGTAAGCAAGCCGAGATAAGTTACGAGTTTGCCGCCTGCTTGCCAGAGGGCAGTCGCATGGAAGTACAGTCCATGTTGACCAGCCAGTTTGCCTAAGTCTATGTCTACGGTTCCCCTGAACCTATTCCAACTCGCGAGTCGCTCTTTCTGTTCGCTCTTGATATTCCAGAGCTGATCACTGATGTACTGGAAATCGAACTGCACACCGCGTTCTGACAATCGCGTTCGCGTTCCGCCCCAGTCTCCGAAGAGATGTCCGTGAGGGCCCTCGCCAGTCTCGTGGCTGTCGGGCCCACTCAGCGTCTCTGCTGGGTCCGTCTGGCAAGAGACGTGGGCGATAGCGGAAAAAAACATCGCCCACACTGGGAACACGAATTTCAATAACCTCGATTTCATTTCGCTGCTTTTCGATTCTCAGGCCGCTGTCGTTAACGACTCTGTTCGCAGCTTGTATTCGGGTTTGTAGACATGGTCACGAATGAAAGCGACTATGTCAGTCGGACGGGAGACGCGAGCGAGTCCTGAATCAAACACCAGCTTCGCTACACGAGCAGCAGTTCGAATCTCAGTTTCGAGAATGTTGGACTGCAGCGGATACAGAAGCCCTTGCTTCAGCAAGTCGGACGGGACTTGATCGGCGAGGGCACGTGCAGCTTCGATAAACATCTCATCGGTTACCCGCACTGCTTGAGTTGCAAAGATCGCCATTCCGACTGCCGGGAATATGTAGAAGTTGTTGGCTTGCCCAGGAAGAAATGTCTGTCCGTTGAAGTGGACCGGTGGAAATTGCACGCCCGCAGCGTAGATTGCCTTACCGTTTGACCACTTATATGCCTGCTCTGGAGTGCACTCGGCTTTCTCTGTGGGGTTTGATAACGCCAGGACAATGGGACGGTCATTGATTCGCGACATCGCCTCGATTACTTTCTGATTGAAAGCGCCACCAATTGTGCTGACACCAATAATGGTTGTTGGCCTGATGCTTTCGATACAGTCCACAAAATCGCGGCTTGGCCTGTGCTTGTGAGCGTAGGGTTTCTGGAAATCGACCAGATCTGTACGCTTATCTTCGAGCAGGCCATTGATGTCGAACATGTAAACTTTCGATTGAGCCTGCGCAAGCGTCAGTCCTTCCTCAACCAACGCAGAGCAGAGTAGATTGGCGAGGCCAATGCCTGCCGAGCCCGCGCCGAGGAACAGGTATTTCTCGTCGCTTAGTTTTGTTCCCTTGATCTTCGCGGCATTGATCATTCCTGCGAGCGTTATGCCGGCGGTACCCTGCACATCGTCGTTGTAGACGCAATATTTGTCCCGATAACGTTGAAGAAGATGGACCGCATCGACCCCGGTCCAATCCTCGAAGTGGACGCAACATTTCGGGAACACTTCCTGCACGGCTTCCATGAATTCATCCACGAACGAATACAGTTCTTCGGAGGAAGGACGCGTTTTGCGCATGCCCAGATACAGTGGATCGTGGAGGTATTGTTCGTTGTTGGTGCCGGCGTCGAGATACATCGGGAGCAGATACTGGGGCGGAACTCCGGCACAGGCGGTGTACAACTGCAGTTTGCCGATCGGAATCCCCGCTCCATTCGCGCCCAGGTCACCAAGTCCGAGGATTCGACCCCCGTCCGTGACACAGATAAACCGGACATCTTTTTGCGGCCAATTTCTTAGAACTTCCTTCACCTTTCCACGGCGCCTCAACGAAAGATACATGCCGCGTGCCTGCCGGTAGATGTGTCCGAACTTAAGGCAAGCTTCACCGATCGTCGGGTCATACACGACGGGCAGAAATCGGGCAGGGTCAGACATGATAGTTCGGTAGAACAGTGTCGCGTTGTGATCGAGCAAATTGATGAGATAGATGTACCGCTCAAGGTCAGTCGTCTTCTCCGCGAGCTGAGACATCACTCGCTGCAATTGCAGATCTTCGGTCTCTGTCACATCAGGGACGAGACCTACGAGACCGAGCGCTTCCTTCTCGGCTTCGGTAAACGCAGTTGATTTATTCAGTGCCGGATCCTGGAGCAATTCAATTCCGCGCTTGTTTGTCGACATAACTTTTCACTTCCTTTGTCTCAACGTTCCAATTCGGTTCGTATCGGGCGCAAATGTGACTTTGTTAGCTTGCTTTGGCAACGTAAGGATGAACCATCTTTGCCGGATCGACGACTCGGTCGAATTCGGCTTCGGTCACGAATGCAAGCTTCAGTGCCGCTTCCTTAAGCGTCAGGTCGTTGTCGAGCGCGTAATGGGCAATCTTCGAAGCCTTGTCATATCCAATTACGGGTGAGAGAGCCGTTACGAGCATCAAGGAGCGGTCTACGTATTCCTTGATCTTCTTCAAATTCGGCTTGGTGCCTTCGACCAAGAATTTGCGGAAGTTGGTGCACCCGTCGGTCATGATTGTGATCGAGTGGGTGATGTTGAAGATGATGAGTGGCTTATAGACGTTCATCTCGAGATATCCGCCAGCACCACCAAAACCGACGGCCACGTCATTGGCCATTACCTGAACAGCAATCATGGTTAATGCCTCGGCCTGGGTCGGATTCACTTTTCCTGGCATGATTGAAGAACCTGGCTCGTTGGCGGGAATGATCAATTCGGCAAAGCCGGCGCGCGGACCACATGACATCAGCCGGATGTCATTCGCGATCTTGTAGAGCGAGACTGCTAAAGTACGGAGAGCGCCGGAGAGTTGGACAAGCGCGTCGTGGGCTCCCTGAACTGTGAACTTGTTTGAAGCGCCGACAAATGGCAGCTGCGTAAGTTTCGCAATTTCGGCAGCCGCTGCGTCGCCAAATCCGGGAGCGGCATTGATGCCTGTTCCCACTGCGGTACCGCCCAAGGCAAGTCGATACACACCTTTCAGCACATCTTCAATGCGTTCGAGATTGTCGCTAAGCATCCCCGCGTAACCTGACCATTCTTCACCGAGCGTGAGAGGTGTTGCGTCCTGCATATGAGTGCGACCAATCTTCACAATGTCTCTCCACTCGTTCGCCTTCGCAGCGATCGCATCTCTCAACTGCTCGACGGCGGGTATCAGCCGCTGCTTTACGTTCACTGCAGCCGCTATGTTCATCGCCGTGGGAAATGAGTCGTTTGAGGACTGCGACATATTGACGTGGTCGTTTGGGTGCACCGGGGATTTGCTGCCAAGGGGTGTGCCGGCGAGCTGGCAGCAGCGATTGGAAATTACCTCATTAACGTTCATGTTGAACTGCGTTCCGCTGCCAGTCATCCATACATGGAGAGGAAACATGTCCGCGTGATCGCCGGCGAGGATTTCATCGCACGTCTGAACTATGAGTCCATGACGCTGGTCGTCTAATCGTTTCCCAGAATGATTCGCGTTGGCGGCAGCCTTTTTCAGGATGGCATAGGCAGAAACCATCTCGCGAGGGATCAGGTCATGCCCGATTTTGAAATGCTCGAGAGATCGCTGTGTTTGCGCTCCCCATAGTTTGTCGCTCGGGACATCTACCTCGCCGAGACTGTCTGTTTCTTTGCGAACCTCAACTAATTCCATGTCAATAACTGCGCTCATTGTTTTCCTTTCTTCCTACTACTGCCTATTAACTCCGCATTGGATTGCTTGTCACACTCTGGAGAGTCCTGGACTGTTTTCAGTTCTCACAAACGCGATTAAGCCAGAGGGGCGATGTGGAATCTATTGGACAAAGGTATCGACCGACACCTTCGTATTAATCGGCATGAAGACTAGCCACTAATCTGCAAGAGAGCGCACACAACAATCCCAATTCGGCGCCGGCTGGTTGACACCAAAGTATCGTTCGATACCAAGGTCCAATTGTTTGCGAACTAGTCTTCTTGTCTCATCGCCGTATCAGCGCAGTGCGCGTGGCAGCGGATGAGTTTGCAGCCAATGAAACCCGTGCTGGAACGATTCACGCTAAGAAAGGACAAATAAGAAAATGAGAAATACACGAAGAGCAATGTCAATCGCTCTCATGGTTGTTTCTTTTGTGGCGGGCTCACTTGCACAAGAGATAAAAACCGATTACGACCGCAAGGCAGATTTCAGCCAATACAAGACATTCTCGTTCGAGAAGGTCGAAACGAAAGATCCACTATGGGTCGGTCGCATCACAGCGGCGGTTGAAGAGGCGTTAACCACAAAAGGCCTTACGCAAGTTGCGTCTGGTGGGGACATTGCCATCATCGCCATCGGAATGGCGACCGACCGGCAAACGCTCAACACCTTTTATGACAACTTCGGCGGCGGATGGGGGTGGAGGCGCTGGGGAGGAGACGACTTCGGCGAGTCAACGACAACGACGGAGACCTATAGAGTTGGCACACTCGTCGTCGACCTTTTTGACAGCAAGACGAAGACATTGCTCTGGCGCGGTTCTGCGAGTAACACCTTGTCAAACAACTCCGGAAAAAACATCAAGAACTTCGATAAAAGTGTGGAGAAGCTATTCAAAGAATTTCCTCCCAAAGCTTAACGGAATGCGGTCGATGAATGCTCTGGATGAAGACATGGCGCAAGCAGCTATAGCAGTGAACCAGACTAAGGCGGCATGGCAAGCGGTATTGCTGCATTCTGCTCGAACGGCGGTTGCAGCCGTGGCCTCACTGCTGGCGGCGCAGTGTTGTCGATTGCCGGAAAGCTACTGGGCGCCGATTACGACGTTGGTGATTACTCAATCTTCGCTCCGGACGACACTCGTGGTGTCTGGAGAGCGTTTCATGGGAACTGTACTTGGAGCGACGGTTGGGATCATCGTTGCAAGTCGCTTTGGCGATACCTGGCTTGTGTTCGGCGTCACTGTTTTTGTCCTGGGGCTTCTAACGGCAATATTGCACTCAGATCGCAGTGCATATCGATTCGCGGGAGTAACACTCGCAATTGTGCTGCTTGTACCGAGGACGGGTGCTCCATGGCTAATCGCGCTTCACCGGTTCGCGGGAGTGTGCATTGGAATTGCGGTTGCCTTGGCCTTGACTGTGTTATCGCCTGAGCCAGAGGAAACAGCATCACTAACACCGCAGAAATGATCGATCTCTGACCCGCGGCGGTGATGCTCCGCTGCGCACTGATCGAGCGAATCGTAAAAAACATGAGCGTGACAGCAGAAGTGAGTTCAATCATACAAACCGTGGCCCTTTTGCGCTGGAAGGCGGAGCCTTGCGGCCATTTTCACTAACTGAGCAAGAGAATCAGCTTTCATTTTTTGCATCATCTTGCCGCGATGAGCCTTTACCGTGATCTCGCTGATCCCGAGTTCGCCCCCAACCTCTTTATTCAGCCTGCCGGAAGCTACTAATGCCATGACTTGCCGTTCGCGATGTGTGAGTGTCGCGTAACATTCCTTCAGAGCTCGCATCTCTGCTTGCCGAGCCAGAGCGAGGCGGCTGCGTTCGAGCGATTGCTTAATCGCGGTCAGCAACAAATCATGAACGAATGGTTTTGTCAGGAATTCGATAGCTCCAGCTTTTATTGCTTCAACAGCCATGCGCACGTCGCAGTGGGGTGTGATCAGTATCATTGGCATCTCGGGCCGCTCGACAGCGAGTTTTTTCTGCAGCTCGAGACCATTGTGACCTTGAGAAACTTCAAGGATTAGACAGTTCGGAACGGGCGCGGACGGGTGACTAAGGAATTCCTCGGCTGATGAAAATAACTCTGAATGCCAGCCGTTGCAGGAGATCAACAATTCCAGCGAGTGTCTCTCAGATGCCACGCCATCGACAACGAACACGATTGGTGACTCGCACGACTCGGATTGCGGCTCAAAGCTCTGGCTTAATATCGGCACTAGTGACATGTGGTTTTCTCCCGCGTGATCTTTGAAAGGCCCCATAGCCAATCATGGCTGCTGAGGAACTGTTTGCTATCCGACGATAGCGTGTACGCGGCCTTCGTTCTCGTCTAGGTTGCGCAGGCGGCTCACGGCTCCTTCGGCTTCTTTCATGAAAATGATTCGGCCTTCAGAGTCGAGATCAATGCGGACGAAGTCGCCAAACGCAACACTCTCCTCGGATCGCCAGTGGGGTAGTTGCGAGCTTTTCGCAAACAACTGGAAACGTCTGCAGGCCCGGCGAAGAATGGGAAGAGGCTTGGCAACATTAGGCTGCTGCCGTCGCTCCCTGAGCGGCTTTTACCGCTTTTCGAATCACATCGATCACGACTTGCGGCTGCGACAACATCACCACGTGGCTGCTCGCGGTTTCGGTCGTCGTGGCGCCCATGCGCTTGGCGAGGAAGCGCTCACAGTCAGGATGGACAGTACGGTCGTTCTTGGCGACGATGTACCAGCTTGGCTTCGACTTCCAGGCGGTTCCTCCGACTTTGGCCTCGAACAAGTCTGGAGCAGGTACGCATTGGGTCGCCCAAACCACCTTCTTTTCCTGCTCGGACAAGTCGCCTGCGAAGGAATCGATGCCTTCCGGAAGCAGCCAGATACGTCCGTCCGCGACTTCGATGTGCGAGAGAATGTCAGTCTTCGGGAAGTTGGACGGTTGCGTCTGGGACGTCTCATCGGCGTCCGGCGCAAATGCTGCGATGTAGACCAGCCCGGCAACGCGATCGTCGGTTCCGGCCCCGGTGATGACGCTTCCGCCATAAGAGTGGCCGACGAGAATGGCTGGACTGCTGACTCGCCCGAGCGTGCGTTTCACGGTGGCTACGTCGTCTGCAGCTGTGTTGAGGCTGTATTGGGCAGCAATACACTGGTGTCCTTCGGCTTGAAACGCGGGGATCACCTTGCTGAAGCATGAGCCGTCTGCCCAGATGCCGTGGCAGAACACGATGCTGGGTTTGATGCCTTTCATTTTGCTCTCCTTTTCGTATGGTGGCGGTGAAGTGAACTCGTTTATCAGCCGGCCGCTCACTCCCGAGGGCATGTATGCCGCGATCACGCCGGCAGCCACCGTACTACCGGTTGTCAGAAGGAATTGGCGGCGGTTCGGCCGCGGGGATTCAGGGGAGCGATCGTGATGTTCCATTGTGGTCTACCTTTCTCGAAGGCCCGAAAGCGACACGCTGTTCAGCACGCTCGAAGGGCTATCACTTTCCGTTCAAACAGTCTTTCTCGTCCTCGTAAAGATCGCGTTCGAAGCGCTGTTTCGACTGCCCGAAAATACAGAAAATGAGTTTCCCGGTAGCAATTGCACTTACAGCTATGGAGTGCAAGCCGAATGCCAGATGCTGGCAGGGTAGTGATCGGCCTTGGACTTCGCGCCACTTCCCTTTCCGATTCGTAGAACTCCTTCCGGCTTTTGTCAGCAATTTCCCTCAGATTGTTTCGACTGGAAGCGGATGAGAACCGCACAAACTGGAGCGGTAGAGTCAGACGTCTGGCAAGCGTTGGCAAGTGATAAACCGTCGACAAGTGACAAACCGCTGGCAGATGTCTGCGGCACATCGGAAAATCAGGGAGAGGAGAATCGGGGACAGACGAGCGTATGCCCGCATTGAGAAAAACGTTGCGTCTGTTCCTGTGTCTGGTCTTCCCATATTTGTATGGTTGAACTACTTGGGCTGACGCCGTCGCAGGCTCCACAGTCCTCTCGCCGAGAGGATTCCGGAGAAGGTGGAGGTCACGCCGAGCGGAGGAGTGTCCAGACCCAGAAAAAGACTCCGCTGGAGTGGGCGATCCTGCCACCGACAAGTCCGGCTCCGCTCATGTGGAGGACAAGGGCGAACCCAAGGATCGACCCGAGCAGCATGATGATGTACTCCGATCGCCGTTCGCCGAGCATCAGCGTTCCGCACAGCCAGACGACCAGGATGAGCACCCCAAGCAACTTCTCACACAGATGAACACAGATTTATGGATTCACGCAGATCGAAAGGGGGTAAAAGCAAAATAATCTGCGTCCATCCTGAAATCTGTCTGTCTGCGTGAGT
>Ga0126384_10002523_pt1 | contig 11100 bp, 6 predicted proteins | sample PanSoiMetPlot_36_FD_92543 | JGI IMG/M metagenome (GOLD analysis project Ga0126384, IMG submission 92543) | Tropical forest soil microbial communities from Panama - MetaG Plot_36 | ecosystem: Environmental > Terrestrial > Soil > Tropical forest > Bulk soil | place: Panama | collected 2016-02-17 | reverse complement strand
TCCGCTGAACCCTACTTCTTAAGTAGCTTTCATCGGAACCCCCAAAAGTCAAGTTCGACATGCAGATTAGCACTTGATGAATAATTGTCATCTAATCTTCGCGCCGGATTTAGGATTTATAGAGTCCCTACGATACAAAAATTCCTCGCTCCGTTAGGAGCGAAATGTTACGGTTCGCAAGCGACGCTTCCAGAATATTTCGCACCTCACGGAGCGGATCCAGTTAATCGTAACGGACTATAAATATTCGACTCCTACGGAGCTCAAAATTAGACTAACGTTGGTTGTGCACGACTGGTCTCTTGATCTCCGTGTTCATGCCGGCAATTAGTGTTGCGCTCGTTCGAAGTCATCGACAAGCTGAAGCTTATCGGACTTTATTCCTCAAAAATTCTGAGGAAGTCTTCGTGATGCAAAGGCTCGATACGAACCAGCTGGAGATTCTCTTTGACGTGTTCCGTGTGGCTCATGCCTACCAGCGCAGTTGTGATACCCGGCGTTGAGCGCACAAATTGAATCGCGGTCAGCGCATCCGTAGCCAAAGACCCGAGCGCTTCAGTAAGCTCGTCCGGCAATCCTCGCGCAACTCTCCCTTGCAGGATTGAAGCGCTGGACACCACGGTGATTTCCAACGCCGATGCTGCTTCGAGCACGGACATCCATCTGCCTGACACCTGTTGATTCTCGAGAGAATAGGCTTCCTGCATGCCCAGATTGAAGGGCAACTGTATAAAGCGAAAGTGATGCGACTCTCCACCGACTTGCCTGGCAATCTCAACCATCTTTTCGAGCGAATGATAGTCACGCGCATCAGGCCGGACACGGAAACCATTCCAGGTAGCAACACCGTACTCTCCGATTCTCCCCTCCGCAACGTTTCGCTCGAGCGCTTCAAAAGCCTTGCGTAACCGTTCATAAAACTCGCCGGACAAAACCGAGTTCAATTGCGACTCAGGATTGTGAATGTAATAGACATCGACGGATTCGAGACCAAGATTTCGCAAAGACTGTTCAAGCTGGTGCTGCAGGTAAGCAGGAGTCATGCAATGAACGCCGCCGGCCAAATCTTCGAAGCTTATGATTCCTGGCTTAACAAAGGTCTCTTCGATATACCCGCGCACATCTCTTGGTGGCACACCGTCGAATGGCAAATAACCACCCTTGGTGCACACAACAAACTCTTCGCGTCCAACTTTGGATGCGGCGGTCAGCCTTTCGAGCGCTGTGCCGATCGCTCGCTCGCTACGCTGGAAGCGATAGTTGGCTGCGGTATCAATTACATTTGCGCCCATTTCAAGCGCGCGTGTAATGCTATCGAAGTAGCTCCGGTCGGTGGCCTCATCGGCGTTTCCCAGATAGGTTCCGATCCCTATTGAAGACAACCAGAGGTCTTGTTCGAGACGAAAGTGATTTGAAGCAGCGATAGGTTCGAAACATTTGCAGTAGTGCGCCGTTCCGTCGAGTGTGGCGTGACCAGGAAGAGACATAGGAGTCAACCATTTCGAGAGTGCTCGACTATACTCGTCCGCCCTCGCCATCCGCAACAAAAGACCCAGCCAGTTGTTAGTCATCAATCGGGATCATCTGATCGGGGTCATCATGCGATCGGGGTCAGGCCTGATCGGGGTCAGGCCTACGATTTTACGATTCTCAAATGCGTCGATTGGCTTAGGAGTACTCGGTTAGTCTATTCCCTTTCAGCGGTGCGCTTAAGATTGGCGACGGCGACCCGCGAGTCAGGCCTAAACCTTGCCGGCCGGATGGGGCAATACAAATCGCAAAATCGTAGGCCTGACCCTTCGTGACCCTTCGGGGTTTAGCGGGTTTCACGATTCTCAAATATGTCGAGGTTTAGGGACACTCGGCGAGTCTATTCAGTTTCATTCGTGCGCGCCCTTAAGTTTGCCGACTGCGGAACCTCGTCTCTCCCTAAACGGTGCCGGACGGACCGGGCAATACAAATCGCACAACTGTAGGCCTGATCCGTCGGGTTTCGGAAGGTAATCTTCTGACACCCGCCGACCAGGAAAACAAACTCCACTTGGTCGCCCCGCCGCTAAGGAGGGTGTGGGTTTAGGCCTCAATCAACGCAGCTTCAACCACCTGTTTGGGTTCTCCGTTAACACTGGTTGAATTGCAGAGGATTGTTGTTGGTCTACTAAGTCGTGACTGGAAGGTTGCAGGCAGTGCGAGAGCCCTGCCCGTCATATCCCTGCCCAGCGGAACCTTTGGTGTTCTGACTGGCGAAGAACCTAGAAATAGACAGAGAGGCCCTTCATTTCGCCAGTGAGTTGGTCCCAGATGGACCGATTAATAGCGCACCCCTCAACGTACAGTTCCGCAAGCGACCGGAATTGCCGCAGATGTTGCAAAGCGAGTCGGGTAATTTCAGTGTGCTCCAGATGTAATTCACGAAGATTTGGGAGGGGTTTTAAAAAGCTGAGGTGCTCGTCCATGAGCTTGCTATGTCCGACAAACAACATCTGCAACTCATTGAGGTGAATGAGGTCAACTAATCCGTTGCCATTAATCGCTATACCCTCCAGCCCTAAAGTGACGAGTGACCTAAGATCAGAGAGATATTGAACGCCAGCGTCCGTGATGTCCGTTCTGTCCAGGTACAGAGTATTAAGATTCTTTAGGCACCCGATGGTCGCCAGCGTGAGATCACTAATACTGGTAAGACTCAAGTCGAGGGAGCGCAATTCTCTGAACACCGCAAGAACGCCTGTTCCATCATCGGTAATGCAGGTTTCACGCAAATCCAAATCGTGCAAGTTCTCTAATTCGGCCAAATTCCGAAGACCATCGTCGTGGATGCCTGTGCGACTCAGATTAAGGCTGCCAAGTCCTGTCAATCGCCGTAGATTCTTTAGCTGACTGGGCTCGATCCGCTTTTCGCTCAGGTCAAGCCACATTAGCGCATCGGGCTCGAGTTCTTCGATAAACGAAAGGTCGGAGGCTCCTTGATTACTGACCTCCAACTTGAGTAGTTCGTCTCGATCAACGAGGACTGTTCCTTGCGCTTCTACGACATTTGTCCTTGAAGAAAGGAAACCTTGGTCTCCCCAGGTTCCCATTTCGTGGAGCCGTCCGACGGACTTATCTTTTGGGAAATGGAGTTTCTTTTCCAAGTCTTCACCAACCCTTCTCAAGGTGTTGCTGGAATAAGCCAAGAGAGCCTGGGAATTATGGCGGGGAGAGCACGAATGACTCCAGGACCTCCAAGATAGATGCTACCACCCGCAACGCTCCCCAGAAACAGCTTACGCCAGAACTCTGCCATTTGCCGATTGGACTCCTCTTCCATTCTCAGTTCCTCAATCGTGGGAAGATTCGTCGGCCATGGGACGTGGGTTTTTATTGCCTCAAATGCGCGCTCTAAGCCCGGCGGTGGAGGGCCCTTCTTTATACAATTTTCAATGTAGTCCTCAAGGTCTCGCATCAGCCCTCGCTGACGGTCTAAGAGATTATAGTAGTGGTTTCCTGGGCCTTTTCCGGGGCCACTCTTTCCACCATGCGACCAACCTTTGTCGCCCCTATCGACAAACCCGCTGTCCTTGTACGGTCGAAAATTGTTGAAGAAGCCGTTTGCCTTTCCAATGATCTGCAAGAGTAATCTTCGGCAGTATTCTGGATCCTTGCATAGACCTGAAGGATCGGTCGAACTAATAACAGAATTATCAACATACGAGTAAAGATTCGAACCGCCTGCTAAGCCGATCGGATCTTCACTAATGAATCGGCCGTTCTGAGGATCATACCAGCGCGCTCGATAATACATCAGGCGTGTTTCCGTATCAGCCTCGCGACCCGTGTAGGTGTATCGCGTCCACGTTGACCCGCTGCCCACGTTGCCGTACGAGTCATAACTAATGCCCGAGGTCACAGCGCCATTCGCATCGGTGAGTGCCCGCGTAGTGCCTAGATGATCGGTGACGAAATATGCTGCGGATCCGTCGGCAGTTTGTCGCAACTTGTTGTCAACGCCTGGCCCATTTAGATAATCTGCGATCGTGCTGCCACTGCTATCGAGATCACGAATCACGTCGGTACCGTCATAGACAAACTTTGTGGTTCCATTTACGCTGCTCGTCCGCTGTATTCGTCGACCCAGCGCATCGTAACTGTTAGTGACTGTGACTCCGCCGGAGAGTGCTACTTGCTTTAGACGATTGTCGTAATCCAAAGTATAAGTCCAACTGCCGCTGGCACCACCTTTGGAAATCTGACTGCCGTTGCTGTCATAGCCGAACGACGTTCCGTTTGCTGAGACGAGTCTGTTAAAGGCTTGATAACTATAGCTTGCGCCCTGATGCGACGCTGTGCGGTTGCCGACATCGTCATAAGTGTAACTCTCATTTATTTGGCTGACCGGATGAGTGGCTCCGGTGAGTCGATCAAGCGAATCGTAGGTGTAATTGTGCGTGCCGGCACCATCGGTCATCTGTGTGATGTTGTTGACAGCGTTGAATTGATATTGGAAGTCAGCGAGCGTGTTAGCGCCCTTTGTATGCGTTAGTCGTGTGAGGCGATTGATATCGTCGTACTGATAGGTGCTGACCACGCCATTTGGTAGAGTGCGCGATGTGAGCTTGTTCGTAGCGTCGTACGCAAACGTCGTATTGAGACTCGCGTCGTCCGTTAATTGCGTAAGTCTATCGATGACATCATAATGATAAGTGACATTCGGGCTGCCGTTCAGACTTAGCTGAGTGCGATTGGAGTTGCCGTCGTAAGAATAACTGACCACCTGGCCAAAGACATCCGTCACTGAATTCACCCGACTACGGTTGTCGTACCCAATCGTCACAGTCCCAGTCGGATTGGTCGCCGTTGTAAGCCTTGAGAGAACATCGTAGCCGTAAGTTGCGGAAGTCGTGTCAGGATAGCTGATGGTTGTCAGGCGATCTAGTGCGTCGTATGTGTAATTAGTCATGGAACTGTTGTAGTCGGTGCGTTGGCTTCGGTTTCCCGCCGCGTCGTAAACGAAAGACATCGTCGCCGTGCCCTTCTTGTTCTGGGTCACATGGCCAAGTGCATCGTAAATAAATTCATAGCGCTGGCTGATCGCATCAACCACGGCGGTCATCTGCGAACGCGCGTTGTATTCGTAAGCAGTGACTTTCAGAGCCGGATCAATCGTGCTCGTCAAGCGATTGATGCTGTCGTAACAGAAGGTAGTCGCGCGCTCTGCCTGATCGGTCTTGCTGGTCAGATTGCCGTTGAGGTCGTAACCAAAATTCTCCTCTAGCCGACCTGCGCCAGTAGTTGATTCCGGGTATTTGATCTTCGTCAGCCGCTTAAACTCGTCGTAGCTGTAATTCGTCGTGCGATTCAGTGCGTCAGTCACGCCGGTGAGATTCGACATCGAGTCGTACGCGTAACCGGTCGTCTTGTTATCGGCATTCGTTTCACTAGTCAGGCGGTATGCGGCGTCGAAGGCAAAGGTAGTTTCATTCCCGCGTGGATCCCTGATCTTCGTCCTGCGTCCCGCCAGGTCGTAAGTGAAGAGCACGAAGTTTGTATCGGGATAAATAATCTTCTTCAATCGTCCGGCAAGATCGTATTCATAGCTTGTCACCTCATTGAGTGCATTGGTCACACTTGTCACCCGCCCACGCGCGTCGTAACCCAGGTTGGTTTGATTGTTGAGCGCATCAGTCCGGCACGTGAGATTCCCGTCCGTGCCGTAAGTGAAGGTCGTCACGTTGTTGCGCGGATCAGTCACAGTCAACAACTGCCCATTGGAGTCATAGGTCAACGTCGTGGTGTTGTTGAGCGGATCTTTCGCTGTCAGTAGGTTTCCCTGCGTGTCGTACGTGTTCGTCCAAACACCGTTCATTTGATCGGTGACGGTCAACACCTGGCCGAATGAATTGTAGGTGTAAGTCACAGTGCCGGTAGCATCCGTCTGCGTCAGGCGATTGCCGTTCGTGTCGTAAGTGTAACTGGTTGTGTGACCGAGCGCATCGGTTTTCGCCGTTACGTTCGACTGATTGTCGTAGCTCCAACTCTGAATCTGCGAATTGCCGCATCCGCAGCTGCCTTCTATCTGAGTCACCACCCCCGGTCCTCGGCTGTAGTCATAGAAGTATTTTGTTACGTGATTGAGCGCGTCAGTGACATCAGTCTCCGTGGCGCTGACGTAATTCAGCGTGTAGAGCTCGGTGCCGTTGCCAGCCACTTCCGAAGTGAGCGCCCGGCCTTGCGAATCATAGGTGTGCGCTTCAAGCACATTGCCCAACGCATCTGTCATCGAGGCCATATAGACAGAGTTGCCAACAAAGGCTTCACTGAAATTGAATTGTGAACCATCGGCATAAGTCACATTTTCCAGGATACCCCAGAACCAGTGGCCGTAAGTCGCTATCGTGCCCGTGCTGTCACTGATAGCGCTGACATAACCATCACCGCCATACGTCAGCGTCACTGTCCGTCCCGCGGCATCAGTTATTGTTACCGGCTTGCCATTGGCATCGTAGCTCAGGCTAATAGTGTTGTTGTTGCGGTCCGTGATTGAAACCAGCTTGCCGTTGGCGTTGAACTGGTGCACCCCGCCATCCTTGAGTGTCAGGGTATAGGTATTGTCTACGTTCCTTACCAGCTGGCCGTGAAAGTCGAGTGGCTGCTTGGGCACCCAGGGTTCGGCGGTTGACGTGCGGCCCAGATATATGAGCTGGCCGTCGGGCATCTTCAACTGCATCAGCAAGGGACCCTGGGTCGTAAGCGATTCGTCAACCATGGTGGACCAGCCATAGCCGAATACACCGGCACGTTGCTGCCGGCTGTTATAAGTGCGGGTGAGGTCTAGTCCGCCACCGATTCCCGGTAGGCGATAATCGGTTTGCTGGAGATACATGTTGCCGTTGGTCACATTGATCGGTCTGGCAACGGCGTTTTCTGGTTTCCCAACACCACTGGGGCAACTTGTGGTGCCGCAACCCTCATTGTCGCCCACGTAGATCGTGATGATGAGATCCTCGGTCACGTCCGGCTGCAAGCTGCAAGGCGTGGTGTTGATGATGCCTTGAATGTGTAGCTGATAACTGCCCGCATAAGCTGGTGTGAAAAAGACTGGTCCGGTGGAATTGGGTGAGTGGGTGTCCAGCACGTGCATGGTGGTGGGAGTGGGCCAGACTTTGCCGATGGAATATGCCCCACTAATCCCATTTCCCGTTTCGATTTGCGCCCAAATATTGATGTGATTGATCTCGCGCTGGTAGACGTAGCCCGTCGGTACGCAGTCGCCTGCGGACCACCCCATGCCTGTACACGAGCCATAAGCCGTTGCCACGGCATCAATCCGCAACGGTGTATAGGGTCGAACGACGTTTCTGACTGGGGAGCCGGTGTCATTGAAGGTAACCGAAGCTGAGATACTCTCTGTTCCCTGCTCAGGAATATCCTCGCAGGCTTGTGCGTTAACTCTGACGAAGCCTCCGAGAGCCAGAATGATGAAGATCAAATGGAATAAGTGTTTGAAACTTGATATTGATGAACGTTGACGACCAGAAAGAGATTGCGAAGCGACGAATCGGAGGGTGCTATTCATTGTTTGAATCCTTTTGGGGAACATAAGTTCCCGGTTGGAGAAAAGCCGTCGCGAGCTTCAAACTTGCCGACCAATTTCCATGTCCAGACGCAGCCTTTGCCAATCGCCGCGCAGTTCAGGGCGTCAAATGTAGTTCGGTGGTTAGTGAGCGAGCTATGTCGGGGTGAACGAATGTCGAGGAGCGCAGCTTACAGAGCACGCTAAGAGAGTGTCAAGATATTTTGGGCACGGTTCTTCAACGAGCAGCTACAGTAGACCTCTTAAAATGTCGACACCTGTCCGGCCATTCGATTGCAACTGACGACTCGCGATACGTGATTTGTCTTCGGCATTGCTGGTGTCGATGTGGTAGTTTTGGAACACAGATCCGAAGGATGAACGAAATAACATGAACCAAGTAATCGATTGGCGGGAGCACACCGGCAGTAATCCGGAAAAGTACTTCAAGAGCACTCTCTGGCAGGGCGAACATTTGACGGTGGGACTGAATTGTCTGGAGCCCAATCAAACACAGAGTGTCCACGCACATCAGGGCGCCGACAAGGTCTACTTTCTTCTGGAGGGTAGCGGCCGCTTCACCATCGGTGAGCGTGAGTATCAAGCTGGTACCGGCATGCTTGTAGTCGCGCCGGCCGGCGTTCCCCACGGTGTTACCAACTCAGGCAGTGAACGACTTTCACTCCTCGTCGCTATCGCACCTGCAATCAAATGAAGAAAGCCAGACAAAGCGCGAACGTATCGAGGTCGTCCTCGCTGGATCTGCCGGAAGAAGCTCTTGAGCAACTCTCTCAGCAGGCAAGCGCGCTGGTGATTGAGTACTTTACTCGCGTTTCAGAAATGCGAGTTTTTCCCGAAACGACTGCCGGCGAGGTCGTGCGCCGCCTTGGGGCCGAGCTCCCTCTTGAAGGTGAGTCGATCGAAAAACTCATAAATGATTGCCGCGCGATTTTCGACCACAGTCGTCACAATGGACATCCGCGCTTCTTCGGCTATGTAGCCTCGCCGGCCACAGCGCCCGGCGCCTTTGCCGATCTGATTAGCTCGACTCTGAATGCCAACGTAACTTCATGGCGATCCGGCACTGCAGCCACAGAGGTTGAGCGACTCGTGGTGCGCTGGCTCGGCGCTCTGGTTGGTTTCGACGATAACGCATTCGGCTTGCTTATGAGCGGCGGTTCGCTTGCCAATTTTACCGCGCTGCTGATCGCACAGCGTGCTAGTTCGCACGAGAACGTCGGGCGCACTGGGCTCTGGAATCAGCAGACACCGATGACGATTTATGCCTCGGACCAGATTCACATATCGATTCCTAAAACTGCAGATATGCTTGGAATCGGCCGAGACCATGTGCGTATCGTTTCTACTGACGATCGGCTGCGCATGAATGTGAAGGCGTTGAGCAAAGCAATCGAAACAGACTTACGAGCCGGCTTCAAACCATTCTGCATCGTCGCCAGCGCCGGGACTGTAGGCACGGGGGCTGTCGATCCGCTTGATGAGATCGCGTCGGTAGCGAAGGACTTCGGACTGTGGTTTCACGTTGATGGCGCTTACGGCGCTCCTGCGTTTATGGACCAGAGCAAGCGTCACCTTTTCAAGGGAATTGAGCGAGCCGATTCCCTCTCACTTGATGCTCATAAATGGCTGTACACGCCCATCGACGCCGGCTGCCTGTTGCTTCGCGACGAGTTGCCGGCGCGCCAGGTGTTTGTGGGCCATGACGCCGATTACATCAAGGTTCACGAGCAATCCCCGGAGGAGTCCTTTGCTTTCTGGGATCATGGACTTGAATTGTCGCGTCGTTTTCGCGCGCTGAAGATCTGGTTGACACTGCGATATTACGGCGCTCGCAGAATCGGCGCGTCCATCAGCGAAGATAATTCGCTGGCCCAGTATTTTGGCAAGCAAATAAGCGCCGCGGATGATTTCGAATTGGTAGCGCCGGTTGAGCTCAGCATCTGTTGTTTTCGTTATCTGCCTCCGTCAATGCGCTCGTCGAACGTAAATGAGACGCAGCTTAACGATCTGAACACTCGGCTTATGAATGCCGTGCAACGCAGTGGCAAGGCTTACGTTTCAGGCGCCAACGTGAATGGCAAGGTTGCACTGCGAGCCTGTATCACTAACTTTCGCACGACGCGAGCGGACATTGATCTAACATTGGAAGCCATCAGGAACGCAGCCAACACACTTGGGGCAGCGGCTTGAATCAAGTGATCGAAACAACTCCATCAAAAGCGTACGAGCGAGAGCTGGATCTCGCTGTTAGCCTGGCTCGCTCGGCCGGCGCTGCCATTCTTGAACTCTATAACAAGCCGATCGAAGTTCTGCAGAAGCTGGATATCGATGTGCTCGAGCCGGTCACGCTCGCCGATCGGATCGCCAACGACCTAATCGTCGAAGCATTGCAGCAACATTTTCCGGATGACGGAATCCTGGCGGAAGAATCAGCCGACACCGCGCGCCGGCTGAGCAAACGTCGGGTTTGGATGGTCGATCCGCTGGATGGTACCAATGGATTCATCGACCGGAATGGTGACTTTGCTGTTCAGATTGGTCTCGCTGAAGATGGTCAGCCGGTGCTGGGCGTCGTTTATCAGCCCTGGACGGGGTTGCTATATCGTGCAGTCCGCGGCGACGGGACGTGGATGGAACACCCACACACTAAAACCGCGAAAGCACAAGTGTCCGACATGACTCAGTTGTCAGAAATGCGATTGGCTGCGAGCCGCTCGCATCGCAGTCCGCGCATGGACCGCGTGGTGCGTGCCCTCGGCGTCAGACAGGAAGTTCAACGTGGATCGGTTGGCGTCAAAATTGGACTGATCATCGAGCAGCTTTGCGATCTTTATGTCCACCTCTCACCACGCACCAAGCAATGGGACACCTGCGCGCCCCAAATCATTCTTACTGAAGCTGGTGGAACGTTCAGTGATTTATTCGGCAATCCTATCTCTTACAACACCGCTGAAGTACAAAACCGCAATGGTCTGGTCGCGACCAACGGTCGCTCTCACGAGCAAATCATTACGATACTGGCGCCACTGTTGGCTGAGTTTGGCCGTGTACCGGTCTAGCTGTAACGCAACCCCGATGGGTCGGGGTTTGCGTGTCGTTGAATAGCATCGACTTCGAAGCAACCAGAGCTTTATGTCACAAGATCCCGACGGGAGGCACTCCTCATTGAATATTCGGCCGAAACTTTTTCTCACCTTCGTCGCCTTTTGTGTAACGCCGCTTCTCGTCCTCAGCGCCTTCAACTTCTTCCACGGGCTAAGAGGCACCAGAACTCTTTTGAGCAAAACTCTCGAGCTGGAGTCGAGCGAAATGACTCATCATTGCGAAACTATCATTAATCAGCGCGAAGGTGAACTGAAGGTGCTGGCGAGTGGTCCCTTCTCGCAGTACACGCGCACTGACGGCAGCGAGGGTTTTGATCAGGTCAAGGCTTCAGTTGAAAGCTTGCCGCCTGAATACGCCGCGCTGGCTTGTTTTGATGCCAACCAGCGTCAATTGCTTCTCGCTGAAAAGACGCTCGATTCATG
>Ga0126384_10002522_pt1 | contig 11100 bp, 9 predicted proteins | sample PanSoiMetPlot_36_FD_92543 | JGI IMG/M metagenome (GOLD analysis project Ga0126384, IMG submission 92543) | Tropical forest soil microbial communities from Panama - MetaG Plot_36 | ecosystem: Environmental > Terrestrial > Soil > Tropical forest > Bulk soil | place: Panama | collected 2016-02-17 | reverse complement strand
TGGCGCGGCAAGTGATTGACGTAGACCGGCGTGCCCGCCGGGAGCAGCTCCGCGATCAAGCGGGCATCCTCGGGCGCTTCGGCGCCCATTTCGATCGAGCCGCAGGCCACCAGCTCGGCGGCGATCGCGGCAAGCGCGCCGCCATCGTCGCATCGACGCGGGGAATCGACAACCGATGCTGACATCGTCTCAGCCTCTCTTGCGCGAAATGACGTAGGATTCATCCAGGAACCAAAGCCGGCCATGCGTCTGCAGCACCTCGCGCGTGGCATCGAGATATCGGCGCGCACCCAACACGTCGGCGAGCCGCTCATCGTCGATCTGCGCCACGTAGACGGCGGCATTCCAGGCTGCAAACAAGGTCGAGGTGCCGATGCTGGCCGCAATCTCGGTCGGCAAGGTGTGCATGTCGTAGCGAAACACCGCCCGCTGATCGGCGTAGGCATTGAAGTTGTAGTGCCGCGCCTCGCGGCCGAGTTCGGCCCGCGTGGCGCGCAGGACGTCGTAGCGGCTGGTCTGGAATGGATCTTCGTTGGGCCACATCTTGCGCACGATCTCCAGACCCGGATCGCGGCCGCAGGAGTGGATGCCAATCAGCCGGCCGCCCGGTCGCAAGGCCCGCACCAGGGGTGCCACGACGCGCGAGGCCTTGAAGGCGACCGGGACGCGGGCGCGGTAAGGCTGCGAGGCGATGACGAGATCATAGTCGGCGCGCGCGCGACCCTGTTGCGGGATGATGCCGTCGAGCAGGAAACGGAAATCCTCGCGATAGATGACGATCGCCGCCGGGCGCTCGTAGACGGGGTTGCCGGTCTTGGGACTGTGCCGCGCCTGCCAGACGCGCCCCAGCAACGGTTCGAGCGCGGCGATCTGCTCGCTGAATTGCGCCGCCGTGCCGCCGACCAGCCCGACCTCGTGCCAGGCCAACGAGGTGGCGGCCGACACGGCGTTGGGCGCCAGCCAGGGCGCCTCGGTGTAGTACATGTTGCTGACGACGAGGACGGTGGCCGGGTGCTCGTAAAAGCGATCCGCCATTTTGTCGAGCGAGAGGCGGGTGTCCTCCAGGCTGATCTCTTTGCCGACGATGTAGAAGGGTAAGGTCGGGAAGCGGCGGTGCATGTCGCGCATCACCCGGGTAAGAAGCGTGCCGTCGCCCATGCCGGCATCGAACACGCGGATCGCCGGCGGCTCGGGATGCAGATGCGCGAGCTCCATGCCGACCCGCTGCGCAATCACCTCTTTTTCGCTGCAGGTATTGACGAACAACAGGTACTTTTGCCGGTTGTCGAAAAAGCGGAAGTTGCGCGAAGGGGCATCCTCGGTGGGCGCCGTGGCGGGCTCGAGCCCGCCGGCGGCCACGCGCAACAGCGGCCGCAGTTCCGGCGGGCTTTGCGGCGCGCGAATGCCCTGCGTGGTCAGAAAGGCGCTGACCCGCTCGAGCGTCTCGGGGGTGATGCGGGCACCGTCACGCAGGCGGGCGACAAACTTGCCGTCGTTGACGGCACGCCGGCCGAAGGTCGATTCGGCCATGCCGGCACGCCGACAAAATTCCGAGATGCTGTCCAACAGGCCGACCGCGGCATAGGCCATTTGGATCGGGCTCCCTCCTCACGGGCTCGCGCCTGCAAGGCTAGCGGCCCCGGCGGTGGGATCACAACCACAAATCTAGGCGACGGTAGAGTGGGATGCTTCCCACGCGCGCCCATGCCGGCGTTACCGCCTTTGCAGCCCGGCCAGCGGGCCGCCTTCCTGCGGCGCGGCCCGCCGCCGCCTTGTCACCCCCTGCAACCTGGGCTAGATCGGTCTCGCCTCTCACCCCTGACCTCTTGCGTCGAGCGCTGATGCCGGCCTCAGCCCTAATGAATGTCATGATCGGCGCCGCCCGCAAGGCCGGGCGCGGTCTGACGCGCGACTTTGGCGAGGTCGAGCAGCTCCAGGTCTCGGTCAAAGGCCCCGGCAACTTCGTGACCGCCGCCGATCACCGCGCCGAGGAGGTGCTGTTTCGGGAGCTGTCCAAGGCCCGGCCAGGCTACGGCTTCCTGATGGAGGAGCGCGGCATCGTCGCCGGCTCCGACAAAAGCCACCGCTGGATCGTCGATCCGCTTGATGGCACGAGCAATTTTCTGCACGGCATCCCGCTGTTTGCGATCTCGATCGCGCTCGAGCGCGACGGCGAAATCGTCTGCGGCCTCATCTATAATCCGATCCTCGACGAGCTCTATACCGCCGAGCGCGGACAGGGCGCCTTCGTCAACAGTCGGCGCCTGCGCGTGGCCAACCGCAAGGCCTTGGCCGACTGCTTGATCAGCGTCGGCATTCCGCACCGGGGCCGCCGGGGACACGACCACTTCCTGGCCGAATGCAAGGCCTTGATGGCGGCCACCAGCGGCCTGCGCCGCACCGGGGCCGCCGCCGTCGACCTCGCCTGGGTGGCGGCCGGCCGCTTCGACGGCTTCGTCGACCACGAGCTCAAGCCCTGGGACATCGCCGGCGGCATGCTAATGGTGCGCGAAGCGGGTGGCTACATCAGCGACAGCGCCGGCGGCCAGGACATGTTCGGCAAGGGCAGCATCGTCGCCGGCAACCAAGCCATCCATCGGGCGCTGCTGGCGACGCTCAATGGCGCCGGCACAGCTGCCGGCCAGAGGAATTCCGTGTCCGCCTAAAAGAAGGCACAAAGAGCATTGACAGACCGCGATCGGCACGAAGTTGCCGGTTTGTGATGCCATGGAGTTTGGCTAATGTCCCCTCAATCGAGGCTGGGAGAAGGACGCATGGCACGAGCGAGATCGGGAGAGCGGGCACCAGCCTCCCTGCACCGCACCCTGTCGACCCCGGGGCTGTATCTGTGGCGCATGTTCGTGTTCCTGGTGCTGGTCGGCATGCTGGTGGCGGTGCTGCACACCCAGCTGTGGCAGGCCATGCTCAACAACCCGGGCCTCAACCTCTTGATTTGCGTGGTGATGGTGGCGGGCATTCTTTACGCCTTCCAGCAGGTGGTCCGGCTCTACCCCGAAATCCGCTGGGTCAATGCCTTCCGAATCGCCGACCCCGGCCTTGCCATCTCGCATCGTCCCGTGCTGCTGGCGCCGATGGCGACCATGCTGCGCGACCGTACCGGCGCCTTGTCGCTGTCGGCCACGTCGATGCGCTCGATCATGGATTCGATCGGCTCGCGTCTCGACGAGGCCCGCGATACCGGACGCTACCTGGTCGGTCTGTTGGTGTTCCTTGGCTTGCTCGGCACCTTCTGGGGGTTGTTGGACACCATCCGGTCGGTCGGGCAGACCATCGGCGCGCTCGATACCCGCGCCGCCGACAGCGTCACCGTATTCGATGAACTGAAAAATGGCCTGGCGGCCCCGCTGCGCGGCATGGGCACGGCGTTTTCCTCCTCGCTGCTCGGCCTCGGCGGCTCGCTGGTACTGGGCTTTCTCGAACTGCAGGCCGGGCACGCGCACGGCCGCTTCTACAATCAGCTCGAAGAGTGGCTCTCGGGCATTACCGATCTCGCCGCCGGCGGCTCGCAAGGCGGCGACTATGGCGCCCATCAGCTGCAGGTGGCGGTGCTCGACATGCACCGCGCCATCTCCGAACTCAACGACCGACTGACCGGCATTCCGCGGCTCGACGGCGGAGCCCCGCCCGCCGAGGACGCGGTCAAGGAACTGGCCAAAGGGGTCGACCAGCTGGTGCGGCAGATGCGGGCGGAACAGAAAGTGGTGCGCGAGTGGGTCGACGAGCAGGCGGCGCAGCAGTCGGAAGTCGCCTCCGTGCTCAAGGATCTGGCCGCCAACGTGTCACGCAAGAAGTAGCCTGCCATGCCTTACGGACGCCAGCGCCGCACCGCCACCTATGGAGAGTTCTGGCCCGGCTACGTCGACGTGCTGTCGACCCTGCTGCTGGTGGTCACCTTCCTGTTGTCGGTGTTCATGGTCGCCCAGTTCTATGTCAGCCAAGAAGTCTCCGGCAAGGACACCGCACTCAAGCGCCTGACCCGGCAGATCGCCGAGATCACCAACCTGCTCAGCCTGGAAAAGGGCAAGGGCAGGTCGCTCGAGGATGAGCTTGCCAACCTGCAGGCCTCGCTCGCCACCTTGCGGGCCGACAACGAGCGGCTCGGCGGACTTGCCGCCGGCAATACCGAAAAGGACGCGCGCATTGCCGGTCTCAGCAAGGAGCTGAGCGAGCAGAAAGGCTTCTCGGCCGATGCCTTGGCGAGGGTCGATGTGCTCAACCAGCAGCTGATCGCGCTGCGCCGGCAACTGGCCGCGCTGCAGGAAGCGCTCGGGACCGCCGAAGCCAAGGACAAGGAGAACCAGGCGCGCATCTCCGACCTCGGTGCCCGGCTCAATGTCGCGCTTGCCCGGCAGGTACAGGAGCTGCAGCGCTACCGTTCCGACTTCTTCGGCCGGCTGCGCGAACTGCTCAAGGATCGCAAGGACATCCGCGTGGTCGGCGATCGCTTCGTGTTCCAGTCCGAGGTGCTGTTTCCGTCCGGGCAGGCGACCATGACGCCGGAAGGTCTTGCCGCCATCGACCAGCTGGCCACCGCCATCATCGAACTGGAACGCAGTATTCCAAGCGAGATCGACTGGGCGCTGCAGGTCGACGGGCACACCGACGTCAGGCCGATCGCCAGTTCGCAATTTCCCTCCAACTGGGAGCTTTCGAGCGCGCGCGCGACCTCGGTCGTCAAATACCTGATCAGCCGCGGCGTCTCGCCCAAACGCCTGGTGGCGGCGGGTTACGGCGAGTTCCAGCCGCTCGAAGACGGCGCCAGCGAAGATGTGCTGCGTCGCAATCGCCGCATCGAGCTCAAGCTCACCAACCGCTAGCCGATCTGGTTTACTGTTGCTACACCAACCGCTGCCGTGGTTTGGCCCCGGCGCGGGCGTTGGCCGGATTGCAACCATGCCGCGACATGAGTTCTCGGCCGATCGAAAAATGCGCCAAAATGCCGGCCAGGCGCGTTCCCCTCGCGCTGCTGGCGGCGTCGGTGATAGGGTCTAAAGCCGTCCCGCCGTGATTCCGCCATGCTGACGGCGGCGAGCTGGGAGCCGGACCCAGGAGCGCTCGGGAAAGGCCCGAGCTCTCAGCCGTTGCGACAACGACGCGAGGCCTTGTACGTGCACGACTGGTTTTCCAAGCACCGCGGCCGCAAGGGGCCGATCGACTGGCTCAAGCTCGACGCCTGGATCGATTCCTCGCTGGCAGAGACCTGGGAGGGGGCCAAGGATCGCTGGAACGGCATCACCAGCTTTTTTGCCCGCTTCCGGCTGACAGGCTGGAAGCGGCTATTCAACGAGGGCCTGTCGGAAGCCTTGACCTTGGGTCTCGGCGGCTTTGCGCTGCTCTATGTGCTGGCGCTGCCGGCGCTGATGGAATTCGACGAGGAGCGCATCCTGCACGGCAAGTACAGCGTCACCTTCGTCGATCGCTACGGCAATGAGATCGGCAAGCGCGGCATCCTGCACAGCGACGCGGTGCCGCTCGAGGAGATCCCCGATCACCTGATCAAGGCCACGCTTGCCACCGAAGACCGGCGCTTTTTCGAGCACTATGGCGTCGACTTCATCGGCACGGCGCGCGCGCTCGTGGAGAATGCGCGGGCCAATGAAGTGGTGCAGGGCGGCTCGACCATTACCCAGCAGCTGGCGAAAAACCTGTTCCTGTCGTCGGAACGCTCGGTGCAGCGCAAGATCAAGGAGGCGTTTCTCGCCTTTTTGCTGGAATCGCGCTTCAGCAAACGCGAAATCCTCAAGCTCTACCTCGACCGCGCCTACCTGGGCGGCGGCGCCTTCGGCGTCGAAGCCGCCTCGCAGTTCTACTTCGGCAAGTCGGTGCGCGAGGTCAACCTCGCCGAAGCGGCACTGCTGGCGGGGCTGTTCAAGGCTCCCTCCAAGTTCGCGCCCCACGTCAACCTGCCGCTGTCACGCGCGCGCACCAATGATGTTCTCAACAATCTGGTCGATGCCGGCTACATGAGCGCGGGCCAGGTGCACGCGGCACGGCTCAACCCCGCACGCATCATCGAGACGCGCGTCACCCACAGCCCCGACTGGTTCCTGGATTGGGCCTACGAGGAAGTGCAGCGCCTGGCCGAAGGCAGCAACCAGTACGTGCTCACCGCCCGGGTCACCGTCGATCTCGGCCTGCAGCAAGCGGCGCAGGATGCCCTGATCAACACCTTGGGCCAAACCGGCAGCAAGCGCCGCACGCCGTTCAGCGGCGCCTTGGTGTCGATGGACCCCGACGGCGCCGTGCGCGCCATTGTCGGTGGCTTGGACTACGATGATAGCCAGTTCAATCGCGCCACCCACGCGCACCGGCAACCCGGCTCGTCGTTCAAGCTCTACGTCTACACCATGGCCTTCGAGAACGGCTACAACCCGCGCTCGATCGTGCGCGACGCCTCGGGTCCGTGCGGCAATTGGAGCCCCAGAAACTATAGCGGCGGCGGCGGATCGGGGCGCTCGATGATGGCGATCGATGCCTTCAAGGTGTCGCTCAACGTGCCGGCGGTCGACCTGTCGCTGCGGCTTGGCCGCGACAAGCTGCTGGAGGTGACGCGGCGCTTGGGCGTCGAGGGGGTGAAGAAAACCTGCTCGATGGCGCTCGGCGACAGCGGGATCACGCCGCTGCAGCACACGGCCGCCTACGGCACCTTCGCCAATGGCGGCAAGCTGACCAAACCCTACGCCGTGCTCGAGCTGTTCAATTCCAAAGGCGATCTCATCTACTCGCGCGAACGCGACGAACCGGAAGCCAAACAGGTCATCAGCCGCAAGGTCGTCGAGAACATGAACATCATGATGAAGGCGGTGGTCGACGAGGGCACCGCCAAGCGCGCGGCGCTCGACTTCACCTATGCCGTCGGCAAGACCGGGACCAGTTCGAGCTATCGCGATGCCTGGTTTCTGGGCTTCACCGGTGCGTTGGTGACCGGTGTCTGGGTCGGCTATGACGACTTCCGGCCGATGTCATGGAATGGGTCGGGCGTGACCGGCGGCAGCCTGCCGGCAACGATCTGGCACAGCTTCATGTCGGTCGCCCACAACAACATCAAGTATATCCCGCAGATCCCCGGCCTGCCGGTGCATCCCAATCAGGTGGCCGAGCAGCAGCGGCTCGCCGAACTGCGCCGTGTCGACCCTGCCCTGGCCCAGGCGCAGATCGCCCAGATCACGCAGGCGGGGCAAAAGAAGGTCAGCATCATGCCGGATCAGACCCGCGACGTGTTGAAGCGGCTGGCCGAGGCCATGCGCCGGGCCAATGGACAGGACGCGGTACCCGCCAACTCGTCGCCGGCTTCGCCTCCCGGCGCACCGGCGCCCGCCGACCGGCCGCGGCCGACCACCACCGGCCCCGACCGGCGTGCCGAAGTGCCCCTCAACCGACCGCGCCCCTGAGCGCCGCCACGCGCGCCCCATGCGTTTCATCGGCAAACTTATCATCAACCTCGTCGCGATTGCCGTCCTCGCCGTCGGCGGCGGTCTCGGCAGCGCCTGGTACATGGTCGAGGCGGGCTCGCGCCTGACGACGCGCAGCTTTGGACCGTGGACCACCTGGGTCGCCGCCGGTCGGCCCGATGCCGACCCCTATACGCGGGCCCATGCCGCCCGCAATGCGCTGTTGCCGATCGCCTCGACCCTGGAGCTCAGCTACCTCGCCAAGACCGATGCCGACGGCGGCCAGCTGCAGTCGGTATGCGACTATAGCGTCACCGTCGAGGGGATGGACGGCGCTTGGTGGAGCCTTGCCGTGTTCGACCGGAGGGGTCGGCTGATCCCCAATGCCGCCGATCGCTACGCTTTCAACAGCGACAGCGCCATGCGCGAGCCGGATGGGCGGGCCGTGATCGTGGCGGCGCGCGATGCGCGACCCGGCAACTGGCTTCCGGTCGGCGGCGGCAAGATCACGTTCGTGCTGACCGTGCAGGACGCGCGCATGGCAGCGGCGGTGCAAATGGGGGGCGCCATCAAGACCTTGCCCACGATCCGAAAGCTGTCTTGCCGATGACACCCAGCGCGCCACCCGCGACGACCGTGCCCGAGACCCCGTGGTCCCTATTGCCGCCGCAAGTCGACCTCACCCCCAGCCCGCCGCGCCCTGCCCCGTCGGGTTGGCTCCGCAAGATCCATTGGCGCGCCGCCGTCGGCGCCCTGATGCTGGGCGGGATCTTGCACGTCGGCGCCACCTTGGCGGTGCCCTTGCTCGGGCCCGGCAGAGCCTACCAGAAGCTCGCCGATCTTCTCCCCGCCAACACCATGGTGGTGATGTCCCCGGCCCAACCGGGCAAGGAACTTTTGCCCTTCCTCTTGCCCGACGCCTACTATGGGCTCTGTCGCTACAGCCTGGCCAATGAGCCGATCAGCGTCAAAACCCCGCTCAGCGATGTCGGCTGGACGCTGTCGCTCCACACCCCACAGGGTGAGAATTTCTACGTCATGCCGGGCCAGCAGCGCTCGAGCGACATTTCGCTCGTCATCGTGCCGGGCGCCGAGCGCAGCAGCGACCTCATTCCGGCTGCCAACCGCCGTGCCGCCGTTGCCACCGAAGATCAGATCGCCTCGCCCAGCGAGGAGGGCTTGATCATCATCCGCGCGCCACTCAAGGGCGTGGCCTGGCGCGCCGAAATCGAGACCGCACTCAGCCGCGCCAAGTGCACGCCGGGCCTGACCCCCTGAGGCCTGGCGTGCGGCCGCAGCGGGCGGCTGATCGCGGCATCGGCCCGCCGTCAACGCCTCAGCGCTACCAGTCGGGCAGCTCCAACCGATCGCGCGCGGGCTGCAGGTGTTCGCACCGGCGCGCGGTCGGTGCCTCGGCGTGGCGCTCGCGGCGCACACCCGGGAAGATGATGATTTGTGCTCCCCGCGGCGGCGCCTCTAACCGCGGCTCGTGCCGCACGGCGTGCGCACGAAATTCAATAATCATGGCTGGTCTTGTCCCCCTTCAGCGTCGCCCTTGCTTGGACGACGTCTGCCCCCCTCGCCGCGACCCTGCTTGGCTTGCAGCGAATCGTGACATTTGACGGCCACGGACGTTAACGGATTGTTAACGCCTGGGGGCAAGGACCGCAACCGCCCGCGCTCACGCCAACCAGTCGGCGAGGAAGTGGCGACCCAGGCGATCCTCCACCACGACGATCCACAGGTCGGGATCAAAGGCGACTTGGCGCGCCAGATACGCATCGGCCTCGGGCTCGGGCGCGAGGTCGGTGGCAAGACACGGCTGCCAGCGCCGGTCGTTGTCGGTGGCACCGAGGCTGGCCGGCGCCGGCCCATAGAGGGCGGCGCTGCCGTCGAGCCGGCTGACTTTGATATAGATTGCCCCCGCGTCGGCGTCGCCGCGGCGCTGCAACACGACCGGTGCGCCGTCGCCCTGGCAGCGCCGCATATAGGCCTTGACCCAAAGTTCCGATTTCAGTCGCATGCCGCACCAACATGAGGGCGCGGCGCCCCCCTGCCAAGGCGCACCGCTGCGGCCTTGCTACGGCGTCGCCAGCTTGCCAGCCGTCGGCTGCCGCAAGCGCGCCAGCACTTCGGCGCTGACGCGGCCTTTAGGCACCAGGCCCTTGTCCATCTCGAACTCGCGGATGGCACGCTGGGTATCGTCCTCTAATTGCCCATCGACCGGGCCGGGATGATAGCCGAGCGCGGACAGCGACTGCTGCACCGATCGCACCAGCTCCTGCGCCTCGGCGGTGGCGACCTTGTGGACGGCGCGCGGGTCGGCGCCGGGCGCCCCGCCAAACAACAGCGCGCTCAACAGCTGATCGCTGGCCTCCCCCGTCAGCGGCAGGCCGTGGTCGAATTCGTAGGCCATGATCGCTGCCCGGGTCATCGGCCGCATGGCCCCGTCGCTGGCCACGCTGCCGTAGCCGCGCCGGCGCAATTCGCGCTCGACGGCGCGCAAGGTGTCGACATTGGCCTGCGGCTTGGCCGCCGCTGGCGGCGCGGCGACGTCGGCGGCCGCCCCATCGGCCTTGACGCGGGCGGTCCGCACCGCGCGTTTGTCGGCCGCCTCCTTCACTTGGCCGCCGGCCGGCGCAGCGGTCCCAGTTTTGGCGGGAACGGTGATGGGCGCCGCCTTGGCGGGGGCTTTTGGGGCGGGCGTTACCGGCGGCGGCTCGGAAACGATGCTATCGGCATTGGGCCGCGCTTGGCGAAAGAGCGCATTGTGGGCAACACCCGCCGCCAGCACCAGAAACATCAAAAGCACGCGGCGGGCGCGCCTTGGCGTCATCGGCCTCAACCTCAACAAAGACTGCGCGGAGCCCTGGCATCGACTATGTCGAGGGTTTGCTAACGCCGGCTTAACGGACAGGCGTTGCCAACGGCGGCGCTCCGGTCGATCGGACCCCGCGCTTCTCCTAGGCTCAAGGACCGTGGCGGCCCTCGGCGGGTCCGCTTTCGATTATTCGGCATGCCCGCGCCTGCGATCAGCTGAGCGGCAGCGCCGAGACGGTCGCTGGCGCTGCCTCGCCATCAAAGACCGTGCCCGGGCGATCCCGAGCGGCCGTCCGCACCCCCGCGGCGAACGCGACCTCGACCTACGTGCGCGATGGTGGGTTGGTTGTATCGGCGGCAACCCGCTGCGTTGGGCCGTCGCACCGGCAACGGAGTGGGGGGCGCGCGCCGATGGCCGATCGTCCGGCGCGCGGCTGCAGGCGACTAGGTTTGAACGCTGTAGCCGAACAGGCCCACCAGGCTCCCGGACCTCGTCAGCCCCACCGCCAGTCGCGGGAGCACGCAGCCGGGCATCTCGGTCCCCTTCGGGTAACGGCGCTTCAACTCCAGGGCGTGGAGCGCGTCGAAGTCGCCGATCCGGATGAAGGCCTGGGCCTTGAGCTCGGGCCGCGCGGCGAACCATTGGATCATGGCTCGCCAGGGCCGGAGATAGGCCTGAAGCTCCTCGCCCTCGAGCTCGCAGGCATCCTCCTCCACCTCCTGCCACCACCGGCCGGCCTCGGCGAGCGGCTCGACCGTAATCGTGGCGGGCGGGAAGATGGTGCCCGCGAACATCGAGCGGATCAGGGCCTCGTCGATCGCTTCCGGCGCGCCGTCGTCGGCATTGGCCGCGATATAGAACGGCCGG
>Ga0126384_10002521_pt1 | contig 11102 bp, 11 predicted proteins | sample PanSoiMetPlot_36_FD_92543 | JGI IMG/M metagenome (GOLD analysis project Ga0126384, IMG submission 92543) | Tropical forest soil microbial communities from Panama - MetaG Plot_36 | ecosystem: Environmental > Terrestrial > Soil > Tropical forest > Bulk soil | place: Panama | collected 2016-02-17 | reverse complement strand
TATGCCGAAAACTCCGCGTGGGCTCGGCAACGGAATCGAGCCGCCTGCGCATGTCCGCCAGGGACGCCGAATCCACCAATAAGATGCCAGCGCGCACTGCGGCCAGATCCTGCCATATTGTTCCCAGCGAGGCATCGGCTGAAAGTTCGTCGTAAGCCTTTACGGCCTCGGCGGGCTTGAGTTGTCCGAGAGCGCCAGCCGCCCGCATGCGAGCAAGCACCCGATAACCTCCAGGCGCATCGGCTGAGATCTTGGCAAAGGCACTTTCGGCCTCTGCGTATTTGGCTTGATCGCTCAAGGCCATTGCGGCTTCGAACGCAGCGCCAGCAGCCGCGGCTCTCTTGGCGACCCAATATTCATAACCGCGCCACACAGCGATTCCCGCGACAATCAGCACCGCAACCACGATCAAATAGATGCTGTAGCGATCCCACAGCTTCTTGAGTTGCTCGCGCCGGACTTCTTCGTCTACTTCATGAAAAATATCGGCCAAGATCGTTCCAAACCCGCCTTGGGCCCGCCCCGGGGCCGGATTGCGCCGTAAACTACCGATGTGGCACGTCTAAGGCAAAGCCAAAGCCGACGACCGTTAATACTTGCAGGACGTTAGATCTTCTTGCTTTTCATAGGATAGACGTGCTCGGGGGCGGGAAAGACCCGCGACCGCACGTCCGCGGCATAGTCGGCGACCGCCTTCTCAATGGCGGGGCCAAGTGTTCCGTAACGCTTGACGAATTTCGGAACCCGCGGCGACAAACCGAGCATGTCTTCCAGCACCAAAATTTGCCCATCGCAAGCTGGGCTCGCACCGATGCCGATCGTCGGGATCGACACGGTCGAAGTCAGCTTTCGTGCAAGCGGCTCTGCCACCGCCTCAATCACTACCGAGAAAGCGCCCGCTTGCGAGACGGCGATCGTATCGTCCTCAATGCGCGCCCAGTCAGATTCGTCGCGGCCTTGCGCCCGGAACGAGCCGATCGTGTTGATAGCCTGCGGCGTCAGTCCGACATGGGCCATGACTGGCACGCCGCGCTCGGCAAGGAAGGCGATGGTATCTGCCATGCGCTTGCCGCCCTCAACCTTGATTGCGCCGCAGCCAGTTTCCTTCAGCACGCGCGCTGCATTTATAAAAGCCTGCTCCTTCGACGCTTCATAGGAGCCGAAAGGCATATCAACGACCACCAGCGCACGTTTCGAGCCGCGCATCACGGCGCGGCCCTGCAGAATCATCATGTCAAGCGTGACCGGAACGGTCGTCTCGAGTCCATGCATCACCATGCCGAGCGAGTCGCCAACCAGAATCACATCGCAATGTGCGTCGACAATTCGGGCGGTATGAGCGTGGTACGAGGTGAGGCAGACAATCGGCTCGCCGCCCTTGCGCGCGCGTATGTCAGGGGCGGTGAGCCGCCGGATCTCTTCCTGGACCGACATACCTATTTTCCGAACACCGACACACCAATTACAACCGGATGGAAGGCATAGCCCAGCGCGAGATAGACCACGATGCCAAGCAACACAACAAGCGCGTCATTTGTCCAGCCGACGGGCTCGGCGGTCGGTTTAAAGTCGCTGCGGCGCTTCGCGGCAATGCGAGCGTAGATCCCCCAAGCCAAGAACGCGCCGAACAGTAAAATCGAGCCGACGTCTCCATTGGAGAGCAAGTGCGCGAAGGCCCAGGTCTTTACGCCTGCGAGCATCGGATGTTTAAGGCGAGTCTTGATGTGGCTGGGAATAAAAGCGGCGACGATGAAGATCGTCGCGAATAGCATTAGCCCAATGGTAACGTGCCGCATAAACGCGGGCGGCGACCACACCTGAATCCATTCGTGCGCCCGGTATTGCCCGAATCCCCATACGATCAGCACCAGGCCGGCAAGCGAGGTCAGCGCAAACATCCCGCGATAGGCTTGCAGTCCTATCCGCGCGATCACATTGGCGCGCTCGTCGCGGAACGAAACGAATATATGCGTCCCCAGAAAGACGCCGAGGCCGAGAACGAGAATGCCTAAGCCCATGATAAACTCACATTGTATTGCCGCCGCAGTAGAGGATAGCCGCAACCAATGCAAGCCGCTCCCCGCGTGGAATATCTTCGATGACCGGAGCAACGATATATCGCTTGGCAAAACAGGTCATCGCAGTGCTTTTGCTGCTCTTGGCCGTTGTGGCGGAACAGGACTGGCCGGCAAAAACTGTGTGGATCGTGGTGCCGTTCGGTTCGGGATCGACACCGGACATGCTCAGGTAACTTGCCTTCCGGCGATTTCGGTAACGCCGCAGGCCGCGACGGGATAGTGAAAATTCTTGCGGTGTCGACTGCTAGGCGCTCGCCTATTTACCGGACGTGCCGACCTTGAAGGAGGCAGGAGAGAGGCTTGATTGCAGCGGGCGGCACTCCCAGCCGATTATCGACAAGATCAACAAGGAAGTAGCCGAGATCGTCAGGGCGGCCGCGGTTCGCGAAAAACTCGCGGCCCAGCTGATGGAGCCGGTTGGCTCTTCTCCGAACGAATTGCGCGCCCGTATGGATGGCGATATCGCGCGTTGGGCACCGGTGATCAAAGCGGCGAACGTGAAATTGAATTAGGCCGCCTTGTCCTTAACATCCTTGATGTCGGTGAAGGAAATTCCAGACGCGCGTTCCCGGGTGTAGTCGAGGATAAACTGATTGCGAGCCATGAACACCTTGTCATTGTCGAGGTCCTTGGCACAACTCGAGTAGTTAGCCTGCACGAAATCCTCGAGTTTTTTTTCGTCTGCCGCGGTAATCCAGCGCGCTAACTGGAACTCCGGCTGCTCGAAATTGATATCGAGGCCATATTCCTCCGATAGCCGCACCTTCAGCACGTCAAGCTGCAATGAGCCGACGACTCCAACAAGTGCCGGCGCGCCGTCGAGCGGACGCAAAACCTGTACGACACCCTCTTCTGCCATCTGCTGCAAGGCCTTTTTCAGTTTCTTGGCCTTCATCGGATCACCGAGTTTTACCCGCCGAAGGATTTCCGGCGCGAAGTTCGGCACGCCGAGAAATGCAATATCCTCGCCTTCCGTAATCGTGTCACCGATCCGAAGTGTGCCGTGATTGGGGATGCCAACGACATCACCAGCATAGGCCTCCTCAGCGAGCGCGCGCTCTTGCGCAAAAAAGAATTGTGGTGTGGACAGTGTCAGCGGTTTGGAGGTGCGTGTCAGTTTCACCTTCATGCCGCGCTGCAATTTGCCGGAGCAAAGACGCGCGAAGGCAATGCGGTCCCGATGATTCGGGTCCATATTGGCCTGAATCTTGAAGACAAACGCTGTCATGGAGTTTTCATGCGCGTCCACGGTGCGTGTGTTGGAAACCTGCGCGCGCGGCGCCGGCGCGAACGCGGCCAAGGCATCCAGCAAATCCTTGACGCCGAAGTTCTTGAGTGCGGACCCGAAGAAGACAGGCGTGAGATGCCCTTCGCGGAACGATTTGAAATCGAAGGCCCGGCAAGCCTCTTTCACCAATGCAAGCTCGTCCGAGATCGAGGTGACATCGAGTATCGGGTTTTTCGCCGCAAGCGCGGCCAGATCGAGCGGCCGCCTTTTAACGGTTTTCCCGTCCTCGCTGACCAGCCGCATGTGGCCAGTGACAAGATCGTAGCTGCCGACGAAGTCCCGGCCGCGCCCAATGGGCCAGGTCATCGGCGAAGTATCGAGAGCCAGCGTTTTTTCAATTTCGTCCAGCAACTCGAATGGATCGCGGCTCTCTCGGTCCATTTTATTGATGAACGTGATAATCGGTATGTCACGCTGCCGGCACACCTCGAACAGCTTGCGAGTACGCGCCTCGATGCCCTTTGCGGCGTCTATTACCATCACCGCAGAGTCCACCGCCGTCAAAGTACGATAAGTGTCCTCCGAAAAGTCCTCGTGGCCTGGCGTGTCAAGCAGATTGAAGACGCGGCCATCGTAATCGAAGATCATGACCGAGGTAACAACGGAAATGCCGCGCTCGCGCTCGATCGCCATCCAGTCGGAGCGGGTCGAACGACGGTCACGTTTGGCTTTGACTTGACCGGCGAGGTTGATCGCGCCGCCAAACAGCAACAATTTCTCGGTCAAGGTCGTCTTCCCCGCATCGGGATGGGAAATAATTGCAAACGTTCGTCGTCTGTCGACTTCGGCGGCGAACGGACTGACCGGTGTCGAATTGGGGGTGACCAGAGGTTTATACATTTGGATGTGGCCGCAAATACGAGCAAAATCAAGCTGCCGCTCGCGACTGCGATGGCATACGATGTTGATCATCGAGTGGTCAGCGCGGCCTTATAAGTTTCAGAATCGAAGCCGACCAGCAACTTCCCACCACCGGCGTCAAGCACCGGGCGCTTGATCATCGATGGCTGCTTGAGCATCAAACCAATGGCCTTCGTTTCAGAGAGACCATCTTTGTCTTTCTCGGGCAGTTTTCTAAATGTCGTCCCCGCCCGGTTGAGGAGAATCTCCCAGCCCATTTTTTGGCCCAACGCTCGAGGCGTTGGCGATCGATGCCTGCCGTCTTGTAATCGTGAAAGCCGTATTCGACGCCGTGCTTGTCGAGCCACGCGCGGGCCTTTTTCACAGTGTCGCAGTTTTTGATACCGTATATAGTAACAAACACGACACGATTACTCCCACTCGATTGTGCCAGGCGGCTTCGACGTCACGTCGTAAACGACGCGATTGACGCCTTTCACCTCGTTGATGATTCGCGTGGCTACTAAGCCTAGAAATTTCATATCGAAAGGATAGAAATCGGCGGTCATGCCGTCAGTCGAAGTCACCGCACGCAATCCGACGACATATTCGTATGTACGGTAATCACCCATGACGCCGACTGTTTTTACCGGCAGCAGAACTGCAAAGGCCTGCCAGATGTCGTCATATTGGCCGGTCCGGCGGATTTCCTCGATGTAAATCTCGTCGGCGAGCCGCAGGATGTTGAGTTTCTCTTTTGTAATCGCGCCCGGGCAGCGGATCGCGAGTCCCGGCCCTGGGAATGGATGCCGCCCGACAAACGCCTCGGGCAAGCCCAGTTCGCGGCCGAGCGTCCTAACCTCGTCCTTGAAAAGCTCGCGCAGCGGCTCGACCAGCTTCATATTCATGCGTTCGGGCAAACCACCGACATTGTGATGTGACTTGATAGTCACCGAAGGTCCGCCGGTGAATGACACACTTTCGATCACGTCGGGATAGAGGGTCCCCTGTGCAAGGAATTCGGCCCCGCCAATTTTCTTCGCTTCCGCCTCGAACACGTCGATGAATAGTTTGCCGATCGTCTTGCGCTTTTGTTCCGGATCTTCCACACCATCGAGCGCCTTCAGTAGCTTGTCGGACGCGTCGACGTGCACCAGCGGGATATTGTAGCTGTCGCGAAAGAGCGTCATTACTTTTTGTGCTTCGGCAAGCCGCATCAGCCCGTGATCGACCAGCACGCAAGTGAGCTGATCGCCAACCGCTTCGTGGATCAGCACCGCGGCGACTGCACTATCAACGCCACCGGAAAGTCCGCAGATCACCCGCCCCTTGCTGACCTGCTTTCGGATCTTCTCAATAGCCTCATCCTTGAAGGTGCGCATCGTCCAATCGCCGGAGAGACCGGCAATTTTTCGCACGAAATTCCGCAAGAGCGCCGCACCGTGGGGCGTGTGCATCACTTCAACATGGAATTGGGTAGCGTAAAATTTGCGCTCATCATCACCGATGATTGCGATCGGCGCATTGGGCGCTGTACCGAGCACCTTGAAGCCCATTGGCAGCTCGGTGACGCGATCGCCATGACTCATCCAAACGGGATATTTCTCACCCTTGCGCCAGACCCCGTCAAAGAGTGGCGTGTTCTCGGTTACGGTGACCTCGGCGCGACCGAATTCTCTATGATGTCCGCCTTCGACCTTGCCGCCAAGCTGCTGCGCCATCGCTTGTTGGCCGTAACAAATGCCGAGAAGCGGGACGCCGGCCTCGTATATCGCCTTTGGCGCTAGCGGCGCATTCTTATCAAGCACCGAGGCGGGGCCGCCTGAAAAGATCACCGCCTTCGGCTTCATTTCACGGAAAGCGGCTTCGGCTTTTTGGTAAGGCACAATCTCGCAATAGACCTTTTCTTCTCGAACCCGGCGCGCGATGAGCTGGGTAACCTGGGAGCCGAAGTCGACGATCAGAACCTTGTCGTGCATGGACGGCGATGTTTCCCGAACGTGCCGGGAATCGGGTGCGCGAGGCCGTTCGGGGCAGCTTTTTGCGGGCTTTGTGCAGCGGGGTCAAGCCTTTCGATCTCCCCGAGCCGTGCTGGGAAATCGATGCAGATGTGCAGCCATGGCGACTGGCTACCGCGGCAGCCGGTCAATGGCGGTCATTGTCCAGCACGGGGCCCAGTAGGGGAATTCCCGAAATCCACTTGCCGATGCGCGAACGGTCCGATTCATCGGGTTCGGCTCTATCGGCGTTGGCAGGCGGAACAGGATCCGGAATCGATTCCGGCGGCACCGGATGATCTGCCTCAATGCGCGGGGCTGGCGGTGGCCTGACCGTAATCGGACGTGGCAAGACGGGCGCAAGCGGCTGCACGACCGACTCCCGTGGAGCGACCGCCGGCGTTTGCGCCGGCGAAGCGAGTTCTTGCGGCACCTGACGCGTGGCCGGCACCACTGCGGCTTGCGGCTTCGCGGCTTCGGTCGGCCGTAACTCGGGCTTATGAGTCACGAGAGCTTGCCGGACTGCCTCAAGCCACTGCGCGTCCGACACAGCGGCATCCCGCCGGACGGGTTCCGCGACAACAGGAGTTGCACCTTTCGCCGGCTGCTTGGCGGTCACTTGCGGTCGCGGCTCTGCTTTGCGGGTAGGTTCCTTCGGCGCGAGTTCGCTGCGTTGTACTTTCGGAACGACTGGCGCTGCGGCCGGCGTGGCCGCGTTTTCAGCGGCAAGCAGCGTCTTGAACGCTGCAGTGGCATCGGGATCGACCGCGGCGCAGGTCTTCTCGAATTCTTCGACGTCGCGGCGGACCAGGATGCGCCGGGCCGCGGCGTCTACACTCTTGTCGAGCAGCGCAATAATGCCGCTTCGCAAACTCTGGCACGTGGTCTCCGGGGAGAAATTAGCGCGGTAAAACGAGTAGGCGCTGGCGATACCGATTGGAATCGCGAGGAGCGAACCAACCATCTGGATTGCTGTTACGAACCGAGCAAGTTTTGACGCTCGCGGGGGCGGATAAATATTCGGGCTGGCGGTCGACGCATCATCCGCGTCCGTGCGAAACGGCGGATCGCGCCTGGCCACGAGCATGGGAAATCCCCGAAAAATGAGCTTGGTAGTTCCACAGACACTGGATCATCGCGGAAAAATTTGGCCGGGATTGGGGCGCAATCGGGGAATTCCTTCGCTATCGGATACTGAGCATGACGGGGAACCTAACCTCCATGCCGCAGCACCGAGACGAAAAATCCGTCTGTATCCGTCGAGCGGGGAGTCATCAAGATACCCTCACCGGGCAAGCGCGCCGCCTTGCCGAACATGAAGGCGCGCTCGCCGAGCGCCTGACCCACTTCGGACGGCGCCTGTACTGAGAACCCGGAATGGCGCGCGAGGAATCCGCGGATCTGTCTGCCGTTTTCCTCATCGAGGACGGAGCACGTTATATAAGCGATACGCCCGCCGGGCTTTATCAACGCCACGGCCCGGTCCAGAACTTCGGATTGCTCTTTTTGGCGATGTTCAATGGCCCCCGGCCGCATCCGCCATTTGGCATCTGGATTGCGCCGCCAGGCGCCGGTACCTGTACAAGGCGCATCGATCAGTACAAGATCCATGCGTCCCATCAGATCGTCGATTTCCCCGCCGACAGATTTTGGCGTGCGCACTTGTACGTTGCGCGCACCCGATCGTTTCAATCGGCCATGGATGGGGGCGAGCCGCCTCTTGTCATCGTCGGTGGCAAAAATCTGACCCTTGTTCTGCATCATCGCTGCCATCGCCAAGGTCTTTCCGCCGGCCCCGGCGCAGAGATCGACCACCTGCTCTCCCGGCTTGGCAGCGGAAAGAAGCGCCGCCACCTGTGACCCTTCGTCCTGCACTTCGAGCAGGCCTTTGAGGAAGGCCGGCTCAGCATGAATTGTCGGGCTCTTCGCATCGGCCGGAATGCGAACGCGTAAGCCCCAAGGGGACCAGCGCGTCGGCTCGGGCTTCAGGTCTGACAAAATTGCGAGTGCGGCATCGCGCTCGCCTTTAAGTGTATTTGTCCTGAGGTCGAGCGGTGCACGCGATGCAAGCGCTTGGCCTTCTTCAACGCGCGCTTCACCGAAGGCACGCGCTAGATGCGCATCGAGCCATTCCGGGTAGTCGCCAGCCACATGGGCCGGAGCACTCGCGATATCGGCAGACTCAAGACGTTTGCGCTCGTCGCGGGTCAGCGCCTCGGGCGCATATCGCGAGCCGTCGGCAAGTTTCATGATCGCTTCAGTGTTGAGCCCGCGCGCGCGTTTGAGCATACCCAAGAGAATCGCCCGTGGCGTGTCAGCGCCCATGATAAACGCGCTCGAGGCTCGGCGCCGTAGCGCATCGTAAACCAGGCCAGCGATTGCGGCACGGTCGGCGGAGCCGGCAAAGCGATGAGTTATACCCCAGGCCCTGAGCGCATCGGCGGCTGGCCGGCGCTCTTTTTCGATGGCAGCGAAGACTTCGATCGCGGAGGCAAGTCGTGCCGCAGGCGTCATGGCAAGGCGAGTACGATACGCACGATGTAAATGACCCACATGATCAACAATACGAGTGCGCCCACACCATAGAACGCGCCACGAACGCGCACGTTGTTGCTGGTCACGTGCACCGTGGCCTGCAGTATGCGCATCACGACAAAAATCCAGGCGAGAATAACGAAAAGCAGATCAGCATGACGAGTCATGATTTCGAGAATCGTCAGCACGTAAAACAGAACCGGCAGCTCGAACTGATTGGCGAATGCGTATCCGAACTGAGTAGCCCGCACCGGCCAGTTGGGCTCGCGCAGGGCGATATTCTCGAAGCGCGTCTCACCGCGCCTGAGCGTCGAAGTGCGAAGATACATCATGCCGATCATCACGCCGAAAGTGAGCAGCACTTCGACGAACAACGGCAGCAGGACAAACCGAATGGACATAGGCCCGCCCTCATCCGTTCCCCAAAAGACGGATAACTATACACGGCTTGGATAGTTCGGGCTTTCACGGGTAATTGTCACGTCATGTACGTGGCTTTCACGGAGTCCCGCACCTGTGATGCGCACAAACTCTGCCTTGGCATGAAGCTCATCGAGATTTTTTGCCCCTACATACCCCATGGCGGCGCGAAGGCCTCCGGTCAGTTGATGCAACACGGTTACAGCCGCGCCCTTGTAAGGCACCTGGCCTTCAACGCCTTCCGGCACGAGCTTGAGTGTATCCTTGATATCTTGCTGGAAGTAGCGGTCGGCCGATCCGCGCGACATCGCGCCGACAGAGCCCATGCCTCGATAGGTCTTGTAGGAGCGTCCTTGATAGAGGAACACTTCGCCGGGCGTTTCGTCCGTGCCGGCGAGCAGCGAGCCAATCATGGCGCAGTCGGCGCCTGCAGAGATCGCTTTCGCGAGGTCACCAGAATACTTGACGCCACCATCGGCAATCACCGGCGTGCTGGTCGCTTTTGCCACATCCACACAGTCCATAATCGCAGTCAGTTGCGGCACGCCAACACCGGCTACCACTCGCGTCGTACAGATCGACCCGGGACCGATTCCGACCTTGATGGCGTCAGCACCGCAATCGATAAGTGCCTTGGCGCCTTCAACCGTCGCGATGTTTCCGGCCACGACCTGAACTTTATTTGACTGCCGTTTGATACGAGTCACCGCGTCCAGCACATATTTGGAATGCCCGTGCGCGGTGTCGACCACCACAACATCGACCCCTGCCGAGATCAGAGCCTCGGTACGGGCAAAGCCCTTGTCGCCGACCGTCGTGGCCGCGGCTACCCGCAGGCGGCCTTGCTCGTCCTTGCAGGCGTTCGGATTTGCTACTGCCTTTTCGATATCCTTCACCGTGATCAAGCCGACGCAGCGGTATTGGGCATCGACCACCAGCAGTTTCTCGATACGGTGCTGATGCAGCAGACGCTTGGCTTCGTCTTGGCTAACGCCCTCCCGTACTGTGATCAGCTTCTTCGTCATTAACTCAGAAACTTTCTGACGCGGGTCCGTTGCGAAGCGCACATCACGGTTTGTGAGGATGCCGACCAGTTTGCCCGGCCGCGCGTTGCCGGCGCTTTCGACCACCGGAATTCCGGAAATATGGTTGTCCTCCATCAGGTCGAGAGCTTGCTGAAGCGTCGCGTTGGGCTCGATGGTCAGCGGATTCACCACCATGCCGGATTCGAATTTCTTAACCTGGCGGACCTGAGCCGCTTGTTCGTGTGGCTCCATATTGCGGTGAAGCACACCGATGCCGCCGGCCTGGGCCATGGCAATTGCCATTTGCGCTTCGGTCACCGTGTCCATGGCCGAGGCAATAATGGGAATATTGACGGGGATCGAATGCGTGATGCGGGAGCGGATATCGACGTCCGCGGGTAGTACCTCCGACAGGCCGGGCTTGATCAGCACGTCGTCGAATGTGAGCGCTTCGCGAGGACTTGCGTTGTTTTTTGTGGCCATCGCCAACTCCGTCTCGCCCGAAAAGGCATCGGACCGGCAAGGGGTTAAAAATACCCCTTGCGAGGGATCTCTCGCCCTACCTCACGGCCCGCTTTTGGGTTGGCGTGGGTCGATAGCACGGGATGGCGCCGATTCCTAGGGCAATTACGGATAGCTGTGATGAACCCGTAAAGGGGAGGCAGCATTCCTTCTGCCCGTGCTTTACGCTTCAAGACGCGTGTTTTGATAACGCCCACGCCCCGGTGACCGCATTGTCCCGCTCATTATTGCGGCCGCCTCTTCATGGAAGACATGGATTCGAGTGATCGCGACTTCACTGCCGGCGATTGTAGCCGATATCCGCACCATTCTCTTGCGCTCAAGCTCGCGGTAACGTCATATCTATTGTCTCTGGCGATATTCATTCCGGCTAGCGGGTGAACTGCCGACCGCTTCG
>Ga0126384_10002519_pt1 | contig 11104 bp, 4 predicted proteins | sample PanSoiMetPlot_36_FD_92543 | JGI IMG/M metagenome (GOLD analysis project Ga0126384, IMG submission 92543) | Tropical forest soil microbial communities from Panama - MetaG Plot_36 | ecosystem: Environmental > Terrestrial > Soil > Tropical forest > Bulk soil | place: Panama | collected 2016-02-17 | reverse complement strand
GCACATGACCGCTTCCACCACATACCGGGCATTTTTCGGTCGAGCTCTCCAGGACAGAGGTGCGAATGCGCTGGCGCGACATTTCCAGCAGGCCGAAATGTGAAATGCGGCCTACCTGGATACGGGCGCGATCATGCTTGAGCGCTTCTTTTAGCCGCCGCTCAACCGTGCGGTTGTTGCGGCCCTCATCCATGTCGATGAAGTCGATGACAATGAGGCCAGCAAGGTCACGCAGGCGCAATTGTCGCGCGATCTCCTCGGCCGCCTCGCAATTGGTCTTAAGCGCGGTGTCCTCGATATGGTGCTCGCGCGTGGCGCGCCCGGAATTAACGTCAATTGCGACCAGCGCTTCTGCCTGATTGATTACGATGTAACCGCCGGAACGAAGCTGCACCACAGACGAAAACATGGCGTCAAGCTGGCTCTCGATGCCGTAACGGGTAAATAGAGGCTGAGTGTCCTTATATTGTTTTACATGGTGGGCGTGGCTCGGCATCAGCATGCGCATGAAGTCACGCGCCTCCTTGAAGCCTTCCTCGCCCGAAACGATGATTTCCTCGATGTCCTTGCCGTACAAGTCGCGAATTGACCGCTTTGTCAGCGAACCTTCCTCATAAACCAAGGTGGGTGCCGTCGATTTCAGGGTTAGGTCGCGCACAGTTTCCCAGAGGCGAAGCAGATATTCGAAATCACGTTTGACTTCGATCTTGGTGCGGGTGGCGCCGGCCGTTCGCAAAATCACACCCATGCCTTCCGGCACTTCCAGCTCTTGAGCGATCTCCTTGAGCCGCGAGCGGTCTTCGGCGGACGTGATCTTGCGGGAAATCCCACCACCCCGGGCGGTGTTCGGCATAAGGACAGAATAACGTCCGGCGAGCGAAAGGTAGGTTGTCAATGCAGCGCCCTTCGTGCCGCGCTCTTCCTTGACGACTTGAACCAGCATCACCTGCCGGCGCTTGATGACTTCCTGGATCTTGTACTGGCGCCGGAGCCGCGGAAGCCGCTCCTGCACCTCTTCAAGCGCGTCAGCTCCACCGACGGATTCAACGGCTTCTTCTTCGGCATGCTCCTCGCCGTTGCCATGGCGGGCATCGGCGGCCGCGGCTTCAGCTTTCAGCGCGCCCTCCGCGGCAGCGGAAGGCTGTTCGCCTTCGGCCGCCACTTCGAAAAACGTCGGGCTTACTTCGGGCGATGGAGCGATGGCTTCACTGGCGGGAATTTCAGCTGCTTCGCGCGCCTGCTCTTCGGCGATTAACTCAGGCGGCATCGGGTCGGGTTCCGCGCTTTCTTGGATATTCTCCTGCGTCGGCTCACCAATACCGGACTCAGTCGCGAGGACTTCAGTTGCCTCGCGCGCGAACTCTCCGGCAGCAAGCGGCTCGGTTTGCACAATATCGCGGTCGGGATATCGTTCCGCGCTGCGATGCCGGTGATGATTGTGCGGCTCGACGCGATTTTCGGCGTCCGCGTCGGCCGCGCGCTGGGCGCGCTCTTCCTGCGCAATCAGTGCTTGCCGGTCGGCGACCGGGATTTGGTAGTAATCCGGGTGGATTTCCGAAAACGCCAGAAAGCCATGGCGGTTGCCGCCGTAATCGACGAAAGCCGCCTGGAGTGACGGTTCAACGCGGGTGACTTTTGCGAGGTAAATGTTACCGCGGAGCTGTTTGCGGTTGGCGCTCTCGAAATCGAACTCCTCGACGCGGTTGCCGCGTAGCACGACGACCCGGGTCTCCTCCGGGTGGGTCGCGTCGATCAGCATCTTGTCGGCCATTGGAAAATCTCACTGAACCAGCGATCCCCACGCGCTCGCGCGATGAAGACAGCGCAACGCGGTGCAGTGGAAAGCCGGCCTGATTGTTGTGGAAGGGAAGGGCCGCGTGGCCGAAGCGCACGCCAACACGAGCCGTCAGAGTGACGGCGCGCGAGCGATGGACTTCAAAATACCTTCGCTGCATCAGTGGCAGCATGAAACTTGCGACCCGTAGCGCTGCGGTCGCGCCTCACAGGCGCGAACCGAGGTTTCTCGTCGCTCACGGCTAGGTCGCTCACGGCCCCTACGGTCGCGCGCTGATCCGGGTGTCCTTCACAAGGGTTTCGGCTCGTTTCGCTTGGCCGTCCGCCGACCCCCCTCGAGGGAGCGGTACAGAACCTCAGCGGCCTGGGCCCGAACGCGGCACAGCCGGAACTCTAGCCATCAGCGTATCCTACATACGTCCCTGAACCACTACTGGCAAGGGAACCTTTTGCAGTAAGGTCACACCCGCATAGTGAATGGGCCCTTGCTCAAGTTCCGTTAACCGAAACGGGCGCTAATGGGTTAAAAAAGGCTCTCAAAAGGGTCGAGATTCGTGACAGCCCGTGCGATCGCAATAACCAGCGCGCTAGTCGGCGCAATGCTGTGTCAGGCGGGTGGAATCGCCGCAGAGAGCGGCATACCTGCGCGGGCGCTGGCGGCCCAAGCTGAGTCGCCGGCGGTGGCTACCGACGTGCGCATCGGTGGAGACGACAGGCAGACGCGTTTCGTTGTCGACTTGAACCGAAGGATTGACCTCGCAGTTTTCACGCTCGCGGACCCGTACCGAGTGGTGGTTGATCTGCCGCAGACAATCTTCAAGCTTCCTACCAAAGCGGGCGAGCAAGTTCGCGGTCTGGTGATGGCGTTCCGCTATGGCCTGATCATGCAAGGGAGCTCCCGCATCGTGCTCGATGCCAAGGGTCCGGTGCGTGTCGACAAAACCTTCGTGCTCGACGCAACCGAGGGACAGCCGGCGCGGCTTGTACTCGATCTTGTTGCCACCGACCGGGCAACCTTTATGCACAACTTGGCATTAGAAAATCATCCCAACCTCACCGCATCTACCAGGTCGCGTGAGCCATTGCCGAAAAGTGACGGAGATGCGCGCCCGCTGATTGTGCTTGATCCCGGACATGGTGGCATCGACAACGGTACCAAGGGGTCAGGCGGCGAACTTGAAAAAGATGTCGTGCTCGCCTTCGCGCAGACCTTTCGCGAGAAGCTGGAAAGTGGGGGCAGGTATCGGGTTGCGATGACTCGTTCGGAAGACACTTTCATTCCTCTTGGAGAACGGGTGCGATTTGCGCGCGCCAGGAGTGCTGCACTTTTTATTTCGCTGCACGCTGATGCTTTGCCGCGCCGTGAAGGTCAGGCCGAGGGTGCGACCGTCTATACGCTCTCCGAAAATGCTTCGGACGCCGAAGCGGCGCGGCTGGCCGAGACAGAAAACAAGGCCGATGTCATTGCCGGCGTAGATCTCACCGCCGAGCCCGACGACGTCGCCAACATTCTTGTTGATCTCGCTCAGCGCGAGACCAAGACGTTTTCGATGCAATTTGCCCGTACCGTGGTTGAGGAACTCAAGACAGCCGCGCGACTGCATAAGCATCCGCTCAAATCGGCGGGCTTTAAGGTGCTATTGGCGCCGGATGTTCCATCAGTGTTGGTGGAGCTTGGGTACATGTCGACGAAGGACGACCTCAAGCAGCTCACTTCGGAAAGTTGGCGTGCCCGGACGGCCCAGGCTCTGGCGCAAGCAGTGGATAATTTCTTTACGCCTCGAGTGGCCGGCGGTGCTGGTGGGAGGCGCAACTGACATGGGCTACCGGCCTCAGTTTCAACATAAAAACGGGCGACCACAGGGTCCTGCCGAGGCCCTTGGTCTGGGTAATGGCGGAGGTGGCCTCACTGTAATAAACTCCCTGTCAAGCTTGGGGCTCTCAATTAAAGCGGACAAAGGCTGCGACCGCGCGCAAGACGGGACCATTCGATCATGAAGCTAGTGCTACGCTTTTTCGGCTTCCTGTTCGCGGTAGGCACGATCCTCTTCGTGGTAGGCGTGGCGGCAGCCGCCGGCTTACTATGGCACTTCTCCAAAGACCTACCGGACTATTCGCAACTGCAGGACTATGAGCCGCCAGTAATGACCCGCGTGCATGCCGCGGATGGCTCGCTTGTGGCAGAATACGCCCGAGAGCGACGGCTCTACATTCCGATCCAGGCGGTGCCCAAGCTTGTAATCAACGCCTTCCTCGCCGCCGAGGATAAGAACTTTTACGAACATGGTGGGCTTGATTTCTTCGGCATAGCGCGCGCAGGTATTATCTACCTCCAGAACTATGGGTCCAGCCGCCGTCCACAAGGCGCTTCAACTATTACGCAACAAGTCGCCAAGAACTTCTTGCTCTCAAACGAACTTTCCATGGCACGCAAGGTCAAAGAGGCGCTGCTCGCCCTCAAGATTGAGCGGACTTACAGCAAGGAAAAAATTCTCGAGCTTTACTTGAACGAAATCTACCTAGGCCTTGGTGCCTATGGCATCGCTGCAGCCTCACTCGTTTATTTCGATAAAGCGGTGAACGAACTCACCGTTCCCGAAGCTGCCTATCTCGCATCGCTCCCGAAAGCGCCGAATAACTACCATCCGTTCCGCCAGCGTGAGCGCGCGATAGAACGGCGCAATTGGGTTATTGATCGCATGGGAGAGGCGGGCTTTGTGAACACCGCCGACGCCGAAAAGGCCAAGCGATCGCCGCTTGGGGTGACAACGAAGGCTACCAGCGGGCACATTTTCGCTGCCGAATACTTCGCCGAGGAGGTTCGGCGCGAACTCTACGAGCGGTACGGTGAGAAGAAGTTATACGAGGGCGGCCTTTCCGTCCGCACGTCGCTTGACACCAAGTTGCAGCTGCTCGCGCGCAAGACGTTCACAGAAGGCCTCGTTCGTTATGACGAGGCGCAGGGGTGGCGTGGCCCTGTTACGAAGATCGACATTGCGGGCGACTGGGGGGTGAAACTCGCCGAGGTCAAGGCATTGGCCGATGTAGCACCCTGGCGGTTGGCTGTGGTGCTGGAAGTCAGCGATCAATCCGCGCGTATCGGCTTGCAACCCGGTCGTGAGCCCGGTGGCTTTGTCAGCAAAGGACGCACCGTCGGCATTCTGCCTCTTGATGGTATGAAGTGGGCCAAGACGAGTGGCAGAGCGGTCGGCAAGGTGAGCCAAGTCGTCAGCCCTGGCGACGTGGTCTATGTCGAGCCAGCCAAAACCGACGGTCAATTCATCTTACACCAGGTGCCCGAGATCTCTGGCGCTATGGTGGTAGAGGATCCATGGACAGGACGCGTGCTCGCGATGGTCGGGGGCTTTTCTTTCGACCAGAGCCAGTTCAACCGCGCCTCTCAGGCGCTGCGCCAACCCGGCTCGTCTTTCAAACCGTTCGTTTACGCGGCGGCACTCGACAACGGCTACACGCCCTCGACTATCGTTCTTGACGCACCAGTAGAAATAGATCAGGGGCCTGGTGTCGGAGTTTGGAGACCGGAAAACTACGAGGGCAAATTCTATGGTCCGGCTACCTTGCGCTTTGGGCTCGAACACTCGCGCAACGTGATGACCGTGCGCCTTGCGCAGGACATTGGCATGCCGCTGATCGCTGAATATGCCAAACGCTTCGGCGTCTACGATGACCTGCCGCCTTATCTATCATTCGCGCTCGGCGCCGGCGAGACAACGCTGCTGCGCATGACAACTGCTTACGCGATGTTCGACAATGGTGGCCGGCGCATAAAATCGACGCTGGTGGATCGGATCCAGGATCGTTACGGCCATACTGTCTACAAACACGATGAGCGTGAGTGCGTCGGGTGCGCCGGTAAGAAATGGGAAAATCAGCCCGAGCCCTCATTAGTTGACCGACGTCAGCAGGTGCTCGACCCGATGACCGCCTATCAGATAACTTCGATGATGGAAGGCGTCGTGCAGCGAGGCACTGCTACTGTAGTGCGCGAAGTCGGAAAGCCGGTGGCGGGCAAGACTGGCACCACCAACGATGAAAAGGACGCTTGGTTCATCGGCTTTACACCGGACATAGTCGTTGGAGTTTATTTGGGCTATGACAAGCCGCGCCATCTTGGCCGAGGTGCCACCGGTGGTCATTTGGCGGCGCCGATTGTGAAGGAATTTCTGAAGGTCGCGCTTGCAGACAAACCGGCAGCCCCGTTCCGAGTACCGCCAGGCATCAAGCTTGTTCGCGTAGATCTGAAGAGCGGAACGCGCGCGGGTCCGGGCACCGAGCGGGCGATTCTTGAAGCGTTCAAGCCAGGGACGGCCCCGCCTGACAATTACTCGGTTGTTGGTGATGGGGCGGAGGGTGGACGGTCCTGGGGCTTGGGTGTCAGCCCTGATGCCGATCGCGCGGTTCGCTCAGGCACTGGCGGACTGTATTGAGCCGGTTGAACGGCCGCCCGAATTGATTGAGCTTTTTTTGCAAGCGGGCTGCTAAGCCGCAGGGTTCGTTCGGCAAGCGAGGTCAGCTTGGCATCGGCAGCTTTTTCAGCTGGCGCAATCAGGTTGGCCAAGTTGTTTTGCCAACGATCAACGTGCCGTAGCGCGTTATTTCGGCGTAGTATACATCCCGCAGTTGATGCAGCGCTTTGATGTGTTTCCTGATTTCCCTCATTGTGCATGATTTTGATGGAGCGACATGCTCTCCAACTGTCAATTCTCGCTCACGCCCGGATCCGGGATCAGACCCTGCGGGATGAGGGGTTGCGGCGCAAGTCCAGCGACGCTACATGCGGAACAATTCGAGCCAGGGACGAATCGATGCGTGCAGAAACTCAGAACCTTGCCGAGGATATCAAGCAGTCTGTGCGGCTGCTAAGGAGGCATCTTTGACGTTGATGCTGCGACGCGGCGCTTGGCTGAACTGAACAAAGAATCCGAGGACCTCAGTCTTTGGAACGATCGGTCGCGCGCGCAACGCGTTATGCGGGAGCGCGACGCCCTTGACGATCAGCTAAAAGCAATCGGTCGCATCGAGCAGGAGCTTGAAGATCAGCTTACCTTGCTCGAGCTCGGAGAGGCGGAGAAAGACAAAAAAACAATCGCCGAAGCAGAAGCCGCGCTTAAACGGCTGAAAGTCAAGGTAACTCGGCGCGAGCTTGAGGCGCTCCTGTCTGGCGAAGCCGATGCCAATGATTGTTATCTTGAAGTTCACGCCGGTGCGGGCGGGACCGAGAGCCAGGACTGGGCCAGCATGCTCATGCGTATGTATGTGCGCTGGGCTGAATCGCACAGCTACAAAGTAGAGTGGATCGAAGAAACCGAGGGTGAAGGGGCCGGCATTAAATCGGCAACAGTCGTCGTCAAGGGCCGCAACGCCTATGGATGGCTCAAAAGTGAGAATGGTGTACACCGGCTCGTGCGCATTTCACCTTTCGACGCCAACGCGCGACGGCATACGTCCTTCGCCAGCGTGACAGTATATCCAGTAGTGGATGACCGCATCAAAATTGACATTAAGGAAAGCGATGTGCGTACCGACGTCATGCGGTCGGGCGGCGCCGGTGGCCAGCACGTGAACAAGACCGAGTCAGCGGTGCGCCTCACACATATGCCGACCAATATTGTGGTGAAGTGCCAGAATGATCGCTCCCAGCATCGCAATCGAGCGATGGCCTGGGATATGCTCCGTGCAAAATTATTTGAAATTGAAATCAAGAAGCGCGGGGAGAAAGCGGCAGCCGAGCAGGCTGCCAAGACCGATATTGGTTGGGGCCATCAAATTCGTTCATACGTTTTGCAGCCCTATCAGATGGTGAAGGATCTGCGCACCGGAATTTCCACATCAAACACCGCTGGAGTGCTCGACGGCGATCTCGATGGATTCATGCAGGCAGCGCTAGCACAAAAAGCTTTCGGTGGTGGACCCGAACAAGTCGAAGATGTGGACTGAGAGCCGTATCAAACTCTGCTCATTCCCGCGTAAGTGGGGAAAGGGGACGAATGCGAGATCAGCGCTTCTCACCGCCCCCGTTGGGCCCTACGGACATAGTTAAGAAACCTGTAATCCCTTACGGCTATGATTTCATTAGCAATTGCGAGAACTAGAGCTCGCGGGCGGCTGCCAGGACCGCTTCGGCATGTCCCGGAACGCTGACTTTCGGCCAAATCCTGGCGATACGGCCCGCCGCATCGATCAGGAAGGTTTTACGGATCACGCCCATGTACTTGCGCCCGTACATCGATTTCTCGCCCCAAGCGCCGTAAGATGCGAGCATCTTTTTGGTTCCGTCGGAGCCAAGCGCAAACGTGAGCTTATGTTTGGATTTGAACTTGTCTTGTGCCGCTACGGGGTCTGCTGAGACCCCGAGAATCGCGGTACCAGTCTTGGCAAAATTGGCGCGCAGCTGTGAGAATGCGATCGCCTCCTTGGTACAGCCGGGCGTGTCGGCCCGCGGATAGAAATAAAGGACGAGATTGCCGCCCTTGAAATCCTTGAGCGAGACTGTGCCGCCGCCGTCGCGACGAAGCGTGAAGGCCGGTGCCTTCGCACCCGCAACAAGTTCTTGGCCCATATGCCTTCCTTTCGTCGTTTTCGCGCGATCATGTCGTACATGCCATTTGCGCGGGAGGGGCGCAACGGGTTCCACAGATTTGTTCCGTGAGCAGCGCCGGTTTTCCTTTCGGCTATCGGCAAAATACGCGTGCATCGCCAAACGAAGGGCGCGACTTAAGCCATGACAGGTAGCGAGCACGAACGCGGATACCGCGCCCACGTCGCCGCTGTGGGTCATGCGCCGCACCGACGTCGAGTTGTGCCCTGGTTCGGTCGATGGTCGCGGAGCTGGAGCGGCCTGCGGCGCTGGACTTTCAATTTGGTTCGCTCACGTTCCCTGCAACGGCTATTCTGGGGCGTCGCAGCCTGCTTCGTGGTCGCAACACTTTCAGCGCTCGGTCTGTGGTGGCGGTTATCTAGCGGTCCGATCGAGCTTAACCTAGCGACCCCTTGGTTGAAGGCGGCGATCGAGGAGAACTTTGGCGGTAATCACAGTGTTGTCGTCGGCGGCACTCAGCTCGAGCGCGACGAAAGGGGCCGCACTTCACTGCGTTTGCGAGACATCGTCGTGCGCGATGTGGACGGCGCGGTTGTCGCGAGCGCGCCAAAGGCCGAAGTCGGACTTTCCGGAAAAAATCTCCTGATGGGGCGGTTGCGCGCCCAAAGCCTGAATCTTGTCGGCGCCGAAATGTCGGTGCGAATTGAAACCGACGGCCGCCTTACGGTATTTGCTGGCGCTGACAAACGCCCTATCGCGACGGCTGCGCCGACGGCCGGACCGCCGATCATCAGCGCACCGGGTTCAGCTACGACTCCTCAAACGGTGATGCACGCAGAGTTCGAAAGTCTCGCGGGTATCATGGCTAGGATCGACGCCGTGGGTGAGACCGGTCTTGACGGGCACGACTTGCGGGAGCTTGGCCTCAAGAATGGCAACCTCGTTGTTGACGATCGGCGCGATGGTAAGCAGTGGAAATTTGAAGGCATTAATGTGAGTCTGACCCGGCCTCGACAAGGCGGTGTTGTTTTTCGGCTCGAGTCTGAAGCTCCAGAGCGTCCTTGGGTGCTGAGCGCGGCGATGCGCCCACTTGCTGACGGCACGCGCTCGGTGGGAATTGAGGCACGCAGGGTTTCGGCGCGTGACATTCTGTTGGCACTGCGGCTCAACGTCGGCAATTTCGACATTGATCTACCCCTATCAGCGAGTATTCGTGCTGAGTTTTCCCGCGAAGGGATACCGCACTCGGTGCAGGGCCAGGTGATCGCCGATGCAGGCACAATCATCGATCGAGTTAACGAAAGACTCAACGTAAATATCGATCGTGCGGATTTTCGACTCAATTGGGATACCCGTCGGCAAAACTTGAGCGTGCCGTTTCAAGTTCAATCGGGCGCCAACCAATTTACCATGCGTGCGACCTTCGAACCCTCACCCGACCAGACCGGCACGTGGCTCGTCGGCGTGATGCGGGGCGATTCCGTGATCGATCCAATAATTGTCGCGCCTGGCGCGTCGGGAGATGACGAGGGCTTAGCCATCAACCGCATTCTCGTACGTGCCCGGATCGATACCACGCGGAAACGTATTGAACTTGAGCAGGGCGATTTCAGCCGCGTCGATACGCGTCCTGCGCATAATATTGGTCTCGCGGTCACCGGACGTCTCGACTATGCCGGCGACGAACTGCACGTTGCTTTCGGTGTCGCAGGCACTCGCATGCCTGCGTCGGCTCTGAAACGGCTTTGGCCGTTTTTTGCTGCCGGCGAGGTTCGGGCATGGGTCGACGAGCATATTTCCGGCGGCATGGTCGAACGCGTCGTGGTTGCCGGCAATGCGCCCCTGGAGGACTTCAAGCACAACGGCCCACCAATACCGGATGACGGGCTATCCGTCGATATCGAGACCAGCGGAACAACGTTGCGCCCCATCGCGAACTTGCCGCCAATTCGTGACGCCGACCTTACTGTCCGCATCCGCGGGCGAAATGCCGTCGTCAATCTCGGCCGCGGCACTGTTGAAGCAGCACCCGGTCGGAGACTTAACATTGCCGGTGGCGTGTTTGAAGTTCCCGATACTCATCCTAAGCCAGCCCCGGCACGTGCAAGCTTCCGTATTGACGGTGGCATGCCGGCTGCTGCCGCGTTGCTTGCAAGCGACGGATTGCGTGATGAAGTCGGTATTACGCCTGATCCGGAATCGACTCGCGGCACGATTGCTGCCCAGGTTGCGGTCAAATTAGCGATCGCACGACCAATGCCGGAGGATGCTTCGAGCTACATGGTCAGTGCGGACCTAACAAATTTTAGCGCCGATAAAATGCTGTTCGGCCAAAAAGTTGAAGCATCAATCCTCAAAGCGGTGGCAACAAGCGACGGGTTTCAACTTAAAGGAGACGTCAAGATCAACGGCACGCCCGCTGCCATAGACCTGCGAAAGCAGAAGGGCGAAGCCGATGCCGATTTGCGCTTACAATCGACGCTAGATGAAGCGACCCGACGCCGGCTTGGTTTGGACCTTGGTACTGCCGTTATCGGTGCCATTCCCATCAAAGTCGTTGGGCGTGTCGGCGACAGCGTGAACGATCAGGGGATGAGCGTGGAAGCGGATCTCACGCCGGTAAAGATCGATAACCTTCTGCCCGGGTGGGTAAAACAAGCCGGCAGGCCGGCACGCGCCACCTACATAATGATGAGGACCGGTAAGACAGTTCGCTTCGACGACCTGAGCATCGACGGGTCGGGCGCGACG
>Ga0126384_10002516_pt1 | contig 11114 bp, 8 predicted proteins | sample PanSoiMetPlot_36_FD_92543 | JGI IMG/M metagenome (GOLD analysis project Ga0126384, IMG submission 92543) | Tropical forest soil microbial communities from Panama - MetaG Plot_36 | ecosystem: Environmental > Terrestrial > Soil > Tropical forest > Bulk soil | place: Panama | collected 2016-02-17 | reverse complement strand
TTCCGACGGTGGCCACCGCGTCGGCTCCGAGTTTGGAAACCCAGAACACGTCCACCACCGCGAACACCGATTCCATCACCATCTCCAGGATCATCGGAACCGCGAGCAAGAGGATGGCGCGGCTCAAGGGGCCTTGGGTGAAGTCTTGCCTCGAACCGGCGATGGCTTCGCGGACGGATTGCCAGAAACTCGGCGTGAGCGCCGCCGGCCGAACTTCTGGGCTTGCTTCCATGTCCATCACCTTTTCGAAGCTCCGCGAGGAGGCAGTACGAAGCGCGGGGCCCGTCATTGTTAACGAAGTTTCCGGAGCCCCGCAGACCGAGAGCGGCCTGGAACCTGGCCTGGTACATGGCACGAGTGTGTCATCCACTCCGATGACTTGATCAGGGGCTCAGCGCTTGGCGCGGCCCTACACCGCGATAATCACGGGAAGCTTGGCTGAAGGGTCGTCGGCTGGCATCGGGCGCGGATCGTGCAGTCGCTTCGGAGACAGGAATTCCATCAGTCGCTCACGGGGAGGGTCTGTTGATGGGTCAAGTGAAGAGAATTTCGATCTCATTGGTCACGTTGGCTGTGATTGGATGCGGCACCTCAAAGGGACCCGATTTCAAGCCATCGCAGACCGACAGCCGGCGCGACGACGAAGTTGAAAGCGTCTGCGGCTGGAATGTCAATAATGGGCCGTACGTGACCCTCCAAGGGATTGCCACGCGAATGAGTTATGCGGACGGCATATTCGGAGACGACGATTGGTCTCTCTTTGTCCAGCCCGATCCACTGTATTCCTATCTTCTCTTCAATCGATATGGGCAAAGGAATGCGGACGGGCAAGTTGAGTGCGAAGTCCAGGCGCCGGATCGGGTTCTCGGTGTCGCCTACAACAATCCAGCTGCGATGGAGAGGTACTTTCGGCCGCTTCTGGGTAAGCACGTCACCGTGGTTGGCACCTGGGCGGAAGAAGCAGGCAATTGCCATAACAACAAGACCGAGATCCACCCCATCGTTTCGATCTTCCAGACCGACGACCCGAATGCCGGCCCATCGTACTTCATGCAATTCCTGGTCTTCTCGAACTCGTCCAGCTTCGATCTCATTGTCAGGCCCCACCTCCCTCCCTACAACCGTCAAAATAACGAAGCCTCGTTCTTTGCTCCGATTCCACCGCCGCCGCAAGGCGGAGATCCCCTTCGATACACCATCCTCAATGAGACCAACGCGGCGCGCAGGAGGGACTATTCGGTCATTCCAGGCACTCCGAATGTGCTTGCCGGTTCATTCGAATCAGGGACCGCTGACGAAGGAAAGGGCTTTTACTTTGCGAAAATTCTGGTTGGGAACTGCACCCCCAGTTCATGCGCTGGGCTTTGTGGCTGGCAGTATGACGGTTGTGGGGCCGCCCAATATTGCGGCGACTGTCCATATTGCTATCCCGATTGCGGACCATGGCCGGACTGCTACCCGTGTCCGCCCTGCTGTGATTCATGTGGCTGCCATCCGTGCACCGACCCGGCCTGTCCGATTTGAAGGTGGACAGCAGCCCATCCGACCGATCCGAAATACAGTGCCTGACAATAAGCTGCCGACTCCGGCCATCGACGGCATCACCGAAAGCTTCAAGAAGCTCAAGCTAATGATGAAGACGAGCGCACCGCGACAGAACTAACCATGGCGCGAGCTCAGTCGGGTCCGAAGATCGCCACGTTCGAAATTGCGACGGTGGTGGTGTACCCCTGAAACAGATCGATGTTTCCCGAGTAGGATTCGAACGCGAGTGGTCCGGATAACGACGAGGGCGGTAGATCCCAGGAGGTGATGAACGCTCCGTCGACGTAGAAGTCGACGTGATCGCTTTGCACGTAAACGTCCGCGTGGTAGCGCGTACCCGCCGAGGGGGAAAAAGGAATCTGCTGATTCACGCGGACGTTGTTTACCAGTTGTTCAGCGCCCGCTCGGTTGAAGCCCCTGGAGACGAAGACGCCGTTGTAATTGTGCCCGTCCACAAACCTCCAGAGAAACCTCATCCAGCCAACGCCGTGGTCGTCGCAGTTGAAGCGAAAATCGAACGACGCATAGAAGGTATCCGGCGTTCGGTCGAGATAGAGAACCCTTCCGTGGTTGCCGGAGTTGTATCGAGATATCCCATTGACCAGCAGCTCGTTGGTGCCGTCGAGATTTTGATAGTTCGCGATGCCGTAGAGATTGGCGCCATTGATGTAATAGAAATTTCCGGCGGTGAAATTGGGAGCAGTGTACGACGTTACCGCGTCCACCAGCCAATAAGCTCCTGACTCGCCCGCGGTGTAGTAGTAGCCAACCCAGAGGTAGCTGACCGCGGTCATGTCCGGATCCCCGACGACGGTGTAAGGATTGTTGAGATCGAATTCGGGATAGTTCCATCCCAAATAGATCTCCGAAGTGTGTCGATATTCCCGATAGTTTCCGGGTTGGCCTACGCGAAGTTCGAGCCTCTGGGCGTGGCTGTTGTCCGCGACGTAGGCCCAGAACCCAATCTTCGCCATCGAGGTAAGATCCGCGGTCGGCACGGCCTTAAACGCGGTGGACCGATGGGAAGCGTCGGAATAGCTGAGCTGGAGCGCGGCTGTTCCTTCCTTGAAGGAGCTGGAGTTGGAGTCGATCGAGGAAGTGTCTGCGAAGGGCATCCAGCCGCCGGTTGCATCGCAGCTGTCGAGGGTGACGAAGTTGTTGGAGTAGCCGGAAAAGTCATCCGATGCGATGAGCTGTGAGCGCGCACTGGAAGCAGCGAATACGCCGACGAGAATGGCCGCTCTAAATACGTGATGACGCCCGCGCATGCTGTTCATCCTCACAGAAGCTGGTCAAACCGCTGTGCCGTATGACCCATCAAAGTCAATCGTGTTGCAGAGCGCTTGCGAGGCGAGGTGGGGCTCAACGGAGCTGCCTAACGATTTCGCGGACTTTGCCAGGGTTCCCCTACGATGGTGCCGTTTGTGGCGCTTGCGCGCCATCACTCGGGGCCAAATCTTGGGGCACCCCTACCTCCCGAAAGCCCGATTCAGACAGTGCTCAGCGAGTGAACTCACGAGAAGTCATCATATGCCGCGCGGCAGTTTCCCGGTCGCCGAAAACGCAAGACAACCAACGGAATTTTTGGCTATGGTCCGCGCCTCCTAGCCAAGGAGGAGGACCCATGCTCGTACGTTCTAGGGGATTGAGATCTGTCTACATGTCGCTCGTGTTTTTCGCGTTGCCGGCAAGCGCCCAGCTGAAAACGGAGCTCGTCAATGGCCATGAAGCGGTCGCCAACGAGGTGCTGGTGAAGTTGACCGCCGGCGCCAACGCCGCCGTCTTTGCTCAAGTGCTCCACGCCAATCAAATCGACAACGTCCAGAGCGTTGGCAGCAACGGATGGCAGTTGCTTCATTCGAGCGCTTTATCAGCGGCTGAGCTGGTCTCGGCGTTCAATGCCAACTCCGCGGTTGAACGGGCCGAGCCCAATTACGTGGTTCACGCCGACGTCATTCCCAACGATCCCTTTTGGCCCAACCTCTACGGGATGCGGGCAATCAGCGCACCGGATGCATGGGACCTCTCCACCGGATCGACGGCCAACGTCGTTGCGGTCATCGATACCGGGATCACCTACAACCATCCTGACCTCGTGGACAACGTTTGGAGCGCGCTGAGTGATTACTCGGTGATGATCGGAAACGTGACCCTCAACTGCAGCGCGGGAACCCACGGCTACAATGCGATTACCGACAGCTGTGATCCGCTGGATGACCACGGGCACGGCACGCACACCTCGGGCACGGTGGGCGCTATTGGAAACAACGGGATCGGCGTGGTGGGAGTGAACTGGACCGCGAGTGTGATGAGCGCGAAATTTCTGAACTCGGGAGGCAGCGGGACCACCGCGGATGCGATCAAGTCGATCGAGTTCACGATTCAGGTGAAAAGCTATTTTGGATCCGATGCCAACGTGCGGGTGCTTTCGAACAGCTGGGGCGGAGGTGGGTTCTCGGCGGCTCTGCGCGACGAAATCGCCAGCGCTCGGGACAACGACATGATGTTCGTCGCCGCAGCGGGGAACAACAATTCCGACAACGACGTCACGCCGTTCTACCCCGCCAGCTACGCGGTAGAGAACGTCATCTCGGTATTGGCCACCACCAGCACCGACGCCCGCGCCGGCTTCTCGAATTATGGCGCGAACAGCGTCCATCTCGGCGCGCCAGGCAATGCCATCGTTTCCACCCTGCGCACCGGCGGCTATGGCAGCATGAGCGGAACGTCTATGGCCACTCCCCACGTTGCTGGAGCGGCGGCCCTGGTGCTCTCGTACTGCAGCATGGACACGCCCACCCTCACCGCCGCGCTGCTGAACAACGTCGACCCAATTGATGCGCTCAGCGGGATCACGATCACCGGCGGGCGCCTCAATGTTTTCGCGGCGATGAACGACCCCAGCTGCGTTCCGGGGCAGTAACCGCGGCGACGGTCAGGGCTCGAAAGGTCTTTCGATCCGCGGGGAATACGCCAGGTCCGCGAGCGCGTGGAGCAGGATGCGCGTTCCCAGCTGGAGATCGGCGACCGAGACGTGTTCGTCGACGTCGTGGCCTGGATAAGGTTTGCCCGGCAACCACATTCCGAACGCGATCGAGCGCGGCAATCGCTTGGCGTACGTTCCGCCTCCGGAGATGGCGGGAGGATCCGAACGCCCCATGACTTGGCGGTAATCCTCGAGCAGGCGCTTCACGAGCTTGGCGTCCGGACTGAAGACGAGCGGCTCATCGTGGAAGTAGCCGCCGGGCGACAACGCGGCCCCGGTGTGGCGATTGTAATCGGAAATCACCTGGCCGAGATGAGCCTCGCACTCCTTGGCGTTCATCGGTGGTGTACGGCGCAGATTGACGACCAGGGTAAGTCGCTGGTCCGTTGAAACCTGGCCTCGATTGAAGGGCGATCCGCGGCGCACCTGCGCGACGTTCACCGCGTAGCGTCCCCAGATCGGGTCGCTGCCGGTGAGGCCCAGCCCCGTTCCGTAGAGGTCCTCCCCAGCGATTCGAGCGAACGCCAAGAGGTCCGAAGCTCCGCACGGAGGCAACTGCCCCTCGGCGATCCGCGCGAGTTGCACCAGTGCGTTGCGTCCTCCCTCGATGTTCACCCCCGCATGTGCCGACCGGCCGTGAACGCGCACCACGAAGCGATCTCCCTTGTCTTGGCACTCGATTTGAATGCCCTGAGGCGGGGACTTCGAGCAGAGGCCACCCCGAGTCGATGTCCAATCGGGGCGGCCGCTGCGCCATTGCAAAACCAGGGTCGCGAGGTCGGGAACGATGCTCGCGCCGATTCCGGCCTCGAGCGAGGCTACTTTAAAGGAGAACTTCTCCGCGCCGCTGCGCTCTTGGGTGGTGCCATCCTCGGAGGTCGGAACCGCGACGGTCAGCCCATCCCAGGCTTTTTCCCCGACCACGACGGGAAACGCCGAGTCCAATACTAGGCTGTAGTCCGGCGGTGCGTGGTCCTTCAGGTAATCCGTGATGTCGGTAGAACCGCTCTCTTCATCACTGCCCACCAAAAGTCGCACCGTGTGAGTTCTGGGCAGTGCGCTCCTGTGAAGCACGTGCATCGCGAGCAGCGCTTGGACCATGGGGCCCTTGTCGTCGGCGCTGCCCCGGCCGAAAACCTCCCCGTCCTTCTCCACACCCGCAAACGGCGGCACCGACCAGGCCTCCGGGACGACCGGTTGGACATCGCCGTGCACTACCAGCCCCAGCACTGGGGCACCGGGCGGCCCGGGTAGCTCGATTTCAGTGACCATTCCCGCATCGCGAACGGTGAAGGCGAGGCCGCCCGCGACTTTTGCGAGCCACGCTTTCTGGTCAGCGTGCCCCTGGGTATTTCCCGCGACGGTGGGGAATCGGATCGCCTCGGTGAGCAGCGGCACCAGTTGCTTGGCTTCGTTCTGCTCGTACTCCGCCCAAAGCTGTTTCGTGGAGTCTTGCGCCTCCGGAATGCGATGGCCGCCGCATGCGCATAGGGTCAACATCAAAGCCAGCAGCGCACGCGACATGACGCTGGGATCATCGGTTGATCCGATGACCCGGCATCGGCAGGGACGTCGCTGATCGCGAATCATGGTGGCAACATTAGTCGCGGTCAACCGCCACTCACGCAACGGAAAAGCCCGATTAGCCTACGCCGCCTGCTTCGCAACCGGGAGGCGTTCGGTCGACGTGCGCCTCGAGCCGAGGGACAAACCAGTGCGGGAAACGCAGCTTTTGTCCCAAGGCTCGAAAGCGTCCCCAGCCCTTCGGGAGGTATGTCCAGACACCGTCTTACAAAGGCTCGAAGCTGAGGCGGGCCGCTTGGGTATTCGATTGCGGGATTTGTCAATCGATCTTTGTGTTTTCGCGCAGGAACTTGAGCATTTCTTTGTACAGTCGCTCGCGCGCGGCTTCGTCGTAGAAGCCGTGGCCTTCCTTCGGCTCCAAGCCGCTCAGAAGCTCGCGCCCAACAGTCGAAACGAACCCCGGAGCCAGGCGTAGGCGGCAAATGGCTCCAAGAAGTTTCGGGCCTTCCGAGTGGGGAGAGCCGTTGTCAGTAAGGCTCCGGGCGGGATAAAGCAGCGCCAGTGCTGAAGATTGCCCTTCCCAATAAAGGTCGCCTCGCCGACGACATTCGCGCGCTGTTTGGCGAAGCGGGCCTTCCCGTCAACGCGGTCAATGAACGCGCGCTCTCGGCGTCGCTCGGTGGGGAGTTCGAGGCCATCTTCGTTCGGGCACAGGACATCCCCGAGTTCGTCGCCGACAATGCCGCCGACGCCGGCATCACGGGATGGGATCTGGTCTGCGAATGCGGGCGCCCACTCGACATGCTGCTAGACCTCGAGTTCGGCAAGTGCCGATTGGTGCTCGCTGGGCGCGAAGAGAGCGGCGTCCGTTCTCTCGCCGAGGTCCAAGGTACTCCCCGCGTTGCCACCTGCTTTCCGAGACTCACCGCCAAGTTCTTCGCCGAGGCCAAGCGCCAGGTCGAGATCGTCCCGGTCTCGGGCGCGGCGGAAATTGCGCCTCGCCTGGGCATCGCCGACTTGGTCGTCGATCTGACCTCCACCGGCTCGACGCTGAAGGTCAACGGATTGGTGGAGATCGGCACTCTTTTGGACTCCAGCGCTCGACTGATCAGCCGCTCGGGCACTCGAAGCCGCCGCGAGCTGGAGGAGCTGGTCGACGCGCTCTCCTCGGTGCTGCGCGCGCGAGGTCGGCGCTATGTGATGGCCAACGTGCCGCGACAGTCGCTGGAGCAAGTCCGCAAGGTGTTGCCGGGGCTGAATGGGCCCACGGTGGTGGACGTGCTTGACGGCGGACGATTCGTGGCGGTGCACGCGGTGGTCGAGTCCAACTCCATCTACCGCACTATCGCGGCGCTCAAGTCGCTGGGGGCGGAAGGGATCCTCGTCACCAAGATTGAAAGGCTGATGCCGTGAGTGAGGGCGTCGTTCGCTGGGTCGGGGCGCTCTCCAGTCTGCCCACCCCCGACCGCCGCGCCCTGTTGGATCGAATCAGCTCCGAGGATTTCGCAGTGCGGGCTCGCGTCACCGGTATCCTGGAGCGGGTTCGCCGCGATGGGAATGCCGCGCTGTTTGCCCTCGCGGCCGAGTTGGATGGCGTGCAGCTTCGCCACCTGGAAGTTCCGCGCGAGGAATGGAAGGTCGCGCTTCGACTCACCCCACCCGATACGCTTCGAGCGCTGAAGCACGCTCGAGACAACATCGAGCGCGCGCATCGGGCTTTCGAGCCAACCACGGCCGAGGTGCAGACCGAGCCAGGCGTCCGAGTCGGTCGCCGGCCGGATCCGCTGACCCGAGTCGGAATCTACGCGCCGGGTGGTCGGGCCGCTTATCCGAGTAGCGTGCTGATGGCCGCGGTGCCGGCCCGGGTCGCGGGAGTGCGCGAAGTCATCTTGTGCTCGCCCCCGGCGGCGCCATCCGAATTTCCGGCGCCGCTGGTGCTCGCCGCCGCGGAGATTTCCGCGGTGGACCGGGTCTTCGCCCTGGGCGGCGCGGGTGCAATTGCCGCGATGGCGTTTGGCACCGACACGGTGCCGAAAGTAGATCGCATCGTTGGTCCTGGCAACGCGTACGTGACAGAGGCGAAACTGCAAGTCTCTCGAAGCGTGGCAATCGACAGTCCGGCTGGCCCGAGCGAAATCCTGGTCATTGCCGACTCGACCGCCGATCCAAGCGCCGTGGCACGGGAGCTTTTGGCGCAGGCGGAACACGATCCGCGAGCCTGGGTCATCGCGCTGGCGTTGGGGCAAGGACTGGCGGCTCAGATCCTCCGCACCCTCGATGGCCTGATCGGCACGGCCAAGCGCCGGGAGGTGATTTCGAAGGCGTTGAGCTCGCATGGTGCGGTGCTTTCGGCCACAACCCTTCCCGAGGCGATCGAATTTTCGAACGACTTTGCGCCCGAGCACTTGATGCTCGCGGTACGGGATCCGGAGCGCGCGCTGGAATCAGTCCGCAACGCCGGCACCGTGTTCCTCGGCGAAGGCTCGTCGGTTGCATTCGGCGACTACCTGACCGGGTCCAACCACGTCTTGCCCACCGGCGGACTGGCGCGCACCTACTCCGGCCTTTCCACCTCGGACTTCTTTCGCTGGACGGGCTACCAGGAGGTGACCGCCGAGGCGGCGGACCGGCTCGCGCCGGACGTGGAAGTGCTGGCAGAGGCCGAGGGGTTGTTCGCGCACGCGGCGGCGGCCCGGGCCTGGAGGAAGGCGCGATGAGCTCGCTCGAGCTGGCTCGCGCCGCTTACCGCGACATCAGCCTCTACGCGGTCGACCGTACCCCTTGCGCCGTCGACTTGAGCGACAACACCAACCTGTTCGGGATTCCACCTTCGGCCCGAAGAGAGCTGCAGGAGGTGGCGACCTCGACCGTCACCAGGTATCCGCCGCTCTACTCCGGCACCCTCAAGGCCGAGCTGGCGAAATACATCGGCGTCTCTTCCGAGGAGGTCACCACCGGGTGCGGCTCCGACGACGTGCTGGACTCGGCGATTCGCGCCTTCGCCGAACCTGGCGACAAGCTCGCGTTTCCCGATCCAACGTTCGCGATGATTCCCATCTTCGCAAAGATGAACGCGCTGCTGACGATGCCAGTGCCGCTTCGGTCCAACTGGGACATCGACGCGGCTGCGCTGCTCGCGACCGGCGCGCGTGTTTTCTACATCTGCTCGCCGAACAACCCGACCTCGACGATCGCCTCGCGCGGCGAGCTCGACAAGCTCGTCTCGAACGCGGAGGGAGTGGTCATTCTCGACGAGGCCTACGGCGAATACGCGCGCGAGCGCTGGGCGCCCGATGCACCCTCCCGTCCCACCTTGCTGGTGGTCCGCACCATGTCCAAGGCGTTCGGCCTCGCCGGTCTGCGGGTCGGCTATGCCGTCGGTTCGCCGAAGCTCATCGCCGAGGTCGAAAAGTCCCGCGGTCCCTATAAAGTGAATGCGCTGGCGGAGCGCGCCGCCGTGGCGGCCCTGCGCGAGGACCGCGACTGGGTCCAGCGAGGAATCGAGATGGTGCTCGCGAACCGCAGCCGCTTCGAGGCGGAGTTGCGCTCGCTTGGCTTTGCTCCGATACCTTCTTCGGCGAACTTTGTTCTCTTTGCCGTCAGGGACGCGGTTGGCCTAGCGAAGGCAATGCGTTCGCTAGGCGTGGCGGTGCGCCCGTTCCTGAAACTGCCCCGGATCGGCGACGCATTGAGGATTTCGATTGGACCATGGGAGATGATGGAAACGGCCCTCTCGGCGCTGCGAAAGGCAACTGCATGAAGGTGAGCCTGTTTGATTACGGAGCGGGAAATCTTCACTCCTTGGCCAAGGCCTGCGAATGCCCGGGTGCGACGGTGAGCATCGAGCCGGATCCGGTGCACGCCGCGCAGGCGGATGTCCTGGTGCTGCCGGGCGTTGGCGCGTTCGGGGCGGCGGCCGAGCGCCTCGCGCCGGGACTCAAGTCGATGCGCGATGCGCTCGAAGCAGGGTTGCCTTGCCTTGGGGTTTGTCTCGGGATGCAGCTGTTTTTCAAGGACAGCGAAGAAGGGCCCGGCGAGGGGCTCGGGATTTTGCAGGGCACCGTGACGAAGTTGATATCTCGCCGAATTCCCCAGATGGGTTGGAACCAAGTGGAGCCGGACAAGAAGCAGATGCCCCGACCGCCGCTTCCGTCGATTGCATATTACGCCAACAGTTACGTGTGCCGCCTCAAGGACCCGCAATACATCACCGCCTGGAGCATCCACGAGGATGACCGCTTCGCCGCGGCGATCCAGTACAAGAATGTCGTGGGAGTGCAGTTCCATCCGGAAAAAAGTTCCACTCCCGGAGTCCAGTTCGTTCGCGCCTTCGTGAAGCAGTTTGCCTGAATGATTGCGATTCCCGCGGTCGACTTGCGCGACGGGGCGTGCGTTCAGCTCGTGGGCGGCGACTACGAAGCGGAAAAAGTTCGGCTGCCGGATCCGGTCGCGGTCGCTCGTAAATGGGCGCAGCACGGATTTGAACGACTCCATGTTGTGGACCTGGACGCGGCCACCGGCAGAGGCTCGAACCGACAACTGATCCAGCGAATTGTGAGAGCGTTCCCCGGCAAGGTGCAGGTAGGCGGCGGAATTCGTACCGACGAGGACGTGCAAGCGTGCCTCGATGGAGGCGCGAGCTGGGTACTGGTGGGCACGCGAGCGATTCAGGATCCCGCGTGGCTCGCGGACAATGCGGCGCGGCACCCTGGAAAACTGATCGTCGCTGCGGACGTCCGAGAACGTCGCGTCGTCACGCACGGGTGGCAGCAGAGCACGGGCACGGACGTTGTGGACTTCGTGCGGACTCTTGGCCGACTCCCGCTGGGAGGCATTCTGGTAACGGCGGTACACCGCGAGGGGCAGATGCGGGGAACGGATCTGCCTTTGATGGAGGAGGTCGCCTCGCAGGCGCCGCATCCGATCTTTGCTTCCGGCGGGCTCAGTAGCCTCGAGGATCTGCGTCACTTAGCGGAGCGCAAGGTTTATGGCGCGATCCTGGGCATGGCGATCTACGCTGGCGCGATCGACGTCCAAGCTCTCGCCACTGAGTTCGGAG
>Ga0126384_10002515_pt1 | contig 11114 bp, 10 predicted proteins | sample PanSoiMetPlot_36_FD_92543 | JGI IMG/M metagenome (GOLD analysis project Ga0126384, IMG submission 92543) | Tropical forest soil microbial communities from Panama - MetaG Plot_36 | ecosystem: Environmental > Terrestrial > Soil > Tropical forest > Bulk soil | place: Panama | collected 2016-02-17 | reverse complement strand
TCCAGCCGATCGCCAAGCGCGTCACCCTGATGCACCGGCGCGACCAGTTCCGCGCCGCGCCCGACAGCGTGAACAAGATGAAGGCGCTGGTGGCGGAGGGAAAGGTCGACCTCAAGCTCGGCCAGGTCACGGCGCTGGTCGGCGACGGCGGACAGATCACCGCCGCCCAGTGCAAGCCGGACAAAGGCGATCCCTACACGATCGAGTGCGACGCGATGCTGCCGTTCTTCGGGCTCACCATGAAGCTCGGGCCGGTCGGCGATTGGGGGATCAAGCTCGAGGACGATCTCATCCCGGTCGAGACCGCATCGTTCGAGACCAACATTGCGGGCATCTTCGCGATCGGCGACATCAACACCTATCCGGGCAAGCTCAAGCTGATCCTCTGCGGGTTCCATGAGGGCGCCCTGATGGCGCAGAAGGCCTACCACTACGTCTACCCGGACAAGCGCCTCGTGTTCCAATACACGACGTCGTCGACGAGCCTGCAGAAGAAGCTCGGCGTGAGCTGATCAGACCAAACAAGGTCGGCATTCCTTCTCACCGCGGCGCGGCCTGCGGCAGGCCGGGCGGTGGCGCCGGCGTGTACGGCACGTCAGGCGCAGTCGGCGCCGCCGGCTGCGGCGACGCCAGCGGCGCCAGCGGCGCGAGCGGCGTCACGGTGATCGCGCTGGTCTCCGGCGCGAGGCGGAGCACGGTGCGCGCGGTGGCAAGCGCCGCATCCGCCATCGCGGCGTAGCCTTCGGCGGTCGGATGGATCGCGCCGCCGTAGACGGCGGACAGGATCCCCCAGGTCGCGTCGTGCAGGTCGCTCGGCTGCATGGTCGACGACACGCCTTCCGGGAAGGTCATTGCGGCGAAATAGCTGTCGTTGGCGGTGCGAATCCACCGCGCGCGCGGCGCATAGGCGCGAAACTCGCTCGCCGTGAAATTGCACACCATCGGATCGGTCGCGCCGTCGACCGGGTTGTCGGCAAAGCTCTTGCCATCAGGCGAGAAGCATTCGCGGTCGAACTCGGGATCGGTGTCGGCGCGCGCGCACAGGCCGTGCTGGGCGAAGGCCGCCTGGTGCGAATCGGCGAACGACATGACGTCGGCAGCGGAGCAGGCGCCGCCCGTGCAGGTCGCGAGCGCTTTGATGGTCGGCAGGAAGCGGTTCTCGACGAACAGCGTCACCTTGCTCAGCCGCTGGCCATTGGCCGTGAAGGCGGGGTGGACGTCGAAGCCGTCGCGGCCGCCGCTGCATGGGCCGCCGTCGGGGCTGAGCGCCGGATTGCCGTAGGAGGTGAACACCACCTTGTCGAGGCGCCTGCCGACCAACGGTTTGAGTGCAGCGCGCAGCCGCGCGAAGCTTGCTGGCAGCGCCCGGTCGAGCACGGATTGCGCGTCCTCGACCGATGCGATCACGCCGCCGCGCCGGGCGAGCACGCGTTCGGCCGTCGAGTCGATGATCACGTCGGCGACGAGGCCGGAGAAATTGATATCGTTGGCACCGATCGTCAGGAACACGAGATCGATCGCGCGGTTGGGCTGAGCGCGCTGGGCGCGGACGAGGAGCTCGCGCAGCTGGCCGAGTTGTGCCGGCACCGAGGTCGGACACGACACGTTGCCGCCGCCGCAATTGAGCTCGCGCGCCGACTGGGGCCCGAGCAATCCGACGTCGATGGTCGCGCTCGTGCAGGCGAGCGGCAGGAAGGTCACGGCGAGGTGCGGGTTCTCGATCGCGAGGCCGAGCGCGGCGCGTAGCTGGTAGCCGTAGAGCGAGCGATGGCAGGCGGCGGAAAGCCAGCGCGCCGACAGGGCCGACCATTCCGCCATATTGGTGTCGGGCCCGCGCCCGCCGTCGCAGGCCTTGTCGCCCTTGAAGCCGACACGACCGGGCCGGAAATATTCGCTGCGCCCGGTGACGATGAAGTTGCGGAAGCAGAAGCCGTCGTCGGAAAGCGCGACTGGCCGATCCGGATCGCCTTCGCCGGCCGCGATCGAATCGCCGAGGCCGGCAATGAGCAGGTCGCGCACCGCGATCGCACCGGTTGCCCGGCGCACCGCGCCGGCCGGCGTCGCGATGTCGACCGTGACGGCAGTGGTGGCTCCGTAGCGGATGCGCAGATTGACCTCCTCGCGACAGTCGGCGGTCAGGGACTGCGGAGGCGCTTGGCCGTTGTCGAACGTCCAGGCGCAGTTGCCGTCGGCCGGCACCTGGCCGGCGAGCCGCACCGTGACGCGATGGTCGACCGGTGCGAGATAGGATTCGCGCACGCCATCGCGCACGCAGGTGTCAAGAACGCGGCCGGCACCGTCGACGCACAGTCTCGTCACCATGTCGCGCGCCCAGCCGCGGCCGTCCGTCTCCTGCGCCAGCGTCTGCTCCGCCGCGAGGATGGTGCGCCCGCTCGTCGCCGAGAGGTGGCGGTTGAAATCTTTCTCGTCACGAAAGAGCCGGAAACGGTTCCGCACCTCCCAGGCGACGGTCACGTCGGTCGCGATCTCGACCGGCTGCGGCGCGACCTGATCTGGCACGACCTGACCTGGGACCTGGCCCGGCTGGGGCGTGCCCTCGGCCGGCTGGGGCGCGACCTGCGCGGCGACCGGGGCGCCATGCAGCAACAGGACCGCAAGCAGGCCGATCGCCATGCGGCGGAACAGAAGTTTACGCATCGGAGTCTCGTGGAATGTCCGGGCCTAGGGGATCACCGGGGATCACCGCACCCTGTGATCGCTTCACGACTCCGGCTATGCGCGGCAAGATCGCGGCAACACCATGACGCGCGCGCGCCGAATGCGGCGGTCAGCTCATCACTTTTGGCAACGGTCCAGGAGGGGGCGATTATTCGCCGCACGCGGGCGAGGGCGAATGGCCGACAGCGGTCGGCGCGACATTGGCGGCGCCCGTCAACCTCACTTCTTCAGGCCGGCTGCCCGGGCCGCGACCGTCCAGCGCTCGACGTCGGTCGCGATGGTGCGGGCGAAATCCTCCGGGCTCCCGCCGAGCCGGTCGAAACCCTGGGCCCGGAGGCTCGCCACCACCTCGTCCGCCTTGAGCGCCTCGTTGACGGCGCGCCCGAGCTTGTCGATGACCGCCTGCGGGGTACCGACCGGCGCCATGAGGCCGAACCAGATGCTGGTATCGAAGTCGGGCAGTCCGGCCTCGGCCATGGTCGGCAGGTCGGGCGCGACGCTCGGGCGCTTCGACGTCGCCGAGGCCAGCGCCTTGAGCGTGCCCGCCTTGATGTGCGGCATCACGGCGGAGGCAGGCGAGAACATCATCGAGGTGCGGCCGGCGAGGAGGTCGGTGACCGCCTGCGGGCTGCCCTGATAGGGCACGTGCACGGTCTTGATGCCGGCGCGCGCGTTGAACAGTTCGCCCGCGAGGTGCGGGGCCGCGCCGACGCCGGTCGAGGCATAGAGGATCTGCCCGGGCTTCTCCTTGGCGAGCGCGATCAGTTCCTGCACGCTGCCGACGCCGAGCGAGGGATGCACCACGAGGATCACGGGCGCGGCGGTCGCGAGGGCGATCGGCGCGAAATCCTTGACGAAGTCGAATCCGAGATTGGGCTGAATCACCGCGTTGGTGAGGTTGGCCGAGGTGCCGATCAGCAGCGTATAGCCGTCCTTGGCGGCATGCGCGGCGAAATCGGCGGCGAGGCTCGAGCCGGCGCCCGGCTTGTTCTCGACCACGAATTGCTGGTTCAGGATCTGGCTCATGCGGCCGGTCAGCACCCGCGCCGTGATGTCGGCGGCGGCGCCCGCGGTGAAGCCGACGATCACCCGCACCGGGCGCGACGGATAATCATCGGCGCGCACGGGTGCGCCCGCGAGGCAGATCGCCGCGATCGCAGCGAGCCGGAACAATATCGTCATGTATCGCCCTCCAGATTGCGCGGCTATTTCTTCAGTCCGGCCGCCTGCGCGACGCTGTCCCACCGCTTCATCTCGCTCGCGATGTAGTGCGCGAACGCGTCCGGCGTGCCGCCGAGCAGATCGATGCCCTGCGGTCGCAGCGCCTTGTCGACCGCCTCGGACTTCAGCGCCTCGTTGACCGCGGCCGCGATCTTGTCGACCGCCGCGCGCGGCGTGCCGGCCGGCGCGAGCAGGCCGAACCACAGCCCGGTGTCGAAGCCGGGCAGTCCGGCCTCGCCCATGGTCGGCACCTCGGGGGCGATCGCGGCGCGCTTCGCCTCGGTCGCGGCGAGCGCGACGAGCTTGCCGTCGTGCACGTGCTGGATGACGGTCGAGGCGGGCGTGAACAGGACCTGGATGCGATCGGCGAGGAGGTCGGTGAGCGCCTGGGCGCTGCCGCCGTATGGCACATGCACCATCCTGACGCCGGAGAGCACCTTGAACAGCTCACCGGCGAGATGCGTGCCGGTGCCGACGCCTGAAGAGCCGAACGACAGCGAGTCGGGCTTCGCCTTGGCGAGTGCGATCAGCTCCTTGACGGATTTGACGCCGAGCGAGGGATTGACGACGAGCAGGTTCGGAATGGTGGAGACCAGCGCGATCGGCTCGAAATCCTTGACGAAGTCGAAATTGAGATGCGGCGTCACCGCCGCATTGATCGGCTGTGAGATGGTCGCCATCAGGATCGTGTAGCCGTCCTTCGACGCGTGCGCGACGTAGTCGGCCGCGAGGCTCGACCCGGCGCCGGCCTTGTTCTCGACCACGATCTGCTGGCCGAGGATCTCGCCCATGCGTGCGCCGACCACGCGCGCCGTGATGTCGGCGCCCGATCCCGGGCCGAAGCCGACGATGATGCGGATCGGGCGGACCGGAAAATCATCTGCGCGCGCCGCAAGCCCTGACACGGCGCACGCGACGGCGCAGGCGATTCCAAGCGCGATCATTGGCGCAGAGCGTCGCATCGGCGGTTCCTCCCTGAAGCATTCTTTGTTCTGTGTCGCCTGCAACTTTGCCGAAGTCGAGCCCGCGGGTCCACCGTCCCGGTCAACACGCCGCAGCCGCGGTCGGGCCCGGTCGCGGCCGCCGGGCGACGGACGGCGCGGGGCGGTGTAAAATATGGGCGACCCAAGGGTGCCCGATGTTCGTCACCTTCTTCCATGAACTCAAGTCGGCCGGCCTGCCGGTGACGCTGCGCGAATATCTCACGCTGATGGAGGCGATGCAGGCCGATCTCGCCTCGCGCCGGGTCGAGGACTTCTACTATCTGTCGCGCGCCGCGCTGGTGAAGGACGAGCGCAATCTCGACAAGTTCGACCGCGTGTTCGGCAAGGTGTTTCATGGCCTGGAGCTGATGGCGGAGGCCGTCACGATCGAGATCCCGGCCGAATGGCTGAAGAAGATCACCGAGAAATATCTCAGTGACGAGGAGAAGAACCAGATCGAGGCGATGGGCGGTCTCGACAAGCTCCTGGAGACGCTGCGTCAGCGCCTCGCCGAGCAGAAGGGCCGGCATCAGGGCGGCAGCAAGTGGATCGGCACCGCCGGCACATCGCCCTACGGCGCCTACGGCTACAATCCGGAGGGCGTGCGCATCGGGCAGGACCGCAACCGCAACTTCCGCGCCGTCAAGGTATGGGACAAGCGCGAGTTCAAGGATCTCGACGACGCGGTCGAGCTCGGCACCCGCAACATCAAGATCGCGCTGCGCCGGCTGCGCAAGTTCGCGCGCACCGGCGCGCCCGACGAGCTTGATCTCGACCACACCATCCGGGAGACCGCGCACAAGGGCTATCTCGACATCCACATGCGGCCGGAGCGGCACAACGCCGTCAAGGTGCTCCTGTTCTTCGACGTCGGCGGCTCGATGGACTGGCACATCAAGACCACCGAGGAGCTGTTTTCGGCGGCGCGCACCGAGTTCAAGCACATGGAGCATTTCTACTTCCACAACTGCCTCTACGAGCGGGTGTGGAAGGAGAACCGCCGGCGCTACGATCACACGACCCCGACCTGGGACGTGCTGCACACCTATGCGCACGACTACAAGGTCATCTTCGTCGGCGACGCGTCGATGAGCCTCTATGAAATCGTGATGCCGGGCGGCTCGGTCGAGCACATGAATCCGGAGCCGGGCGAGGTGTGGATGGCGCGAATGACGCGCACCTATCCGTCCTGCGTGTGGCTCAATCCGGTGCCGGAGACCCAGTGGGACTACACGCAGTCGATCCGCGCCATGCACCAGCTCATGGGCGGACGGATGTATCCCCTGACGCTTGAGGGGCTCGACCGGGCGATGCGGGAATTGGTACGCTGAATTGTCTCGCACTCCGTCATGCGCGGGCTTGACCCGCGCATCCATCTCCTTCGAAAATCGATGGATCGCCGGGTCAAGCCTGGCGATGACGACTAACGAGTGATTTCAGCATACAGATCGCGCCATTCTGGATTGGCGGACAAGATCAGGTCGATCTTCCATTCGCGCGACCATGCTTGATGTTTTTCTCGCGTTGAATGGCCGCGAGTACGTGTCGTGGGCTTCGTAGTAGACCAGCATCTTTACGCCGTATTTTTTCGTGAATCCCGGAGCCAGGCCTTCGCGATGCTCGTAGACACGGCGGACGAGATTGTTCGTGACGCCGACATAAAGCGTGCCGCCGGGGCAGCTTGCGAGGATATAGACCCAAAAGCTGCTCATTGTCCGGCGATGGATCACCGGGTCTCGCCGCTGCGCGGCGGCCCGGTGATGACGCAGCCGCTGCTTCCCGGCACATACGCCATCTCGCGCGCCAGCCTCGCGAGCTCGCATCCCTCGCAATAGCGCGCGTCCTTGTAGTCGATCCAGTTGTGCGCGTAGATGCGCTCGCTTGGAATGCCGTAGCGCTCCTGCAGGAAGCGCACGAGGATGAGCCACGCCAGCGTCTGCGCCGCGGTCGGCGGCTTGGCGACGTCGGGGAAATTGCCGTTGAACTCGACCCCGATGGTGTTGGTCTTCACCACCGCATGGTAGGTCGAGGCATTGTCGATGTACTTGTTGTCGTTGCGATTGGCGCCGTCACCGTGGGTCGGGATCGCGCTTTCCGACGTCGCCCAATAGACCGTGCCGTCAGTCTCGACCCACAGCGTCACGCCGCGCTTGGTCGGATTGGCGAACTGGGCGGCCGCGAGACTGCGCGCCGCGCCCGGGGCGCCCTCGGTCTGATGTGCGAGAATGTTCTGCCAGCGGTTGGCGGCGCCGGGATCGCCGAGCGGCATGAGATAGACCATGCGCAGGCCGGGAATCTGCGGTCGGCCGGGCGCACGGGCGAGCGCGCAGAAGGACGGCGGCGTATTCCCGCCCGGCGCTTTCTCGCGTGCGATCGCTGCATCGGCGGCCGCGAGCTCTGCGGCGGTCACCGCGCCGGTTTCGTCGGGCCGCCCCGCAAGCTCGCGCGCTGCATTCGCGCGCATCGTCGTGAACGCGTCGCTCGCCTGCAGGCCGGCCGCCAACAGTCGCGCGGCGAGCTCGACGCGCGGCACGTCGGGTCGGCCCGACCGCGCGCTGGCGATGACCGCAGCGGCGGCGTCCTGCGCCGCCGCCCGCGCGATCAAGCGGCAAGGCGATGAGACGAGAATCGCCCAGATTGCCAGCGCGGCGCCCCAGATCAGTGCTGCGCGCTGCCATGATTTTGCCTTATGCCTGCATTTCGCCATGTACGATGCGTCGATTGCGAGCCTCTTGCGGGCCCTGGACGGGCAAGTGTGACATTTGGGCGTCACTCGCCGGAAACTTTCAATTAAACATGCCAGAAAGACTCGACGCGCGGCAGGCCCCATCACACTCTACCGCCCGGCGCGCAAGCGGGCCTGCGACGTGCGGCGCACGCGAGGTTCGCTAGCAGCGCGGGACCGTTAAGGGCGGGGGGTAAGGGCGCTCGAGTCATCGCGCCGACGAAAGAGCCGGTCGCAAGGCCGGCTCTTTTGTCATTCCGGTTTGATGCATTAAACTTTCAAAAAAAAGATACTGGGAGGATGACGATGCCATCCGATGACGATGACATCCGGCACATCGCGGATGCCTGCGATCACCGCACTGGCCTGGACCGCCGCGCACCACGACAAGGCGCAGAGCGACACCGAGAAGAAGTCGCCGCAGTTCTGCGATTGACGGTGGCGCGCAAATGATCTCGCGCAGGACATTGATGCTGGGCGGCGCCGGCGTGCTGGCGGCGGCGCGCCTCTCCCCGTCGGTGGCGCAGCAGGCGCTCAATCTTGGTCCGAACCGGCTGGTGCTGCTCGGCACCAAAGGCGGTCCCTCGCTTCCGCTCGGGTTCGGCCAAGTGCCGACGTCGAGCCTCATCGTCTACGACAACGTGCCCTATGTGATCGACACCGGCTACGGCGTGAGCTTCAAGCTGGTCGCCGCCAAGTTTCCGATGTCGGCGTTGCGCTACGTCTTCATCACGCACCACCATTCCGACCACAACGCCGAGTTCGGCCTGCTGCTCAACAATGCCTGGGCGATGGGACTGCGCACGCCGGTCGAAGCGTACGGCCCGGCCGGAATGCGAGAGCTCGCGGACGGCTTCTGGCAGGCTTATCGGTTCGACATCGAGACCCGCATCGCCGACGAAGGCCGGCCCGATCTGCGCAAGCTCGTCAATGTGCACGAATACGGCGAGGGCGCCGTGATGGCGACCGACGGCGTCAAGGTGACGGCGCTGCGCAACGTGCATCCGCCGATCACCGAAAGCTTTGCGCTGAAGTTCGAGTTTCCCGGCAAGACCATCGTGTTTTCCGGTGACACCGCCTATTTCCCGCCGCTCGCGGCCTTCGCCAAGGGGGCCGATATCCTGGTGCACGAGACGATGTATGGGCCCGCACTCGAGGAACTGGTGCGGCGCATCGGCAATGCGGCGAGGCTGATGGAGCATCTCAAGGCGAGCCACACGCTCGCCGCCGATGTCGGCCGGATCGCCACCGAAGCGGGCGTCAAGAAACTGGTGCTCAGCCATCTGGTCCCGGTGCCATTCGCGGGCATGAGCGAGCAGGTCTGGATCGACGCGGTCCGGCCGACCTGGCAGGGCGAGCTTGTTGTGGGCCGGGATCTGATGGAGATAGCCCTATAGTCTTGACTGCGTCATTGCCCGCGAAAAGCGAAAGCGGGCAATCCAGTAACCCGAAGCGGTTGAGTGGAGTGCCATCCGCGATCAGGTGTCGATCGAACGGAGGGACTGCAGGATCAGCGCCTGACCGCGAAGAACGCCCCGAACCATGCCATCATCATGGCGGTGAGCAGGGCCGCGAAGCTCGCCAGCGCCTGTGCGCCGGCGCTGCCCGCCGGCGACAGCGGCGCTTTGGCGGCGACAGCGGCCAGCGCCAGCGTCAGGACGGCGGCCGCGACCCAGAGGAACGAGCGCAAATCGTGCAAGTAGCGCCAGGAGGCGCGCGAGGCTACCGCCGCGATCAGGAAGCTTGCAACGAACGCGACGCCGGTGATCGCCCACCAGGCGATCGCCGCGCTGAGTTGGCGGCCGCCGCCGCCGTGGATCAGCGTCTTCCATACGCCCAGCAGCTCCAGGCCCCGGTGCGCGAGCATGATCTGCGCCACCATTGCGACAATGACGCCGCCCGCCACGGCGGCGATGAGCTGGGACAGGCGGAGAGCAACGGGTTGCGGCATAATCGTAGGGGCGAGTCAAAACGGTAGGTGTATTTACGAGGCTGGACCAGTCGCCGCAACACCGACGCGCAGTACGGTATAGCGGCCTGGGGATAACGCGTGAACCGCGCAACCAGGTCCCTGCCAGCTGGAACCTGCTGGCCGGAGAGCCCGGGGTCTGCATAATCGTGCTGGGAGCGAGGCATGATCACTTCCTGATTCGCCAGTGCTCGGGCGTCGGGTTGGTTGGTAAAGCCACGGCGCGCGCCCGGCCATTTGCTCCCGCTTCTGGGCTTGGGAGCTTGCCCTGAGGGGCGACCAAGAAGGGACGATCAAGAAGAGCTCATCGAGGGAGGAGACAATGGCCAGTACCGGTACCGTCGACACCAACAGGTTGGTTATTCCCGGACTCTCCGGGCTCTACGAGGCGATTTCGCCCTACAGCTACGCGATCATCCGCTGCGCTGCGGGCCTGATCTTGGTCTATCACGGCTACATGAAGCTGTTCGGCGGCGCCGCCGCACCGGTGGCGCAGAACGTGCTCACCCCGCTCGGCTTCCCGCTGCCGATCGTCTGGGCTTACTTCCTCGGCATCCTCGAATTCTTCGGCGGCATCATGCTGGCGGTCGGCCTGCTCACGCGCCCGATCGCGCTCATGTTCACCATCCAGATGGCATTCGTGCTCTACTGGCACAGCGCCAACGGCTACTTCTTCTCGAGCCCGCGCGGTGGGTGGGAATATCCGCTTCTCCTGCTGGTGCTCTACTTCGCGATCTTCTTCCGCGGCGGCGGCCGCTGCTCGGTCGACAAGGCGATCGGCAAGGAGCTCTGAGCGGCGCGAGCAAAGGGCTCGCATTTCTCCGGCATCACCGACGAATGGCGGGCGAGTTCCGCTCGCCGTTCGCGCCAAGGCGCCGCGGGGCGCCCAAAGGTGCCAAGGGCCGCAAGTGACAAGGGCCGCAGGCGCTCCGCGGAACTGCCTCCGCATTCCGCCGTTTTCCCCGAACATCCGCGGGCGCCGACCCGCATACACGGCAAGGGAAAGCAAGGGAAAAGCGCGCCATGGGCCTGTTCTCCAAAGACATCAAGACGCTCGACGATCTGTTCGTGCACACGCTGCGCGACGTCTACTACGCGGAAATCCAGATCGTGAAATCACTGCCCGACATGATTGAGAAGGCGAGCGATCCGGGATTGAAGCGCGGCTTCAAGCTCCACCTCGACGAAACGCAGAACCATGTCGCCCGCCTCGAGGAGGTCTTCCGCATGCGCGGCGCGGAGATCGAGGGCGTCGACTGTCCGGCGATCGACGGCATCCTGGAGGAGGCCGATGATGTCGCGGGCGAGGTCGACGACAAGGAAGTGATGGACGCCGCGCTCATCGCCGCCGCACAGGCGGTCGAGCGCTACGAAATCACGCGCTACGGCTCGCTGATCGCATGGGCGAAGGAACTCGGCCGCAGCGACTGCGCGAGCGTGCTGCAGCGGACCCTCGAGGAGGAGAAGGCGACCGACAAGAAGCTCACCGAGATGGCCGAGAGCGCCGTCAATCTGCGCGCGGCGAGCTGACCGACCC
>Ga0126384_10002514_pt1 | contig 11115 bp, 10 predicted proteins | sample PanSoiMetPlot_36_FD_92543 | JGI IMG/M metagenome (GOLD analysis project Ga0126384, IMG submission 92543) | Tropical forest soil microbial communities from Panama - MetaG Plot_36 | ecosystem: Environmental > Terrestrial > Soil > Tropical forest > Bulk soil | place: Panama | collected 2016-02-17 | reverse complement strand
GGATGCCACGCCGCCGCGACCGGCGGCTGCTCGCGCGCGCCGCTCTCGTCGATCACTTTGGCAAGCGCGCGCAAGGCCTCGGTCACCCCCTGGTGGGTCGCACCCGAAAGGATCAGCGGTGCCTTCTTCGCCGCGCGCTTGAGCCGCGCCGTCTGTTGCTTGATCTCCTCGGGCGTCATCGCGTCCGCCTTGTTGAGCGCCACGATCTCCGGCTTGTCGGCGAGGCCGTGGCCGTAGGCGTCGAGCTCGGCGCGCACCGTCTTGTAGGCCTGCCCGGCGTGCTCGCAGGTGCCGTCGATGAGATGAAGCAGCACGCGGCAGCGCTCCACATGGCCGAGGAAGCGGTCGCCGAGCCCGGCGCCCTCATGCGCGCCCTCGATCAGGCCCGGGATGTCCGCGAGCACAAACTCGCGGGTGTCGACCGACACCACGCCGAGCTGGGGATGCAGCGTCGTGAACGGATAGTCGGCGATTTTCGGCTTGGCGGCGCTCACGGCGGCGAGGAAGGTCGATTTGCCCGCATTGGGCAAGCCGACCAGGCCGGCGTCGGCGATCAGCTTGAGCCGCAGCCAGATGGTGCGCTCCTCACCCGGCTGTCCCGGATTGGCGTGGCGCGGCGCCCGGTTGGTCGACGACTTGAAATGGGTGTTGCCGAACCCGCCATTGCCGCCACGGGCGAGCACCTTGCGCTCGCCCACCCGCGTCAGGTCGGCGAGCAGGGTCTCGTTGTCCTCGTCGAACACCTGCGTTCCGACCGGCACCTTGAGGACGATGTCGGAACCCGAGGCGCCCGCCCGGTTCTTGCCCATGCCGTGGCCGCCGGTCTTGGCCTTGAAGTGCTGCTGGTAGCGGTAGTCGATCAACGTGTTGAGGCCGTCGACGCATTCGGCGACGACGTCGCCGCCGCGCCCGCCGTCGCCGCCGTCCGGCCCCCCGAACTCGATGAATTTCTCGCGCCGGAACGACACGCATCCGGCGCCGCCGTCGCCGGAGCGGATATAGACCTTGGCCTGATCGAGAAACTTCATCGTCGATTCAATGGTTAGCGCCGGTACGCACGGGCTCGCCCCATACATAGGGTGGGGGCGCTCCGCCGTCACGCGTGAATGTGCCAACGGCCGGGAATAAATCGCCGGCCCCTCCGGTCATCGCCGTCGAAGCGGCTCCCTTCGACGAGGCCAACCCAGAAGATGACGGAGATGACAATGAGTTCACATCACGATGATCGGGACGGCGTCAGCCGGCGCAAGGTGCTGGAGTGCATGACCTGGGCCGGGACGGGCGTCCTCTGGACGGTGGCGGGCGGCGTTCCCACCTCCCTCGGCATCATGGCGGAGGCCGCCGCGCAGACCTCCGGCATGACCTTCCTGCAGATCAGCGACAGCCATGTCGGCTTCGACAAGCCCGCCAATCCGAACGTCATCAGCACGCTCGAGGAGGCGATCGCCAAGGTGAAGGCGCTCAAGACCCGGCCGGCCTTCATGCTGCATACCGGCGACATCACCCACTTGTCGAAGGACAAGGAGTTCGACGACGCCCAGCGCATCATCTCGCAGGCCGGGCTCGACACGCATTACGTTCCGGGCGAGCACGACATCATCGATGAGCAGCAGGGCCAGAAGTACAAGGAGCGCTACGGCAAGAACGCCAAGGGTGCGGGCTGGTACAGCTTCGACCAGAACGGCGTCCATTTCATCGGCCTGGTCAACGTCGTCAACCTCAAGGCCGGCGGGCTCGGCAATCTCGGCGCCGAGCAGCTCGCCTGGCTCGAGGACGACCTCAAGGGCAAGTCGGCATCGACCCCGATCGTGGTGTTCGCCCATATCCCGCTGTGGGTCGTCTATGAGACCTGGGGCTGGGGCACCGAGGACGGCGGCCAGGCGCTCGCGCTGCTCAAGCGCTTCGGGTCGGTGACGGTGCTCAACGGCCACATCCACCAGGTGATGCAGAAGGTCGAGGGCAACGTCGCGTTCCACACCGCGCGCTCGACCGCGTTCCCGCAGCCCGCGCCCGGCGCCGCGCCGTCGCCCGGACCCATGAAGGTGCCGGACGACAAGCTGCGCAGTGTGCTTGGCATCGCCGACATCACCTACAAGGTCGGCACCGAGCGGCTCGCCATCATCGACCAGCCGCTGCAAGGCTGAGTTCAGAAAGCAGAGACATGAAACTTCCTGGCTTGCTGCGCGGCGCGCTCGCCGCCGCGCTCCTCCTTGCGCTCGCGTCCGCGCTGCCGGCCGCCGCGCGTGCCGCCGAGCTCGAGGTGAAGATCGACAATTTCACCTTCGCGCCGCAGCGGATCACCGTGAAGGCCGGCACGACCGTCACCTGGACCAACGAAGACGACATCCCCCACACCGTCACATCGACGTCGGCCGGCGCCTTCCGCTCGAAGGCGCTCGACACCGACGACAAGTTCTCCTTCACGTTCACGACGCCCGGCACCTTCGAGTATTTCTGTTCGCTGCACCCGCACATGACCGGATCGGTCGTGGTCGAGACCGCGACCGGTGCAGCGACGCCGTGAGATGGCTTTGCCCGCCGACGCAGACGTCGGCGGGCCTTTTGCTGCGTCAAACTAATCTTTTGGCGCGGTTCCGGTCGTGAGGTCCGGCACGCCGCCTGCATCCGGCGGGATCGGCGCAGGCCCGCTCACCTGGGTCATCAGGTCGTCGTCCCATTTTCCGTCGACCTTGACGTGCGCGGTGGCGCCGAGCTCGACGGCCTCGATGAGATTGTGGGTGAGGTAGACGTAGATGCCCGGCTGGCGGAACGTATAGAGCGCCGCGCCCGCCGAGCCGCCGCGGATGAACCAGGTCTCGAGATTTTTCTCCGGCGGATTGGAGAACTTGCCGGTCTCCCAGACATAATCGCCGTGCCCGCCGATCAAATGCGGACGCGAGTCGCGATTCGCCTGCGAATGCACGAACAGCACGGTCTCCCCGACTTTGGCCGTCATCGCATTCTTGCCGGTGAGCGCGCCGACCCTGCCGTTGAACACGACGTGCGTCGGCGTCAGGGTGCGCATCGCCGCGACCGTGTCGTCAAAGGCATCCCCGACCGACTCATAGGTCTTGTATTTTCCGCTGGCATCGCGCGGGACGTAGAAGTCGTTCTCGCCGATGTAGTAGATGCGGTCGTAGTGCAGCGGGTGGCCATTGCCGTCGTCGAGGCCGCTGCGCGGCAGCACCATCACGGCGCCGCTCATTCCCAACACCACGTGCCACGGCGTCATCGAGCCGCCCGGCGCGCAGTGATAGATGAATACGCCGGTCCGCGTCGCCTTCCAGCGCACGACCACCTGCTCTCCGGGGCTGACCAGGGTCATTCCGCCGCCGCCGAGCGCGCCGGTCGCGGCGTGGAAGTCGATGTTGTGCGGCATCACATTGCTCGCCGGATTGACCAGCGTCAGTTCGACGTAGTCGCCCTCATGGACGACCATCAGCGGCCCCGGGATCGACCCGTCGAACGTCATGGCCTGCACCTTCGTCCCTTTATCGTCGATCACGATGTCCTTTTCCTCGGCGACGAGGCGAAACTCGATGATCTTCGGACCCTCCGTCGTCGCCTGTTCGTGCGGATGCACGAACGGGGGCGCGACCAAGGTTACCTTCTCGCGGGGGAGGCTCAATTCCAGCGCGAAAGCAGGGGTGGCGATCATGAGAGCCAACAAGGCTCCCATGATCGCGGCTCTTTGCCTGATCATGAACTGCTCTCCGTTGCGTCGCGTTGCGGGAGCCGCGGAGAGGATAGTCAATATTTTACCCCCTTGACTAAAATGCAACTTCAAGTTATCGCGCGCGCAATCAGACCAGCCGGCCGACGAGCGTGCGGATCCGGTCAAAGACGCGCGCCGCGACCGCGGGCATATCGTCCTCGCGCACCAGCCGAAAACCGAGATGGGTCGGCGGTGTTCCGGCCGCGCAGCCGCCCGCGCGGGCGTCGCGGATGAAGTCCGTCACGTAGGTGCGGTGCCGGCCCTCGACCACACGGACGCCACAATTCATCGTGGCCGAGCCGTACGGCCGTCCGGTGGCGTCGAGGACGCCGCGGCGGAAGCAGGAGTCGGTCCACTCCCAGACATTGCCGGCCACATCGAGGAGGCCGTTGGCATTGGCGCCGAACGCGCCGATCGGCTGCGGGTCCTGCGCGAGCGCGTCATTGCGGGCCGTCTCCCGCTCGTAGCGTGCGAGCGCGCGCTGGCCCGGATCGGTCGGATAGGCCGCGGCGTCGTCGTTGAATCGTTCGCCCGCCGCATAGGCCCATTCCTCGTCGGTGGGGAGGCGGAAATGCACGCCGGTCGCGCGCGAGAGCCACGACGCGTAGGCGCTCGCGTCGCGCCAGCTCAGCTGCACGGCTGGAAGATCGCGCCGGTCGCCGTCGGCCGGCGCGCATACGCCCGCCGCGACGCAGCGCTGATAGTCGCCGGCGCTGACCTGATCTCTCATGATGTGCAGAGGATGCACGAAGCGGACCTCGGTCACCGGTGCGGCCGCGGGCGCTCCGTCGCGCGTGTAGTCGCCGGCGGCGCGATGGCGGAACGCGCCGGGCGCGACCTCGACGGTCTCGGGAACCGTGACGCCTGCAGCGGGCGAATGGGTCCGGCCGCCAAGGGTTACGGCCGACACCGCCACCGGTCCCGCGACCACCACGGCGGTCAGGAGTGTCTTGATTTTCAGCGCGAACAACATCGGGAACCTCCCGAAAAGTTCGGCCCCCCGATCCAGTGCTGCTTTTTGAAGCCGAAGTTCGCAACCGGACTTGCCGGACCGATTTGCGAACTTCGGAATCGGGACACTAGCCGGCAGGCCGTCGCGTGTCACCTATGATAGTGCGGCGCGGTGGTGGAGAGGTCCAACATGCCCTGCGCGCCGGGCGTGATCGGCTCGGGCGGCTTCACCTGGGTCATCAGGTCGTCATTCCAGGTTCCCTCGACCTTGAAATGCGCCGTGGCGCCGAGCTCGACGGCCTCGATGAGATTGTGAGTGACGTAGGCGTAGATCCCGGGCTGACGGAAGGTGTATAGCGCCGCGCCGGCGGAGCCGCCGCGGATCAACCAGGTCTCGAGACCCTTCTCGGGCGGATTGGCGAACTTGCCGGTCTCCCAGACGTAGTCGCCATGGCCGCCGATCAGATGCGGACGCGAGTCGCGATTGGCCTGCGAATGCACGATCAGCACGGTCTCTCCGACATTGGCCGCCATCGCATTCTTGCCGGTGAGCGCGCCGACCCTGCCGTTGAACACGACATGCGTCGGCGTCAGCTTGCGCATCACCTCGACCATGTCGTTGTAGCCGTCGCCGGCCGACTTGTAGCTCTTGAACTTGCCCTTGGCATCGCGCGGAATGTAGAAGTCGTTCTCGCCGATGTAGTAGATGCGATCGTAGCGCAGCAGCTTGCCGCTGCCGTCCTTGAGTCCGTCGCGCGGCAGCACCATCACGGCGCCGCTCATTCCGGAAACGACGTGCCACGGAATCATCGGGCCGCCGGGCGCGCAGTGATAGACGAACACACCGGTCCGCGTCGCCTTCCAGCGCAGGACCACCTGCTCACCCGGGTTGATGAGGGTCAGCTCGCCGCCGCCCAGCGCGCCGGTCGCGGCGTGGAAATCGATGTTGTGCGGCATCGAGTTCGTCTCGGGATTGACCAGCGTGAGCTCGACATAGTCGCCTTCATGAACGACCATCAGCGGACCCGGGATCGAGCCGTTGAAGGTCATCGCCTGGAGCTTGGTGCCCTGGTCGTCGATGACGATCTCCTTCTCCTGGATCTCGAGCTTGAACTCGACGATCTTCGGCCCCTGCTTCGTCGCCTGCTCGTGCGGGTGCACGAATGGAGGATCGACCAGGGTCACCCGCTCGCGCGGCAGCTTCAGTTCGACGGCGAGCGCCGGCGCGGTGAGGACGAGAGCGCTGATGGCGGCTCCCATCAGTGCGGTTCGTCGGGTGATCATGGCCACTCTCCTTTGCTGCGCCTTCGATGTTTCGTGGAGAGTGTGCTGCAGCGCAGGAAAACATCTTTGCTCTGCAGCAAATTCACCATCGAAGTCGGTGCCCGCTGATCCGCAAAAGGTTGCGCCAGCGCAAAGACGGTCTGCCCGCTGCGGCTAGGTTGGTCATCTCATTATCATTGCGGATCGCTCACCATGCCGATCGAGCCCGGCCTGACCGTCGACGAGGTGATGCAGCGCTGGCCGGCCACCATTCGCACCTTCCTCGACTATCGGATGCGTTGCGTCGGATGCCCGATCGGCCAGTTCCACACCATCACCGACGCATGCCGCGAGCATCGCGTCGACCGCGCAGCCTTTCTGGCCGCGCTGCGCGCGCAGGCCGCGTCAACTCCGTGGATCAGTCGTTCAATCCCTCGCTCAGGCCGAACAGCCTGTGAGGATCGCGAATGACGATGCGCTGCCGGCCGCTCTCGACCAGACCCTGCTGTTCCCAGCCGCTCATGATCCGGCTCACCGTGTGGAGCGTGGTGCCGGTCATCTGCGCGATGTCCTGGCGGCTGAGCGGAAGGTCGAGCGCGATGCCGGTCTCGACCTTGCGGCCCGTCTGCTTCGCCAGGCGCATGAGGGCGCGTGCGACGCGCTGCTCGACCTGCTCGGTCGACATCTCCATCACCCGCGCATGCGCCTCCTGCAGACGATCGCCCACGGTGTGCAGCGTATTGGCCGCGAGGGCGGGATGCTTGGCGACGATGCGCGCCCAGGCCGACGAGGGCCAGGCCAGCACGACGCTGTCGTCCACCGCGATCGCGGTCGCCGGATAGGTCTTGAGGCCGATCGCGACCGCCACGCCGAAAACTTCGCCGGGCACGACATAGCGCACGACGATCTGCTCTCCGCTCGGCGTCACCTTGGCGGCGCGAATGTGCCCGTGCAGCAGGACGAAGAACGAGTGCGCATCCGCACCCTGCTCGAACACATGGCTGTTCTTCGGATGGTGCGTGGAGCGCGCCTCGCGCAGGATCTCGTCGAGCGCCGCCGCGTCGAGGCCCGCGAACGCCGGCAGGTGCGCGACCGATGCGCGGTTGACTGCAGCCATTTCGCCTTCCCGGAACTTTTGCCGATCCCGCCGGCGTAGCGCCCGGGCTTGTGCCCGACTTGGGCAAGGTCCAGCGGCGCGGCGCGGATCATAGATGGCAATCCATGAATCGAACAGTGTTTGCGCTGGCGCAAATGGCGCCGCGACCGGATGACATATGTGTCGAGGCGGATGCCCGTGGGGACTTGCGCCCGCCCATACGTGCACCGAAATCCGGCATATTGAGACGTGGCGCTCCGCGCGCCCCATCAGCTTCGGGTGAGTATCGAGCATGAGTCCTGTACCGCGATTGCGACCCCACGCCAGCCCGGCGCTGCTGTCTTATGGATTCCGGCCGTTCTTTCTGTTCGGCGCGATCTACGCCGGCGCCGCCGTGCTGGTCTGGCTGCCGATGTTCCAAGGCGAACTGTCGGTTTCGACCGTGTGGGTCGCGCGCGACTGGCACGTGCACGAGATGCTTTACGGCTATGTGGCGGCGACCGTCGCGGGCTTTCTGCTGACGGCCATTCCGAACTGGACCGGCCGGCTGCCGATCCAGGGCGTGCCGCTCCTGTTCCTGGTGCTGCTGTGGGTCGCGGGACGGGTCGCGGTGACGATGTCGGCGCGGATCGGCTGGCTGCCGGCGGCCGTGATCGACGTCGCGTTCCTGGCAACCGTCGCGGCTGCGGCGGCGCGCGAGATCATGGCCGGCCGCAACTGGGGCAACCTGAAGGTGCTCGGGGTGCTCGCGGTGCTGATCGCCGGCAACGTCGTGTTTCACCTCGAGGCGCATTTTCACGGGGTGGCGGACTACGGAATCCGCATCGGCATCGCGGCCGTGCTGACGCTGATCATGATCGTGGGCGGTCGAATCGTTCCGAGCTTCACCCGCAACTGGCTGGCGCGCGAAAATCCCGGCCGGTTGCCGGCGTCGTTCGGCAGGTTCGACGTCGCGTCCATTGCGGTCGGTGCGCTCGCCCTCGCGATGTGGATCGTGGTGCCGTTCGCGGCGGCGACCGGCGTCGCCCTGCTTGCGGGTGGGCTCGCGCAGGGGCTGCGTCTCGCGCGCTGGGCCGGCGATCGCACCGCGCGCGACCGTCTCGTGCTGGTGCTGCATGTCGGCTTCGCCTTCGTGCCGATCGGTTTCGTGCTGGTCGGGCTCGGCAGCCTCGGGCTGATCGCGCCGAGCGGCGGCATCCATGCCTGGACGGTGGGCGCGATCGGCACGATGACGCTCGCCGTGATGACGCGCGCGACCCTCGGCCACACCGGCCACGAGCTGCAGGCATCGCGCGCCACCCAGGCGATCTATGCCGCGGTCGTGGTCGCCGCCGCCAGCCGCATCGTCGCCGCCGCGACGCCGTTTGCGACCGACCTGCTCCTGCACGTTGCGGCCTGCGCCTGGGCGGTTGCGTTCCTGGGATTTGCCGTCGCCTATGGCCCGCTGCTGATGTCGCCGCGGATCACCGCAAAGGTCGTCCCGGCCTGATGCTGATCGTGTCCGCGACGATTCACGCGGACATTGCTTGATCGCCTCGCTCCGCCGTGCAGGAATCCCCGGCGGGACCTCGATCACATGCAGGTACGGGTGCGAGTCGTCTTCATCGGCTGGGGCGCGATCGGCTCGCGCGTCGGTGAACTGCTGGCGCAACGCAAGGCGCCGGTCGACATCGTCGGCATCGCCACCATCGACGAGCCCGCCGCCCGCGCGGCGCTGCCGCCCGGCATTGCGTTCCTCGCCGAGCCGGCGCGGCTTGCGGAGATCAAGCCCGACCTCGTGGTCGAGGCCGCCGGCCGCCGCGCCATCGACCAGTGGGCGCCGGCGGCGCTGCAGCACGCCAGGGCGATGATCATCGCGTCGACCAGCGCCTTCGTCGACGACGCCCTGCTGCCGCGCCTCGCTGCGCTGGCCGAACAGCACGGCAGCCGCATCCTGATCCCATCCGGCGCGATCGGCGCCGTCGACGCGATCGCCGGCGCCGCCGTGCTCGGCCTCGACGAGGCGGTGCATCAGATCGTCAAGCCGCCCGCCGCCTGGATGGGGACGCCGGCCGAGACGCTGTTCGACGCCGCGACGCTCACCGAGGCGAAGACGTTCTACCGCGGCTCGGCCCGCGAGGCCGCGCGCGACTATCTGCAGAACGCCAACGCCACCGTGGTGACGTCGCTGGCGAGCATCGGCATCGACCGGACGCGCGTCGAGCTGGTGGTCGACCCGGCGGCGCGCATCAACGAGCACCGCATCAAGGTGCGCGGCGCGTTCGGCGAGCTCGAGATCGTGCTGCGAAACCGCCCGCTCGTCACCAACCCGAAATCCTCCGAGCTGACCGCGCTCAGCCTGGTGCGCCTGATCGAGCAGCAGGGCCGCACAGTGGTGATTTAGCTAGATCCACTGCATCGCTTGATGAGGGCACGCGTCAATGCGAGCGAGCCGCCTACGCTCGCTGCGCGAGCTACGGCGGGTTTCAAGTCCGCCGAAGCGCGGAGCGCGAAGGCGGAAGCGATGCAATCTGCCTTCACTTGCGCATGCGTATGCGGAGGAGATTGCTTCGTCGGCCACGCAAGTCGGGCTTGCCCGTCTTGCGCATCAATAGTGCCGATCTCGGGTACCCGAGATCGGTGGCCTCCTCGCAATGACGCGGAACTGACGCAGTAAGACTAGCCGGGCGCCGGCAAATCGCTATCATCGGCGGCGTCGCGTCGGCTGTGCGCCGTGACGCTTCGACCGATCGGGTGTGCCGGCATGGGGATCGATAGCCGACGATTCATCGAGGTCCCACACGCGGCGGTCTACCTTTTGATTGCCGCGAACATCGTCGTGTTCGCGCTGTGCCTGCGCCAGGCGGGCAGCGAGGCCATTCCGGGCGAGATCCTGTTTCGCAGCGGCGCGATGTACACGGCTGCGCTGGAGCGCGGCGAATACTGGCGGCTCGTGGCCTATGGCTTCCTGCACGCCAACCTGTTTCACCTTGCGACCAACATGCTCTGTCTCGCGCTGTGGGGCGCACATCTGGAGAAGCGCATCGGGCCGTTCTTCTTCCTGGTGGTCTATTTTTGCGCGTTGATCGCCGGCGCCGTGGTCGGCACTTTCACCCACGCCGGCCCGTATCTGTCGGTCGGCGCGTCGGGCGGCATCTCGGGCGTGCTCGGGGCGCTGCTGTGCCTGTGGATCCTGGGCAAGATCGACCTCACGGCGGACTTCTTCGTCGTCAATCTCGGCCTCAACGCGGCGCTGGCGGTCGCCGTCAGGAACATCGACTGGGGTGCGCATTTCGGCGGCTTCGCGGCCGGCCTGATCGCCTGCGCGCTGATCGACCTCGCCGAGAAGGCGAACCGTCTGCTCCTGCGCTGCAAGTTTCCCGAGTTCGTCAAGATCAACGCCTTTATCGTCGTCGGCGGCGTCGCGCTGCTGGCATGGGATGATGCGCTGGCACCGTCCGGCGCGGACGCGTGGTGGCCGCTCGTCGCACTGCTGGTCGCGGCCGCCGTCGTGATCAAGGCATGCGATCTGCTGCTGTCGGTCAAGAAGGGCCTCGCCATCCTGGTGCTGCTGTTTGCGGTCGGGAACGCGGCGCTGGTGCTGCATGCCGGCACCGTGTTCGCGCCGGCGCTGAGGTCCGTCTGCATCGCGGGCCGGGTTCGGGCGGCCGATGGGATCGGCGGCGTTGTGGTTGGCGCCGCGTGCGCCAGCCTGGGCGTGACGCTGATCGTCGCCGCCGCGCTCGCCTTCGTGGCGACGCTGGTCGTCTGCTGGCAACCGCTCGAGCGCGGCATGAGCGATGTCGGGTTCATCGATGCCACGCTGCGGGCCGAGCGTCGGCGCCGCCACGGCATCTGAGGCGGCGCGGTCCCGCCTGCGCGCCAGTCTGCCGCATCCGGCCGGCTTGCCCGCATCGTCGCAGCGGAGGCATCCTGCCGTTGCCTTGCTTGACACGGCTTCGATCAGGGATGAATCGCGATGAGACGACTTGCGGCGTTGGCTTTGCTGTTCGGCCTGCTCGGCGCGACGCCGCTGTCTGCGCAGTCCTTTCCCAGTCGGCCCGTCACGGTCTTGGTGTCGGCGGCGGCCGGCGGCGTGACCGATGTGGTG
>Ga0126384_10002512_pt1 | contig 11127 bp, 8 predicted proteins | sample PanSoiMetPlot_36_FD_92543 | JGI IMG/M metagenome (GOLD analysis project Ga0126384, IMG submission 92543) | Tropical forest soil microbial communities from Panama - MetaG Plot_36 | ecosystem: Environmental > Terrestrial > Soil > Tropical forest > Bulk soil | place: Panama | collected 2016-02-17 | reverse complement strand
TCCTATCTATCTAGCGGCAGAAAAACCAGCGCATGAAACGGGCGCTTCGAAGCCAGAACCGAATTACATGCCGAATCAAAGAGAAGCGGCGTCGCGACGTGGGGCCGCCGACCCGCTGGCGAAATTTGGTGTACCGGCTGAGAAACGGTCGAATTCTAAGAATCACAACGCGATTCCTCGCGATATCCCGAAACCCAGTGCGGTTAGGGAATTAATCCTCGGGCTGCCAGTCCGCAAGAGAACAGGCACTGAATCCGAAGTTGCCCGGATCTCGCCTTTTAGCATGCCGTTGCCAGCAAGCTCACAAGGTTCATCATCGGCGGCCGCAGAGAAACGTTCGGAGAGTGTGGTCCAAGTATCGATCGGCCGAGTGGAAGTGCGGGCAATTCTTGACAAAAGCAAGACGGAAAATTCACCCAACAAGATGCAGGGACAAAGCCTTGACGAGTATCAATTGAGGCGCGAACAGCGAGGCCGTCGATGAGCAACGCCTCAATTATTGCCGCCGTCACGCAAGCGCTGATCAATGTACTCACGGATAGCTTGAATTCGGATGCGGCATTGAACGGAACAAGCGTCACCGCCATGCCGGTCGACAAAGCGCGAAACGGCGGCACTGGCAATCAATTGAATTTATTCATGTACCAGGCAGTGCCCAACGCGGCGTGGCGCAACTTCGACTCGCCCGCACAAATAAAGCCCAGCGAGCGAGGAAACCCGCCGCTGGCGTTGAATCTCTATTACTTGCTCACGTCATTTGGCTCGGACGACAACGAAGTGATGGGCCAGCGGATCCTCGGAAATGCAATGGCCACTCTTCACAGCCGTCCGCTGCTTGACCCGTGGGAGATCAAATCCGCTCTTGGGGCTGTGGATCCGGGCGATCAAATTGAACGCGTTCGGTTTTCCTCCCAACCGCTTTCGCTTGAGGACATGTCCAAGCTTTGGACGACTTTTCAAACGCAATACCGGCTGTCGTCCGCTTATTTGGCAACAGTAATTCTGATCGACAGCCAACAACCGTCGAAGTCCGCGCTGCCAGTCCTGACGCGCGGAGCCAATGACCACGGTGTATTTTCTGTGCCATCACCAGCGCCATTGATCCAAGAAGTTAGGCCAGCCAGTCCCCTGCCGAGCGCGCAGTTGGGGAGCGACATTTTGGTGCTCGGTGACAACCTGAGCGGAGGTGGAATTACGGTTCGGTTGAGACATCCGCTTCTTCCCGCGCCCCTTGATCTAAGCCCGCAAGCCAGCCCGAGCGACGGCTCAGTAACGGTACACATACCCGGAGTTGCGGAAGATCCAACAGTTCTTTCGAAATGGCTTCCGGGTAAGTACAGCGTTTCGTTGATCGTGAGTCGGCCTCCGATTCCCACATGGTCTACCGCTGAAGTTGCCGAGGCCTTCGCCCTTGCGCCAACCATTACCGTGACTCCCCTTAGCGCACCCGCGGGGACCCTCGCCCTCACGTTAGCGTGCACTCCGCGGCTCGACACGCATCAGCGGGCGTTGCTGATCTTTGGAGATCAGCCCTTCGTTCCACAAAGCTTGACAAATCCGCCAGACACAACGAAGCCAAGTTCGCTGAAGTTTTCCGTACCAGGAGTCCTGAAAGGCACATACAAAGTGCGCCTTCGCGTGGACGGCGTCGACAGCATGCCGTTCTTGTTGTCAGGAGATCCACCGCGGCCGAGTTTTGATCCGTCACAGGCGGTGACTGCGACATGACTTCACTCGAATCCTGGCAAGAACTCAACTCGCAATATCTGGCCGCAGCCGTGTCGTGGATTCGGCTTTGTCTCGAACAGCGTGCTGCCCAACAGGTGTTGCCGGCGCCACCAACTGTTGTCGCACAAATGGATGAACAGAAATCGTTTTGGGATCGCTTCAGGTCGCGAAAATCGCCCGCAGTTTTCTTACCAGCCACTCCTTTGCTTCCGCCAGTGAGCGAGATTACACAGGAAGCGCACGTTTCGCAGGCCGCCACGCAACTTGCGAATCTGGAGAGACAGGCTACGCCCCTTGCGCTTGCGACGTTGAGTCAAAGAATGGGGCTGTTGCCATTCGAAAGGGATGTGCTGCTTCTATGCGCGGCTGCGGAACTCGACACCGGAATTCCTGCACTCTGTGCCCGAGCACATGGCGATGCCGCGAAACCCTATCCAAGTTTCGCGTTAGCGCTCTCTTTGTTTGAGAACGCGGCATGGGAAGCGATGTCTCCGGATCGTCCACTGCGCTATTGGAGATTGCTGGAGATCATTCAGCCGGGCGCGCAACCTCTTACGACCAGCGCCTTGCGAATTGACGAGCGAATTCTGAACTACATTAAGGGTCTAAATCATTTAGACGACCGCCTGTCTCCCTTGCTTACGCGGCTAGATGCAGGCGAAGCGACAACCGAGCTGCCGGCCTCGCAGGAACAAACGGCGCAAGAAGCCGTCCGCAAATTGCAACACGCGGATGCATCCGTAGGCATCCCAATCGTTCAACTTACGGGTTCGGATACTGCCAGCAAACGACTTGTGGCGGCGCGAACTGCAGGCCTGCTCGGACTTAGGCCTTTCCGGCTTGCACTAGAGCAGCTGCCTGCGCACGGCGGAGATCTCGATTCGCTGGCCCGCTTGTGGTTTCGCGAAAGCTTGCTGATTCCCGTGGCGTTGTACCTTGACGGACATCAGGCGCAGGGAAGCTCCGGAACGGAAAGTCAGATTCCATCGCTACGCCGGCTGCTTACCCGCTTGAATGGAGTCATATTTTTGGATTCGCGCGATCCTATCGCGGGGATTTCTGCAACAACGTTTGCCGTCGAGATACATAAGCCGACAATTTCGGAGCAGAGGTCAGAGTGGTCCAAGGCACTTGGAGATTCGGAAGCGAAGGCTGCAGGAGAGCTGGCCGAGCAATTTCGATTGGACCTTGCCAGTATTCAAGCCATTGCAAGAAGTGCGAAGCAGGATGAAGAAACGTCATCACTTTCTTTGGCAGAGAGGACTTGGGTTTCTTGTGTGCAAAACACGCGGGGGCAGATGGAAAACCTGGCGCAACGCCTGGAGCCCAAAGCCACTTGGGACGACATAGTTCTTCCCGCGCAAGAACTCAAGCTACTCAGGCTGATCGCGCAACAAGTTTCCCTGCGCTCCACGGTTTATGAACAGTGGGGCTTTCGAGAACGGGCGAATCGCGGCCTAGGCATTAACGCGCTCTTTTCGGGCGAAAGCGGAACCGGCAAGACCATGGCGGCCGAAGTGATCGCCAACGAATTGCGACTGGATCTTTACCGCATTGATCTGTCAGCGGTCATCAACAAATACATCGGCGAAACCGAAAAGAATCTTCGGCGGCTTTTCGACGCGGCCGAAGATGGCGGAGCAATTCTTTTTTTCGACGAAGCAGACGCGCTGTTTGGGAAACGCAGCGAAGTCAAAGACAGCCACGACCGCTATGCAAATATTGAGATTAACTATCTGCTGCAACGCATGGAGAGCTACCGCGGATTGGCGATTCTCGCAACCAACATGAAGAGTGCGCTGGATTCAGCATTTCTGCGCCGCCTGCGTTTCGTCGTGCATCTGCCATTCCCAGGACCCAACGAGCGCAAGATAATTTGGAACAAAGTATTTCCTGCAAACACTCCGCTCGAGAACCTAGATTACGACCGGCTGTCGAGGTTCGTCGTCACGGGCGGGAGCATCCGGAATATCGCGTTGAACGCGGCGTTTCAAGCGGCCGCGGCGGGCGTGGCCGTGAACATGCCTGGATTGCTCGAAGCGACGCGGGCGGAGTTTCGCAAGTTGGAGCGTCCGGTGAACGAGGCTGACCTGCGCTGGACTCCGCAAGCACAAACTTTGCAGCCGGCCGTTCGTGGAGCCGCCGCTTGAAAATTACGCTCCATATCGGGCGGCTTGTCCTGGAAGGGTTTGATCTCTCGCCGATTGAGCGGAGGGAGCTTCAGGCGAGCCTGAGGGCCGAGCTCGGTGAACTGATCGAAGCAAATGGGCTAAGTGCCGAATTTCAGCGGGGAATTGCCATGCCAGCAGTGAAGGTGAGCGCGATTGAAGCCGCTGGCGCGAACAGACCTCGGCAGCTTGGACGCCAAATCGCGCAGTCACTTTATTCCGGAATTGGTGAAATTCGGCAGAAGTCCCAGCCAGGTATGAATGTGGCGCAAAGAAAATGATCAAACGGAGCGCAAAATCCGCCATTTCCTCATTTGTACCGAGCCCGGCGCGGGCGACTGGGTTTCTCCAGCGTAAGTGCGCTTGCGGGCAACATGCTGCGGGAGGGGAGTGCGAGGAGTGCCGCAAGGAAAAAGGGGGATCTAGCGCGGGATACACCATTCAACGCAAAGGGCTAATCGACAAGCCGGCGGGCAGCGTTCCCGAAATCGTTGGTGAAGTGCTTCATTCTCCCGGGGTCGCGCTTGATGCAACTACGCGAAGCTACTTTGAGTCCCGATTAGGGCAAAAAACACCAATCAATTCCATGCATGCGGTTACAACTTCCGATCCAGGGGGTCTGCAGATCGGCGCAGTAAACAGCGAGTACGAACGAGAAGCAGATATGGTTGCGAATGAAATGGTTTCGAAGTGGAACAAACGCTCTCCGTTGAAGGCCGCGCGCCAAGCCCCAAGTTACGACTTAAGCCGCATCCGCGTGCACACCGATAGGCGCGCCGCGGAATCAGCAAGCGCGGTAAACGCGCTCGCGTACACAGTGCGAGACCACATTGTGTTTGGCGACGGGCAATTCGATCCAACCAGCAAGGCCGGACGACACTTGCTCGCTCACGAACTCACGCATGTTGCGCAACAGGGGGCGGCGGGGAGCTTGCTGCAAAGGGTGCCGGATACAGGCCCTCTCGATTTGCCGCAGCAAGACGAATGCGAAAAGCGCGCAGACATCACGAAAGAATTTCAGGATTTCATCAAGGACTTGCCTGGACTCCTCAAGGAAGCTCAGGAGTTTACGGCCGAACAAAAGATTTCTTTCAAAACCGAACTAGACCGTGTCTTCAGCCGAGAGGCAGGAGTGGATGTAAGCAAATACCACGTCATTTCTTGCGACGTCATCCACTCAGATCTTCTCCTTGGCGGCGAAACAGCATTGGCGCAAGTAGATTCCGATAAGAAAGAGATCCGGCTTTCAAGAGGCACAAAGCAACTAATGGATGACTTCAGGAAAAGCAAGAGCAAGACGAGTCTGCTCAATTTGATTCAGACCCTGGCCCATGAAAAGCGCCACGTGACCCTGGGCGGAGCCCTCAAGGCAAGACCCGAAGAGGTCTTGCCCGGCCGGCCTCCGGAAGTCGCCAAGAAGGCAACTTACCGCGCTGAGGAAATTCTGGCCACCGCAGAAGAGATTGCGGTAGGCCGCATGGCAGTTGGCGAGAGTTATGCCGTTGCCGTGAGCAAGCAGGAAAAGCTTCGCAGGCAGAACAACATGATTCGCAACTATGTTTCAGAAGCGGAATACAAACGGCTCCGCTCCATCATCATCGCAAAGCTGCGCGAGAGATACGGATTCGATAAGGGTTGCGACAACCAACTGACCCTCGGTGTCCTGACTTCGATGGACCGAAACCGTTGGTTCAATTGCGACACGAGCGGTCCCGGCGCAAAGCTCGTTACGCCCGTGCCAGACGGTCTGAATATTTGCCCTGGAAGCAGGATTTGTCCGCAGGACAAGGATCCTTCCTCTCTGAAAACTACCGAGAACGAAGAAGGGACGGCGAAACCCGAATGGAATGTAGTCCCGATGCCATAGGGCGGTTACACGAGGAGGAAGTACGACAACCCCTGTTCGAGAACGAGTGAAGAATCTCACGGCACCTTTAGCCATGGCGCGGCCCATGATCCAACGCAAGTGTGCCTGCGGGGAACACACGACGGGAGGAGAGTGCGATGCGTGCGGAAGGAAAAAAGCCAGCGCCGATGGAGGATATGCCTTGTTGCAAAGAAAGGCTGCGGCCTCCGCACCGAACAGTGTGCCGCCAATTGTGTACGACGTTCTGCGAAGTCCGGGGCAGCCATTGGATGGGGCAGCCCGCGCTTTCTTTGAGCCGAGGTTCAGTTACGACTTTAGTGGGGTCCGCGTGCACACGAACAATCAGGCTGCCGCGTCCGCACGTTCCGTGAGCGCGGCTGCATATACGGTTGGAAATCAGATTGTATTTGACGACGGCAAGTATTCTTCCACAGACAGCAAAGGACAGGGTCTTCTCGCTCATGAATTGACGCATGTCATTCAGCAAGGTGGCACTCGTTGGCAACCCGGCGGACAGCTTTCACTTAACGCTTCCGAAAGCAGCCTCGAAGCTAGCGCCGAGAGGAACGCAGATGGAGTTTCCGCCGGCCAGTCACTCAAATCTCTGAACACTGCCCAACAAGGGACAGTCCAACGCGATGAAGCGGAAGTTGACAAACAGAAGGGAGTGACTCCCCGATTTCAGTTTGATCCGTCCATCATCGATCTCGGATTGGACATTACAAAGGGGCGCCACAAGTTCAGTATCAGCGGCAGCCTCTCGGAGCCCATTAATCTTTTTGGTGTAAATCTTCCGGGATTGGACCCTTCGCAGTTCCTGGCGAGCTTGGGATACAACAACGAATGCAACCAGGCCGTTCAAAGTGTTTTGCTTCAGTTTGGACAGGACCAGAAACAAGGTGGTCACGTTTTCGATTTCAACCGGAATGAATTGCGGATTGGCGCAAAACTGAAATTCCGTCTTGGGAACTTTGCGGTAGAGCCCGGCGGGGACGTCGCGTTTCACGGTAACCAAGTAGATTCGGTCTTTGCGATGTTGACCCTTACAGCCGGCGTTGATCCAACAATTCCGACAAAGTGCATTCCGAAGCCCGAGCCCCCAAAGCGCACACCGGACAAGCCTAAAGAGGACCAGCCGGATAAGCCAAAGGATTTCGACAAAAAAGTCCCGGATAAACCAGGCGGACCTCCGAGAGGAGGCGGCGATATAGTCAAGCCGCCTAGCGACCCGGTTATCTTGTATTTCTTTTACGACACGAGTGTTATCAAGCCGGAAAGCAATCATTCGTTTGACTATCTGTTGGCCTCGCTACAAGCATTTCCCTCTTTGAATGTAGTGCTGCTCGGCCATACCTCTCTTGAGGGCTCGGACGCCTACAACATGAAACTCTCTCAATCCCGCGCGGAGGCTGTGCGCTCCTCGCTAACGATGTCCGGCATAGATGCTTCTCGCATTCGGACAATCCCAATGGGCGAATCGGCGCCCGCGGTGATTGAACCGCCGGAGCCTAAGCATACATTCGGGGACAAGCTGGAAAAGTTGCGAGACATGAATCGGCGCGTTCAAGTTGTCTTTTTTGATCCGACCGGCAAGTTTGGTCCTACGACGCCGGAACTAAAACTCACCGTGCCTGAACGAATAAAACCGGGGAGCAATCCATGAGTGAATCCACCCTAGCCTCGGTGCAAAGGCGGACAGCACCTCCTCGGCTTCAGGTTCTTGCTTCGCTCCTACAACGCAAATGCGCTTGCGGACAGCACACAACGGGAGGGGAGTGCGACGAGTGCCGTAAGCAGAAAGATGGCATTTCGGGCGGCTACAATTCACTGCAGCGAAGTCCATCCGCACCGACAAATCCTCCTGTGGCGCCTCCGATAGTCGGTGAGGTGCTAAGCACGCCGGGCCATCCCCTTGCGAGTGAAACGAGGAAATTCCTTGAGCCACGTTTGGGCCGTGAGTTCAGCCAGATGCGAATCACTGCAGCTCGAGCGATGGCGTATGCCGGCGATTTAGCCATAAACGAACCGAATGACAGCTTTGAAAGAGAAGCCGACAAAACGGCTGACGCGGTGATGCGCGATTCCAGTAACAGTGAGACGGAGGCGAATAGAGTCGCAAGTTTTGAAGACGTACGGATACACACAGACGCAAAGTCCACAGAATCCGCCCGAGCGGTGAACGCTCTCGCATATACGGTTGGGAATCATGTTGTATTTGCGGAAGGACAATATGCCCCGAGTGAACCGCGAGGTCTGCGCCTGCTTGCTCATGAACTGACACACGTCATGCAGCTGGGGAGAACCCAAAGTGCGTCACAGGCGCAAGTCCGGCGACAGGCCGCCCCTCCAGCGGCGGGTCCTCCGGCCCCCGCGCCAGCCATGCCTTTGTCAGATGCCATGCTTCGGCAAATCGCCCAGCGCTTGCGGAAGGCAATGGAAGGTTGGGGAACGGACGAAGAGGCGATTTATTCCTCGCTGTCTGGACGAACTCAGGCCGAAGTGGACGAGATAGCCAAGGTCTATCAGCGGGAGTACAAACGATCGCTCATCGATGACCTTAAGGACGAACTTTCGGATTCTGAACTGAAACACCTGGCGATCTTCGCCCCAAATGCGGTCGAGAAATTTGGAAGCACCCCGCAACAACAGCAGGCATCACGTGCGGAGATAGTTGCCCGGCAGTTACAGAAAGCGATGGAAGGTTGGGGCACGGACGAATCCTCAATCTTTGCGGCGCTCACCGGAAGAAGTGAGACTGAACGGCAAGACATACGCAACGCTTACAAGAATCTCACAAAGCACGATTTGGAGGCCGATCTTCGCGATGAACTAAGCGGCTCAGATTTGATTCAAGCCCTGGCACTGCTAAGACAGGGCTTATTACTGCCCGAGGACAAAATAAAGCTGGCCGTGAAGGGGCTGGGCACCGATGAAGATTTGTTGTTCGAGGGGCTCAACGAAATCACGGGTGATCGCGGGCGAATCAAAGACACGATTGATCATTACGCAGCAAAGGGCTACGGAGACATGCTCGATGACATTCGTGACGACCTTTCCGGGTCGGATCTCGCGCGTGCGATGGAGCTCTTGCACGGACAAACACCAAGTGGGACCTGCTCAACAGATGAGCGAAAAATAGGTCTAGAAGCGATTTCTGGTGCGGTGACCCTGGCCCAAAATGCTGTCGCTGTCCTCGGGGTCGACGTTGCGGCGAATCGCCTCTCTAGCAACGTTAAAGATTCTCTGGACAAGAATTTCAATCCGGGCAACGCGCCGAATGCCGTCAATGTTGCTCTCGCAAATCAAGTTAGAACCGTTCTCGACAGAGCCCGCACGGACTTGCTAATGGTCAGTAGCGTCACCTGCGGGGCGCCAAGTCCGTGCGTAGCTAAACCAAGCTGCGATCAATTTACTTATGGTTGGACACACAAACCTGCCGGCAGCGTCGTTGCCCTGTGTCCGGCCTTTTTTCAATGCTTGGGCGACAGCGATCGGCCTAAGGGAATGCTGCACGAGTTCGTACATCACACTGGTGTGACCGACAAGTTTTACGTTTACCAGGCGGGCTATTCGACGCTGCAGCCCTTGGGGAACCAAGCAGCCAACGATTCTCTAGACAATGCAGATTCGTTTGCAACGCTGGCAGGGGATTTGTCTTGATGACGGCGCGAGCTAAAGGAACGGGCCATAGCTTGCGTAGAGCTTGCCCGTATGAGTAAGGAACATAACTAATGTTTAGCGAGTTGTATCCACACGAAATCATTCTGCTCGCGGGCGGATGCATTCTGTTTGTCCTGGCCGTGGTTTTAGTGGTCGTTTCTGCGATTCAGGGAAAACCATTCGGGAAAGTCGCATTCCTTTTCGTTTTTGCCATTGTCATGATTGGGTTCCCCTCATACAGCAAGATCGAAATCTCAAAAGATGGCGTCACACTGGAAAAAAACGTTCATGAATTATTGCAAGACCCAACCAACAATGAGCTGCGCAGTATGGTTAATGCGGAAGTTGCAAAACTTTCTGCGCGGCCGCTGCAGGATCCCAAACTGCTGACAACCGTCGCACGGGCGCAGATTGCTCTCGGCGACAACGCAGCTGCTGAAGCAAACGTGCAGAAGGCCCTGCAGGCGTCACCGAGCCAGCCTGGTGCTTTAGAGCTCAAGAACCGAATCGCTCTCGATCGCAATCTGGAACAACTCACTGCGAAAGTCCAAAGCGATCCAAACGATGCTGGCGCAAAGGCACAACTCAACGGTGCTGTGACCGACGCCAGCAAGATTCAGGTGGCAAGCCCCGTCACACTCGCGAATCTCGCAAGGGCGCACGCAGTACTGGGAAATGATTCGAAGGCGAAAGAGAACGTGGACAAGGTAATCAAAATCAACCCGGCTCTTACTCCGGAAATGGTGTTCAGAAGGAGGGCAACTGGCTCGGGCAGGAGCCCCTATCCCTAAGCTTTTTGCACTGATTAGGGTTTGCTGTCGTAGAAAGCAGGTCGAAGAAGAACATGTCGAACGCTCCAATTTCGCCGCGGCTCATTAAGGGTGGCCTTGTTTTGATTGACCCGCCAACTTCGGCGGTTCTGCGCGTAATCGTCTTGCAGTACAACCCAGACACCGTGACGCGCACGTTGCAAGCGCAAAGCATGGGCCCCAATGCCGATCGCAGCGAAGCGCTCCGGCTAAAGGGGCCAGCCATCGAGACAATCAAACTCGAAGCCGAGCTTGACGCAACGGATCAACTTGAACAACCGGACCAAAACCCGAACACGGTGCAGTTTGGAATTCTGCCGCAGCTCGCAGCACTCGAAACGATTCTTTACCCAACCACGACGCAACTCCAATCCAACAATTCCCTCGCGCAGAGCGGAACGCTGGAAATCGTTCCGATGGAGACCCCGTTGCTGCTATTTGTCTGGACGCGCAATCGAGTCCTTCCGGTCCGCATGACCGATTTCAGCGTCACGGAAGAAGCGTTCGATCCAGTATTGAATCCGATTCGCGCCAAGGTCTCACTCGGCCTGCGAGTTCTAAACATCGACGATCTGGGCTTTGATCATAAAGGCGGAAGCCTCTTCATGGCGTATTTGCGGCAGAAGGAAGATCTTGCCTCCAAGAGTCCGTCGGGTTCATTAAGCGGGCTCGGAATCGAGCAAATTCCATGAGCACCGCGATTCAACAACTCATTTCGATGGAGGCTTCAAGGAACGCTGTCAGGAGCGACGATAGTCATTGCGCGTTTGAACCGAAAACCAACAACGGCAAAAGCCAACTTAAACTATGAATACAAGCCTTAGCATATATATCGCGTACTTCCTCATTAGTCTTGGCATGACCATCTGGGTCGGACGCACACTGCACACGAACG
>Ga0126384_10002511_pt1 | contig 11129 bp, 10 predicted proteins | sample PanSoiMetPlot_36_FD_92543 | JGI IMG/M metagenome (GOLD analysis project Ga0126384, IMG submission 92543) | Tropical forest soil microbial communities from Panama - MetaG Plot_36 | ecosystem: Environmental > Terrestrial > Soil > Tropical forest > Bulk soil | place: Panama | collected 2016-02-17 | reverse complement strand
TTCGACTTCGACGACACGCATCTCAAGACCATCATCCACCCCGCAGCACCGGTCGCATCTGCCGCGCTCGCGTTGGCTGAGCACGTCGGAGCCGATGGTCGCCGTCTGGTCGATGCCCTCGTGCTCGGAGTCGATGTCGCCTGCCGAGTTGGCAACGCAATCTACCCCGATCACTACGACCGTGGTTGGCACATCACCGGCTCGACGGGGATGCTGGGTGCGGCGGCCGCCTGCGCCCGCGTTCTCGCTCTTGATGCAACTCACACCACGACGGCGCTAGGGATTGCCGCGTCGCAACCCACCGGCGTGCGTGAACAGTTCGGGTCGATGACCAAATCGCTTCATCCCGGCGCCGCGGCCCGGATTGGCCTTGGCGCCGCACTCCTCGCCAAGCATGGATTCACAGCGTCCGAGCGAGCGCTCGAAGCGACGCGCGGTCTCATGCAGACCTTTTCCACGAAGTGTGACTGGCACGCGATCAGCGACAAGCTCGGCGCGAGCTTCGAGATCTCGTTCAACACCTACAAGCCATTTGCCTGCGGTGTGGTGATCCATCCGAGCATCGACGGCTGCCTGCAGCTGCGCGATGCTTACAAGTTGCGAGCCGAGGATGTGGAGCGCATCGTCCTCAAAGTGCATCCGCTGGTGCTCGAGCTGACTGGAAAGAGCTCACCTCGCACCGGGCTCGAAGGCAAGTTCAGCGTGTATCACGCCTGCGCGGCGGGTATCGTGTTCGGACAAGCGAGCGAGAGCGAGTTCACGGATGCGATGGTCGTCCAACGAGATCTGGTCGCGCTGCGCCAGCGAATAACGGCGACTCTCGATCCCACCATCGGCGAGGACGCGGCCGATGTCACCATCCTCTGCCGCGACGGCCGCGAGCTGCATGTGTTCGTCGCTCACGCGATCGGCAGCATCGAGCGCCCGATGTCAGACGCGGACCTGCAGCGAAAATTCCATGGCCTGGTCGATCCGGTTCTGGGCAAGAAGCGGTCAGAAGCCTTGATCGAGCGTTGCGCGACACTCTCTGCCTGCATTTCAATGGGCGCGATCACCGCGCTGACGAGGCCCGATCGATCAGTGTGACGGTGAGGGTTGTTGCGCCTTCGCTGGAGTGTCCGCAACGACAGCGTTCGCGCACTTCAAGGTGGCCGTCCAGTACCCGTTGGTGGGCCCATAGAATTTCGCAAGCTGCGCCTCGACGGCCACGCCGGCGCGGTTCGCCGCGCGCATCGCCTTCAATCCTTCACAGTTGGCCTTGATCTCTTCCTTCGTGGGGATCTGCGCGTGCGCGCACTCATGGAAGAACAGAAGGTCATGAATCGCGGGCGGCAGCTTGTTGAGCTTCGCCTCGTTCCAGATGATTAGATAGTCCTCGCCCGTGGTGACTGTCGCGCCCTCGCGCCCGAGCTTCGAGAAGTCGTGTTCGGGCGAGGCGTAGAACTCCGGTACGACTTTGCCGTGCGCGATGCACTCCGTGCTCGTGCCATCGCTGAACGTGAAGGCGAGCGCGGGGAAGGCGCAAAGGAGCGCAGGAGCCAGGAAGAACAGACGAGCGGCACGCGGCATCGGAGTGTCGCCCGTCGCGCCTATTGCTGGGGTGCGTAGCCGTTCTTACCTATGCTCACGCGCTCAGTGAGCAGGGTTCCGTCCGATTCTCGCGCTACGTACGCCACGATGTGCGTCCCGGGAACCAGCATGGAACGGTCGCCCATTTCCTGCGTCATGATCTGCACGCTGTCGGGGATGACCACGGTTTTCTCGCCGCCCTTGTACTGAACGGTCATCTTCAAGGGATGATCGCCGGGCGCGGAATTGGTCACCGAGGCGACGGTCGCGTTGGTCGTCGACTCACGCTTCCCGCCGCCGCTGACGTTTGCCACAGTGGCATTGGTCATCGTGCTCCCTGGCAGGTTGGCCATCGGCCTGTGTCCTTCGCCCAGGCCGCGCAGTGATTCTCCGAACACGCGCACCTCGCTCGCGAGCAGCGTGCCATCGGGTTGCGGCGTTGCGGTCGTTGCGATGAACGCGCCCGGCTTGATCGCACTCGCATCAGTCGGCCCGCGCACGGTCATCCTTGCCTTATCAGAGAGCTTGACACCGAGCGTCTCCCCGGATGTCGACTTGACTTCGAGGTTCTGTCCGTCGACACGAACCACGTCGCCGCTAACCTTTGTGAGCTGCTCCTGCGCCGAAGCGTCGGCTATGAACAGCAACGGCAGCAACAGAATACTTAGCAATAGGCCACGCATGTTACAACTCCTAAGAAAAAGAGACGATCCTTCTCGGAGAACAGGAAAATACCCGGCAGCATTCCGATCAGTGAGTCACGCGCTCGCAGCCTTCACTCGCGCCGGCGTGAAGGGTACTGTGCGCAGCCGCAGACCGCTCGCATCGAACACGGCATTGGCGAGTGCGGCCGCGACGGTCGTCGTCGCCGCTTCCCCAGCGCCGAGAGGAGGTTCATTCGGCCGATCGATCAATTCGATTGCGATATCCGGCACCTCGGGAAAGGTAAGAATCGGGTAGCTCTTCCAATCGACGCTCGTGACGCGCGCGCGATCGAACTCGACCTCCTCGTGCAATGCGCGCGAGAGCGTCTGCAGGATGCAACCCTCGATCTGCTGGCGCAGCGCTTCGGGATTGATGATGAGGCCGCAGTCGTGCGCGCATACGACGCGTCGCACGCGGATGGCGCCGGTCGCCCGATCGACCTCCGCTTCTATCCCGGTCGCAACGTAAGTCTCGTTGTGCTTGTAGTGGATATAGGCGATGCCGCGGCCGAGGCCGCCGGGCCCCGGCGATGGACGCGGCTGCCAGCCGATCATCTTTGCGGCCCTTTTCAGTACCTCCACTCCGCGCGGATCGCTCAAGGCCGCGAGTCGGAATTCGACGGGATCACGTTTCGCGGCGGCGGCGAGCTCGTCAGTAAAACTTTCGACCGCAAACCCGTTACCGATCTTCCCGGGCGCGCGAATGTTCGACGGGCGCAGCGGCGAATCCTTGAGCCATCGCACCAAGACTTCCTGGTTCGCCACGGTGTAGGGCGGATTGCCGTTCTGGCTGATGAGTCCGGTGCTGATGCCTACTGGCTGCGGAATCCCCGCTGCTTCCGGGCCCAGCAACGGCATGCTGGGCAGATTTGCGGTTGCCTTCGGCAGCCACATGTCCGTACGCCACGCAGCGATCTTGCCCTCCGCGTCGAGTGCGCCCTCGAGCGCGAGCAATTGCGGCGGACCCTTGGGATCCCAGCCATGCTCGTCTTGCCGCGTCCATTGGACGCGCACCGGTTTGCCGACAGTGCGCGAAATCAGTGCTGCATCGGCTGCAGCGTCATCATGGCCGTTCATCCCGTAACAGCCGGAGCCATCGAGATAGATCACGCGTACGGCCGCGGGCGGCAAACCCAGAGCCTTGGAGATTGTCTCGCGGAACTTGTGAGTAGCTTGCGAGGCGCTCCAGATCGTCGCCTTGCCGTCGCGCACGTCCGCCACCGCACAGGACGGGCCCATGGACGCATGGCTCTGCATCGGCCAGTAGTATTCGGCGGTGACTCGCTTCGGTGCGGCCGCGAGCGCCTGTTTCGCGTCGCCTTTGCGCACGAGCGATTCTTCTGCCTCGAACGGTCCGGCGCGCAGCCACTCGCGTACCCCGGCGTGCCCCACAAGCGAATTTGTTTCCGACCAGCGCGCCTTGAGCGTACGCGCGGCAAGCACCGCGTCCCACTCGTCAACAGCTACGACTGCGAGAAAATTCTGGCGATGAACGACCTGCACGCCAGGAATGTCGTTCACCGAGCTCTCGTCGACCTCGAGGAGCTTCGCGCCGACCGCGGGGGGACGAATTACGCGCGCGTGCAACATGCCGTCAACCGCGAAGTCGTGGACATAAACGTGCCGGCCGGTGACCTTTGCGGGGACATCAGGCCGCGGGATCGGCTTGCCGACGATCGTGTAACGCGCCGGATCCTTGAGCTTGGCCTTGGGGTCGAGCTTGAGCTCGAAACGCTGGTTTCCAACAAGCTCGCCTATCGGCACGCCGTCGCCGCCGCCTTTGGGCTGCGCGATCCCACCGACGATCTCCAACTCCGTCACGGGTTTACCCGTGCGGTTGGCAGCTTTCTGCAACAGTGCCTCGCGCGCGGTCGCCGCAGCTTGACGGATTTGTACTCCGCCGCGCATGACACCGCTGCTGCCACCGGTGGGGCCCTGGTCGGGTGTGAGCGCGGTGTCGCCCTCGATGAGCACGATGCGCTCCAGCGCGACGCCGAGTTCCTCCGCCGCCATCTGCGGAATCGCGATACGCAGCCCTTGCCCGAGATCGACCTTGCCGCAGTAGACGATGACCGTACCGTCGGCGCGCACAGCTAGGAAGCCGTCGATTTCGTTGCCATCGAGCGTCTTGCCGAGCGCCTGATCGGCGCCGGTTGCGCGCTGAGCTGCCGCCGGAAACGGCAGCGCCAGGCCGATCACGACCGCGCCGCCGCTCTGGAGAAATTCGCGTCGGGTAAGAAGCGCGCTCATGCCCGCACTCCCTTGCCCGCCTTGCCTTCGTCAACGGCGCGCATCGCTGCACGAAGGATGCGGTGATGCGTCCCGCAGCGGCAGAGATTGCCTGCCAGTGCTTCCTTCACGTCTTCGAGCGAGGCATCGGGCTTTCGGGCGAGCAAGCCGGCTACCGTCATGACCATGCCGTTGGCACAGTAACCGCATTGCGCCGCCTGCTCGGCAATGAACGCCGTTTGCACCGGATGCGGCTTATCCGGCGTTCCTAACCCCTCAATGGTGGTGATCTTGTGCGAGACGGCTGCGGAAACCGGCAGCATGCAGGAACGCGCCGGCGCGTCGTCCATCAGTACCGTGCAGGCGCCGCACTGCCCTAGACCGCAACCAAACTTGGGTCCCGTGAGTTGAAGGTTGTTGCGCAACACGTAGAGCAATGGCTCGTCCGCATCGCGTACCGATACCGACTTCGACGCACCGTTGACCTGCAACACGAATACAGCCATGACGATTCCCCCGCGCAACCCCGTGTGTGCTGGGGATCATAAACCAGGCAGGAAGTTCCCGTGCTGCGAGGGCCAGAACAGGCGAGGACTCGCACCGCAGGTGGAGTCCGTGAAAAGCTAGGACGGACTCAAACCACGAGCGGCGTGCAAGACGGTAAAAAACGGTATTGTGACGCCACCGGGCACTTCCTCACGCGGCCTCGCGACAGCACAGCCACGCGCAAAGCGCCTCTTTGAGCGCGACGCCCGCCCGCTCGAACCCGGGGTCGTGCGGATCAAGGCGGGCCGCCTGCCTGACGATGCGCGCATAGTGTCGCGCCTTGTCATCGAGCGTCAGGGCCGGATCGACGAGCGCTCGCTCGAAGCGGGCGACTTCGCCGATGAACGCGCCCGGCGTCACAGTGCAGTCAACAGGCTTCAGCAAGATCGGCATCGACTCTCCCTTCAGCGGAGTTCGGGTCGTCTCCCGGCGGCGGTGCGCAGCCGCTGGGTCACCCTGCCGGTTTCGCTGCAAGGACCGTACCAAAAGGGGCAGGTCCGGACGAACGGTCGGCGCCCGCCGTCAGATATGTGCGACCTGGCGCTTCAACGCAGGTCGAGATCCATCAATTCGTCGTCCACACGCCAGGCGCCCTTTTCCTTCATCAGCAATACCTCGCCCGTGAGCTTGCCTGCGGTGGACTCGCCTTCGACGAGGAGAACCGCGGTCTCGCCCTTGGCGTAGCCCTTGGTGATGCGCAACTTGTCCGGATGCTCGGATGCGAGGTAATCGATGAATCCGTCGAGCTCTCCCTTCTTCTCGGCACCAACCCATGTCTGCTGACGGTCCTCGGAAAGAAGCGACTTCAGGGCCGCGCGATCGCGCTTGACGAGTGCCGCGTGATAGGCGAGATAGGCCGCGCCGGGAGCCCCGCCGTCGGGCGGCAGACTTGGACCGTGATCGTCGCTCATGAGCGGAACGTCGATCGTCAGATCAAATGGGCGGTCTTTCTCCGTGCCTTTGAGATTTCCTGTGAGCCTGCCGTTCGCCAGGCGCACGGTCGACGCGACCTCGCTCGTGCAGAAGCCGCAGCCATTGCCTGGCGCGAAGTAATAGCTGAGCCCGCGGTAGGTGCCGTCGGGCCGGAACTCGAAGTAAACGACTCCGGTTTCTTCGTCCTTGACTCGCTTCTCGACCACCCGGTGACGGTCGTAGTACTCCGCGAGGGCGTCGGGGTGAACCCGCGCGTTGGTGACGGCCACGATCAACGCATCGCTGTTGGCGAGAAACGACTTGCCGCGGTAGCCGATCGCGCTCTTCGCCTGCAGCGTTATCGTCTTGCTCTTGAAGTTGCCCTTGACGGTGTCCGGCGCGTCTGCCGCGAGCGCAAATCCAGCGATGAGAAATAGTGCGAGTGCGGTTTTGCTCACGGTTTTGTCCAGAGTTGTTTTCGGTGCGCGTCAGAAAAACTCAGAGCGCCGATCTTATACCGCGTCAGGTTTTCTCCTACAAGAGAATCGGACATCCGCTGATTACACGCGCCGTCCCAGCGACCAAAAATGACATCGGGCGCTCGTCGAATACCCGAGGAGACTTATGTCGAAGATATCCCGTCTGTTACCCTTTGCCACAACGTTGCTTGCCTTGGGCCTCGGCTCGCCGGCGTCCGCTCAGACCATCCTGATCCCGCAGGAGTACGGGCAAGGGACCGCAAGCTATGTATCGGGAGGCATCGGAGCAGATGAAGCCGAAGTCATGCGTCGGGCTTCGGCCAATTATCCGCTCACACTGGAGATGGGAACGGCCGCGGGCGGGCCGCGTGACGCCTACATCTCAGATGCCAAGGTCGACATCCGCGACGGCAGCGGCAATCCTGTGCTGAGCACGACGGCACAGGGGCCGATCATGCTGGTCCGGCTGCCAGCAGGGACGTACACGGTCGACGTCGACTGGCACGGCACGCAAAAGCGCAAGACGGTCGAGGTCGGCGAGCGCCGCCAGCACGTGATGCTCGAATTTCCCGACGATCCCAGCAATCACTAGCGGCGCGGGCCACCCGTCTCGATCATTTTCCGACGTAACGATCGGGAAATTGCTGCTTGAGCGCAGCCAGTTTCGGCAGGTCGTTGAACACGATGTACGGCTGAGTCGGATGCAGCGCCAGGTAGTTCTGGTGATAGGCTTCCGCCGGATAGAAGGCCGGCAGCGCGACCACCTCGGTCACGATCGGGCCGCTGAAAACCTTTGCTTGACCGAGTTGCTCGACATAGGCCTGCGCCACGCGTTTCTGCTCATCACTGGTGGTGAAGATTGCCGACCGGTACTGGGTGCCGACGTCCGGTCCTTGTCGGTTGAGCTGCGTGGGATCGTGCGCCACCGAGAAGAAGATGCGCAGCAACTCTCCGTAAGAGACTTGAGCAGGATCGTAGGTCACCTTCACCGATTCCGCGTGCCCAGTCGTCCCGGTGCTTACCATCTCGTAATCCGCTGCTTTCGCACCGCCGGCGTAGCCCGACACGGCGCTGCTGACTCCTTTGACGTGACGAAAGACCGCCTCCACACCCCAGAAGCAACCGCCTGCGAATACCGCCGTTTGCGGTCCTTTAACCGATGCCGCGGGAATATCGGTCGCCGGCAGTGGCAGTGTCGTAGCAGCGGCGGGGGCGCCGCACGCCTGGACAAGCCCGAGCAAGCCTGCGCCGAGTACAACCGCGACTTGTTCGCGTATCTGATTCAGCATCTTCGTTCTCCTAGTGCCGGGTTGACCGCGCGGACGCGCGCGGGTTCTCGCGGCTCACTCCTTAGTCGTCGCCCGGCCGCGATCCTTGCACCCGAGCGGCGCGCATGATGTTAGAGCAATCGGCGAGGGGCTGCATGCCGCACCGGAACCTCAGCTTCGCAAGGTCTCGCCTCGATTCGGCCCATGCCGCGCCAGGAGCGTATGATGGGTAAACCCGCTGGCACGCAAACCCACGCCAGCGCGGGAAACGTTCGATAGGAGAAAAAGCATGGCCAAGAAAGGCGGAGGCGAAGGAGTGTACCGCGTTATCGACGTCATCGGCACCAGCACCACTTCCTGGGAAGACGCAGCCAAAAATGCGGTTTCGACCGCAAGCAAGTCGTTGCGTGACCTGCGCATCGCGGAAATCGCCAAGCTGGACATGAAGGTCGAAGGCGGTAAGGTCGTCGCCTACCGCGCTCGAGTCCAACTCTCCTTCAAGTACGAAGGTTAGCGCACGACACAAGCCGATTTGTTGGACGACACGACCGCTGCGGTCGTGTGTAGCGCTGGCATGACGGGCGCGCCCGCGTGAGGTGCGCGCGGGCGCCGCCGCCTTCCAACGCTCAGCGCCGAGTCCAGGTTACGCCATCCGGCGAGGTGAGTATCACCCCGGTCTCGCCAACCGTAACAAACTGCGTTCCCGACCACGCGACGTCGTTGAGCACCGCACCTCCGATGCTCGAGAGTTGCTGCGTCCAGTTGCTGCCACCGCTCGAAGTGAGGATGCGCCCGTTCGCCCCAACGGCAACGAGCTGGGATCCTGACCAGGTCACGGCGTTGAGCGCGGTAACTACGCCGGAATTCGCCGGAGTCCACGTCTTGCCGAGGTCGATTGACTGCAGGATGGTACCCACCGCACCAACGGCAATTTGTTTGGAGTCTGTCTGGGTCAACCCGGAAAGGTTGACGGCGGTACCCGACGTGCGCGGCGACCAGGTTATACCATCGGTCGAGTTGAGGATGGTGCCGGTGTTTCCGACGACGAAGATGTGTGCTTGCGAAACGATCAGATCGGAAAGACTCACATTCGTCTTCGAAAATCGCGACGTCCACTTGATGCCGTCCGGTGAAGTGAGGATCGTCCCAGCGTCTCCGACGGCTACGAACTGAGTGTCGCACCACGCGACGCGGTTCAGATTCGTGGCGGTGCCCGTAGATTGAGCCGTCCACGCGAGGCCGTCCGGCGAGGTGAAGGCGACACCACTCGCACCGACGATCACGGCCTGGGTTCCCGACGACGCGACGCCGCGAAAAGGTGCAGCGCCGGCCTCGCGTCCGATCCACGTCACCCCATCTGCCGAGCTGACGATGACCGCGGGCTGGCCGGCAGATCCTCCTACGGCGATGAACTGGTTCCCGATCCAGGCGACGGCGCTGAGCTTCGCTTGCGTGCGGTCGAGCGGTTCTCCGGTCGGTGCACACATGCTCACTTTGTCTGGCCCGTAGCCCTCGGCGACATAACCGAGTGCCACCATCTGTGCCTTGATCGCAGGATCCGTCGTGTAGCGATGATTGGAGTCGGCGCGACCGTTCCACAGCCGGTACACAGCGCCGGTCCGCGGCGGACACGCACCGGTCAGGGTATTCGGGAGATCGACGTAGAACGCGTTCGCCGTTTCGTAGACGTAGCCGCTGTAGTTTGGATCCGTGGCCGACGCCTGCAGTATGGCCGCGCACTCGTCCGGCGAAGCAGAGAGAAAATGCGAGTTCCCGTGTTGGGGCGGAATGTAGAACCTGCAGACGGGGCTGGCGGCGAGGTCGGCGGGCGCGAGGCTCGGATACACCTTGAACGACTGCCCGGTCCTCTGCCAGCCCGGGATTCGCCCGGTGTCAAGCGCATCGATATCGGGCTGCAGCGCGCTGATGAAATAATGGTCGAGCGCCGCGTTGTGGTACTCGATCGCGGTCACCGGCATCGGAGGCACCCACGCCGTGCTGCCGGCGAAGTTGGCAGCGAGGTTCGTCATCGGCGTGCCATTGCGATCGACCGCGTGGAACCCGTCGGTCGGAAGTGCGCCGATAGCGATTTCATCGACCCCTGCGTAGTTGAGCGATGCCCCATCCGTCGGCAGAAACTGGCTGGGAATCACGTAATCCGGTGTGATGAGTTTGAGATCGACAAGCCCCTGCGTCGCGATCAGCACGCTGCGATGCGCAGTCGCGCCGCTCGCCAAGTCACCGGGAAACTTGAACACCTTGGCGACGCCCGCGTGCGTAACGGTGAGGGTCTGCCCGCCCAGGTGCTGCTGGCCGTCGAGGCCGGCCGACTCGACGAGCACGATGTACTGCACTGCGCCGTCGGCGCTCGAGTAGATCTCTGCAATCTTGAACGTCTGGAAGGCTGCGGCACCGCCCGTCACGAGCATCGTGACCAAGGCGACAGCCGAGCAAAGCGCACGCATCATGGCCCCTTCTCCCTGCGGCGCCGACGATTCGCGTCGACTCGTCTCGCGCGACACTCCGCTTCACGCGGGTGACGGCGACGCTCTAAGCTTGCGCCGCTACTTCGCTGGCACCATCACCAGCCGATCATTGCCCGATTCCGCTCCCCACGCCTCTCCCGCGCGGCCGAGCATCTGCCGTACGTTGGCGCCCGAGCGATCGGACGGAAAGCTGTCGAATTTCTCGCTCGCTGGATCGAAGCGAACGATCGCGTTGGTCGACCAGTCGGTGAGCCACACCTTGTCCTGGGGATCCACCCACACCGAGTAAGCGTGGGCCACCCCGGGGAGCTTCCACTCCCGCCAGCTCTTCGTCGACGGATCGTACATGCCAACCTGCCCCGTGTTCCAGTAGCTTACCCAAAGCCGCCCACGAGAATCGGACCATATGCGGCGAGCGCCCTGATCTTTGGTGGGCGGTTCGATCACCGTCGCTGTGCCGGTTTCCACGTCGATGTGCGCAATGTGATTACCGGCGAGCGATGCATAGTAGACATCACCCGACGGAGTCGTCGTAATGCCATAGGCGCCGCGCCCGCGGGGCGCGTTCCATACTTTCATGTCGCCGCTCGCGGGGTCGAGTCGGCCGTAATAGCCGCTCTGACCGGTAAACCAGATGCGCCCCTTGCGATCGAAGGTGAGCGTGTTCAGGTTGACGTTCGGCGTGTCCTTCGGCAGCGGCCATACCTTCACTGCGTGCGTCGCCGCGTCTACGCGGACGATGGCGTTCTGGCCACCGTCGGTAATCCACGCGGCGCCGTCGGACCCGACGACGACTCCGTGTGGAGCGGAGCCCGGGCCGAGCGCGATCTCCTCGTGCTTGCCGGTTTTGGGATCGAGAATGCCGAGCTTGCCTGTCATCTGCGCCGTGTAGTACACCGGTCCGCCCGCGCTCGGCGTCGCAGCGACATCGTGCGG
>Ga0126384_10002509_pt1 | contig 11130 bp, 10 predicted proteins | sample PanSoiMetPlot_36_FD_92543 | JGI IMG/M metagenome (GOLD analysis project Ga0126384, IMG submission 92543) | Tropical forest soil microbial communities from Panama - MetaG Plot_36 | ecosystem: Environmental > Terrestrial > Soil > Tropical forest > Bulk soil | place: Panama | collected 2016-02-17 | reverse complement strand
TTCCAACTGAGTTCGAGAAGGCTTTTGAAGCCATAACCCGCGAGGGAGCGGGGGCGCTCATGGTGCTGCCGGACCCGATGTTCGTGGATCAGAGAGAACGAATCGTGGCGCTTACAGCCAAGAAACGGTTGCCGGCAATGTACGCACACAGGGAATTTTTCGATGTTGGCGGGCTCATGTTCTATGGAGCAAGCTTGGCTGACATGTGGCGCCGGGCTGCTAGTTACGTGGACAAAATCCTCAAGGGAGCCAATCCTGCCAAAATCCCCGTTGAGCAAGCGAAGAAGTTTGAACTCTTGATCAATTTAAAGACAGCTAAACAAATCGGCCTGACGATTCCGCAGGCAGTGCTGTACCGGGCTGATAAGGTGATCAAATGACGTGCCAGATGCGTGAGCTAAACGAGAAAGCCCCAGAGATAAAGAGTTGCCTTTTTGTTTTTGTATGCGAAAAAAGCGGCTCTTAGTGTAAACGCCTCGCCTCATCCCCCCGTGGCGGCAGGTAGGCCGCCCTGTGTTTTCATCGCTCACGACACTGGGGCATTTCCCGGACAGCCAACTCAGAAGTGGTGCTCGTAGATAACACTTTTCTCCGCTCCCATCCGTATGATAAATAACGCCCGAAATGAAGCTATTGAGGAAGACTGCGCTGGCATCAATCCTACTTGCAGGAGCATTGCTCGCTGCAGTTGCCGTTGAGGCGCAGCAGACAGGAAAAATCTTCCGCATAGGTTACCTGGATGCAGGCACTGCTTCCGGTAGCGCGGTGCTCGTGGAGGCGTTCCGGCAGGAGTTGCGTAAGCTGGGATGGATTGAAGGAAAAAATATCATCATCGAGTACCGGTTTGCCGCGCAAAAGTCTGAGCGCCGGCCTGAGCTTGCAGCGGAGTTGGTTCGTCTAAAGGTTGATCTGATCGTCGTCGATGCGGGACCGTCGGCGTTAGCGGCGAAGGGAGCAACCAGTACGATCCCCATCGTGATGACGATCGTTGCGGACCCCGTGGGTTTCGATTTGGTTGCCAGTCTGGCGCGGCCGGGCGGCAATGTCACCGGGAACGCAAGTTTATCGCCCGAGCTAATTACCAAAAGGCTAGAGATACTCAAGGACGCGGTCCCCAAGCTCGCCCGAGTTGGACTTCTGCGGTTGCCAACCAGCATAACAACAGAAATCCAACTGAAAGAGCTCAAGCCTACGGCTCTCGCATTGAAGCTAAGATTGGACGAGATCGAAACTCAAGCCGACGCCAAAAGTTTAGAGAAGGCCTTTCAAACCGTGAAGGAGAAACGGGTTGGCGCGATTATCACAACCGCCAGTCGCCCTTTTTTTGCCGAAAGAAAACGCATCGTCGAGCTTGCCATCAAATACCGACTGCCGGCTATTTACTTTCAGAAGGAGTTTGTCGACGAGGGCGGCTTGATGTCCTACGGCGCGGACTACGCTGACCTCTATCGCCGCTCGGCTGGTTACGTGGACAAAATCTTGAAAGGCGCCAAGCCTGCTGATCTCCCGGTTGAACAGCCGAAGAAATTCGAGTTCATCGTCAATCTGAAAGCGGCCAACCAGATCGGCCTCACGATTCCGCCGAATGTGCTGTATCGGGCGGATAAGGTAATCAAATAAAACAGGTATGAGGCGCGAGGCAACAGGCGACAGTAAGAGAGTCCAATTCTTTGGATTCGCTCTTTGGGCAATGCTCTTTGCCCTTTACGAAACCGCTCACGCGCAGCAGCCAAAGAGAATCCCGCGTATAGGGTATCTCACGGGAAACGCACCAACCATTACCAATCCCGATATTAATGCCGATGCATTTCGACAAGCGCTGCGGGATCTCGGTTATATTGAGGGGAAGAATATCCTAATCGAGTATCGCTACGCTGACGGAAAGCCGGACCGTCTTCCAATCCTGGTGGCCGAACTCGCCCAGCTCAAGGTCGATGTCCTCATCAGCGGATTCTTTCCAGTGATCCTAGCCGCCAGGCAGGCGACCACGACCATCCCCGTTGTCGTGGTCACGGCTCAGGACCTGGTCGCGACTGGGTTAGTCAATAGCTTGGCGCGCCCAGGTGGAAATATCACAGGACTCACGCTACTTACCCGAGAGTTAAGCGGAAAACGGCTGGAATTTCTTAAAGAGGTAGTTCCGAAGTTATCGCGCGTTGGAGTCCTTGACGATGCGGACGCACCGGTGCAGACGAAAGCTTTTAAAGATTATGAGGCAGCGGCCCGTGCTCTAAACATACAACTTCAATCCCTAGAGGTACACGGTCCGAACCCTGATTTCGAGGGAGCATTCCAAGCTGTGGCGAAGGGACGCGTCAGCGCGCTCACTACGGTTAGGACTCCACTACTCGTAGGTTACCGAAAGCAGATTGCGAACCTTGCCATAAAGAACCGACTGCCTTCAATGGCGGAAGGAAACGACTTCGTCGAGGCGGGTGGCCTAATGTCCTATTCGGCGAACGATGCCGAGAGTTTCAGGCGCGCCGCGTACTACGTGGACAGAATTCTCAAAGGCGCCAAGCCGTCCGATTTACCGGTCGAGCAGCCAACAAAGTTCGAGTTCATAATCAACCTGAAAACTGCCAAGCAAATCGGCCTGACGATTCCCCCGACCGTGCTGGCGAGGGCAGATCGGGTGATCAAGTGAGTGCAAGACGAAAACAATGAGTAGAAAAATAATCTGTGTTGCTCTTGTCGCTCTGCTATTGACGTTTAGCGTTCCAACGGAAGCGCAGCAGCCGAAGAAAGTCCCTCGGATCGCATACGTGACTGCTGCCTCCTTTTCCGCTATGGAGTACCGGATCGAAGCATTCCGGCAGGGATTGCGCGAGCTCGGGTACGTCGAGGGAAAGAACATTATTATCCAGTTGCGAGAGGCAGAAGGAAAACTCGATCGCCTTCCCACGTTGATGGCCGAGCTTGTGCGCGAGAAGGTCGATATCATCGTCGCGGCTGGTGCGGCAGTTACTCGTCCGGCCAAGGAAGCAACCAAGACGATTCCCATTGTCATGGCGCAGGATCCCGATCCCGTTGCCAACGGGTTTGTCGCCAGCCTGGGGCGACCCGATGGGAACATAACCGGATTGTCTACTTTTCGCCCGGAGCTAAGTGGAAAACGACTAGAGCTGCTGAAAGAAGTGATTGCCAAGCTCTCTCGCGTGGCAGTCTTCGGAACTTCAACCACTCTGGACAGCACGCAAGCGTTAAAGGAGACGGAGGTCGCCGCTGGGGTATTGAAAGTGCAGCTTCACTACTTTGACGTTCTAGATCCCAACGGCTTTGAGCCCGCATTCCGCGCCGCCGTCAAGGAACGGGCCGATGCAGTCCTTTGGATAGTGTCGGGCGCACTTACCACTCAGCGAGCATGGCTCGCGGATATGGCGGTAAAGAGCCGACTTCCGGTGATCTACGAGCTCCCATCATGGGTGGAAGCCGGGGGGCTTATGAGCTACGGAGTTAACCTGGCCGAGTTGGACCGCCGCGCCGCCTGGTACGTGGACAAGATCCTCAAAGGAATGCGTCCTGCCGATCTTCCGGTCGAACAGCCAAGGAAGTTCGAATTCGTCATCAATCTGAAAGCGGCAAAGCACATCGGTCTAACAATACCGCCGAACGTGTTGGCGAGGGCAGACCGGGTGATTCGGTGAAAGTTGACTGTAGTCAGCGGCCAGGAATCCGCAGAAGCATCTTCACTTTTGCTGTCAGCGCTTTGCTCTTTGCATTTTGCCTTCCGGCCCAGGCGCAGCAACCAGGAAAAGTCGCTCGCATAGGTATCCTCGATCCAAGCACTGCTTACGGTAGCGCGATTCTTTGGGAAGCGTTTCGGCAGCAGTTACACAAACTGGCCTGGGTTGAGGGACAAAATATTACTATCGATTATCGCTTTGCAGAGCAGAAGGATGAACGGCTACGTGACCTTGCGATAGAGTTGGTCGGCCGTAAAGTCGACCTGATCGTGGTGCCAGACACGCCGTCGACATTGGCGGCGACAAAGGCGAGTATAAGGATACCCGTCGTGATGACGAACTCGGCTGATCCGGTGGGTGCAGGTTTGGTTGCCAGTCTGGCACGCCCCGGAGGAAATGTGACTGGCCTGTCGAGTTTATCACCTGAGCTCAGTACCAAAAGGCTAGAGATAGTCAGAGATGCAGTTCCCAAACTGGCCCGAGTTGGATTGCTGCGACCGACACCAAGCGGATCTCGCCCCTCAATGCAGGTGAAGGAGATTAGGGCTGCGGCCGCGGCACTGAAGCTAAAATTGGAAGAGATCGATATTCAAATCATTCCCAAAAAATTAAACGGAGCCTTTGAAGATGCAAAACAAAAACAGGTCGACGCGATCATAATGCCCGCCGATCGGGCGTTGTTTGCCGAAAGAAAGCGAATCGTCGAGCTTGCCGGCAACTACCGGTTGCCTGCTATTTACTTTCAGAAAGAGTTTGTCGATGTGGGCGGCCTTATGTCGTACGGGGCTGACTATGATGATCTCTATCGGCGCGCGGCGACATACGTCGACAAGATTCTCAAAGGTGCCAAGCCCGCCGACTTGCCGGTAGAACAGCCAAGAAAGTTTGAGTTTGTGATCAATCTCAAAGCGGCCAAGCAGATCGGTATAACGATACCGCAGTCGGTGCTATATCGCGCGGATAAGGTCATCAAGTGAAAACAGGCATGAGGCAACAGGCACGAGGCAACAGTAAGACAGCCACTGTTTTTGGCGTTGCGCTGTATGCCGTGCTCTTTGCGCTATGCCCGGCAGCCGAGGCGCAGCAGCCAAGCAAGATCCCAAAGATAGGTTTTCTAGTTGTTCCCTCCCGATCATTTTTCGCAGATCGGCTGGAATCATTCCGGCAAGGACTCCACAGTCTTGGCTATGTTGAAGGAAAGAACGTTGTAATCGAATACCGATATGCCGAAGGGAATCTAGATCGACTTCCCGAACTGGCGAAAGAGCTTATCGGTGTTGAGGTCGATGTCATCGTTACCACATCTACTCAAAGCGTTCTGGCCTTAATTAACGCGACTCGAACCACTCCCATCGTTTTCGCTGCAGTTCAAGACCCTGTAGCGGCCGGCATTATAAACACCTTAGCGCGCCCGGGAGGGAACGTTACGGGGTTAAGCACTTTCGCCCCAGAGTTAGGTGGCAAGAGATTGGAGCTGCTCAAAGAGACAGTCCCCAGGACTACCCGAGTAGCCTTCTTCTGGAATACAGGCGCTCTAGGTGCGGCGAGCGAGGCTGTTAAAGCGACACATAGTGCGGCTCAGGCGTTGGGCCTCCAACTGAAGTCGCTTGAGGTGCGGGATTCGAAGGACTTCGAAAAATCGTTTAACGCAGCTTTGGCCGAACGCGTCCAGTCCATTCTTACGAACCCAAGCCCCTTCATTAACACTCATGGCACGCGAATCATCAAGTTTGCGACAAAAAACCGGCTGCCAGCAATGTACACGGCGCCAGAGCTCGTGGATGCCGGCGGGTTAATGGCTTATACACCCAGCTACACCGACCAGTTCCGCCGTGCCGCAGTCTATGTAGATAAAATCCTCAAGGGCGCCAAGCCAGCCGATTTGCCCGTAGAGCAACCGACGAAGTTCGAGCTCGTCATTAACTTGAAAGCAGCGAAGCAAATTGGCATCACGATCCCGCTGAACGTGCTGGCGGGGGCGGACCGGGTGATCAAATGAAGATAGACAGGAGGCAAGAAGTAGGACGCCACGATAAGAAACTGAAACTCGTTCCTTACGCGTTCTGCGCCATGCTCTTTGCACTCTGCTTTTCTGCCGAGGCGCAGCAGCCGGTGGGGAAAGTTCCGAGGATCGGGTTTCTGGCGAACGGCTCCGCCTCTGACCCACCGACGGCGCTCCGCCTCGATGCATTTCGCCAGGGGCTTCGCGAACTCGGCTACGCTGATGGGAAAAACATCAACATCGAATACCGTTATGCTGGGGGGAGATTTGAACGACTACAGGAGTTGGCTGAGGAGCTAGTGCGTCTCAAGGTTGATCTCATTGTCGTAACGACTGACCTTACAGCCCTAGCAGCGCGGAAGTCGACGCTAACTATTCCTATCGTCATGGCGAGCTCCGGCAATCCCCTTGGAAGCGGGCTGGTGGCTAGCCTCGCCCGACCGGGCAGCAATGTGACGGGGCTATACAATTACTCCCCTGAGTTAGTTGGAAAACGATTAGAACTGTTGAAGGAAGTCGTTCCTAAGGTCACCCGCTTTGCTTTCCTCAATAGTCCGGACGGTACGGCTTCTAGAGCTGGATTTGAGGATCAGGGAAAGGCGGCGGCGAAGTCTTTGGACGTTCAGTTTCAATTGGAAGAAGTCAAAGCTCCAGCTTCGGATCTTGAAGGCGTATTTCAAGCGATGGTCAAGCAACATATTGGTGCTTTCGTTATGTCTTCGGCACCACTTCTCGGTTTTCACCGAAAAAAAGTTTTGCAACTGGTAGAGCAAACTCGCATCCCCGCAATATACCCGGACCTGGAGTGGGCAACCGATGGAGGTCTCATGTCTTACGGCGCGAACATAGTTGATCAATATCGCCGTGTCGCAACCTACGTGGACAAGATCCTAAAGGGAGCCAAGCCGGCGGATCTACCAGTGGAACAGCCGAAGAAGTTCGAGCTGGTGATCAATCTAAAAGCCGCAAAGCAGATCGGACTCACAATTCCCGCCAGCGTGCTGCTTAGGGTGGACAAGGTAATTAAGTAATTTTGGATTGCCGATTTTCGATTAGGGAAAAAAGCATGAATAAAAGAACTAGGATTCGGTGGCCGGATTCTTTTTCGGATAATCGGAAATCCAAAATCCAAAATCGAAAATGGGCGGGGGTTTTTGCAATCGTCGTCGTGCTCACGGTGTGCGGGGCAAGGATAGAGGCGCAGCAGCCGAAGAAAATCCCGCGCATAGGATTTCTAATGCCTTCCACCGCTGATGCTCAATCGAACCGTACCGACGCATTTCGCAAGAGGTTGCGCGAGCTTGGATACGTTGAGGGGCAAAACATCTCCATTGAGTATCGGTATGCGGAAGGCAAACCAAGTCGGCTCCCCGAACTCGTTGCCGAGCTGGTCCGGCTCAAAGTCGACGCCATTATCGCGGGAACCAACACAATAGCCCGTACTGCCGCGGCAGCAACGAAAACAATCCCGATCATCATGGCGTCGGGTTCGGATCCAGTCGCGACTGGACTAGTGGCTAGCCTTGCGCGGCCGGGAGGAAACGTGACGGGATTCACAAACCTTCCGACTGATTTAGGTCCTAAACGATTGGAGTTGCTCAAACAGATCTTTCCCCGGCTCGCTCATTTAGCTGTGCTCCCAAGTCCGAGCAGGACCGCACGGGAATTGAAGGAAATGCAGACCGCCGCCCCTTCCCTTCAGATCCAGCTCCGAATTCTAGAGGTGCGAGTTGCCGGGGATTTAGAAAAGGCGTTCAAAGAGGCAACCAAGGCGCGCGCCGAGGCGCTCGTCGTGACATCGGACGGCACCGGGCTATTCGTCGCCAATAGGAAGCAGATCGTAGAGCTTGCCGTCAAGAGCCACTTGCCAGCAATCTATCCCGGGAGCGCATGGGTGGATGATGGCGGCTTGATGTCTTACGCAGGCGACGAAACCGAGGGTTATCGCCGCGCGGCGGTTTATGTAGGCAAGATTCTGAAGGGAGCTAAGCCGGCTGATCTACCCGTTGAGCAATCGAGTAAGTTGGAGTTCGTGATCAATCTGAAGACTCCGAAGCAGATCGGCCTTTCGATACCGCCGAATGTGCTGGCGCGAGCGGACAGGGTGATCAAGTGAGAACAGGCATGAGCCACGAGGCAACAAGCAACAATACTGTAGCCAAAGTCGTTGGCTTTGCTCTGTGCACTCTGCTCCTGGTTCTTAGCGTTTCAGCGGAGCCGCAGCAGCCAACGAAGACTCATCGAATCGCGCTGCTATCGCTGGGCTCTATACAGAAAGAAGGCATAGAAGCATTCCGCGAGGTTTTGCGGTCGCTTGGCTATGTCGAAGGCCAGAATTTGATTATCGAATACCGCTTGGCCGAAGGAAAACCTGAGCGGTTGGCGGACTTCGTCTCCGAGCTGATTCGACTTAAGGTCGAGATCATTGTCTCCAACAGCACTGAAGCCATCGAAATGGTAAGGCGAGCGAACCCGTCGATGCCTGTGGTAATGGCGTCGGTGTCGGATCCCATCGGTAGCGGACTTGTCGCCAGTCTAGCGAAACCGGGAGGAAACATCACCGGCACGACCCAAGTGTCTACCGATTTAGCGGGAAAACGACTCGAATTGTTAAAAGAAGTCGTTCCAAGCATTACTCGTGTTGCGTTGCTCGTGCAAAGAAATCACCCGCCCACTCAATCTTTGATTCCGGAAATGCAAAAAGCGGCAGAGGAGTTGAAGATAACAGTTCAAGCATTCGAAATCTCCACTCCGGATGAATTCGAAGGCGCGTTTACCGCCATCAAAAACACGCGCGCCGGCGCTGTATTTATTCAAAACAACACTATCTTTAATGCAAACGTAAACGTACGCCGTTTCGCGGAATTGGCGCTTAAGCACCGTCTGCCAACGACGGGAGGACATCCGTCATTTGTTATCGCGGGAGGCCTGATGTTCTACGGACCGGATCCACTGTCGATGATAAGACGATCAGCTTACTTCGTTGACAAAATAATCAAAGGAACGAGACCCGCCGACCTTCCAGTGGAGCAACCGATGAAGTTTGAGTTGATCATTAACTTGAAGACGGCGAAGATCCTCGGTCTCACGATTCCGCAGACGGTGCTGTATCGGGCGGATAAGGTAATCAAGTGAAACAATTTTGGATTTTCGATTTTGGATTTTTGATTAGAAGATTCAGGAGAAACAAAATCTTCCCTCTCACTCTTTGCGCTTTGCTCTTCGCGCTTTGCTCGGCCGCCGAGGCGCAGCAGGCGAAGAAGATCCCTACGATTGGGCTTCTATTTGGTGCTACTCCAACGGCCCAGACAAGTGGCATCGAGGCATTCCGGCAGGGGCTCCGCGAGCTTGGGTATATGGAGGGGAAAAACATTTTCATCGAGTGGCGATTTGCAGAAGGGAAATCCGACCGTCTGCCCTCGCTCGCGGGCGAGCTGGTGCGTCTCAAGGTAGACGTCATCGTTACCGCGGGGCCGCAACCAACTCGCTCTGCTAAGCAAGCAACGACTACGATTCCCATCGTCATGGCGCAGGATGATGACCCTGTTGGCTCGGGTTTTGTCGCCAGCCTTGCACGACCCGGCGGGAACATCACTGGACTAGCAACTTTTGGCCCTGAGGTAAGCGGAAAGCAGCTAGAGCTTCTGAGGGAGATCGTCCCCAAGCTCTCTCGCGTGGGCGTTCTCGGAGATGTGATCCGACCGGGCACCGCGCAAGCGTTAAAAGAGATCAACGTCGCCGCAGATGCGTTCGCGATGCAGCTTCAATACCTGGAAGTACGAGGACCTAAGGATATAGAGACTGCATTTCGAGCTGCAGCCAAGGAGCGCGCCGAGGCACTCCTCGTTCAGCGGAGCCCCGTCCTCCTTTCTCAGCGAAGACAACTTGCAGACCTCGCGGCAAAGAGCCGGCTCCCGGCGCTATACGGCACCCGGGAATATGTGGAAGACGGAGGGCTTATGAGCTACGGCGTGAGCATTGCCGACCAGTTCCGCCGCGCCGCCTGGTACGTGGACAAGATCCTCAAAGGAATGCGTCCTGCCGATCTTCCGGTCGAACAGCCAAGGAAGTTCGAATTCGTCATCAATCTGAAAGCGGCAAAGCAGATCGGTCTAACAATACCGCCCAACGTACTGGCTCAGGCTGATAGGATAATCAAGTAAACAAACAATTCCTTCCCTAACACACCCGCACTAGGCTTCCCCGCCTGTTGTTCTCTATCGCCCATAGTACGAGAAAGTCATTGCCCAAAGCAGTCGCGGATGACAGGTGACAGGTGGTGACGCTGTTTTTGGTAACTTCCTATAAATCATCTTCATGAGGACTTTCTGAAATCTGCGTCACCTAGTGTCACCCGTCACCTTCCCAAGGGCGATAAAGCATTAGATTGGGCATAGGCTTCCCCGCCCGCTCTAAAGCTTCCAATTAACTTTCCGGGCTGATCTGCATAACCTCATTGCGTCATTTGAGGAGCACCAACCCGTCTTTCTGGTCAATTCTGCTCCCGGCACACCGTTGGCTCTATAGGAGCCAGTGGACTCAGAACTTGCCGTCAAGACAATAAGCTATGGGCTAGTCGGACTGATTTGGCTAACAGCGCTTGCCTTGTTGTGGATCTCGCTGCGGAAGGAAGCGCGCTATGGTCAGCCGCTTAGGGACGTTCTCGGATTAATCGTAGCCGCTCTGTGTCTCTGCGCTTTCATTGTGCTTGTGGCCGCATATGTTCAGAAGACAAGATCATCACGAAAAATCTCTCATCGCACAGAAGCGGCGACATTCGGCGATGAATTACCGCCGTGGAGGTTTCGGGCTTCTCCTACACGCTTGCCTGCCTGAAAAAGACCTTGAGATTATGAAAGGCCAAGTGATTTGCTGGCAACTTTTCTTAGCCGCCCTGCAAGCTCGGTTCCCAAGAGGTTGCCAAGAGTGGCTTTCGTTTTGGCGTTTCGGCGATGAAGGAGTAGTTTTCCTCGATGACCTCGGAAATTCGGAACACGTAGTTAGAATACTGCTGCCAGATCCGGAAGAAAAAAGGGTTCACTGACTCGGATCATGTTTACGCACCTCTTGATTCTCAACTTACTGTTTCAATGCTTTGATGATTTGCTCTCACAACAAGTCTTCTCGAAGACTTGGTTGCCGACGTACTTGAATAGCTGTGTCCCGGCTTCCAGTTCCGCTTTAGCGCTTCCAGTAAGCTCATCAAATTTGGCTGTCTTTGGCCCGTAGTGAAAAAGCGCGTCCTTGGCTGCTGGATCTTCGTTGGCTTTCAAAAGGATCTCTTTAATTCTTTGCTTCACGGCTGGATCGAGGTCTTTGCGGATCAGTTCAAGCATCCGAGGTAGTTTCTCACTTTTGTAGATGATCTTAAGATCTTTTTTCATCGATTCTGGGTTATGTGTAGGATTATCCCAGTCCTGATTGTGATAGGCTCCAGCATCC